>Ga0184632_10000499_pt1 | contig 15440 bp, 13 predicted proteins | sample PLM31_50_b1_FD_133153 | JGI IMG/M metagenome (GOLD analysis project Ga0184632, IMG submission 133153) | Groundwater sediment microbial communities from an aquifer in East River, Colorado, USA - PLM3-1_50_b1 | ecosystem: Environmental > Terrestrial > Soil > Riparian zone | place: USA: East... | reverse complement strand
GGCCACGGCCTCCGCCACAGGCCGGCCCTGCAAACGGAACCGCTCGTCCGATTGCACGATCCGAAGCGTCTCCGGCGGGAACCCCAGCACCGAGAGCCCTCGCTCGATGGAGAAGTGGGCCTGATCCGAGGCGTACACGCGCACGCCTTCGAGCGCGCTTCCCCGCGAGGGCTCCGAGCGCTCGAGTAACGTCGGCAGATGCACGTCGCGGGCCGCCGTCAGGGCCATGATGTTCGCCATCACGCCGCCAGACGTGAGCACTCCCCAGCTCCCCTGTCCGAACCCCACCAGCTCCCGAAGCCACGCCGTGACCTCTTCCTCCACCAACGCCCCGATCGGCCCCGCCGCCCACACGTCGACCCCCTGATTCAGCCAATGGGCCAGGACCTCGCCGGAGATCGACAGCGGAAGCGGCGGCGGGGTGAAGTAGCTGTAGGACCCGGGGTGCTGCGAGCTGAACGCGAAGGGGGCCACGCGCTCCCGGAACTCGGTCAGCACCTCGCTGGAACGGGCCGGCTTCTCAGGCGGTGGCGCCGGCTCGTTGCCCGGGCCGAAGTACGTCCTTCGCATCTCGGAGTACGACTCGGTCGGCACCGGCCGGCGCATGCCGTCCTCGTAGAGCCAGTCGAGCGCCGTGCCCCACGTGAGCCGCCCGAGCTCTTCCAATGCCTCTCTGGCCTCGCCCGGATCGCGGAAGCCGATCAGCTCGGGTTCGGGATGCCAGGAGAACGGGTCGGGCACCCGCGGAGCCTAGCAAACGCCCTGACGGTGACCGGCGCGACGCCCGCACACGAGCCAGGAAGGCGTCAGACGATGAGCGCGGTCAGGATGGACACCCCGGCCACGATCGCGACGACTCCGGCGACCTGGAGTCGGGTCAGCCGCTCGTGGAACAGCACCCGGGCGGCGAGCGCGGAGAGCGCCGCGAATTGGGCACCGAGCACCGCGGCGACCGCGATCCCGTGGCGGGCTCCGATCGCGAAGGAGGAGAAGCCGAGGACCTCAGCCACCCCGGCCACCACCACGAGCGGGGCCGTACTCCGGGTGAAGCGCAACCGAGCGGTCAGCGCGAGGGGGACCGCGACCGCGGCCACGCCCACCGCTCGGGCCGGGAGCACGGCCCAGGGGATGGGCAGGTCCTGGCTGACCCGACCGGTTGCGTAGATGCTGATCCCGAAGGAGAGTGCGGCACCCAGGGCGAAGAGAGCCGCCAGACCGTCGCGTGCCTCCGTCGCCTCGTCGCCATCTCCCGCCAGGGCGGCCAGGCACACGCCGGCGGCGATCACCACAAGCATCACGCCCGCGCCCGGCGAGAGCCGCTCACCCGCCGCCACGGCGATGAGGGCGGCGATCGCCCCTTCGGTCGAGGCGATCGGGGAGACCACACCGACCTTGCCGAGCCTGACCGCCCGGTACGCGAGGAGCAGGCCGAACACGTTGCCTCCCCCGGCCACGACCAGCCGGCCGATGGTCGGGCCGTCGAGGTTCGCCGGTGCGCCAGAGACAAGCACGAGCGGGAGCACGATGGCCAACCCGACCAGCATCACCCAGGCGAGGGTGGAGCCTGCACCGATCAGTCGGGCGGAACGGGACGAGCAGATCGTCGTCACGGTCCACATGATTGCGGCTCCCAGGCCGCCGAGGATTGCGAGCATGCCCTTCCCTACCGGTTGCGACAGCTCCTGGCAAGCACGCCAGACCAGTCGGTACTGGTCAGTCTGTTTCGCGGAGCCTCACCCGACCTCGGTGCACCTGACCGGAAGGAATGGCCGGGCGGTTGGACTAGTGTGGAGCCGTGGTGGCTACCGAAGGATTGACGCACATCCACCTGATCGTGCGGGACCTGGATCGCTCGCTACGCTTCTACCAGGGAGTCTTCGGACTCGAAGAGCAGTTTCGCGATGGTCCCAGGATGGTCTTCCTCGGAACGCCTGGTCGAGCTGACACCATCACTCTCAACGAGGATCCAGGGGCTCAGGATCGGGCCGGCGACAACGGCGGAGTCGCCCATTTCGGTTTCCGCCTGCTCGACAAGTCGGACCTCGATGCGGCGATTGCCGAGGTCGAGGCGACTGGCGGACGCCTGATACGGCGAGGGAAGCATGAGCCCGACCATCCCTTCGCCTACGTGACGGACCCGGACGGCTACGTAATCGAGCTCTAGGCTAGCTCGCCCCTCAAAACTGACCCACTGCCAGACCAGTCCGTTGGCGTGAGTAGGTGGGAGCCGGGAGAATCACTCGGCATGCCCACCATCGACGCCGATGTGGTCCGCCGTCTGAAGGCCAGGGAGGACGAGCGGTTCCGTGATGCCCATCCACGGTCGTTGGACCTGTTGGAACGGGCCAGGGCGTCGATGCCGAACGGCGTGCCGATGGCCTGGCTGGCCGACCCCAGCACGTACGACCACCCACCCGTTTGGGTGACCGAAGGCAGGGACTCCCGCTTCCGTTGCGTGGACGGTCACGAGTACGTGGACTTCAACGTGGCGGACATGAGCATGTTCTGCGGGTACGCCCCCGAGCCGGTCGTCGAGGCCGTGTCCCGGCGGATGGCGGCCGGCAACCAGTTCCTGCTCCCGGTCGAGGACTCGATCTGGGTGGCCGAGGAGCTCTCTCGTCGGTGGAGCCTGCCGAAGTGGCAGTTCACCCTGTCCGCATCGCAGGCCAACACCGAGCTCATCCGGATCGCGCGGGTCGCCGCCGGCCGGCCCCGCGTCCTCCTATTCGAGGGCAAGTACCACGGCCACTTCGATCAAGCCCTGGTCACACTGGAGGACGGGCGCGAGGTTCCCGAGGAGCTCGGGCTGCCGCCGGACGTGGCCGCACAGACCAGGGTGGTGCCGTTCAACGACCTCGACGCGGTAGGCCGGGCCCTCGAGCCGCGAGACGTGGCGGTGGTCCTCCTGGAGCCGGCCATGACCAACAACCAGGGGCTGATCCTTCCCGATGCCGGGTTCCACGAGGGACTGCGGCGCATCACGCGCGAGACCGGCACCGTCCTGGCGTACGACGAGACCCACACGCTCGTGTGCGGGCCCGGCGGACTGACGAGGATCTGGGATCTCGAGCCCGACGCGGTCTCGCTGGGCAAGTCGATCGCCGCCGGCGTGCCCATCGGCGCGTACGGCATGACCGAGGAACTGGCCAACGTGTTCGCGCACCCGGATACCACGGACAGGGGGCACCCGCCGCACGGCGTGGCCACGGGCGGCACGCTGTTCGCCAACGCGTTGACCGCGGCGGCGGCCCGAGCCGCCCTCGGCGAGATCCTCACGGAAGATGCGTACGCCTATACGGCGACGCTCGGGACGCGGCTGGCCGACGGGATGGAGGCGGCCGTCCAGGATGTGGATCTGCCGTGGACCATCCACCGCTTCTTCCCCCGGTCGGGGTACACCTTCGCTCCCCGTCTCCCCCGCGACGCCGCGGAAGCGCGCTCGTCCGAGGATCGCCCGCTCGTCCACCTGATCCGCGTCTATCTGGCCAACCGCGGCGTGTGGGAGGCCATCCCCGGCGCCGGGGCGACCGTGCCGGTCCCGGCCACCGAGGACGACGTCGATCGCTACACGTCAGCCTTCGCCGACCTACTCGGCGAGCTGACCTCCTGAGGTTTCGCACCGCTCCCGGACTGGTATCAGAGGGAAGAAGGACCTGGCAACGATTCGACATTTCTCCCAGCTGTGATCAAATCCGACCGTGGATCGCGCTGCCATCGACGAGCTCTTCGCCTTCACGGACTACTCCTGGGGCGAGCACGAGCGTGCGATTCGCCCACTTGGCGACGACGTGCTGAGGAAGCCGGCGCCGGGCTCCGGGTGGCCGACACTGGACGATGCTCTGGCCCACATCAACTGGGCGTACATCCGATGGCTGGCGGACCCGGCCGGAACGACGGATGAGCCAGAAGGGTCTGTGAAGTTATGGGACGAACTGGAGGCCTACCGCCGCCGCGTCCGCGGTCACGCCCGCGAGTATCTCGATTCGCTCAGCGACGGTGAGCTGCTGACGCCTCGCGAGATGAACGTTGACGGCGAGAAGTTGCTGTACCGTCCCGCAGACATCTTCGTGCATGTCCTGCTGCATGAGCGCCAACACCACGGAGACGTGAACACGCTCCTGTACCAATTGGGCGTTGAGCCGCCGATCGTCGAGTACCGGTTCTCCCTGCCTGGAAGCCGGGCATAGATGTCGCTTCCGTGGTGAACGGGCCCGACGACGCCTACGTGGAGCGGAAGCGGCGTCGAGAACCGGTTCAGCTATCAGACTTAGAGTCAGCCATCAGATTCAGATCATGAACGTCGTATACAGGGATCGTCTTGAGGTCCTGACAGCCTTCGCCCTCGGAGTTATCGCATTCGCAGGATTCGTGACGATCGGATTGATGACGCCTGAAGCTCCATCCTGGCTCCGAGCGATCTTGATTGGAGGAGGTCTTCTCAGTGGGATTGTGTTTGTATTCGGATACGGTCGCGTCGGCGTCTATGAGTCGAAGGAAGGCATCAAGGTTCGGGACTGGTTCAGGTCCTATGATCTGAAGTGGCCGGAGATACAACGATTCGAACTGGAACCGAAATTTGATTGGCGAGGCAAACAGAAGCTCGGGTATGTCGTGCTCCTAGATGGCTCGCGGATCCTTCTCAAGAGCATTTCAACACCCAAGGTGATCGCCGCGCTGAATGACGCCCTTAGTCGAGCTCGATCCAATCCCACGGCTTCCGAATGACTGACGCCTCTCCGTCGAAGGGCGCATGCATAGACGGCTACACCTTTCGCATTCCCGGAGATGTCCGGCGTCGTGTTCTAGTTAGCCGCCTGCCGAGCCTGTTAAACCATGTCGCGCACGCTCCTGACGATGTCGCTTCCGATGGGAAGTGACCCTTGGGCTGTACCGCCCGTTCTGCCCTCACTGCTTGAGGCCTTATCCGGAGTCGCTGTCCTCGGTCGGGCTCGAAACCCAGAAGCTGCCAGCGTGTGGCATCTCGGGCCCCTCGCGAAGGAGCCGATAGATTCCCGGCGGAAGAGCCGGCAACTTTGTCGACCGGACGAGGTCGTCGTTTCCGGTCTTCTCAAGATCGACGTTCTGGACCGCACTCCACGACGAGCCGTCCCACCGCTCGATTCGCGCAGTCTCCGACAATCCTCGTATCGCCTCTTCGACGTCCCGGCGTGACTGCGCTCCGGTTCCGGCAGGAATCAGCGGATACAGCATGGCCTTGCCACCGGTCGGCGATAGCAAGGCGGGGGAAACGGAGATAGCAGGCCTATCGACCGGCACGAGTGGCGCCGGAGCTGGTGCGTCATCTGCAATCTCGAGAACAGCGGCCGCCGTGATCCCCTCGTTCGCGACCTGCGAGATCCGATACCAGCCGGGTTGCAGCCCATCGGTGGTGAACCGCTCGACCGGGCCGGGGACCCCGGGTTGCGGGCTCAGCCCGATGGCCGGCACCTCGACCGATCCGCCGGGCGGGAGGATCTGCGCCGTGCAATGCCAATGGTCCATGCACATGACGAGCTGGCCAGCGGCAACCCACGCATCTCCGTTCCAGCGATCGACCTTCGCGTAGACGCCGAACGTCACGTCCGCAGTGCCGTCATTGACGAGCAGGGCCACAAGCTCGACTGGGCCAGGGGGCACCCGCTCCGCGCTAAGCCAGAGCGAAACAGGTGAGGCGGCTACCGGCGGAGGCGCGTGGTCGCTCACAACTGGGTCTCCAAGACTACTGAACACCCTCCACCCGAATGCCCCGACGACGACGAACAGAGCGATCGCGACCACCACTACCGTAACCCGCTCTCTCGTCGGCGGGAGTCCCGATCCCGGGCCCTGCGGCTCCGCCATACAGGGGAGGATGTCAGTTTCGTCACGAAGCGCCACTCATGAGCGCAGCGACAGCCGAAGGCGCTACCTCACTCGCGGATGAGCCTCGCTCAGATGACAGCTACACTGCGGCTCTGGCGATCAAGGCGCTCTTCTTCGACTTCGACGGTGTCCTTTGGGACTCAGAGACCGCTGGCCTGGAATCATGGCGCGAGACCTACGCCGAGTACGGGCAGCAACTCTCGCTCGACCGCTACGCGACGAGGCTCGGCACGCTCGGCGGCGCGGACCTCATTGGGGAGCTGCAGCGGCTGGCTGGAACTCCCCTTGACCGTGAGACCGTCGAGCTTCGGCGGTGGGAACGGAAGATGGAGCTCGTTCGCAGACTGAAGCCGCGTCCCGGCATCCTCGACTACATCGCGGAGGGTCGTGAACGAGGTCTTTGTGTCGCGCTGGTCAGCACCGACGACACCGAGTGGATCATGACCGGCCTCAACATCCTGGGACTGCGGGACGCCTTCGACTTCATCGAGTGCGCTGAAGGCGTCAGGAGCCTCGCGAAACCATCCCCTGCCCTGTACCTAAGCGCATTGGACCGGCTACAGCTGTCCGTCGACCAAGCGATCGCGATCGAGGACTCGCCGAACGGCATTCATGCAGCGAAGGCCGCCGGTCTCTTCTGCCTCGGCTACGCGAACGACGTGACCCGCCAACTCGACCTAAGCGAAGCCGATGTCGTTGTCGATTCGCTCGACGATCTCCCGTTATCCCAAGCGCTCCGCATCGCCACGCCGATGTGATGAACAGGGTCCTTTCCGGCGGGACGCAACGTCAAGCAGCATCCGATCCCCGCCTGCACAGCTTCACGCCTCGGGTCAGCGGATGAGGCGGGAGAGCCTCCGATCGGCCAGGACCTTGCCGCCGGTCTGACTGGCGGGAAGGCTCCCCGCCTCGACGATCGCCTCCATCACTAAGCGACGCTGCCCGGCGAAGAGGCACCAACCGCGCATCGCTTAGGGGACATATGCAGCGCGGGGACATCGCGGTAGCACCACTGTGAGGACGGCGGAAGGAGGGCCAGGGATCCGGACGGGAACGTGACCCCATTGGCGGGCGCGGTCGTCAGCCCGTGTAAGGCTTGACGTCGGTGATCCGGGCAGGCTCGCAGTGGTTCTCGTCGGGACACCGGAGGGCTTGGATCTGGACCACCAAGGTTCCGGCCCCCATCGGGCCCGACGGGGCCGCGAAATAGAGGTGCACGCCGATGCCGACGTCGGAGTCCGGTTCATTGAACTCCGCCGAATCGTCGTCGAGCGACACGACCGTCCACCCCAGGTCCTGTAGGTGCTTCACGTAGTAGTCGAGGACTGGGCCCTGGGCCTTCGCCACCGCCTTCTCGTGTCCAAGGAGTGTCTTCGACGCGTACACGTGCATGATGTTCGTCGAGTCCGACTCGAGCACGAGGCCGTATCCGGAGGGCACCGGGATCGGCTCCTCCAGGTCCGGCGACGCTCCGACCGCGAGCCCCAGACGGGTGACGAGCGGTATCGCGAAGATGAATGCCCCCAACACGAGGGCAGCGAGTCCGAACCCGGACAGGCCTGCGGAACTCACGGCGAGCACCATCCCCACGGCGATCAGGAGGAAGTAGGCAGGCAACGGGATATCGAGAACGATCCCGCCGAACACGAAAGTGAGTAACACGATCGCGAACCCGACCACACCTCCGCCCGGATCCGACCGCGATGTCGACATGGTGCCTCCCGTTCACCGCGAACATCGGCGCGCACGATCCTCAACTGAAGTCGTAACCAAAAGCGAGGCCTGTCCGGCATGCGGGATGTTCCGCGTGTCAGCCTTTGGGGGCAGGAACCCCGTCTCCGGCTCTGCCCCTGGTCCGCCCGGAGTCAGCGGATGAGGCGGGAGAGCCTCCGATCGGCCAGGACCTTGCCGCCGGTCTGGCAGTTCGGACAGTACGTGACCTCGTGCGACTCGTACGAGATCCGGCGGAGATCGCTCCCGCATCGCGGGCACGGCGTCCCGTACTTGCCGTGGACCGTGAAGTGATCGCCGATCTTCGTGGGCAGGCCGCCGGCGCGACGGCGCTCGACCTCGAGGGCCTCGGCCAAGATCTCGTGCACCGCGTCGGGGAGAACACGACGCTCCTCACTCGACAGAGCCGCCAGGGTGGCGAACGGCGAGAGCTTCGCCCGATGCAGGATGTCGTCCGAGTAGCCGCGCCCGATCCCCGACACCGTGCGCTGGTCTCGCAGGATCGTGTGGACACGCCGGGCGTCGTCGCTTTCCAGGATGAACCGCTCGAACGCTGACGAGTCCGCCTCCGGACCGAGCTTTGCGAGCGGGCCGTCGTCGCCCTCGGCGAGGACCCACCAGCCGGCTTTGCGCTCCCGGCCGAACTCCTTCACCAGGATCGACGGCCGTTCTTCGAAGGCCAGACGGACCACGGCGCCGCGAGGCCGGGTCTTCTTCGGCGGGTCCTCCACATCGATCCGGCCTCCCTGCGAGAGGTGGACCAGAAGCCGGGGGCCGGCGAACTCGAAGACGAGATACTTGCCCCGCCGGCCCACACGCTCGAGCGTCGCCCCGACGAGCGATTCCGGCCGCGGCGACACCGTTTTCAGTGAGGAGAACTGGAGCACCGCCGTACCAGCGAACCGCGCGCCGGCGACGGCGGCGTCGAGTCGCTCGGCCAGCGCCTGGATCTCGGGAAGCTCGGGCACGGTCTCAGTTTCCGGCGACGGCCCGGCCGATGATGTCGATGCACTCGTCGATGCGATCGCGGTGGGTTCGATGCGACAGGATGCAGGCCCTGATGGTGAACCGGTCCTGGAGGATCGTGCTCGATATGAACACCCGGCCCGACGCGTTGATCCGCTCGAGCAATCGCTTGTTCGCCTCGTCGTCGCCATCCACGAGACGGAGCGGAACCACCGTCAGCTCCGGCTCCCAGGGAAGCTCCAGTTCCCGGATACCACGCAGGCCGTCGTAGAGGACGCGGGCCAGGTCCAGCTTCTCGTCGAGGGCCTCGCGGAACGCCGACACGCCGTGGAGCTTGAGGGGGAACCACACGCGGAGACCCCGGAAATCCCGCGAGAGCTCGGGCGAGTACTCGGAGAAGTTCGGGATCTCGTCCTCTGCCGCCGTGTCCTGGAGGTAGGCGGCCCCGGTGAAGTGGGCCTCGCGCAGTCGGGCGCCCTCACGAACGACCAGCGATCCGGTGCCGTACGGAAGGAACATCCCCTTGTGAGGATCGAGCGTGATCGAGTCGGCACGCTCGATGCCTCGGAACTTCGTCCGGCCCCGCTCGGTGAGCTGGAAGAAGCCCCCGTACGCGGCGTCCGCGTGGAGCCACAAGCCTTCGTCGGCCGCCAGGTCGGCGATCTCGGTGAGCGGGTCCACGGCCCCGGTGTTGGTCGTGCCGGCCGAGGCGACCACCAGGAACGGCTGGAGGCCGGCGCCCCGGTCGTCCCGGACCATGGCGCGCAGCCGATCGACGTCCATCCGGAGCTGCGGCGTGGCCGGGACGACCCGGATGTTCCGGGGTCCGAAACCGGCCAGCGCGGCGGCCTTGTTCACCGATGCATGGACCTGATCCGAGACGTAGAGCGTGCCGTCGAGGAAGTCCTCGGGGAGCTGGGCCCTGCGGGCCGCCACGATGGCCGAGAAGTTCGCCATCGATCCGCCCGAAGTGAGGATGCCGCGAGACTCGTTCGGATAGCCGAACAGATCGCACAGCCACCGGACGACGTTGTTCTCGATCTGGGCGACGACGGGCGCTGCCGACCACAGGTTCACGAACCGGTTGATCCCGGTGGCCAGGAAATCGGCGAGCGTTGCCGTGAACAGCCCGCCACCGGGGATGAACGGGAGGTACCCGGGACCGGTCGTGCCGTAGGCCTTCGCCGCCGCGAGCTCGATGGTCTCCATGAGCGGCTTGAACTCTCCGCCCTCCTCGGGCGGCGACTCGCGCACCGCCCGGGCGGCCTCGAGCCCGCCGGGCTCGCCCCCGGCTGGGAGGTCGGGCTGCCGGCCGAGGAACTCGATGAGGTAGGCCAGCGCGGCCTCGCCCATCTCCTGCATCTGCTCGGGCGGGGGGTCGAGCGGCACCATGCGGCTCATCCTACGGGTGGGGCGGTCGCCGGTCAGGCCCGGGGTGCAGGCGTCACCGCGTCCAGGAGCTTCCGGGACGCCTCGGCGACGTCCGCCACAGCAGCATCGAACGCCTCGGCGTTCCGCTGCGAGGGCACGCGGTAGCCGCTGACCTTCCGCACGAACTGGAGCGCCGCCTCGCGGATCTCCTCCTCGGTGGCGGGACCGTCCTCGGTGCGCAACTTCTTGATGCTTCGGCACATGCGATCGATGGTACCGGCTCCTTGCGTGTGGCCCGGTCCGGTCCTAGACTGCTCGAACGCATGTTCGATGCACGTGAACGTCTCAATCCATCGCAGCGCGAGGCGGTCGAGCACCTCGGCGGTCCCCTGCTGGTCGTGGCCGGCGCCGGCAGCGGGAAGACGTGGACTCTGGCCTGCCGGGTGGCCAGACTGGTCGATCGGGGCGTCCTCCCCGAGCGGATCCTGCTGCTCACGTTCACCCGGCGAGCGGCTCGGGAGATGTTGTCCCGGGCCGAGCGCCTGACCGGCGAGCGCTCCGTGGGCCGGGTGTGGGGCGGCACGTTCCACGCCGTCGGCAACCGGCTCCTGCGGCTGCACGGCCGGGCCCTGGGCCTTCGTCCGGACTTCACGGTCATGGACCGGACCGACTCGGCAGACCTGATGGACCTGATCCGGGGCGACCTCGGCCTGGGGGTGACCGAGCGGCGGTTCCCCCGGAAGGACACGCTGGCCGACATCTACTCGCGAACGGTGAATGCACAGACCAAGCTCCGTGAGGTCCTCGAGGCGGAGTTCCCGTGGTGCGCGGAGGAGCTCGACGGCATCCGCCAGATCTTCGATGCCTACACGGACCGCAAGCGCGAGCACGACTGTCTGGACTACGACGACCTCCTGCTGTACTGGCACGCGTTGGCCCTCACGCCGGGCGGAGGTGAACGGGTGGCCTCGATGTTCGACCACATCCTGGTCGACGAGTACCAGGACACCAACGCGCTCCAGGCCGACATCCTGGGCGCGACCCGCGCGAATGGGCGGGAGGTCATGGTCGTGGGCGACGACGCCCAAGCCATCTACGCGTTCCGGGCGGCGACGGTTCGAAACATCCTGGAGTTCCCCGACCGGTTCCCGGGGACACGTCTGGTTCGCCTGGAGCAGAACTACCGCTCGACGCAGCCCATCCTCGACGTCTCGAACGCGGTGATCGCGCTCTCACCGCAGCGGCACGAGAAAACCCTGTGGTCGGAACGACGGAGCGACCGGCAGCCGGTCCTGCTGACCTGCCTGGACGAGCCGGACCAGTCCGACGCCGTCTGCCGGGCGGTGCTGGAGCACCGTGAGCAGGGCGTGCCGCTGAAGGAGCAGGCCGTGCTGTTCCGGGCGGGGCACCACAGCGACCTGCTGGAGGTGGAGCTGTCGCGGCGGAACATCCCGTTCGTCAAGTACGGGGGGCTGAAGTTCATGGAGGCGGCCCACGTGAAGGACGCCCTCGCCGTGCTCCGGGTCCTGGAGAACCCCCGGGACGAGGTGAGCTGGTTCCGAGTGTTCCAGCTGCTTGAAGGGGTAGGGCCGGCGACCGCCCGGAGACTGGTGCGGGAGGTCCCACGAGACGGCGAACCAGTCGTGGGATCGCTCGTGGGGTTCTCGACGGCGGCCGGCATCCCCGGGCCGGCCCGCCCGGGACTCGACGAGCTGGCCTCGGTGGCCCGTGACTGCGGAGCCGACGTGCCTCCTCCCGCACAGCTCGGGCGGGTCCGCCGGTTCCTGGAGCCAGTCCTGGCGCGTCGGTACGACCACGCCGACGCGCGGCTCCGAGATCTGGAGCAACTCGAGCAGCTCGCGGCGGGCTACCCGACACGCGGTCGATTCCTGGCCGACCTGGCGCTCGACCCTCCGACGTCCACAGCGGAGCTGGCCGGCCCCCCGCTCCTCGACGAGGACTACCTGGTCCTGTCGACCATCCATTCGGCGAAGGGCGGCGAGTGGGACGTGGTCCACGTGATCCACGCGGCCGACGGCATGATCCCCTCGGATATGGCCACCGGCGACGAGGAACGGATCGAGGAGGAACGTCGCCTGCTGTACGTGGCGCTCACCAGGGCCCGCGATGCCCTGTACGTGTACTTCCCGCTCCGGTACCGTCGGCGCAACCACGGGTACGAGGATCGCTACCACCACGCCCAGATCACCCGGTTCCTGCCGGAGGAGATACGTGGGCTGTTCGAGCGCCGAACCACCTTCTCCGACGTCGAGGTATCCGAGGCCGAGCCTGTCGGGGCCGTGGCCGCGCGCGGACGCGGACCGGAGGAGCTGCTCAGGTCCCTGTGGTCCGACGAGCCGGACTAGTGGTACCCCGATGCCTCCCCGATGGCGCGGGCGAGAACCGGCGTCACGAGGTATAGCATCGGGCCCGAGCAACGAGTACTGGTCGTCGTTTCGCAATGTCGTCCGAGGTGGATATGGACGCGCAGGACACGATGCGCCTCATGTTCGACACGATGGACTCGTACGACCGCGGCGACTTCGATCGCCTCGGAGAGATCTATGCCGAGGATGCGCGCTGGACGAACGCCGACCCCAACGGACCACATTGCCGCAACCGCGTTGACATCTTCACCATGTTCCGCAGCCGCATGGGGTCCGGCATCAGAGTCACGTTCGATGAGATGCGCTCGACTCCTACGCACGTCGTCTTGATCGCACGGGGGGCTGACTTCGGTCCCGTTGTCAGTGTGTTCACCTTCGAGGGACGGCGAATCGTGGATGTGACGGACCACCTCTCGATGGAGGCTGCTGAGGCGGCTGTGTTGGGTCTCGTGGAAGACTGACCGGGATCCCGACTTCGCGTCAGTTTCGGGTCAGGGAGCCGGAACGCGCGTCTTCGCGACGCGGGACGCGGCCGCGAGCGCTCCCTCGACCTCATCGTCGTCCGGCTTGCGCCCCCCGTGCTTGAAGCGCCGCTCAGCTAGGGCCGTCGGCGCTTCGCGAGGTCCGAGAGGATCACGCGAGCCGCGTTCGCGCCGGGCGCGCCCGTGATGCCCCCGCCGGGGTGTGCGCCGGACCCGCACAGGTACAGCCCGTCGATCCCGAACCGATACCGCGCGTGGCCGAGCAGCGGCCGCCAGGCGAAGAACTGGTCGAGGCCGGGCTCGGCGTGCAGCGGATGCCCGCCGGAGAGTCCGTACTCGCGTTCCAGGTCGACCGGCGACATGACCTGTCGAGCCGTCACCAACTCTCCCAGCCCGGGCGCGTACAGCTCCAGGGTCTTGACCACGAGGTCGCCGAGCCGCTCGCGTTCGGCCTCCCAATCGCCCTCGCGGAGCCGGTGCGGAGTCCACTGCACGACGATGCTCATGACGTGCGTGCCCTCCGGCGCGAGGGTCGGATCTAGCAGCGTGGGGATCGTGGCCTCCAGGTACGGCTCGTCGCTCACGCGCCCGTACTTCGAGGCGTCGAACGCCTTCTCCAGATAGTCGATCCCGGGCGCGATGACGATGCGGCCGGTCAGTCGCTCATCGCCCTCGGCGCCGGCGAACGTGGGAAGGCTCGACAACGCAAGGTTCACCTTCGACACGATTCCGGGCGTTCGGATGTTCCCGGCCCGCCACATCAGATCGGGTCCGGCGACGACCGGGTCGAGCAACGTGGTGACGGTTCGCTTGGGATCAGCGGCCGAGATCACGACTCGCGCCTGGAGCTCCTCACCGCCCGTCAGCGCGACCCCGATCGCGCGATGATCCCTCGTCAGCACCCGCGCCACCTCGGCGCCCGTGCGCACCTCGGCACCGAGCGACGCCGCCGCCGACGCAAGGGCATCGGCCAGCGCGCCCGGACCACCCCGGGCCATCGTCGACTGCCCCGCGGCTCCCCCGCCGTTCCCCGCGGAGTCGCCGAGGAACACGGCGGTCGTCCCCGCGGACCACGGCCCCATGGCGGTGAACTGGACGGCTCGCGAGGCGATAGCCCCGCGCACCGGGTCCGTCTCGAGCGACTCCGCCACGTAGTCGGCGATGGCCATGGGCATCGCTCGGGTGGCCTCGCGCGACGCCTTCCGGCCCAGACGCCGGAAGGCGTTGCCGATCCGGACGCCGCTCATTGCGTCGGCGAATGAGGGGCCCTTCACGTCGGGCGGGGTCGCTGCGTAGAGATAGGCCAGGAAGCTGGCCAGGGCTCGGACTCGCGCGTCGAAGCGAGGGTAGACCTCGGCGTCGTGCGGCGAGCGCGCACGGAGCTCCTCGGCCGTTCGTGCGGGATCGGCCCACAGCGTCAGGCCCGACCCGTCCGGCTGCGGCGCGTACACCCGGGCCGCCGGATCGATGAGCCCGAGCCCATGCCGTTCGAGCCCCAGATCCTCGATCACCGAGCTCCGCAGCCGTCCGACCGTGTGCGCGATGCCGGGCGCCCGTACCCCGGGCACGACCTCCAACGTCTCGAGGATGCCGCCCACCTTCTCGCGTCGCTCGAGCACCACGACCCTTCGTCCGGCCTTCGCCAGGTACGCGGCAGCGACCAGTCCGTTGTGGCCGGCTCCGATGACGATCGCGTCGTAGGTCGCTTCGGGGCTCACGCGGCCCTCCACCGGCCGGCCTTTCCCGCCTTCAGGACCTCGAGCGCCGCGATCCGGCCCGGCGCGCCCATGATCCCGCCGCCAGGGTGGGTGGCCGACCCGCACAGCCACAGGTCCCTGATCGGCGTTCGGTACCGGGCCCACCCCGGGACCGGCCGGTTGAAGAACAGTTGCTCCAGCGACAGCTCGCCCTGGAAGATGTTCCCCTCGGTCAGGCCGGTGACGTCCTCGATGTCCTTCGGCGTCAGCACCTGTTGGTGCAGGATCACGTTCCGGATGTCGGGGAACCGCTCCTCGATCGTGTCGATCACCGTCTCGCCGAACGCGTCTCGTGCGGCGTCGTCCCAGACCGCGCCGTCGGCCAGGTGGTACGGGGCCCACTGCACGAAACAGCTCATGACGTGCTTTCCCGGTGGCGCCATACCCGGGTCGACGAGGGTGGGGATGATCATGTCGATGTACGGGCGCCGGCTGGGGTGGCCGTACTTGGCTTCGTCGAACGCTCGCTCCATGTAGTCGAGCGACGGTGAGAAGCTGATCGCGCCGCGCAACCACTCGCCCCTGCCGGGCTTGCACGCCAACTCGGGAAGGCGGTCGAGCGCCAGGTTCACCTTCCCCGACGAGCCGCGATACTTGTATCGCTGCACTTCGTGGAGGAACTCCTCGTCGAGGGTGCCCGGCTCGACGAGCTTGACGAACGTGACCCGGGAGTCCGCGCTCGAGAGCACGACGCGCGCAGGGATGTGTTCGCCCGACTCCAGGATCACGCCGACGGCACGCCCGCCCTTCACGTCGATCCGGGACACCGGCGCCTCGGTTCGGATCTCGGCGCCGAACGACCGGGCCGCCGACGCGATGGCGTTGCTGATGCCGCCGGTGCCTCCCTTGGGGATGCCCCACGCTCGGAACGCCCCGTCGATCTC
>Ga0184632_10000498_pt1 | contig 15461 bp, 22 predicted proteins | sample PLM31_50_b1_FD_133153 | JGI IMG/M metagenome (GOLD analysis project Ga0184632, IMG submission 133153) | Groundwater sediment microbial communities from an aquifer in East River, Colorado, USA - PLM3-1_50_b1 | ecosystem: Environmental > Terrestrial > Soil > Riparian zone | place: USA: East... | reverse complement strand
GTGGTCGACGTGGCACTGATCCTCGGTCCCTCCAATCCGCCGCCGCTCGCGGTGCTCGCGGTACGCTGGTTCAGCGATGCGGATATCCAATTCTATTTTCCCGCGGCGGCGGCGGCGACGTTGTTGCTGCTGCTCGTGATCGGCATCCTCATCGTCTGGCACGGTCTCGAGCGGTGCGCGATGCTCGTGGGTCGCCGCTGGATCGCCCGTGGCGGCCGCAGCGGCATGGCCACGATGGCCGCCGCGATGGCGACGCTGATGTTCGGCGTCGCGTTTGCGCTGTCGGTGCTCGCCATCGTCGGCATGGCGGTGTGGTCGGTCGCCGACCAATGGCGATTTCCGGACGCATTGCCGCAGGCGTGGTCGCTCGCGAACTGGATGCGGCGCCTCGATAGCCTTGCGGAACCGGCGTGGATCACGGTGATCGTCGGCGCGCTCGCGACCGGCGTCGCGCTTTGCCTCGTGCTGGCGTGTCTCGAGAACGAAAGCCGCGGGCATCGGCGCGCCGGCGCGGCCGCGCTCTGGACTCTCTATGTTCCGCTGTTGGTGCCGCAGGTCGCATTCCTGTTCGGCGCGCAGGTGCTGCTGGTCCGCATGAACCTGGACGGGACGCTGGCTGCCGTCGTTTGGGCGCACCTGGTCTTTGTGTTGCCTTATCTTTTCCTGTCGCTTGCCGATCCGTGGCGCGCCTTCGACCCGCGCTATGCGCAAACGGCGGCGAGCCTCGGTGCATCGCGAACCCGCGTGTTCGTCGCCGTCAAGCTGCCGATCCTGCTACGGCCGGTGCTCATCGCGTGCGCCGTCGCGTTTGCGGTGAGCGTAGGCCAATATCTCCCAACGGTGTTTGCCGGCAACGGCCGCGTCGCCACATTGACGACCGAAGCGGTGACGCTCGCGGCGGGCGCGGACCGGCGCGTGATCGGCGCTTACGCCGTGGCGCAGGCGCTGTTTCCGCTGATCGCCTATGTGGGCGCCGTCCTGTTGCCGGTGCTGCTGTTCGCAAACCGCCGCGGACTGCGTGGTTACAGATGAAGCGCGCGTCGCTGGAACCGCTGCACCTGGTGGGCGTTCGCGTCGAGCTGGCCGGGCAGGAGTTGATTCCGCCGCTGACGATCGAGGTAGAACCGGGCGAATGCGTGACGATCATGGGCCCCTCCGGGTGCGGCAAGTCGACATTGCTCGCGTTCATTTCCGGGACGATCGATCCGGTGTTTCGCGCAACCGGCCGCGTGACGATCGGCGCGCGGGACATCACCATGCTGCCACCCGAACGGCGCCACATCGGCATTCAATTCCAGGACGACCTCCTGTTCCCGCATCTGTCGGTAGGCGACAACATGGCGTTCGCGCTGCCTGCGGCAGTTCTCGGGCGTGCCGGGCGGCGCGCGCGGATCGACCAGGCGTTGGCCGAAGCGGACCTGAGTGGCTTCGCCGACCGCGACCCGGCAACGCTTTCGGGCGGTCAGCGCGCGCGCGTGGCGCTGATGCGCACGCTGCTTTCCGAGCCGCACGTGCTGCTGCTCGATGAACCGTTCAACAAGCTCGACGCGCAATTGCGCCACGACTTCCGGCGCTTCGTGTTCGAGCATGCCGCCGAGCGCGGCTTGCCCACGCTGCTCGTGACCCACGACGCTACCGACGCGGAAGCGGCCGGTGGTCGCATGATCGGACTCGCGCGGCCATAACGCCTGGACGGCGCATTATTCGAGGTAGCTCGCGAGCTCTTTCTCGTTGACCTCGGGCAAGTCCTTGTGCACGGTCTTGACAATGAGGGCCGCCGCGTGCGGATCCAGCGCCGCACGAAGCATTCCGAGAAATTTCGGTTCCGCGACCAGAACGAGCTTTTCGTACGCGTGCGTAGTGCGGCCCTTGTTCAGGAGCTCCGCCAGAATCCGCGCAAACTGCATTGCCACTTCTTCGGTGGACTCGTGCTCGGTGCTCATGCCATGGCGGCCCTGGCCCAGGCTGTCGAAGGCCCGGCCCGGCTTGTCGGCATCGATATCCTTGTTCTGCAATCGCCCCTTGGGGTGCGGGATGTCATGCAACCGACGGATGGCTTTGCCTTCGCCATCGGTTTCGAACAGCGTCGCACCGCTGCGGCTGGCGGTCAGTATCCATGTAGTGTTCATCGGCAGTTCCTTTCTTGCCAGCTTCGAGCGCACGCCTCCATCATCCTCGGGTTTGTGCGAGGACAGCGCTTAGCGGCAGCCGATGAACGTGACGTAGTCCGACGCGGCGCCAATGCCCATGTGCCCTACGCGGGCGTCGAGCAGATTGCGATCATGACCCGGCGAGCGCTGCCACGCGAGGAGCTGCGCCTGCGGTGTCGGATAGTTCCAGCCGATGTTCTCGACGCACATGCCATAGCCCGATCGGCGAAACCGCGACTGGAAGTCATCATGCGAGAGGCGGCCCGCTTTTGCCATGGCGGCGCTATGCTCGCGCGCGAGCGCGGCAAGTTTTCGATCGACGGGGAGCGGTGTCCTGCCTTGCTGCTCGCGATACCGATTCACGAGCTCGGCGAGGCGATCGGCATAGCGGTCATTGGTATCGTCCGGGCGCTTCGCGGCGGGCGCCGCCACTGCGCAGCCGACGACGAACACAACGGCGAGCGCGGCGGCGAACAATCGCCGCCGAGGACATCTACAGCGAATCGGCCGCTGCCAGAAGTTGCCGCAGCTGCTTACGGCCCCGCTTGTCCATCGCACCATCGAGGTCCCGCCATTCGCCTATGTGCTTGGTCAGGCTGCGGTTGACGAGGTAGCCCATCCGCCAATCCGGAAACCAGGGCGTCTCCGAAGTTTCGTCGAACAGCAGCGCAACGTCCTGATGACGATCGTCGCGCTTGATGCGGTCCCACAGCGCCTCGACGCGATCAGACGGGCCTTCGATCACCTGGGCAAAATCGTTGCCGGTGTATACGAGCACGCCGGTGAGACCATCGCGCTGGTTGTTGACCCGGGACTTGACAACGATTCGTGAGATCTCGGCCGGCCGCAGATCGGGCCGTGGACGGCTCACATAAGCGAGGCGGCGAATCATGACGGCCCTTGTTATTGTTGTCGCGCACGGCTCGCGCGACGGCCGCTATGGTATCGCCACGTATTTCGTAAGCCTTGCACGGCCGTGCAAGGCACGACCGCGACGAAGACCGTTCCGATCTAGTCGGCGGCCACCAGCGTTTCGTGGACGAGCCCGCGAAAACCGCCCGCGACGAACCCGATCAAGCGGTTGGTATCGTTGTCGCGGAAACCACGCGGTACGCAGTCGCCGCCCATTTTCCCGCAGCGATGGAGCAACACTTCGCCGAACAGGCTCCGTGCGTAACGAAAGCCGGCATCCAGATCTTCCTGTTCATTCAACGGCAACGTTTCGGCCAGCGCGCGCTGAAAGTCGCGATCCACCGTACCAAAATAACGCTGGTACCAGTCGTTACCGTCCGGCGCTGACGCGAGGCGCGCCACGACACAGAGGTAATTGCGCCATGGCAAGTCTTCCTGAAGATGGAGGTCGCCAAAGGGCTCCCACCAGGCGCGAAGCACATCCTCGACCGCGCAGTCCGGACGGCGGCGGGCCTGGTCGAGCGCGGCGCGCCACGCCTGCGACAGGCGCGCCGCCCGTCGCTCGACCGCTGCTTCGAACAGCATTTCCTTGCTGCCGAAGTGATAATTGACCAGCGCCACATGCGCGCCGGCCCCGCCGGCGATCATCCGGTGCGATGGCGTGCGAAAGCCATGGTCGGCAATCAATGCCTCGGCTGCGTCCAGGAGCGCGTCGCGCGTTGCCGCACCGCGGACAACCGTCGGTCTCACTGCAACTGTATCCATAGGATCCTCCAGTACCGGGCGGTACGGCCAAACCCTATTCTTGTCGAATCCCCTGGACGCCCGTATCGGCCGATGGCGCAATCCCCTGTCGGACGCCACCGACCGCGTTGCGGACCGTGGACCTACATGTCACGCCACGCCGGCGACCCTGCCCGGTTCGATGCGCGGCTCATCGGTCAGCGGCGCACTCACCAAATCCGTCACGTCCATGCAGGCGCCGACGTAACCGGCGAAGGTACCGCTTGCGTCGAAGCGGGCAATGCCCATGTCGCGAACGACTCGAAACGAGCCGTCGGCGCCCCGGAGCCGGTACTCCATCGTGAACGGCGCTCGTCGGTCGAACGCCGACTCGTAGATGGACAGGCAGCGCGCCAGGTCATCCGGATGCACGCCTTCGGCCCACCCGTTTCCCAGCTCCTGCTGCAGCGTGCGGCCGGTGAACTGCAACCACGTTTCGTTGAAATAAATGCATGCCTTCGTGGTGTCCGACATCCAGATCAGGACCGGTGCGATGTCCGCCATGACCCGCAGCCGGCCCTGACTTTCGCGCAGCATCGCCGCCTGGTGCGTTGCCTCCGCGGCCAGATACTGGGCGCGCGTCAGCGCCGTACGCAGCGCCGCGGTGATGGCGCCGATGCCCAGGCAAACAAAGACGAAAAGGCCGAGCCCCGTCGCGACGCCCAGGTTGCCGAGACGAAGGTTCATGGACGGTGTGAGGAAGAACGCCCAGGCGACCAGCAGGCTCAGAAACGTGGCAAGCGCTGCCGGGCCGAAACCACCGAGCCAGCCCGCCAAGGCGACCGCGAGGAAGAACGTGATGAACGGCGTCTGCTGTGGAATGACCGCGTCGAGCGCGGCGCGGATCCCCCATGCCACCAGCACGGCTGCCACCGCAATCGCATAACCTGGCAACGGCGCCCGGAACGGATCGACGGTGAGGTGCGCGGCCGCCGCTACATCGGCGACACCGATGACGGGAAGGGGCCGGGTTTTTTCCAGCCGCCCCGCCGTGTCATCGAGCCAATACGCGAGCACGTACGCGAGGAAGCCCGGCAATCCGAATGCCAGCGCCGCAATGGCGCTTGCGGTAACGAGAGCGTCGGCGGTCTGCGTCCAGCCGATAGCCGCCACGACCAGGGTGACCCCGGCGAGCAACAACAAGCCGCCGGCCCAACGCAACCCGCGGGAAGTGCGATCCATGGCGAGAAAAGACATGTCCTGGCCTCCCAGCCAGACATGGGGGGCTGACTCCAGCTTCTACCCTTCTAGCCAGTTTGGCGCAATGTTATGTACGCTGTAGGACGGAAGGGGTCGCTGCCCAATGGCGGTTTGTAGGACATCTCCGACAATGCTTTCCGCGACGCGCCTATGCGGACGTCATCTCGTAATGCCTACGATGGGTCGCGATTCACAAACCGTTCAATACCCGAGGTGAGGCACCCATGCTCGACGATTCCGCCACCAATATCGTGAGCTTGCCGTTTCTCGCGGCGACACGCGCCGCATCCGCGCCGGCGCTGGGCCGATTCGGTCAACTGTACGGCGGATCGACGGCCATGCAGGAGGTATATCGCAGGATCGGCAAGGTCGCGCCGACGTCGGCGACGGTGCTGATCACCGGTGAATCCGGCAGCGGCAAAGAGGTGGTCGCCCGCACGATTCACGAGCGCAGCGAGAATGCCAAAGCGCCGTTCGTCGCGGTCAATTGCGGCGCTATTCCCGGGAACCTCATCGAGGCCGAGCTTTTCGGCTACGAGAAGGGTGCGTTCACCGGCGCGGCGAGAATGCATCGCGGCTGCTTCGAGCGCGCCGAGGGTGGCACGCTGTTCCTCGACGAGATCATAGAAATGGCGCCGGAAATGCAGGTGCGCCTGTTGCGCGTTCTCGAAAGCGGCCGCTTTACGCGCCTCGGCGGGGAGGAGGAATTGCGCGCCCGCGTGCGCATCATCGCCGCCAGCAATCGCGACCCGCGGCAAGCCGTCACCAACGGCCAGTTGCGCGAGGACCTGATGTACCGGCTCGCGGTGTTCCCCATCGCCCTTCCCCCGTTGCGCGATCGCGACGGCGATGCGGAGCTGCTGGCCGAGCACTTCCTGCAGCAAATGAACGACGGCGAGGGCACGGCCAAGGCGTTTTCGCGGCAGGCTATCGTCACCATTCGCGCCCATCGGTGGCCGGGTAACGTGCGGGAGCTGAAGAACGCCGTGCAGCGTGCCTTTATCCTGGCCGACGACCACGTCGACCTCGACTTCGCCGGGCTTGCGTGCGCGGAGCCGGTCGGCAACTGCCTGCGCGTTCCCGTCGGCACGCCGCTCGCCGAGATCGAACGGCAGGCGATCTACGCGACGCTCGACCTGTGCGATGGCAACAAGCGGCGCTGCGCCGAGATGCTCGGCGTGAGCTTGAAGACGCTCTACAACCGGCTGTCCGAGTATCAGGGCGGCGAAGTGGGTATTGCCACTGTCTCGTCACGCGCGTAGCGCGCGACGCCGTTCTTACGTCAACCACCTCGAGCGACGCCCATGATTCGAATCCTCATTGCCGACGATCACGCGATCGTGCGTGCGGGACTGAAGCAATTCATCGTGGACCAGCCCGATATGTCGGTCACGGGCGAAGCCGCAACCGGCAGCGAAGCGATTTCGCTGGTGCGGGCATCCGATTTCGATGTCGTGCTGCTCGATATCTCGATGCCGGACAAGAACGGCATCGACACGCTGAAGACGCTCAAGCAGTCGCGGCCGGAATTGCCGATCCTGATGCTGTCGGGGTACGCGGAGGATCAGTACGCGATCAACCTGTTGCGTGCCGGCGCGGCCGGCTACCTCAACAAGGAAGCAGCGTCCACCCAATTGGTCGGTGCCATCCGCACGGTGGTCCGCGGCCGCAAGTTCATCAGCCCGGCGCTCGCGCAGATTCTAGCGGACGGGGTCACCGGCGACGCGGACAAGCCTCTGCACGGCGAACTGTCGCAGCGCGAATTCCAGATTTTCTGCAAGATCGCCGCAGGCGCCGCCGTGTCGAAAATCGCCGACGAGCTGCATCTGTCGGTGAAGACCGTCAGCACCTACCGGACCCGCGTCCTGGAAAAGATGGGGATGAAGTCGAACGCGGATTTGACCTATTACGCCATCAAGAACGGATTGATCGACTGAGGAACCCGCGAATCGGACCCTGACGGTCCGTACAAGCCGGACGACCGATGGAGTTGCGGCGAAATGTCGGACAAACGCCGACAGCAAACAGTTTGCCCCCCTGATAAGGTTTTCCGTGTAAGTGAGGGCAACTTACGCGCTCCGTTCTGTTTTAATTGGACCGCGTATGCAACCCTATCTTCAACCTGTCAGAACAGAAGCCGCCAACAGGCAATCGTACGTGGACGTTGCGAAATTGCGGGTGATCATCGTCGAGGATTCGGCGATCATCCGCGCTCGCCTGGCCGAAACGCTGGGCGAGATCCCGAACGTGGAGATCGTCGGACAGGTGGAAACCGAAGCCGACGCGCTCGCGTTGCTGAAGCAATCGCGTTGGGATGCCGCCGTGCTCGACCTGCAGCTCAAGCAAGGGACCGGGCTGGGAGTCCTCAAGTCGCTGGCCCACGGCGCGCGCCCGGCGAATACGAAGATCATCGTGTTCACCAACTACGCATTTCCGCAGTACCGCGATCGGAGCCTGTCGCTGGGAGCCGACTACTTTTTCGACAAGGCGCGCGAGTTCCATCGTGTCCGCGAGGTGTTGAACCAGCTCGCGAGCAACGGCGGCTCGTCCGTGTCGCACTGACACTGCCCGTGTAGCTTTTCCAACGGCACGCAGCCGTCATTACCTGCTGCACCGCGGGACTGTTCCTATCTCCTTGAACCATTGACCATTCGCGATGGCATGCGAAGTGCATCGGCTGTATCGGCGCGGCAACGCGCAGTCTTCCTATTCCAATGAAAAGGAATCAATCGTGAAAACCGCAACTGCAGCGCTTCTGGCCGTGATGATGATGCTGGTCGCAGGATGCAATACCATCGAAGGCGCCGGCAAGGACGTAAGCGCCGGTGGCAAGGCAATCGAAAGGGCAGCCGACAAGGCGAAGCCAAATTAGCGCTGTCGCCAACGTGAAGCGCGACAATGCCGCGAGTCGCAAGACACGCGGCACCGCGGCGGGCGCCCCGGATCCGCCGGAGCTTGCGCCGAAGCTGACCACGATCGAGATCGCGACGTTGACGCTGGCGGTCGTCGTCGTGATCGCCGGCGCGCGGATCGCGGAGGCGTTTCTGGTTCCGGTAGTCGCCGGAATCCTGTTGAGCTATACGCTGAGGCCGCTGGTCGCAGCCCTCGAACGTCTGCACATTTGGCGCGTGATCGGCGCCGCGCTGGTGATTGTCGTGTTGGCGGGGTTGCTTTCCGCGGTCGGCTACGTGATTCGCGACGACGTCAACGCCGCCGTCGCCGAGCTGCCGGCGGCTGCGCGCAAGCTGCGGCTTGCCGCCGCCGATGCTGCGCGCACGCCCGCAAGTCCGATGACGCACATGAAGGCCGCGGCTGCCGAGCTCGATCGCGCGGCGGCGGAAGCGACCGGAAAACGTGCGCCGGCGCCCGAGACATCGACGAACAACATGGCGGGGCAGCTGCAGACCTTCGTGGCCGAGCAATCGGCCAAAGCGCTCGGCGTGTTCTTCGAGGTCGTGATGGCGATCCTGCTCACCTTCTTCCTCCTGGCCGCCGGCGATACCTTTCGCCGCAAGTGCGCAAGCCTCGCAGGCTCGCTGGCGCGGCGCCGGATTACCGTCGAGGTATTGAACGAGATCGATGCGCAGGTTCAGGCGTACATGGTGACGTTGCTGGTCGCGAACGTCCTGATCGCCCTCGCGATCTGGGCGGCGATGGCCGCGCTGGGACTCCCGAACGCGGGGATGTGGGGCGTATTCGCGGGGGTGCTGCACGTCATTCCCTACGCAGGCACCGCGGTCACCGCCGCCGCGGTGGGCGTGGCGATGTTCGTCCATTCCGGCAGTATCGCGCAGGCGGGGCTTGCCGTCGCGCTGGTGACAGGGTTGGCGATACTGATCGGCGTGGTGGTGATGACCTGGATGCAAGGACGCGCCAGCCGCATCAACCCCGTCGCGATTTTCGTGGGCATCCTCTTTTTCGGATGGCTGTGGGGGGGCTGGGGCCTGCTTCTCGGCGTGCCCGTTCTCGCCGTGGTCAAGGCCATCGCCGATCGTGTCGAAGCGTTGCGTCCGCTTTCCGAACTTCTGGCTGCATGATGGGCCCCGTCAAGCGTCCCCTTCCTCCGATTCTCGCCAACGTGTCAGCGGATTCCTACGTGCAGCGCAATATTCGGATCCGGCGTTGTACCCGCTGCGCGGAAGACGATGACCTCGCGCTCAACTCGTTGATTTCCCGCAGGCGTCCGCAGGCACACTCCATGCGTATGAAACAACGTTTATCAGCACGATCACGCGTCAATTCGACTGAAGGGCACGTCCCGTGAAGGCGCCACTCGCGATTTCTGTCGGGCATGTCGATTCTTTCGCTGATGTCGTGCACTACGGTTGCCGGGGCAGGCCAGGACGCGCAGGCGACCGGCCCCTCGGCTGTTCCCAATTGCAATCTCCCAGCGTGACTCATCATGACACTGCAAGATGAAATCAAACTGTTGCTCGAGGCTCCGACGATGAACGCCGCCGACGTGCGAACCCTGCTGCGTCAGGATCACGAGGAATTGCTGCAGTTTGCCAAGGACATGTACGAATCGGAGAGCGGCGACGAGCGCCGCGCGCTGTTCAGGCAACTGAAGCCGGCGCTCATCGCGCATTCGCGGGCGGAGGAGCGGGAAATCTATGACGCGCTGCTCAGGATCGACGAATCCGACGACGCCAGGGATCTCGCCAACCAGGGGTACGTCGAGCACGGCGTGCTCGATGATTTGCTCGAGAAGCTTTCGCGCAGCCGGAAGACCGAATCGGACGAGTGGAAGGCGCACGCCAAGGTTCTGCTGCATGTCCTCGAACGCCATATCGACGATAGCCGGGAGATGCTGTTCGACGAGTTGAACGAGCGCTTCAGCGAGAACGAGCGCGAGGTCATGGGCCGGCGTTTCACGGCCGCCAAGGCGCGCATGGCGATGAAAGCGAAGGCGGCTTAAAGACCGCCGGGCGGACCCGCCTCGCACCGGGCGAGGCATGCGTGCGGAAAAAAAAGCGGGCCAGGATCGCCGATCCTGGCCCGGTGCTTTGTATTGAAGGCGCTAGCGGGTGATACGACCCACAAAGTAACCGATGGCGAGGGCGCCGGCGATGGACACGAACGGCCGCGCGCGTACATAACTGCTGCACACTTCCGTCAGTTCGCCGGACTTGGTGGCGATTTGTTTGCCGCTTTCAGCGGCCCACTGCGCGGCCGGGGCGGCCGCGTCGGCGACCTTGTCGATCGTGCGATGCGCTGCCGACGACGCGCGCTCAATCGCCGGCTGGGCCTTTTCAGCCGCTTTGTCGACCGCTTGATGCGCGCGATCGGCCACGCCGGCCAAGCCGGATACAGGATTGGGGGTGGAGGTGGCCAAGGTGTTCGATGTGGTCATCGCAGGACTCCTTCTAAACGAGATCGAGAATTGTGCGGTGCGGATTTGTCCGCGATTGCGGCCCAACTAACGAGCGGCGGGCTGCATCGCCATTCTGGCGCAGTGTTGCGCTTCGTACGCCCGGCAGGAAACGGATTCGCTTGTCGGCGCGCGGCGCACGAAAATGTAGGAGCTGCGCGCACGCTGGAACGCTCGCGCCGGATCCATTGCCAGGAGCATCGAAACGATTTCACGACGGTGCACGCCAGAGGATGAGGAAATTTCCGTCCGTCCATGCCCGCGTGCGCAAGTCATCCTGTTCCTACGCCTTGCGCCGGTTTACATCGGTACGGGGCCAGCGCTGCAATTCGAGTCAACACACGCCTGTTAAGGCTTTGTTGTTGTGGAAGTTTGGGACTGGCACGCCCGTTGCGAATGGCTCGCTGTGTTCGGGCGATTGGCGCCCGGCGGAGTACCCACGAGGAGCAATTAGATGAACTGGGATCGTATCGAAGGCAACTGGAAGCAATTCAAGGGCAAGGTGAAGGAGCAGTGGGGCAAGCTCACCGACGACGACATCGATGTCATCGCCGGCAAGCGCGATCAGCTCGTCGGCAAGATCCAGGAGCAGTACGGCATCACCAAAGACGAGGCCGAGAAGCAGGTTGACCGTTTCGGAGACGCGTTCCGCGACGAAGACCTCCGCGAACACCAATAAAGGAAACCCTGATGAACATTTCCAAACTGATGGTGGCGCTGTTCGCCGCGGCGGGACTCTGCCTCGCCGGCGGCGTGTCGGCGCAGACGATGAACAAGGAAGCCCGTGACCAGGCGATCAAGAACGCCGAAATGCAGTACACGACGGACAAGGCGGCGTGCGACGCGCTGAAGGGCAACGCCAAGGACGTCTGCACGGAAGAGGCGAAGGGCAAGGAAAAGGTCGCGAAGGCCGAAGCGGCGGCAGCCTATGAAAACACGCCGAAGGCGCGCGAGAACGCGCGGCTGGCGCGCGCCAACGCAGTCTACGAGGTCGCCGAGGAGAAATGCGACGATCTCGCCGGCAATGCGAAGGACGTCTGCGTGAAGGAAGCGAAGGCCGCCTACGTCAAAGCCAAGGCCGACGCCAAGGTGGATCGCGTGGCAGCCGATACGCAGCAGGATGCGGCGCAAAAGACGGCCAGTGCCAGGCGCGAGGCCGCGGAAGACAAGCGCGATGCCGAGTACAAGGTCGCCATCGAGAAGTGCGATTCGCTGGCCAGCACCGCCAAGGACGCATGCGTGCGCGACGCGAAGACGCGGTACGGCAAGAGCTGATAGCTCCCTCGCCGGTCGCGCGCAGACTCCTCGAACTGCCGCGCCGGACCTGAAAGGCCGGGGTTGGAATAATACCGGCCTCTTTTTTTGCCCCACGAGGGACGGCGTGGCTGGATTTCCGGGAGTCCAAGGAGCAAGGGTGCTGTAGGACGCCACGCGACAGCCGAATCCGGGACCCACCGATCCATCGCCATCGCTGCGCAGCGCACAGTGCACCCTGTATGCGGCCGAGAGCGGCGCCGCACATCAAACGCGAGAAGGCGGGAGGAGCGGGCAATGGGCAGCAAAACGAACGTCTACGGCGAGGGCAATTATCAGGCATCGCGCGACTATAACGCCGCGACGAAGAAGTTCGTGGAATCCGGACGCGTGGACGCCGCGGCGCGGGATGCCGCGCCACGCTCGCCCGCGGAAGCGCAAGAAATGAAATACGCCGAACAAGCGGCGCTGCTACGCGCCAAGCATTCACCGCCACCGGCCAGGCCGCGCAAGGTCGCCGACTACGACTGACAACGACTGACAACGACTGACAACGACAAGGAAGCCGCCATGTTGCGCTACGCTGTCATCTTTTTCATCATCGCGATCATTGCTGCAGTGTTCGGGTTCGGCGGGATCGCCGCCGGCGCCACCGAAATTGCGAAGATCCTGTTCTTCATCTTCCTGGTGCTCTTCATCGTGTCGCTCGTCGCCGGGATGATCAAGCGAGGGCCCTGACGCCCGGGCAAGGCTCGGTGGGGGAGCATCGTGCGCATCAGTTGGCTCGAAGCAATCTGCGTAGTGGCGATCGCCGCGGCCACGTTGCAATTGCCCGTCGGCGAACGCGGCGGACGTTTGTTCGCCCCGCCGCCACTGACGCTACCGATGCTCAAGGATATGCTCGTCGCAAACACTGCGACCGCGGCGCAGCACGCGCGCGAAAGCGGCAGCGAAAGGAAACGCTGATGCCGCAATCGCTGCAGGGCGCCCACATGCGGTGCGAACCGATAGGCGTCCTCGAGTACGTTGTTGACTTCGATTTGCCGCCGGCGTGATCGCGGCGGGCAAACCCACAAAGGATGGAGAGCGTGCAGCATGCGATTCAACCCGCAGGAAACCACCGGCAGCCGGGTGCGGCTGCGCTACAGCGTCGAACTGCACTACGAGCTCGCCGGTCCGGCGGAGTTTCTGCTGATCGTGCATGCCGCGCAAACCGCCCGGCAAACGGTCGTCGAGGAATTTTTTGACCTGAGGCCGTTTCAGCCCTCTTCGCTGGAAGTCGATCCCGTTTCGGGCAATCGCATCGCGGCATTCAGCGCTTCCAGGAGGGAACTCTCCGTTCGCTACGCGGCGGTGGTCGATCTCGAGCACGAGTTCGTAGATCCGGCCGACGTCGTCGCCGAAAGTCCGGTGGCGCTTCCGGCGACGGCGCTGCGTTACCTGTATCCGAGCCGCTATTGCCAGGCCGATCTCGTGCAGCAGCATGCGTGGGATCTCTTCGGCCGGATGCCGCGCGGCTATAGGCAGGTGCTCGCGGTCCGCGACTGGGTGCGGGCAAACATCAAGTTCTCCGTTGGCGCGTCCCGGAGCAGCACGACGGCCATCGATACACTGCGCGACGGCATCGGCGTCTGCCGCGATTTCGCCCACTCGATGATCGCGTATTGCCGCGCGCTCAACTTCCCGGCGCGGATCGTGACCGGTGTCGACTATGGCGCCGATCCCGCGCTCGGCCCGTCCGATTTCCATGCCTACGTCGAAGTGTTCATCGGCGGCACCTGGTACCTGTTCGACCCGACCGGCATTTCCCCCATCACGGGCCTCGTGCGGATCGGCACCGGCCGCGACGCGGCGGATGTTTCGTTTGCGACGATCTTCGGTCCTGTGCGGACCGGGATGCCGCGCGTCGAATTCAGCGCTGTCGACGATCCTGCGCGGGGCTTCGTGGCGCCCATCGGTACCGAGCTGGCCGTTTCCACCGCGCAGTAACCGGCTCAGGCGTCGACAGGCGCAGGGTCCTCGACGACTTCAGATTGCGTTCCGCGCGGAATGTTGACCTCGATCACCGTGCCGCCTTCCGAACGGCGCGAGATCGAGAACTCGCCGCGCAACGCGCGCACGCGTTGGCGCATGCCGGCGATGCCGTGCGACAACAGGTTGTTCTGCGCGTCGTCGGCGATCCCCACGCCATCGTCTTCGATCAGCAGCGTGATCGTATCGCCGCCAACGCCCAGATCGACGCTGACGTGCTTGGCACGCGCGTACTTGACGATGTTGGTCAACGCTTCCTGCAGAATCCGATAGAGCGCGATCGAGGTCTGGGGCGCAATGCCGCTGTCGTCGGACGGAGTCGCGATCTCGCACTCGAGCCCGGCGCGGTCGCAGATTTCGTGGACCTGCCAGTCGACGGCGGCCGCCAAGCCGAGATTGTCCAGGAGCGTCGGCCGCAGTTCCTCGACGATCCGCCGCTTGATCTGGACGCCGTCGTCCAGCGCTTGCAGCGCGCGTTCGAGCTTGGCCGAGGATTCCGGGTCGCGCTTCTTCAGCCGCTCCTCCACCCATGCGATATCCATCTTGGCGCCCACGAGGATGCCGCCCAGCTCGTCGTGGATGTCGCGAGCGAGTTTCGATCGTTCGTCCTCGCGCACGACCTGCAGATGGTTGGACAGCTCCGACAATGCCGCGGTGCGCTCTTCGACCACGACCTCGAGCCGCCGCTTGTCTTCGACCACGCTGCGCCGGCGGGCATCGCGCTGCTGCGCATCGCGCCGGGCGAGCAGCCAGACGACGAGCAACAGCGCAACGGTGAACGCCGTCATCAATTCCATGCCGAGACGCGCGAATGCGATGTCCGCCGCCCACCGGGCGGTCGCCTCGTCGAACTGGCGGCGATGGGTGGCGGCCATCCCGTCGACCTCGGCCCGGATTTCGTCCATCGTCCGCTTACCGATGCCGGTGTCGGTAAGTGCCTGCGCGGCCGCGCCGTCCTTTTTGTACAGGGCGATCGACGCCTCCAGCTCGGCCAGCTTCTGGCCCACCAGGCCGTTTATGCGCCCGAGCGTCGCGCGTTGCGCAGGCGATCCATTCGTGACCAGCAATTCGCGCAGCCGATTGAAGACGCTGTCCACCTTCGGGACCGCCGCCGTGTACGGTGTGAGATATTCCTCGCTACCAGTGAGAAGGTAACCGCGCTGGCCGGTCTCCGCGTCGACGACCAGCGCCAGCGCTTCGTGCAGCGTCGATTGCATCTCCACCGTCACCGCCATTTGCCGGTTCGCGGATTCCAGCCGGCGATAACCGAGCTCCGCGTACACGGCGATCGCGAGCGACGCGACGATGCCGAGCACCAACGGCAAAACCACCTTGAGAGGGAGCACCGATTTCACGGTAGGGATCAGGACATCCGGAGGGTCGAATTGCCAAGACTATACCCAACGGCCCGATCCGCCTCAATGCACGTCAGGAGAATATCGCGCCGAGCAGAAGCCCGCCGGACAGGGTGCCAAGGTGCGGCGCATCGGCGACGCGCCACCCCTGCGGCGTTAACGAGGCACCTGGGAAGTTTTGACCGATGCGTGCTGAGGCGCCAGCGCACCCCCTTCGTTTTCCCACGACTCCAGCGGTGGCTTGCGCGGGCGGGCACGTTGCAGCGACCGCGTGTCGAGCCAGCGCTTGACGACCCAGGAGGTCGCGGCCGTCGCGGCGACGATCGCAGTAGCGGAGAGAATCTTGTTCACGGCGGGTTCCTCGTTGCACAAACCATCATTTCAGCGGCGGGGAATCGGAGGACG
>Ga0184632_10000496_pt1 | contig 15468 bp, 14 predicted proteins | sample PLM31_50_b1_FD_133153 | JGI IMG/M metagenome (GOLD analysis project Ga0184632, IMG submission 133153) | Groundwater sediment microbial communities from an aquifer in East River, Colorado, USA - PLM3-1_50_b1 | ecosystem: Environmental > Terrestrial > Soil > Riparian zone | place: USA: East... | reverse complement strand
GCGAACCGGGCCTCGACGATCTGGTACCACGACCACGCGCTCGGCATGACGCGGCTCAACGTCTACGCCGGCCCGGCCGGCTTCTACCTCATCCGAGGAGGCCCCGCGGGCGACAAGGCCGTGCTCGACAGCCGGACAGGAGCCACTGCCGTCCTTCCGGGTCCCGCTCCGAAGGAGGGGGACAAGTTTCCACCCAACAAGACCTACTTCGAGATCCCGATCGCGATCCAGGACCGCTCGTTCAACGCCGACGGGTCGCTCTTCTATCCGGACAGCCGCGAGTTCTTCGACGGAGCCACGGCATCGAAGCCAGGCTTCATCCCATCTACCGACCTCTCGCCGATCTGGAACCCCGAGTTCTTCGGGAACATGATCATGGTCAACGGCAACACCTGGCCGTTCCTGAACGTCCAGCAGCGGCGCTACCGCTTCCGCTTCCTGAACGGCTGCCAGTCCCGCTTCCTGATTCTGGACTTCAGCAACATCCCCGGTGTGGAGGTCTGGCAGATCGGCAACGAGGGCGGCTTCCTCGCCGCGCCGGTGAACCTGACCGCCGACAATTCCAACCAGCTGCTGATGGCGCTGGCCGAGCGCGCCGACCTGATCGTCGACTTCACCAACGTACCGGTGGGTCAGCACATCCTCGCCAACATCGGCCCCGACGAGCCGTTCGGGGGCGGCGAACCGCCAGATGATTTCGACCTTGCCGACCCGGAGACCACGGGTCAGATCATGGCGTTCAACGTCGGACCAGCCCTCGCGCCCGATCCCACTACGCCACCACGGTTCCTGGTGCTGCCCGCCATCACACCGCTCCCGGCGCCGACGGCGACGAGGCCTCTGGCGCTCCTGGAGATGGCGTCCGAGTTCTGGGACGGACCAGCGGAAGCTATGCTCGGCATCGTCGATGGCAGCGGAACGCCCCTGAACAAGACGTGGGCTGATCCGGTTAGCGAGAACCCGAACGTCGGCGCTACGGAGACCTGGGAGTTCTACAACTTCACCGCTGATGCACATCCCATGCATGTGCATGAGATCGCGTTCGAAGTGGTAAACCGGCAGGCCCTCGTGAGAAACGAAGAGGGCGAAACCGTTCCGCCGGCTCGACTCGTTGGCGATCCGCGACCGCCGGAGGCGTGGGAGTCCGGCTTCAAGGACACGGTGATCGCCTACCCGGGTGAGGTCACCCGCCTCCGCGCGAAGTTCGACAACCCGGGCCAGTATGTCTGGCATTGCCACATCGTTGAACACGAGGACAACGAGATGATGCGGCCGTACCGGATCGGTCCGGTCCAGATCGGCCAACCCCTCTTGACGCCACCGCAACCTGCGGACCGGTAGCACGTAACCGTGCAAACCGCTCCGGGTCTCCGCGTCGGGGACTGGTGCGTTCGCTTGTCTTCACGAGTGGTGCTGCACAAGCTCGGGCGAGATGCCCTCTCTTGTAGGGGAAAAAGACTCCGATCACAACAGCCTTTGACCCCACACTCTCATCCGGCTTTCCCCAAAGCCCACACGCTTCAGTACTTCTTCTCGTGCTTCCGGCGTTCCTCTTCTCGCCACCTCTCCGACTCGTGGATCAGTCTGGGCCCGGCCTCGACCATCGCCTGGTGCGCGCTCGGCTCGTTACGCCGCAACCGCTTCCCGCCTCTCCTCCACCGTTCCCACCACCAGTTGGGCATCGCTCACAGCCTAGGTGATCCCAAATACCGTGCACGCTGACAGGTTAGCCTCTGAGATCCCAGGCCCGCCGAGTCGGCGAAGGGTGCCTCGAAGGAGTGGGAGCTGTGAGGAGATGGGGGTTCGGCGGGGCCGATTCCCTGCCGCGGTCCTCTGCCTGGCTGCGGCCTCGTTGGGTGACCTTGCGGGAGGTGGGATGACGGTTCGCTCGGTACCGGGAGGCGTCCTCGTCGTGCTCCGAGTGCGGCCCCGCTCCCGGCCGGGGTGGCAGATCAGTGCTGGCGCTCTGGTGATCCGGGTCGCAGGAGCGCCTGTGGGCGGAGCCGCGACCGAGGAGGCGCGCCGCGCGCTCGCCAAGGCCCTCGGCGTGGCGCCCAGCCGGGTGTCCCTGCAGCGCGGCGAGCGCTCCCGCACGAAGGTGTTCGTGGCCGCAGGTGTGGACGAAGAGGTGGCGAGGGCGGCGCTCAGGAGGGCCGCGGGCGATCACCCGGGAGCTGGTGGTCCTGGAGCAGTTGCCTGAAGTCGGGAACCGACGTATCGGGGGCTCGGGGCCGAGCCGGTCGATCCTGCCCTCCAGGCAATCGGTGATCTAGGTTACGGCGAGGCCGCGAGCCATCGTCGAGTTCTTCTACACCAACCGGCTCGAGTCCTTGGAATGGATCGACGAGACGGCATCGCTTCGCCGATTCAGCGCAGAGACGAACGACCGCCCGACGGAGCGGGCGGTCGTTTGCTTCTCGGACGGCCGGTTAGGCGTCTTGGGTCGCGTGCGCCCGGTGCACGACCGGCTCCGGCCCGGCCGTGGCCACGCGCCTCGCGTGGCGGAAGCCGAGGATCGCGAGGATCCCGAGGACGATGCCCGCTGCCACCATGCCGTACCCAGCCCACAGCGCGATCGTCGCGACCGTCCACCATCCGTAGGCGTTCAGCATGATCGCCCGAAGGGTCTCACCCTTGAACAGTGTGTCGGCCTTGGCCTGCAGCTCGGCCGCCACGTCGGGGTCGAGCCCCTCCTGGCGAGCCGCGGCGCTGGTCTCCGCGTAGGTCTTTCCGTCGTTCACGGACTCGAGGTGGCCCGCGATGTACCGGGCGAAGCCCTCGGCCTGAGTCCCGTTCACGACCTGCTGCCCCGCGAACTCCCCGACCGATGCCTTCTCTTCGGGCGACATCGCGTCGAGGGGCGCGAAGAACACCTTCTCCGGCTCGAGACGGTCGCGGACGTTATCCCGTCCGAAGTTCCCGCCGTAGACGGCGAGCCCTCCGAGGACGATTAGGGCTACCGCGATTAGCGCGCCCGCTGCGCTAGCCAGCTGGTCCCACGCCTTCCTGTTCATCTCTTTAACCCCTTTCCTTCTGGTGCAGGCCGTACGGGTACAAGACTGCCCAGCCACAGGGAGGTCGCCATAGGGCGTATGGCTCGGCCCGGGCGGGACTTCGCCCGGCCCGAGCGGGACGTTTGGCCGGGTCGATGCGCCCGGACTTCAGGTTCGGGTCTCATGCGCGGCCTGAAGATGCGGGAACGGGCCAAGCTCAGCACCCGGGAGCTCGCCGGCACGGTGTGCGTGAACCAGTCCACGATCGTCTGGGGAGCGGGGCGAGACTGTGCCCTCGGACGCCATCGCTTCGGCTGTGGCTATGGCGAAGCTGGGGTTCTTTGGCTTGGTAGTCGCGACGGGATTTGAACCCGTGTCTCTACCTTGAGAATGTTCCAGGGCCCACTTTTCTGTACCTAGGGAAAAGCCCGAACCTGCCGCTGACCAGCGCTGGTTGCTCGCCCGTTCTCGCTGGTTCTTGACTCTTCCGGTCGTACGCGGGACGAATGCGGGACGACACAGGCGCGCGGCGTTACGATTGGCATGCGCACACCGGCTCGATTCTTCCGGCTGAAGAGGCGTAGGGGAACACGCAGAGGCGTGAGGAACACGGTAAGAACCGCAACGCCCCAGGTCGGGATCCGTGGGTGAGCGCTCGCGAATGGGGGTCGGGTCGCGTGCCTTCCCGCCATCGGACCAAGAACGGCCAACTGGGGATGAGCGTCCGCTCGCTCCACCGCTTCATCCCAACTGAACTCCGCGCACGGAGGCCGGGCTGTGGTCCGTCACGGCCACAAGGAAGTGACGGACCATGCGGACACCGCGGGACGGCGCAGGATAGGCTGGGAATCCGTGGTATCGACTCGAGGTCCACGATGACGGCGCGTGCCGGTGCCCGTTTGGCGGTCCGCCTGCTCAAGAAGGGAGCCCAACCGCTCCCTCTCAGAGGCATCAGCTTCCACGACCAGCACCGCCCTCTCACCGGGATGACCCTGCATCATGGACCGAAGTGTTCTTTGCAGCCCCCGGCCTGCAACGTGTCGGAAGTCCCTGGGCGGCCGGGACTATCGACCCTGCGGCGGCCTTCGCTTCGGTCCCATTCTGTTGGCATGTTCATCCGCTACTTCCTGGATTTGCCACTCCCGTTCGAGGACGCCGAAGCGAGGCTCCTCGCTGCGCCCGAGGTCTGGGTGCCGGGGCTGGCCCGCGACGCCGAGGACGGCGGGGAGCACCTGCTGGCCGAGGTGGGATTTCCGGTGGACGACCATCGAGTGGGCAAGGAAGTCCAGATCGAGCTGGGAGCCCCCTTCCGTATCCCCTCCAAGACCATTCTGCCGCTCACGTGGACGGCCACCGGAGCGCAGAGACTGTTCCCGTCCCTCGACGCGGACTTGGAGATCGCGCCCCTCGGGCAGAACCGGACCCAGCTCTCGATCAGCGCTCGGTACCAGCCGCCTCTTGGCGCCGTTGGCAGGGCCCTGGACCGCGCCCTGCTCCACCGGGTCGCTGAGGCGACGCTCAAGGATTTCCTGGACCGGGTGGGCGAGGCACTCGGAGCCGAGGCTGGGGCGCGGACGTGACCGTCCGGAGGAACGCCCACGCCGCTCGAAACGGCTTACCCGGTATTCCTGCATCGAGGTGGGGCGCGGGAACCTGGTGGGCCAGACCTGGCTCTCTGATCGGGGTGGTCGTGCTGTCGGCGGTGCTGGCCGCAAGCTGCGGACCTACTGGCCCCGAACCGACGGCCAGCCCGACCGAGGAGGCTCAGCAGACGGGATCGCCGGCGGCACAGCGGCTGGTGCTTCTGATGGACGAGTTCAGCTTCACCGTAGCGGGCCCCCCTCCGCCTCCGGGTTACCCCCCAGAGACCGCGGTCCTGCCGGCCGGCCGGTCGGTCCTCGTCACGGTGCGGAACGTTGGGCGCATCGTGCACCACTGGAGCGTCGGCCGAACCCTCCTCCCCGGCGGGGGCTACGAGGATGACCTGATGGCGATGATGGAGCCGGAAGTCCTGAGCGGCACAGGATACCGGCTGGTGGAGACCGAAGAAGGCGCGGCAGGGGGGCCAGGCGGCCTCATCGTCGAGGTTGCGCCGGGCGGCGCCGTAACCCTTCGCCTGGCGGTCCCGTCCGACGCGACCGGTACGTGGGAGATGGCCTGCTTCGTCCCTGGGCACTACCAGGCCGGGATGAGGAAAGCGCTGACCGTCAAGTAGCACGGTCGACCGATCGGTGACGCACGTGCACGATGTCCCGAGACATCACGTGGGTGCCCTCGGGCAGGAATCGAAGGGCGGCGTCGCCTTCACGGCGGTGTCGCCTCCGACCAGCAACATGGCGCGCACTCCTCCATTCGTGTTAGCCCTCGTCGGGAGAACCCGGTGCCGGTGCGCCGTCATCCGGCGGCGGAGGGTCCTCCAGTAATCTCGGGCACCGCGGCCGTCCCTCCGCTGGTCTCCATCGCGGCCGCCGAGACGACCTGCTGGTCGTCTGGGCGCAGCCCGGCCATCATCAATCCCAACGTCTCGCGCGAGGTGGTCTTCGCGTCGACCTCGCCGACGATCGATCCTTCGTACATGACGAGGATCCGGTCGCAGAGCGACCCGATCTCGTCGAGGTCTTCCGACACGATCAGCATCGCGGTACCTCGTTCCCGTTGCTCGATCAACCGTCGATGGATGTACTCGGCCGCGCCGACGTCGATGCCGCGCGTGGGTTGGGCGACAAGTAGGACACGAGGGCGTCCCGACAGTTCGCGGGCGAGGATCAACTTCTGGATGTTGCCGCCGGACAGATGGCGCGTCGGCGTCTCGAGTCCAGGCGTCTTGACATTGAACGCCGAAACGAGCTCCGCACAGTGGCGGCGGATGACGCCCGAGCGGAGGAACCCCCATCTCGTGTACGCGACGCTGCGGCTCTCGACGAGCATCAGGTTGTCGGCAACCGTGAAGTCGGGGATCACTCCGTCCCTCATCCGCTCCTCCGGTACGTAGCCGAGCCCCGCCTCTCGAACCTCCCCCGCACCCCGCCCGGCGAGTTCGCTCCCGTCCAGCGACATCGAGCCGGCTGTAGGGACGCGAAGGCCCGCGATCGCCTCGGCGAGCTCTCGCTGCCCGTTGCCCGACACCCCGGCGATGCCCACGATCTCCCCCGACCGGACGTCGAAGCCGACACCTCGGACCGCCTCCGTGCCGCGGTCTCCACGGACGCGGAGATCGCGCACGATGAGCCGGCCCTCGCCCGGCCCCGCCTGGGCGGCTTGCTGGACCTGAGCGAGCTCGTGGCCCACCATCATCTGGGCAAGGTCGCGGCGCGTTACGTGGTCCGGGACCGCGGTGCCCACCGTCCGTCCGTCGCGGAGGACGGTGATGCGGTCGGACAGCGCGAGGACCTCACGGATCTTGTGCGAGATGAACACGAGACCGCGTCCGTCGTGGACCATCTTCCGAAGGATGACGAAGAAGTCGTCCACCTCCTGCGGCGTGAGCACGGCCGTGGGCTCGTCGAGAACGAGCAGAGAGGCGTTGCGGTACAGAGCCTTGACGATCTCGACACGCTGGCGCTCGCCCACCGAGAGCTGCCACACGTACGCGTCCGGGTCGACCTTGAGCCCGTAGCCGCTCGAGAGCTCTCGGATACGTCCGGAGACGCGGTCCAGGTCCGTGAGCGGCCAGCGGGAGGACCGCAACCCGAGCGCCACGTTGTCCGCGACCGTGAGGGTGGGCACGAGCATGAAGTGCTGATGGATCATCCCGATCCCGTGGCGGATCGCGTCGGCGGGCGACGCGATGTCCACCCGAGCGCCGTGCATGAGGATCTCGCCCTCGTCCGCTCGGTACAGGCCGTAGAGGACGCGCATGAGCGTGCTCTTGCCTGCGCCGTTCTCGCCAAGCAGCGTGTGCACCTCGCCGGCGCGCACGTCGAAGTCGATCCGGTCGTTGGCGACCACTCCGGGGAAGCGCTTCGTGATGCCGCGCATCTCCACCATCGGCGCGGCACCCGCCGAGTCGCGTCCCGGAGTGGTCGCCTCCAACGTCGCTCTCCTTCGTCCCTCCCCGAGGCTACTCCTTGACCCCGGTCTGGATGCTCCCGCTCTTGATGCCCTCGATCGCGGCATCCCCGGCCGCCTTCACCTCGGCGGGCAGGTTGTAGTCCGAGTTGTACTCGATGACCTCGCCACCGTTCTCGAGATCGATGGTGTACGTCTGACCACCGAGCGTTCCGGCCTTGATCCCGTCGATGATCTGCTTGAGCACGACCTCCCAGTGATACACCTGCGAAGCCACGACCACGCTCGGCGCGAGCGAGGTCTGGTTCGCCTGCGTGCCGAACCACGCGACCTCGTTGGTCTTGGCGACCCCGACCGCTCCCACGACCATCTGGGCGCTCCCGGTCATGACGTCCGCCTTGGCCGCGACGAAGCTCCTCGCGGCCTCGGCGGCGAGGCCGACGTCGCTGAACGAGCCCGTGTAGTTCACTTTCACGCTTGTCGAGGGATCCGTCGCCTCGACGCCGGCCTTGAACCCGTCCACGTACAGCTTCGCGTCGCCGACCTCGATCGGCCCGACCACGCCGATCACCTTGCTCTTCGTGAGCCCGGCCGCGAGCACGCCCTGAACGTACCCGCCTTGATCGGAAGCGGCTTGGTAGGCGTAGACGTTCGTCAGGCCGAACGTGTCACCGGCGGTTCCCCATGCGAATGAGACGTCGGGGAAATCCGGGGCGATCTGCTCGACCGAACCGCCGAACTGGGACCCGTGCGCGATGACGAGGTCGTATCCCTGCGAGGCGTAGTTGCGAATCGCGCTCGCCGCGTCGTCCACCACGAACAGGTTGTCGGAGACCGCGATGTCGAGGTTCTCCGACTCCTTCAGCGCGTTCAACGCGTCGGTCATCGACTGCGTGAACGCGAGGTCGTTCGTGGCGCTCGGAGCAACGAGGGCCACCTTCAGCGGAGCGCTCGGGCTGCCCCCGCCTCCCCCGGAGGTGGTGCCGTTGTTGCCGCAGGCCGCGGCGATGATCGCCATCACGGCAACCAGGGCCAGCAGCGCGCTCCTTCGGAGCAACTTCGTACCCATGATGCCTCCCTTCCCCGGTCGTTCCCGATGCGCCCAGCGTCAATGTCCGGTTCGTCAACCTCCTCGTTCGTACGGCTTGGCCAGGGCGGCCGGTTGGCGGAATCGCCGGGCGACCACCACGAGCGCGACGACCGTCAGCACGGCCGGCGCCATCGCCGCGAGGTCCGAGGCGCTCTGCGGGATGATCCCGAGCGTCTTCCACGTGAGGACGATCGCCGCCACCATCCCGTACAGGAGCGAGCCGGCCATGACGCCTGAGGGACGCCATGCGCCGAAGTACACCAGCGCGACCGCGATGAACCCTTGGCCCTGCGTGAGGTTCTGCTGGAAGATGCCGAGCTGGATCGCGAGGGTCGCGCCGGCCAGGCCGGCGAGCGAGCTCCCGATGATGATCGTCGAGTAGCGTACCCTGGCGACGTTCACGCCGACGCTGTCGGCGGCGGCCGGATTCTCGCCGACCGCCTTGATGTTGGTCCCGTACGTGGTCCGGTTCAAGACGAAAGCGACGGCGGGCACGAGCAGGAACGCCACGTACACCATGAGGTTTGCCTGGAAGAGCATCTTGCCGATCGTTGGGATGTTCGCAAGGAGCGGAACCCTCGCGGTCGGGAGCGTGTCGATCGGGAGCGGCGTGCCGACGAACTTCTGGAAGAGCAGATCGGACAGCCCGAGACCGAACAGGAACACCCCGATCCCGCTGATGCCTTGCTCGGCCTTCATCGTCACGCTCACGACCGCCGTGATCAGGCCCATGAGCGCGCCGACGAGCGTGCCGAGGAGGACGGCAAGCCACAGGTTCTCTGCATGCAGCGCCGTGTAGTAGGCGCCGAACGCGCCGAGCAGCATGATGCCGTCAACCCCGAGGTTGAGGACCCCGCTCCGCTGTCCGATCGTCTCCCCGAGGCTAGCGAGGAGGAACGGAGTTGCCAGGCGGATCCCCGAGGCGACCGTCGCCGTCAGGACCGCGAGCGTGAAGAACTGCCTCATTCCTCGATCCTCCCCGTCGAGGGCGACGGGCCGGCGCCGACACGCTCGGCCTCGGAGCCGGCGCCCGCCGCCTCTCGAGGGGACTCCAGATGGAGCCGGGAGCGGCGTCGCACGTACTCGATCGAGACCACGAACACCACAAGCAGGCCATTCAGGGCCACGATCAGCGCGGTTGGGACCTGGACGGCGATCTGCATCGCGTTGCCCCCGACGAGCAGCCCGGCGAACACGAACCCCGACACCATCGTCCATAGCGGGTTGAGACCGCCGAAGAGCGCCGCGACGATGCCGTTGAACCCGGCGGAGCCAGTGAACCCTGTCGCCGTGCCGTCCGTGACCATCCGGTGCGAGGCGCTGCCGAAGACGAGCACGGCGCCGGCGAGACCCGCCATCGCGCCGCTCAGCGTGAGCGCGAGCGTGATCGTTCGCTTGACCGGCATGCCGGCGTAGTCCGACGCCTCTCGCGACAGCCCCACCGCGCGCAGACGGAACCCGAATCCCGTACGCCACAGCAGCACGTAGGCGGCGACCGCCGCGAGCACGGCCACGATGACCCCCGCGTGGAGGTGCGTGCCGCCGACGAGAACCGGAAGATCCGCGTTCGGCGACAGCCTCTTGGTCTGCGGGATGAACGAGAACCCAGAGAACGACTTGTCGACCAGCGGCCCGCTGAGCAGGTAGTTCATGATCTGAACCGCGACGATGTTCAGCATGATCGTGGACAGGATCTCGTTGACGTTGAAGTAGGCCTTCAAGGACCCCGCGATCGCGCCCCAGATCGCGCCGCCGACCGCGCCGGCGAGGAGCACCAAGGGGACGAGGAGCGGCCGCGGCAGGTCGGGGAGCGCCAGGGCCGTCGCCGTGGAGGCGAGGCCACCCATCACCAGCTGACCCTCGCCGCCGATGTTGAGCACGTTCGCGCGGAACGCGATGCAGATGCCGACGCCGACGAGGACGATCGGTACTGCCTTGATCGCGGTGTTGATCAGGCTGTCGACGCTGCCGAACGCTCCTTCGAGCAAGGCTCGATAGCCGGTCAGCGGGTTGGCGCCGAGCGCGAGCAGCATCCCCGCCCCGATCAGGAGCGCGGCGATGGCGGCCACCGGCAGGGTGAACCAGCTGACAAGGGATCGGCGCCAGTCGAGGTGGAGCGCGAGCCTCAACCGCGACGTCATCGCCTCACGCCGTCCCCCCGCCGGCGCGGGCTCCCAGGCTCGCCGGCTCACGGACCGGTGAACCGGGCCGCTCGAGGTCCTGCAACTCTAGGTCCACCACGAGTCCCTCCGGACCTGTCGGATTGTTGAACCGATCCCAAGCATGACCGAGTGCCATCGATCGCGCGACAGCCTCCCCGAACCGTACGATCCGTCCATAGCCAGCGCCCAGTAAGGCTGGACGTCGTCGGGTGCGACCCGATGAAGCAGCTTCGCCGCCCTTGATCGCATAGATCTGCGAAGCGGTCAGCCCGACGGAGGGCTCGCTCGTACAGGGAGATCGAGCCTCCCCAATCCGCGTGCACACCCAAGAGGTCTGGAGGTTTAGTTCATAGGCGTGGTCGGACCAACGCGTCGGGTGCGCGCCACCGGGTGCAGCTCCAAGTGTCGAGTCATCGGAACCAAGAAGCACGAGCTCGTGAGCTACGGTCTGGCCCCTCTCGTTGCTCGGCTGAGCGCGTCTACCTCCGCATCATCCAACGTGAAGGCGAGTGCCCCGGCGTTCTGCGTCGCCTGGCTTGCGTTCTTGGCGCCGGGGATGGGCAGCACGCCGTCCTGCTGGATCAGCCACCGCAAGGCTACCTGGCCGGGGCTTCTGTCGTGGCGGGACCCGATCTCGCGCAGTAGCTCGACTAGGCGAGCCAGGGCCGCCAGGTTCTTGCCGCGGAAGTAGCCGGTGTAGCGGCGCCATCCTGCCGGCCGGGCAGTGGGGGAGTACTTGCCCGTGAGCGCACCGGAGGCAAGCGGCATGTAGGCGATCAGGGTGACGCCCAGCTCCCGGCACGCGTCCAACACGCCGTCGGTCTCGGGATCGCGATGCAGCAGCGAGTACTCCACCTGGTTGGAGGCGAGCGGGATGCCCCGCCGGGCGAGTTCGGCGTGGGCGAGGCGCATCTGTTGGGCGTTGTAGTTGCTCACCCCGACGGCGTGGATCTTGCCCGCTTCAACGGCTGTGGCCATCAGCGTCATCAGCGTCGGGATGGACATCCACCGGAAGGGGTAGTGGATCTGGTACAGGTCGATCTTCGTTCGCCGCAGGCGGGCACTGTTTCCCTCCAGCGCCTCCTGCAGGCTGCTTGCGCGGGCGAGGAAGCTGAAGGGGAACTTCGTCGCCACCACGACGTCCTTGCCGGCGGTCAGCTCGCCCACCCGGCGTTCGGATGCCCCCTTTCCGTACATCGCGGCGGTGTCGATGAAGTTCACCCCGGCGGCCAGGCTCACCTCCAGCGCCTCCCGCTGCTCCTCGGCGCTGCTGGTGGGTCCGTAGGCGTTGCGAGCAGGGTTCCACCGCGGCGCCGTCGACATGTCCCCCCATACCATCGCCCCGATACCGAGCCGGGACACGCGCAGGTCCGTTCGGCCGAGCCTCATCGAGGTCGCATCCTGCTCACCTGGGTCGGTCATCTCGCCACCTTCCAAACGTGAACCGCGAACACGGACCTGCTGCTGCACCTACCCTCCACTGAGTGCGCCGGCGACCAGACAGATCCGGTCGGGACCTTCGACGCTCACCGCACGACCGAGATGTTGAACGTCCCGGTCCCCAGCGCCCCCCACATCCGGATCCACAGCGGCAGGTACATCTCGGGGCCGCGGGCGGTCGTGATGTCGCCGAGGTCCAGGACGTCCCTCCAGCCGAACGAGCGCAGGATCTCGGTGACCTTCGCCTTGGCCTGGTCGTCGTTGCCGCTCACGAACACCGTGTGCTGTCCGCCCGCGACGGTCGAGGGATCGGCCATCACGAACGCGTTCATCGTGTTCAGCGCCTTGACGACCATCACCGCGGGGAACGCCCGCTGGATCTGCTCGCCGAGCGAGTCGGTGTTCGACACGAACAGGGACGGCAGCATGCCGCGCGACGCATCGAGGGGGTTGGCGATGTCGATCAGGACCTTGCCATTGAGGTTCTGCTCGCCCGCGGCGTGTAGGGCGTCGAGCGAGCCGGCGCCGTTCGTCGCGTTCACGACCAGCTCGCCCGCAGCGGCCGCCTCGGCGAACATGCCGAGCGCGATCTCCGGGTGCTGCTCCTTCCACGCGGCGAATGGCTCGTTGCCCATCGCGTCGGGCTCAGTCCGGGCGAGGAGCGCCTCCACGTTGCGCGTCCCGATCGTGACCTCGTTGCGGAGCTCCGCGAACCGCGTCCCGATGGCCCGGCCTACCATCCCCGTTCCCAGGACTCCGACCCTCATAACTGATCCCTTCTCCCGATACAGACCTGTCTCCCCTGGAAGGTGGCGATGGTAAAGACAGGTCTGTATCGTGTCAACCCGAGCGACGACGAGGAGCGCGTCCATGGAGGGAGAGGGAGGAGCCCCGCCCACCGCGGCTCGGGACCGGATCCTGGAAAGCGCCGAGCGCCTTTTCTACCGGGACGGCTACCGGGCGGTCGGCGTGGACACGATCGTCGCCGAGTCCGGCGTCGCGAAGATGACGCTGTACCGGCACTTCCCATCCAAAGACGACCTGATCGCCGCCTACCTCGAGAGGACGAACGAGCAGCTGCTCGGCTGGATGGGTGGGCTGGTAGCCCCGCACCGGGATCCACGGAGGGCTCTCGAGGCGATCTTCGATGGCGTGGCCAAGCTCGCCTCCAGCCCCGAGTGTCTGGGATGTGCCTTCGTTGGCGCCTCGGCGGAGTTCCCCGAGCTCGACCATCCCGGGCACCGGGTGGCCCTGGGGCACAAGCGGGCGGTGGTCGAGCGGCTCGGCGGCCTCGCCGAGCAAGCGGGCGCGCGAGATCCGAAGGCCCTTGCCGAGGAGCTGCTGCTCGTGATGGACGGGGCGTGGAGCGCGGCCAGGGTGTTCGGACCCGGCAGCCACGGCCGCCGGGCCGCCGCCGCGGCTCGGGCGCTGATTGCCGCTCACGTGCCGGCCGCGACCGGTTGACGGATTCGCTCTCATCCGGGTATCAAGTAGCACTCTCAAGATTCTGTCACTTGACGACAGGAGGACCCCATGGACACGCGCTCCCTCGGCTCGACCGGACTCCGGGTCTCGGCAATCAGCCTCGGGTGCATGGGGATGTCGGACTTCTACGGCCCGGCCGACGAGGCCGAGAGCATCGCCACGATCCACGCCGCGCTGGACGCCGGGATCACGCTGCTCGACACCGGCGACTACTACGCGGCGGGCCACAACGAGCTGCTGATCGCACGGGCGCTTCAGGGCCGGAACCGCGACCAGGTCGGGATCAGCGTGAAGTTCGGGCTGCTGCGGGCTCCCGGTGGCCAGGTCGTCGGCGTCGACGGCCGCCCCGCCGCCGTGAAGAGCTCCCTCGCGTACACGCTGCGGCGGCTGGGGACCGACCACGTCGACGTGTACCGGCTCGGCCGGGTCGACCCGGCCGTTCCCATCGAGGAGACGATCGGCGCGATCGCCGAGATGGCGCAGGCGGGATACGTCCGGCACGTGGGGCTCTCCGAGGTCGGCGCTGACACGGTCCGTCGGGCCCACGACACGCATCCGATCGCCGACCTGCAGATCGAGTACTCGCTGCTCTCGCGAGGGATCGAGGACGAGATCCTCCCCACCTGCCGCGAGCTCGGGATCGGCATCACCGCCTACGGCGTGCTCTCGCGGGGGCTGCTGAGCGGACAGTGGTCGGCGGAGCGTGAGGTCACGGCGACCGACTTCCGCGCGACCGCTCCGCGGTTCACCGGCGAGAACCTGGAGCAGAACTTGGTGCTCGTCGAGTCGCTCCGTGCGATCGGCGATGCCAAGGGTGCGACGGTGGCCCAGCTCGCGATCGCCTGGGTGCTGTCGCGGGGCGAGGACATCGTGCCGCTCGTCGGGGCTCGTCGCCGCGACCGACTCACCGAGGCGGTCGGCGCGCTCGAGCTCGAGCTCAACTCCGACGACCTCGCCGCGATCGAGCGGGCGGTGCCTCGCGGAGCCGCGGCCGGGGACCGCTACCATGCGCCACAGATGGCCTCGCTCGACAGCGAGCGGTGAGGGGAGCGTTTGTCCGCGTGACGGACAGCGCCCTCACCCCCGAGCGGATCCTTGTTACCGCCGAGGACGTGCTTCGGCGGTACGGTCCGGCCAAGGCGACGGTCGTCGACGTCGCCCGAGCGCTCGATGTCAGCCACGGCGCCGTCTACCGACACTTCCCGACCAAGGCGGCGCTGCGGGAGGCGGTGACCGAGCGGTGGCTGGCCCGGATCTCCGGACCGCTCTCGGAAATCGCGGAGGAGGAGGGGCCGGCAGTCGAGCGTCTTCGGCGCTGGCTCGAGCTGCTGATCTCTTCGAAACGGAGTCGGGCACTCGAGGATCCAGAGCTGTTTGCGACCTACATGGAGCTGGTGGCGGAGTCCCGAGACGTGGTGCTCGCGCACGTCCACATCCTTACCGGCCAGATCGCGGCGATCATCGCGGACGGCGTCGTGCGCGGCGAGTTCACGCGGACCGATCCCGAAGTCGCTGCGCGTGCGGTCTTCGACGCGACCGCTCGCTTCCACAACCCTGCCCACGCTTCTGAATGGTCCGACCCAGAGATCGACGCAGCCTTCGAGGGCGTTTGGTCGCTTGTGACGGCCGCCCTGGCTAGCGATGGATGAGGGAGATGACCGTGCGAAGCGTTGGGGAAGGTCCCGGCAACGCGGCGGCCGACCCAGGGCCGCACCCATCGAGTTGCTCCTGCCGCGCGTCGTTCCGATGACGGCGGACGAGCGGAAGGTCGCGGTCCAGAGCCTCGCAGTGCTGCTGCAATCCTGGCTGAGAGGTTGCGACGGAGGATCGTCTCAAGCACTGAGTCGAGAGTGAGGTCTTGCACTCCACGATTCCTCCCCGTCTCCACCCCCGCGTCGAGCGGGTGGGTGGCTCCAGACGGAGGAGTGGACACAGCCTGGAAGGTCCTCGTCTTCGCAGGGCAGTGCACCGGCGAGCAGCGCCTGGGCTCGGGAGCCCGTTACCTCGTTCAAATGGGAAGACGTCCGCGTCGATCTGCTCGCTGTCACTAGAGCATGTGCTGTTTGGCGGCGATCGCGTCTAGGATCACTTCGACGGTCCGTTCTCCGGGAGGATCGTCTGCGACCACAACCCAATCCCCGTCCACGACGTTGTGGAAGACCGGCGCATAGTGGTTCGCCCCCTCGAGCATCACGAGATCGACGTCGTACCCAGCCGAGCGCAGCTCGGCCGCCGCGTCCTCGGACTGCCACGCGGCACAGGTCGTGTCGTCGTCGCCGGCAAGCAGGGT
>Ga0184632_10000493_pt1 | contig 15497 bp, 12 predicted proteins | sample PLM31_50_b1_FD_133153 | JGI IMG/M metagenome (GOLD analysis project Ga0184632, IMG submission 133153) | Groundwater sediment microbial communities from an aquifer in East River, Colorado, USA - PLM3-1_50_b1 | ecosystem: Environmental > Terrestrial > Soil > Riparian zone | place: USA: East... | reverse complement strand
CAACCTGGAGTACCTTCGCCGGCACCACCATGTATTCGGCGAAGCCGCCCTCATAGTGGTAGCCGATCGACTCCTGGTTGGGGCACACGGTCATCCGTCCGCGACGACACTCCCTGCACTCTCCACAAGGGATCGCCGCGATGACCTGAACTCGGTCGCCCGGCTGCCAGCCCTGGACCTCGGCACCGACCTCGACGACCTCGCCGGCGATCTCGTGCCCCATCACGCGCGGCGGCACGATGTGGTGGTGACCGAACCGGAGGATCTTCACGTCGGTGCCGCACGTCGAGCAGTTACGGACGCGGATCTTCACATCCCCCGTACCCGGTGTGGGCTCGGCGGCCTCCTCGATGCGCACATCGCCAGGCGCATGGAAGCGAACGACCTTCACGCTGCGTCCTCTCCAGACGGGGCCTGACCCACCGGTGCCAGCAGGCGTAGCACGTCGTCGGGATCGGTGGCCTCACGCAGCTCTTGGGCACGGTCCGGCTCGAGCAGGATCTGCGCGAGTTCGGAGAGGATGGCGACGTGGCCGTCCCCCTTCGCCGCGATCGCCACGCAGACGGCGACGGCCTCGCCGCCCCAGTCCACCCCGTCGGGGAAGCGCAGGACGGCCAGGGCGTCCCGGCGTACCGACGACTTCCCCTCAAGTGTGGCGTGCGGGATCGCCACGCCCTCCCCGACGTACGTGGAGATCGAGCGCTCACGCACGAGCATCGCATCCACATATGCCGGGTCGACGGCGCCGATCTCCACCAGCGTCGCGCCGCAACGCCGGATCGCGTCGTCGCGGTCGGTTGCGAGCTCCGCCAGCCGGATCGCCCTCCGTTCGAGCAGGTCGTCAGCCATTGAGGTCGCTGCCGTTCTTGACGGCCGTCACGATGGCGTTGACGGCCGGGTCGCCGATGAATACCTGCACCGGCACGATCACCGTGTCTGGGGCGATCGCACGCGCCCGGTCGGCCAACCCGCGATGCACGACCACCACGTCGGCGTCGGCCGGGATCGAGCTGACCGGCGTGTGCTCCACGGTGACCGCCTGTCCGGCCAGCTGCCTTCGCAGCTGGCTGGCGAGCATGACGCTACTGCCCATGCCGGCGTCACAGGCCACGACGACCTTGTGGACGTCGCTTCCGTTGATGGTAGGCATTGCGCGTTACACCTCCGTGGTCGTTGTCCGCGCGGCCGCCGGCTGAGCAGGCACTGTGGCACCGCGCGCAGGCTCTGCCACTACATCCGCGTCTGGGGCCACGACCTCTTCCCTATCGCTCTCGAGACGGCCGAAGCCCAGTAGTAGCGAGGCGACGCCAAACGTGACCGCCGCGGCGATGGCGATGCCGAGGAGCACCCCGAAATGCCCACCCCTTGGGGTCACGGCCATGTACGCAAAGATGCTGCCCGGCGACGGAGTGGCCACCAGACCCGAGCCCGTGACGATGAAGGTGAGCACGCCTGCGGCGCCGCCGGCGATCATGGCGAGGATAAGTCGGGGCTTCATCAGCACATACGGGAAGTAGATCTCGTGGATGCCGCCGAGGAACTGGACCACGATCGCGGCCGGGGCGGTGGGGCGAAGCGACCGTGGGCCGAAGAGCAGGTACGCGAGCAATAGGCCCAAACCCGGACCCGGATTCGTTTCGATCATGAACAGGATCGACTTGCCGGTCTCGGCCGACTGCGCCACGCCCAGCGGGCCGAACACGCCGTGGTTGATTGCGTTGTTAAGGAACAGCACCTTCGCCGGTTCCACGAGGATCGAGGCGAACGGCAGAAGATTGTTGCTGACGAGCCAGTCCACGCCGTTGCCCGCGGCGGTGGTAATGCTCCGGACGACGGGGCCTATACCCCACTGGCCGAAGATGGCCATGCCGCCGCCGATGATGCCGGCGGAGAAGTTGTCGATGAGCATTTCGAACCCGGGCTTGACCTTGTCCTGGAACAGCCCGTCGAACAGCTTCAGGATGTACGCGGTCAACGGGCCGATGATCATCGCGCCCAGGAACATCGGCACATCGGCGCCGACGACGATGCCCACCGTGGCCACCGCGCCGACGACGGCGCCGCGCTGCCCGTGCACCAGCCGACCGCCCGTGTATCCAATCAGGACCGGCAGCAGGACCGTAATCATCGGGCCGACGAGCTTAGCGATGGTCTCGTTCGGCACCCAGCCGGTGGGGATGAACATAGCCGTGATCAGACCCCAGGCGATGAACGCGGCGATGTTGGGCATCACCATGGATGCGAGGTAGCCGCCGATGCGCTGGATGCCTGCCTTGAGGCCGGTTCCGGCGACGGGCGGTGTGTACGGTGTAGCCATGGGAGGACTCCTTGATCTTCGGGGGGACGGGCTATCCCTGGGGAATCAGCCGGGTATGGTCCGGCGGATGGATACGGACATGGTGCCGGCGTAGGTCAGCCGGGCCGGGCATCCGGCTGCCCGGCAGGCTGACCGCTGCGGCACCCCAGGCCAGCGCCTCGGCCAGGGCATCGGTGCCCCGGGCGCCGGCGGCGAGAAACCCCGCCAGAAGTGCGTCGCCGGCACCGACCGAGCTTCGGACTCGGTCGACCGGTGCATCTCCACTGACAGCACCGTCGTCGGAGACGAGCACGGCGCCCTCCGCGCCGAGGCTGGCCAGCACGGCGCCGGCGCCCCACGACCGCAGACGTCGAGCCGCCTCGACGACGTCGCTCAGCGAGCGCAAGGGGACCCCGACCACCTCGGACAACTCGTCGCGGTTGGGTTTGACCAAGGCCACTCCCACCTTCGCGGCTGCTCGCAAGCCTGGTCCGCTGGTATCGACGGCCACCCGTACGCCCGCCTTGACCAGCGTCTCGCATAAGTGCGCGAAGGATTCTTCGGCCAGGCCAGGGGGGAGGCTTCCGCACGCCACCACCCAGTCGGCGTCCGCCGCTGCGGCAAGCACCCGCTCGGTGATCGCCTCGAACTCGCCCGGCGAGAGCAACGGTCCGGGCTCGTTGATCTTTGTTACCGTGCCGTCGGGCTCGGCGAGCGTCACATTGGACCTGGTGTGTCCGGCGATGGGGACCGCCAGCACCTCCACCCCCTCGGCCCGCAGCAGACGGACCAGATGCTGACCCTCATCACCGCCGCAGGGCAGCACCGCTCGCGACGCCAGGCCGTTGCCAAGCAATGCCCGCGACACGTTGACGCCCTTGCCGCCCGGATCCAGTCGGGTTTGCGTGGCCCGGATGACGTGACCGCGGATCAGCCCCTCGATGTCGATGGCCCGATCGAGACTGGGATTGAGGGTGACCGTCACGATCATGCGCGTACCACCCGTACTCCGGCCGCCTCGATGTCCTCGGCGAGGTCGTCGTTGAGGCCGGCGTCGGTGATGAGCAGGTCAAGGTCGGTGAGGGAGCCGAAGCGGGCGAAGTAGTCGTTGCCAATCTTGGTGTGATCGGCCAGCAGGACCGAACGCCTCGCCGCCGCGATCATCGCGCGCTTCACGGCCGCCTCCGCTGGGTCGGGCGTAGTCAACCCGCGCTCGACGGAACAGCCGTTGGTGCCGAGAAACGCCACGTCGACGTAGAGGTCGGCCAGCGGTCGCAGCGCCCAGTCGTCGACCGCGGCCAGGGTCTTGCCGCGGATCCGGCCACCGAGGAGCAGGACGTTGAGGTTGCTATGGGTGCCAAGCGTCGTCGCGAGCACCGGCGAATTGACCACGACGGTGAGCTCGCGGTCACCCGGCAGCGCCTGCGCCAGCCGCGCCGTCGTGGTGCCCGCGTCGAGAATGATCGCGCCCTCCTCGGGCACCTCCGCGAGCGCCACCTTGGCGATGCGCTCCTTCTCGACTGTGAGCACCGCATCGCGCGTCGCGAGCGCCGGCTCGAACCCGATCCGCTCCACCGGGATCGCTCCACCGTGGACTCTTCGCAGCACTCCCGCGCGCTCGAGCGTCGTGAGGTCGCGCCGGATCGTCTCAGCCGTCACCGTGAACCCCTCCGCGAGGGCGGTCACATCGACCCGGCCATTCGTCCGGGCCAGCTGGAGGATCTCCCGTTGGCGCTCCTCGGCGTACATGTGGTTTCACCGCCGTTTCATTTTTGCTTGTAACATATTTACTTCCGTTTGTGTGAGATGTCAAGAGCAAGTTTCGCCGGCGTCACGTGTTCTGGTCGCCCCGCCACGCCACGTCGCTACCACGAGCCGGACTACTCCCGGCCCACAGACTGTTGACCTCCGCCGGCCGACGCGGAAGCCGCTTCACCGGGAGTCGGGCGGCGGGCGCTGGCTCCTGCTGGTTGTTATCTCCGGTGTATTACGCGGAGTGACCGGAAGCAGCGACCTCGATAATGAACCTTGACCGTCGTTTGCTCTGCTCACCTGGAGGAATCACCGCGTTCAGCTGGAACTTCGCCCATTCACACATCACATGCACCGTCACTGATGTAACGGAGGGTTGCCGAACTCGGTGCGGCCGCACCTCTCGGTCCCGGGTTGGTGCCCAGCAACGTCCCAACCTCACGCCACGGCTGCCGGTAGCACAGTGTTACACCTACGATGGTCAACGCGATGGTCGTTCGGACAAAGCCGCAGCTCAATGCGGTGCTTCCTTCAGGTGAGCAGAGCAAACGACGCGCAAGGTTTGTGGTTGAGGTCCCAGCCATCCATCACTCTGTGCAACCGCCGCGAGATAGCTCCCAAGAGAGCACAGGACTGTGGTCCTAACTGGACGGACAGCCCGCGGTGAGCGCGTCGGTAGCTGCTGCCGAGATCCCGGACGAGGTCGGCGACGCGTTCGCAGCCAAGGCCGGCTTCGACCCGCGCGAGCTCATTAGCTCCTACCACTACTTCCGAATTCACCCGCAGCGGCTCCAGGCTTGGCGCGAAGCCAACGAGCTCAAGGGTCGCGATCTCATGCGCGACGGACACTGGGTCGTGACCTAACGGAAGCTACGTCGCGGGCGGCGCGCAGTGGTCGCACCCGCTCTCCGCGCCAGGCCTCCACGCCCTCCTCGCCGACAACGCCGGCTATCACCAATGCAGCTAGGGAGTCCGCCCAAGCGTTCGCGGGCCTCGGGCACCCGGGACCGGAACTGCCAGACCACCACCTGCGCGATGGAGACCTCCACAAACGAGTCCAACCCGAATCCCACCGGCGCACTCGACGAGGCCGCGTCAGCGCATAAAACGACTGTGAAGATCGCCGTCTGCGGTGAAGTATGCCGCGCGACGTCACGGTCCTACCGCAGAGTGACACCTTCAACCTGGCTGTGTGTAAGAAGATAGCCGATGTCCGAACGTTCGCGAAGTCCGAATCCGCAGCCGTTCGGAGGTCGGTGATCTATTGGCCAGCCGCGGCTTCAATGACTGCCTGGGCCGATCGACGACGATTGTGCAACGCCCTCCACCGTCGATATCCGCAAACCGTTGTTCGTAACGTGCTTATAAGCTCGGTTTGTCCTGGGGCGCGTGCGGCGGTGGGAGCACATTTGCGGCTCGGTGGCGGTTGGTTGTCCGAGCTGGACCGGTGGCCCCGACGTCTCTGGTGCGAGGCACGCAGGGTGCCAGCGGAAAGGAGCGAAACGTGAAGTACATGATCATGCTATACGCCTCACAACAGGACTACGACCTCATGGCCGGGAAGCCCACCGACAAGCCGGCATGGGCCCCGGAGGACGTCGCGGCGATGCACGCGTATATGGGGTCGTGGAACCAGGAGCTGATCGACTCCGGGGAGTTCGTCGACGCCCGTGGCCTGGCCGCCCCGGTACACACCAGGAGAATCCATGGGCTGAAGAGTGGGGTTCCGGTTGTGACCGACGGGCCGTATCCCGAAACCCAGGAGGTGCTCGCGGGCTACACGATCGTCGAGTGCGAGAGTTTCGACCGGGCGACCGAGATCGCCGCGCAGATAACGAAGAGCCCCAGCCCAGGGGATGTGAGCGAGGCTTTCGTGGATGTACGGCCGATCCTCGAGGGCATCGACGATCTGGAGGTGTAAGCACGCCGTGACCGGTGACACCGTCGAGGGCCTGTTGCGCCGGCTGGCGCCGCAGGTCCTCGGCGCGATCGTGCGCCGGTACGGGCATTTCGACACCGCCGAGGACGCGGCGCAAGAGGCGCTCCTCGCGGCCGCATTGCAGTGGCCGAAGGATGGAGTCCCGGACAGTCCGCGAGCTTGGCTGATCACGGTCGCCTCGCGCCGACTGACTGACCTGCTGCGTAGCGAGCAGGCTCGCCAACGTCGTGAGGACACCGTGGCCCGGTGGACCCTGCCCGAGCAATGGCTGGCGCCAGGCGCCGACAGGTCGGCGTCGGAGTCTGACGACACACTCATCCTGCTGTTCATGTGTTGTCACCCCTCGCTGTCGCCGGCATCGCAGATAGCGCTTACCTTGAGGGCCGTCGGCGGCTTGACCACCGCGGAGGTCGCCCGGGCATTTCTCGTGCCGGAGGCGACCATGACTCGGCGCATCAGCCGGGCCAAGCAGCGCATCAAGGACAGCGGGATTCCGTTCGGCCTGCCCCCGGGCTCGGAACGCACCGAGCGGCTTGGCGCGGTCCTCCACGTGCTCTACCTGATCTTCAATGAGGGCTACGTCAGCACGTCAGGGCCGAGCCTGCAGCGCACTGAGCTGTCGGCCGAGGCGATCCGGCTGGCCCGAATTGTCTATCGCCTGCTGCCCGATGATGGCGAGGTGACTGGGCTGCTAGCGCTCATGTTGCTCACCGACGCGCGCCGGCCGGCGCGGACCGGGCCGGACGGCGGGCTGATCCCGATGGCCGAGCAGGATCGAAGCCGGTGGAACGCCGAATACATCGCCGAGGGGGTTGCCCTCATCACCCACGCCCTACCCCGGGGAGCGACCGGCCCGTACCAACTCCAAGCCGCGATCGCCGCGATCCACGACGAAGCGCCAGATTCCGAGGCGACCGACTGGCCACAGATCGAGGCGCTGTATGAGCTGCTGATGCAGATCTCCGACAACCCGGTGGTGAGGCTGAATCACGCCGTCGCGGTAGCCATGGTCCGAGGCCCGCGCGCTGGGCTTGACCTGCTCGGAAAGCTAGAGGCCGACGAGCGGATCGCCGGGGACCATCGGATCGACGCGGTCCGCGCGCACCTGCTGGAGATGGCCGGTGACCGCGTGGCGGCCCGCGACGCCTACCAAGCGGCGGCCCTTCGAACAATGAGCTACCCGCAACAGCGCTACCTCCACGCCCGAGCCGCCCGCCTGACCGACGACCATTGACTCCTTCGCCGCCGCCAGGAGCGCCGCCGTCCTCGAACGGACCACTCTTAGCCGGTGAGGTGAGCAGGAAGAAAGCCGCTCACCTCCGTGTCCTCTTCTGCCCGGATCACGTGCATGACGGCGTTGATGAGGGCGAGGTGGGCGAAGGCCTGCGGGAAGTTGCCGAGGTGGCGTCCGCTCCGCGGATCGATCTCCTCGGCATAGAGCTCGAGCGGACTCGCGTACGACAACAGCTTCTCGCATAGCTGGTGCGCTCGTTCCAATTCGCCGATCTCAACAAGCGAGGACACCAGCCAGAACGAGCAGATCGTGAACGTGCCCTCCTCGCCGGTTAACCCGTCGTCGGTCTCGTCGACCCGATAGCGCAGCACGAGCCCGTCTTCGGTTAGCTCGTCGGCGATCGCAAGAACGGTCGCGCGCACTCGCGGGTCGTCGGCTGGCAGGAACCGCAACAGCGGAACGAGCAGCAGCGAGGCGTCCAGCGCGGTGCTGCCAAATCGCTGCACGAAAACGCCGCGCTCGTCGACCCCGTGCTCGCAGATGTCGGCGTGGATCTCATCGGCGACGAGTTGCCACTGCTCTGCGTACTCGGTCTCGTCGTACAACCGGGCGAGCCGTGCCCCGCGGTCCAACGCGACCCAGCACATCAGCTTCGAGGAGACGAAATGCTGCGGCTCGCCTCGGACCTCCCAGACACCACGGTCCGGCTCCCGCCAGTTCTTGATCGCCTGCTCGACCTGGCGCTTGAGGATCGGCCACAGGGTCTCTGGAAGCTGTTCGCGGGACCGGGTATGCAGGTACACCGAGTCGAGGACGGCGCCCCAAACGTCGTGTTGTTGCTGTTGGTACGCGGCGTTGCCGACCCGCACCGGACGAGCGCCGTCGTAGCCGTGGAGGTCGTCGAGAATCCTCTCTTCCAGGTCGTGCTCACCGCCGACGCCGTACATGATCTGCAGATTTCGATCGCCTCGGCAGACATCGGCGATGAAGTAGAAGAAGTCGTTGGCTTCTCGGTCGAGCCCGAGTGTATAGAGACCCCAGAGGGCAAATGTCGAGTCGCGAATCCAGGCGTAACGGTAGTCCCAGTTGCGTTCGCCGCCCGGCGTCTCCGGCAGCGAGGTGGTCGCAGCGGCGAGGAGTGCCCCCGTCGGGGCGTAGGTCAGGCCCTTGAGCGCGAGCGCGCTGCGCTGAAGGTACTTACGCCAGGGGTGGTCGGGGAATACTCCCTGGGTGATCCACTGCCGCCAGTACTCCGAGGTACGCCACATCCGCTCCTCAGCATCGTCCCATTCCCGCGGCGGCGGCAGCTGCGACCAGGACAGAGCGACGAACGCGTGATCACCCTCCTTGAGGCGGGTGCGGGCCTGTGCCGTGCGCCCCTCGAGCCCAATTCGCAGGTTGGTCGCCAGGCGCAGGGTCGCGTTGTCGACGTCGTCGTGTGCGATGGCCTCGGCGTATGTGTCGCCTTCGTAGGTCCAGACGGCATCGCGCGCGCCGTAGCCGAAGACCGGATCGCACGACATCGACAGGTCGACCGAGCCGCTCACACACTTGACGGTTCGGAGCAGGCAATGCTCGGCGTCATAGTCGGTCGGCGAACGCCGGTGCGTCTTCGAGCGCGCCGCGACGTTGTGCCACGGCCCCATGCACAGCGCGTCGCGCACGATCATCCAGCCACTGCGAGTCTGCCAGGTGGTCTCGAGCATGAGGCTCCCCGGCAGATAACGGCGTGCCGCCGGAACGCGGACGCCATAAGGTCCGAGGCGGAAACTGCCTGCTCCGCGGTCGAGCGTGGCAGCGAATACGCTCGGCGAGTCCGGACGCGGTAGGCACATCCACTCCACCGCGCCGCTGGCCGCCACCAGACAGGTCGTCTCGCAATCAGACAGAAACGCGTAGTCGGCGATCGGTGGGTACGGACTGCGGCCGCGACTGGTCATGTGGCCAGCATGCGCCGTCGGCCCCATCGGCGCTACGCTGCGTCGTTGCCGCGCCAACGTGATCGGAGGATACGAGCCTCCGCCGGTCGGGTGACGGATTGCTACCTGCCCGCCGCGACGTTAGCGTCGAGCGATGAGCGACCCGCAGCAGGCAACCAAGATCACGCTGGACGAGTCAGAGATTCCGCGGCGGTGGTACAACGTGCTCGCCGACCTGCCATCGCCGCCGCCACCCGTGCTGCACCCGGGCACCTTGCAGCCGGTGGGACCGGACGACCTCGCGCCGCTGTTCCCAATGGCACTGATTCTGCAGGAGGTGTCAGGGGAGCGCTATGTCGACATCCCCGAGGAGGTACTCGACGTCTACCGGCTGTGGCGCCCGTCGCCGCTCTACCGGGCGCACCGGTTGGAGAAGGCGCTGGGCACGCCGGCGAAGATCTTCTACAAGTACGAGGGTGTTTCGCCCGCGGGGTCGCACAAGCCGAACACCGCTGTCGCGCAGGCCTTCTACAACGCGCAGGCGGGGATCCGGCGGCTCACCACTGAGACCGGGGCCGGCCAGTGGGGCACGGCGCTCGCCTTCGGGTGCGCGCAGTTCGGCCTCGACTGCGAGATCTGGCAGGTACGGGCGTCGTACGACCAGAAGCCGTACCGCAAGATCTTGATGGAGACGTTCGGGGGCGTCGTCCACCCGTCGCCGTCGGATCTCACGCAGGCTGGCCGGGCGATCCTCGCCGAGCATCCTGACTCGCCGGGTAGCCTCGGCATCGCCATCTCGGAGGCGGTAGAGGTCGCGGCGCAGGATCCGAACACCAACTACGCACTCGGCAGCGTCCTCAACCACGTTCTGCTCCACCAGACCGTCATTGGCGAGGAGGCTGTCGCCCAGTTCGCCAAGGTCGGCATGACGCCCGACCTCATCGTCGGGTGCACCGGTGGCGGCTCGAACTTCGCCGGGCTGATGTTCCCGTTCCTGCGCGACAAACTCGCTGGGCGCATCAACCCGACCTTCCGCGCGGTCGAGCCGGCGAGCTGCCCGTCGCTGACGAAGGGCGTGTACGCGTACGACTTCGGCGACACCGCGGGCATGACTCCGCTCATGAAGATGCACACGCTCGGCCACGAGTTCATCCCGGATCCGATCCATGCGGGTGGGCTGCGCTACCACGGCATGTCACCGTTGATCTCGCACATCTACGAGCTCGGGCTGATGGAGGCGGTGTCGAAGACCCAGCGGGAGTGCTTCGAGGCAGGCGTTCAGTTCACCCGTACCGAAGGGATCCTCCCGGCGCCGGAGCCGACGCATGCCCTGGCCGCATGCATCGAGGAGGCCCTGCGGTGCAAGGAGACCGGCGAGTCGAAGGTGATTCTCACCGCGCTGTGCGGGCACGGCCATCTCGACCTAGCCGCCTACGGCGCCTTCCTCGCCGGCGAGCTCACCGACCACGAACTGTCCACAGAGGAGATCCAGGAGTACGTATCCTCGCTGCCGAATGTCCCCGCCCCAGCCTAGGCAATCACCGAACCGGGCCGGCAGGAGGACCCATGGCTACCGATGGTACGGCGATGTTCCGAGCGGCCCGCGACCTCCTGCTGGCGCACCGGAACGACTACGACACGACCTACGCTCGTTTCGAGTGGCCAGCCCTGACCCAGTTCAACTGGGCGCTGGACTGGTTCGACGTGATTGCCGAGGGCAACGATGACCTCGCGCTGTGGATCGTCGAGGAGGACGGGTCCGAGCAGCGCTGGTCCTTCGCGGAGATGTCTCTTCGCTCCAATCAGGTCGCCAACTGGCTGCGCGCCCAGGGAGTACGCCGGGGCGATCGGTTGGTTCTGATGCTCGGCAACCAGGTGGAGCTGTGGGAGACGATTCTTGCCGCGATGAAACTCGGCGCCGTGCTGATTCCGGCAACCCCGTTGCTCGGCCCAGCCGATCTGCGCGACCGGATCACCCGAGGCAACGCTCGGCACGTGATCGTCGGTTCGGGCGACACTGACAAGTTCTCCGACGTCCCCGGAAACTACATTCGCATCGCCGTCGGGCCACCCGCCGCAGGCTGGCTGGACTTCGCGAACGCATACGCCGCAGACCCCACATTCGCCCCGGATGGGGCGACCCGTGCAGAGGACCCGTTGCTCCTCTACTTCACCTCGGGCACCACGGCGCACCCGAAGCTCGTCGAGCACACGCATGCGTCGTACCCGGTTGGTCATCTGTCCACAATGTACTGGATCGGCCTGCGGCCCAGGGACATACACCTCAACATCTCCTCACCCGGCTGGGCGAAGCACGCGTGGAGCAACGTGTTCGCTCCGTGGAACGCGCAGGCGTGCGTGTTCATCCACAACTACACCCGGTTTGACCCGGAGCGGCTGTTGCGCGAGATGGACCGATGCGCCGTGACCAGCTTCTGCGCGCCGCCGACGGTGTGGCGGATGCTGATCCACGCCGACTTGGCACTTCTACGGACCCCGCCGCGCGACGTCGTCGGCGCGGGAGAACCCCTCAACCCGGAGGTGATCGAGCAGGTCCGTCGGGCCTGGGGGGTGACAATCCGCGACGGATTCGGGCAGACCGAGACCACTGTGCAGGTGGCGAATACGCCCGGCCAGGTCGTCAAGCCGGGTTCGATGGGCCGCCCGACTCCCGGCTACCGGGTTGTGCTGGTCGACCCCGCCACCGGCGAGCTCGCCGACGACGGTGAAATCTGCCTGGATCTGGCACACCGCCCGATCGGGCTGATGGTCGGCTACCACGGCGATCCCGAACGCACCGCCGAGGCGATGGCCGGCGGTTTCTACCACACCGGCGACCTCGGCTCCCGCGATGCCGACGGCTACATCACGTACGTCGGACGGACCGACGACGTGTTCAAGGCGTCGGATTACCGGATTTCGCCGTTTGAGCTGGAGAGTGTCCTCATCGAGCACGAGGCCGTGGCTGAGGCGGCCGTCGTACCGTCTCCGGACCCGCTCCGCCTGGCCGTGCCAAAGGCGTTCATCGTGTTGGCTCCCGGCTGGTCGCCGACGGCGGCCACCGCGGCGGCGATCTTTGCGCATTGCCGGGCGCGTCTGGCGCCATTCCAACGGGTGCGGCGGCTCGAGTTCGCGGAGCTACCTAAGACCATCTCCGGCAAGATCCGCCGGGTGGAGCTGCGCGACAACGAACGCGCCGCGCACGCCGACCCGCACGTGCGGCCGCCGGGCGAGTTCCGGGATGCGGAGGAAAGGCCGTGACGACTCGTGCGCTCACGCTAACCGGGTAGTGCGCCCGCCAGCGCGAGAGTGCCGGGGGGCAATGCACACGACCTGGAGTCCGGTGAGAGCCGGTATGCGTTTGGTCGCGAGTAGCGTGGAAGAGCCGCCAGGAAACGGCCGCGTGTCGCCTCCGACTGACCAGGAGGAGAGTATGACCAAGCTGCAACGGCTCTATGCCGAGCAGGGTCAGAGCCCGTGGCTGGACAACCTGACCCGCCCGTACCTCCGCGATGGAACGCTAGCCCGCCTCGTCGGGAGCGGTGTGCGGGGCGTAACGGCAAATCCGACGATCTTCGCCAAGGCGATCGAGGCGTCCGACGCCTACGATGATCAGTTCGCGGCGCTGACGGCCGCGGGACGCTCGGCGCCGGACGCGTACTGGGATCTCGTCGTCGACGACATCATTGAGGCCCTCGGCGTGCTGCGGGGTACGTTCGACGCCGACGGCGGCACCGACGGGTTTGTGTCGATCGAGGTCGCGCCAGAGCTCGCCCGGGACACTGAAGCCACCGTCGCGGCGGCTCGCGACCTGCACGAGCGGATCGCATTGCCGAACCTGTTTGTGAAGATCCCGGCTACCCCCGAAGGCGTACCGGCCATCCAGACGATGATCGGAGAAGGGCGGAGCATCAACATCACGCTGATCTTCTCGCTAGCTCGCTACGACGAGGTGATCGAGGCCCACCTGTCGGGCTTGGAGACACTGGCCGGCCGGGGCGGCAACCTCGCTGCGGTGCATAGTGTCGCCTCGTTCTTCGTCAGCCGGGTCGACACCGAGGTCGACCGGCGGCTGGAGATGCTTGCTCCCGCTGGGAATCGTGCCGTCGAAGAGGTGCTCGCGCTGCGAAGTCGGGCCGCGGTGGCGCAGGCGCGGCTCGCCTACCGGCTCTTTCGTGAACGCTTCGCCGGCGAGCGGTGGGAGCGGCTCGCCGCCCACGGCGCGCATGTGCAGCGACCCCTGTGGGCGTCAACCTCCACCAAGAACCCCCAGCTTCCCGACACGCTGTACGTCGACAGCCTCATCGGTCCGGACACAGTCAACACTTTGCCCGAGGCGACCATCACCGCGTTCGAGGATCACGGCACCATCGCCCGGACCATCGACGCCGGCATTGACGACGCCGTGGACGTCATGGATCGCCTGGCGGCGGTCGGTGTCGACATGAACGACGTAGGCCTCGCTCTGGAGAATAAAGGCGTGGCGGGATTCCACGAATCGTTCGCGCACGTACTCAGCGCGTTGAACTCCAAGGCGCGCCAGCTCGCGCAACGGTGAGGATGCTTGGCGAGGCTCCACACAGAACCGGCTGGGCCGGCATGATGATTCGGCCCAGCCGATGTCGGGCTCGGTCCCGCTCTGATTCAGGACCGGGCCTGCGCTGCGGCTGCCTCGGCGGCGTCCTCCTCGGCGCGCTGCTGCACCGCGGAGTGCTGCCGGAGAGGCAGCTCGGGCAGGAAAAGGATCACGATCAGACCGATCACCATGATTACTGAGGCGATAAGGAACACAACGCTCATGGACTCAGCGAAGCCGACCTTGAAGGGGTGTGCGAGCGCGGCATCCAGCTTGTTGATGAACGACGTGTCGTTGAGCGAAACGGCCGAGCCTCCAGCCGAGGCTTGCCGCAGCGCCTGAACCTGGCTGGGATTCGCCGCCGCGGCCTGTTGGAATTCCGACGTTGCGGCAGCCGCCGTAAAGGCACCTCTAATCTTGTCGGGCAGGATGCTGAAGAGGATCGACAGGAAGACCGCCGCGCCCAAGGTGCCACCCATCGAGCGGAAGAACGTGACGGTCGAGGTGGATACCCCGATCTCGCGCGGCGACGCGGCGTTCTGTACAGCGGTGACAATCGGCTGCATGTTGCCACCAAGACCGAGGCCCATCAGAGCCATGATCAGCAGGATCTGCCGCAACGGTGTGTCGGCATCGATGCGCGAGAAAAGCAACAGGGCCGCGAGCATCAGCGCGCTGCCGACGATCGGGAAGATCCGATAACGACCGGTACGGGCAATGGTCTGGCCGGCGATGATCGACCCAGCCATGATGCCCAGGACGAGCGGTAACGTCAACAGTCCTGCCCTGGTGGGCGATGCGCCCTTGACGATCTGCAGGTAGAGCGGCAGGACAAGCAGTCCGCCGAACATGGCCATGCCGAGAATGAAGCTGCTGCCCGAGCCGACGGCGAACGTGCGGCCTCGGAAGAGCCGGAGCGGAAGAAGGGCCTCGTCCTTGTACCTCCACTCGGTGAACACGAAGAGCGCGGTGCCCATGGCACCGATAGCGAAGCAGAGCAGCGATCGGGTCGATCCCCAACCCCACTCCCGGCCCTGCTCGGCGACGACGAGTAGCGGCACCAACGCGACAATCAGCGCCAAGGCCCCCGGCCAATCGATACGGTGATCCCGCCGATTGTGCGGAAGATGCAGCACTCTGGTTACCACGATCATGGCGGCCGCTGCAATGGGGATGTTGATATAGAAGATCCACCTCCAGCCGGAGACGCCAAGGATCGTCTGCGTACCTGCGAAGAACCCACCCAGCAGCGGCCCAAGCACGCTGGACGTGCCGAACACGGCGAGGAAGTATCCCTGGTACTTGGCACGTTCGCGGGGCGGCACGATATCCCCGATGATCGCCAGCGCGAGGGAGAAGAGACCACCGGCCCCGATGCCCTGAATCGCCCGGAAGGCAGCCAGTTCGTACATCGACTGAGCGAGTCCGCACAGCGCGGATCCGACGATGAAGACCGTAATCGCGAAGAGGATGAACGGCTTGCGCCCGTACATGTCGGAGAGCTTGCCGTAGAGCGGTGTTGAGATCGTCGATGTGATCAGAAAGGCGGTGGTCGCCCACGCTTGTAGCGAGAAGCCGCTCAGATCATCGGCGATGGTGCGCATCGCGGTCGCGACGATCGTCTGGTCGAGCGCCGCGAGAAACATCGCCATCATCAAACCGATAAGTATCGTGATGATCTGCCGATGGCTGAGGCCCCCCGAGGCATCCTGCGACGAACCCGGTCTGACGTCCACTGAATCGCTCACGCGTGCTCCCGTACGGAAGTCGAGGCGCCCCGT
>Ga0184632_10000492_pt1 | contig 15500 bp, 11 predicted proteins | sample PLM31_50_b1_FD_133153 | JGI IMG/M metagenome (GOLD analysis project Ga0184632, IMG submission 133153) | Groundwater sediment microbial communities from an aquifer in East River, Colorado, USA - PLM3-1_50_b1 | ecosystem: Environmental > Terrestrial > Soil > Riparian zone | place: USA: East... | reverse complement strand
TTGGTCTGGAGAATTGATCACTACCGGCGAAGCAGGACGCCGGACGATCCAGATGCGCAATCCCGGTCTCGCCGCCGGCATGACCAACACCGTGCATATCTCCGTGCAACTGGTAAAGCCCGGTGAGATAGCCGCGGCGCACCGACACACAGCGGCGGCGGTCCGCTTTATCGTCAAAGGCACGCCCAACGCCTACACGATCGTCGAGGGGGAGCGCTTTCCGATGTTCGAAGGCGATTTCATCACCACGCCCAATTGGACCTGGCACGATCATTTCAACGGCTCGAACGAGCCGGTCATGTGGCTTGACGGTTTGGATGTTCGGCTCGTGACCCACTTCGGCGCGATGATCCAGGAGAATTTCAAGAAGGAGCAGCAGCCGGTTGAAAGACCGGACAACTTTTCGTCGAAGATTTTTTCCCACACGCGTCCGAGCTGGATCAAGAATGCTTTCCAGGCGCCACCGTACCGTTATCCGTGGGAGGAAACCAGCGCGAGCTTGCAGGCGCTTAAAGAAAACGCCGGCGATCCTTACGACGGTGTGTTATTGGAATATGCCAACCCGGTGGACGGCGGACACACGCTGCCGACCTGTTCTTGCATGATCCAGTTGCTTCGGCCCAAAGAAAAAACCAAGTCGCACCGCCACACAAGCACGGGCGTTTACTATGCCTTTCGCGGCCGGGGTACGACCAAAGTGTCGGCCAACGAATTCAACTGGGAAAAGGGCGATATCTTCGTGGTGCCCTCATGGCAGTGGCACTCCCACGAGAACCTGAATGGCGAAGATGCGATCTTGTTTTCGATCACCGACCGGCCATCGACGGAAGCATTGGGGCTATACCGGGAAGAGGGCGAATAGAAGAATTGGTCAAGTCACAAGAGAAACGGTCTCACCACGAAGCCACGAAGGACACGAAGGTTTCGGATATTTATTCTCTTATACTTCGTGAACTTCGTGCCTTCGTGGTCAATCCCCTTTTCTTTGTGCCTTTGCGTGCTTTGTGGTTAGTTAATTTTTTGCGAGATTGGCCGCATTTTCCCCTGCCAGAATTCCGGTTACTACTGCTTGCATCAAGCCACCGGTGTAGCCGCCGCGATAGCCACCCATGAGCCCGCCGATGGCGTCGCCGGCGGCGTAGAGACCGAGGATCGGATTTTCAGCCGCGTCCAATACCTCGCCGCGGCCATCGATTAGAATACCGCCCATCGTGAAGGTGATACCGGATACGACTTTTAAACCCCAGAACGGCGCGCGGAGCGGCTTGGGTTTTCCTGTGCGCCGCACGGCTAGTGAACCGGGCTGATTCGATTCAACGGCGCGATTGTATTGTTCCAATGTGACGGTCAAGTTTTGCGCATCTACGCCGAGCGCCGCGGCGAGGCCGGCGATTGTTTCGTGAAGGAAAATTTCGCCGCTGTTGTCGCTGAGCCATGGATTGGGCGCGGGTATCATCAGCGAAGTAGAAGAAGGGCTGTGCTTCGAAGCTTCCCAGGATTCGTGATCGAAGATCAAAGTCGCGCCCGTAGGATCATCCGAGCGTGCCAATTCATTGGCAACGGCCACGTCGCCGCGGCCCTCGTCGACGAAGCGACGGCCGTGGCGATCGATCAAAATGCCCTCATCGACGAATGAATCCAATCTTGGATAGGGCCAAAAGCGATCATCCACCAAAGCGTTGCGCGCAATCAGATGGCCATAAAAGTATTGCAGATTGACCGCCTTGGCGCCGGCTTCCAGAGCCATGCGCAGCCCATCGCCGGTGTCTTGCCGTGAACCGCGCAGTTTACACCGGTCGGCTTTTGGTCCGATATAGCACCGGAGCATTTCCCTGTTCGCGCTGAAGCCGCCGGTGGATAAGATCGTCGCCCGCGCGCGCAATTCCAGCGTTTCGCCATTTTGCTTGCCGGTGATTCCCTGAACGGCGCCGTTTTCACGAATCAGGGAAACGCCTTCGATGTTATTCATGTAACGCCCGCCGAGCCGCTCAAAGCGCGCTTTTAGCGTCGCCACCGCGCGGGTGCCGACGTCTTTCTTATAAACGGGAGCGAGGGATATTTCGCTCTTTTGATTTAACCAGATTCTCCCTGGCGCCGTCTCCTCGAGGCCGACGCCGACGCCCGCTAGCCAGTCTACCGCCCGCCCGCAAGTTTCCGACCAGGCTCTTACCAGATCCGGGTAGCCCACGCCTTCGGACATGACGAAGTCGTAAAGCTCGGCGGAATTTGTCCGCGGACTCTTCCCGCCGGCGCGGAGACTTCCCGAAGCCATGAGAACATTGCCGTCGCCGAATTCTCCCGCGCCCTTGTCGATCAAAAGGACGTTGGCGCTAGTCTCGGCGGCGCGCACCGCCGCGGTGAAGCCCGCCAGTCCGGCGCCGACAACTACAACGTCCGAATTTATTGTATCCATAGCTATGCGCGTAATAGCTTACTGTTCTTGAACAAGTTACGCACTGAATTACCCCCTACGGGATTTTGTAACCCAACTCTTTCGCGACTTCCGTAGCGAGCCGGTCGTCGGCAATGTCAGTGAAGGCCACTTTGCGGTCGACGTGGCGGCCTTGCGACTGCACGGACTTGACTAATATCTCCATACCGGTGCGGCTGGGAATGCCGGTCGGGCTCAGTGTGGTGAGAAACTGATCGTAGGTTTCGCCGGCCGCTTCTCTGTCCATCCTGAGTAGCTTGACGATCAGGTCAAGGGTCTTTGGTTTGGATTTCTTAATCTCGTCTTTGGCAAGCTGCAATGAGCGAATTACCCGTTTAGTATCGCCGGGCCGATCCTGAATCGTTTTCACCAGCGCGGTCAAGCCGCCGCCGGGCATGTCAACCATCGCGCCAACGTCGAGGACCTTGTTAAATCCCTTTTTCTGGGCGCCGAAGGTCACCGGCGGGGAAAGAAGCGCCGCATCGACATATCCCGATTCCAATGAGATGAGTTGTTGTATTTGTTGCCCGCCGATCGACACCAGAACAAAATCCTTGGGATTCACGCCGAGTTTCTCCAGCGCCAGATTAAAAGCGACATGAACGGTGCCGCCAAGTCCGGTGATAGCGACTTTCCTGGATTTCAGGCTGTCGAGGGTCTTAAATTGTGGCTTCGCCATCAGCCAGTAGGAGATTTTATCGGACGAAAACCAGATGGCTCTGGTAGAAAATCCGCTCAAGGTCGCATTGACCGAAGCAGGGCCAACGCCGGCCTGATAGTCGATATCTCCTTGGGTCAGAGCCGCCGGCACCAGCGCGGACTGCATGAGGATGACCTCCATGTCCAGGCCGTTGGCGGTAAACGTGCCCCACTCCTTGGCGGCCAATAGCGGCAACGCCGTGATCGTGAAACCAGCGTTGGAAATTCGTAGCTTGCCGCGCCGCTCCTGGGAGTTCGCGCTGGCAATGAAGAGGAGCGAAGTGAGCGCGAAGCCGGTTAATATGACACCTGCGTTGGCAAACGATTTATTCTCCTTCGCCGAATACCTCGCAGCTTGCTGCGAGGATAAAGGCGAGGAAAACCCTCCGAAGCCTTGGCGAAGGAGGGTAAAAGCGCTTCGGAGAATTTCGCAAAGATACCTCGGAGCTTTGCTCCGAGGAGCTTCATTCCTTGAAAACATTGTTCTCTCCCGATGACCTCGCCGGGCCTCGGCTTTTATAACTTCAACGCAGAGCGCCGCAAACTCGCGCTCGTCACATCGCGCGGGTCGCGATGCCTGAACGTCGGGCGACGATCCAGTAGAGGGCGATAATGGGGGTCAGCGCGCCCAGCATGATGACCGTCAGCGCCGCGGCCTGGCTAAAACCGCCGTTTAGCCAAATACTCCAGACCACCACCGGCAGTGTCATGTTTTCGGCCCGCGACAGGAGCACGGCAAGGGTCAGTTCACGATAGGTCATCAAAGCGATCCACAACCAGCCGTACAAAATAGGCGGCATGAGAATCGGCACGAGGATGCGTTGCACGACGTTGCGCGTGCTGGCGCCGCTCACGTAGGCCGCCTCTTCCAATTCACGATGAATCTGAATCAGCGAGCTGTTCATCATACGCGTTCCATAGCTCAGGCGCACGACGATGTATAGCAAGAGCAGCAGCGAGAGCGTGCCGTAGAGCGGAATGAATCCGCGCAGCACGAACAGCGCCAGCAATACCGCGCCGATGGCGAAGACCGTATTGGGCACGGCGTGGGGCAAGAAAGCGAAGAAGTCGAAGAGAAATCTGCAGCGGATCTTCGAACGCAGCACCACCCACGCAAACACGAGACTCACGAGCACCGTGATCGTCGGTGTCAATAACATGAGGATCGATGTATTGCTTGCGCCCCTAATAATCAGTTCCCAAGGCAGCGAAGAATAGTTCTCCAAGGAAGCGCGCCCGAACGCCTCGAGGGACGGCATTTCAAAATACTTTAACAGCGACGCCCAAATCAGCATCGCCAGCGGAATCAATTTGCTCAAAACCAGATAGGCGCCGACGAAGAGCCAGGCGATAGTCGCCCGGCGGCCGAGCTTGACGGTGTTCGGTTGATACGCTTTGCCGGTGATCACTTCATACTGGTGGCTGCGTTTCTGCACGCGCGCGTACCACCAGGCCAGCGCCGCCGCCAAGATGATGCCGACGATGCTGAACGTCGCGCCGGCGCCGTAGCGCGGTAGCCCTTCCTGCGGGCTCACCAACAAGTACATGTAGGTGCTGAAGGTAAAAATCCGGTTCGACCAGCCGATGATCGCCGGCACGTCGAAGGCCGAAAGCCCGACAGTAAAAATATAAATCCCCGCTGCCAACACCCCGGGCCAAATCAATGGAATCGTCACGGTGAAAAGCATCCGCGCCGTGCTCGCGCCGCTGGTTTCCGCCGCCTCCTCGAGCTTGGGGTCCATGGCCCGAAACGCGCTCGCGGTCATGATGAAGGCCACCGGCGTCAGGTTGAGGCCTTGAACCCAACCCATGCCGGCGACCGTCGTTATGCTCAACGGCGCATCCTGAAGCGCGAACATATCCTGTAAGAATTGATTGACGAGCCCGATCCTCGGATGGAGCAGGAACAGCCAGCCCATGGCGACGGCAAACCCCGGAATCAGCAAGCCGATGGTCATGAGCGTCAGAAGAATGGTTTTGCCGGGAAAATCCGTCCGTTCCACTAACCACGCGGTAGGAAGACCGAACAATAGTGCGACCGCAAGGGAGATAAGAGAAAATTCCGCGGTGTTCCACAAGATTCGATAGGTAAACGAGTCGGCGAACACCGCCGTGTAATTTTTAAGTGAGTAGCCGGCGACGGGATCGAGCAGCGAGCCCTCGAAAAAACTTAGCCAGAAAATAACCAGGAGCGGTGCGAGAATGAGAAGACTAAAAATGCTCGCGATACCGACCATGAGCGCCGACCAAGGATCCATCGAACCCCAGTCGATGATTGATGTTCGGTGCAGATAGAGGCGTACTTTATCGAAACTGGATGAAGGGATTGCTGTCTTTGACATCAGAAAAACACTCTAAATCCTCTGCCTCACACCATAGTCTCCCCTCCCCGCACCGAATTTCCACCCGCAGGCGTCGCGACAATCGCTACTGCTTCTGGGTCAAGATTTTCACCATCTCTTGCGCAGCTTTTTCAATTTCAGGGTTGTTGGCCACCCACTCAAGCGTCGGCACGAAAAACTTCACTCCGCTTTTCTGGAGCGCTCTGACCTTCTGCCCGATCTGCGACTCCGGGAAAAAATAGAGGTCCGAGAAGTCGCTTTCCCAGAGCAGTTTCTGTGCCTCCTTGGTGAGTAGGAACGTAGTGTAGAGCTTGGCGGCGTTGGGATTCTCCGCGTTTTTGGGGATATTCACAAAAAAATGCCGGATCATCGCGGCGTCGGACGGAATCAGGTGCTCCAGCGGCGCGCCTTGAGCTTGCAGCTCGAAGGTACTGGCGCCGTTGCAATCCATTACCAGCGACAGAAATTCGCCCGTGACGACCCGCTCCATCTCGTTGCAGCGAATCAGGCCAGATACCTGTTTGGAAAACTGCCTGATGTAATCCAGCGCCGCTTCACGCCCCCACAGTTCCTTGGCGGCGAGAAGGTTCAGGCCTGTCACGTACGGCGTGGAAGCGATTTTGCCTTTCCAAAAGGGCTTCAAGAAGTCTTTAAGATTCTTGGGCACCTCGTTTTTCGGCACCCGTTTGGTGTTATAGGGGGTTCCCGGCAGTCCCGAATAAACCCGCAAGCTTTGGCCGTCGCCTTCGACCATTTCCTTGGTGATGCGGTCCGGTAATAGCTTCGGCCAGTCCACTTCGTGAAAGATTTTCCGTCTGACCAAAGGCACGAGGTAGCTTTCGGCGGCGATGTAAACGTCACTTGCCGCCGGTTGGCCGGCGGCTAACTCGGTGGCGATTTGACTTCCCATACTCGGCATTGAGGGTCCTGGTGTGAAGCCAATTTTAATGTTGGTGCCGAACATTTTGTTCATCATTTGTTCGTACAGTCCCATGCGTTTAGTGCCGCCCAAGGTGCCCTCACCCCAGCTTAACCTGAGTTTACCTTCTTTGTTGGCATCCTGAATCACGGTGGAAAGGGTGGGTGACCACTGCTGCTGCGCGGCGGGCAGCACCCCGGCAAAGGGATGGTGCAGGACGAACGCGACGAAAGTGAGTATAAATGATAATTTCATAGTGACTCCTGACCGGGTTCGCTTGCTAATCGCGAATACCGTTGTTGCGGGCACTAACTGCAAAGAAGTCTTTTGTGGTCTATAACGGACCTTTTATGGGTGTCAAGCCATTGCTCGCCGGCGCTTTCGAACTAGCGTTTGAAATATGCCGATGAGTATGATTTTTCTTCAAAGTTGGGACAGGATTCAATAATGAGCACAACAGCAAGCCAGTCAGTACCTCCACAGGGCACCATAGACCCGATCACTTTGGAAGTGATCCGCCACGGCATCATTTCCATCTGCGATCAGATCGATGCCAATATGACGCGCACCGCGTTCAGCCCGTACATCAACGAATACAAGGACTATGCCGTTGGATTCGTCAGCGCCGAGGGCGAATTGCTGGCGCAATCCACGGGCGGCATGCCGGTGTTCGTCGCCGACTCCGTCGGTATGGCGGTCAGGGACGGCTTGGAAGTCTATGGCCGCGAGAATCTTCACAAGGGCGATGTGGTCCTGTGCAATCACGCCGCGGTTCAGGGCCAACATCTCAATAACACGGTCATGTACACGCCGGTGTTCGCGGGCTCCAACGGCGCTGATCTGATCGGCTTCTTCGCCGTCAACTGTCACTGGATCGACATCGGTGGCTCGGCCATCGGTTCGGTGTCTTACTCTTCCACCGATATCTACATGGAAGGCCTGCAGCTGCGCTCGATCAAGCTGTGGTCCAAGGGCGAGCCCATCGAGGAAGTTTATCGCATCATCGAAAACAACACGCGTTTTCCGCTGGAACTTCTCGGCGACATCGAAGCCCAGCTGGGCGGCTGCCTCTTGGGACGCGACCTGGCGCAAATCATGGCGGATAAATACGGGGCGAAAGTGTTTTTCGGCGCTCTGGCGGCCATTCTGGATCAATGCGAAGCAGCGACGCGCGAGAAGATTCGCGCGATTCCCGACGGCGTCTATCAGCATGAAGCGTTTCTGGACAACGACGGCGTACGCGATGAAAAGATTCCGATCAAAGTAAAGGTTATTGTTACCGGCGATACAATGACCATCGATTACTCCGAGATGTCGCCGCAGGTGCGCGGCTGCATTAACTCCGGCTTCTATGGCGGCGGCCGTACCACGGCGCGGGTGGCTTTCAAATACTTGATCGCCACGGAGGAGCCGGCCAACGAAGGAACTTTCCGGCCGCTCACGATGATTCTGCCGGAAGGCAAACTGCTCAGCGCCGAGCCCACCGCGGCCATGGGGCTTTACAGCATTCCGTTTCCCACGGTCATCGATTGCATCATTAAAGCGCTTGAGCCGGCGTTGCCGCAGCGCGTCACCGGCGCCCACTTCGGAACCTTTTCGTCGTTGAGTTTCGCGGGCAAACGCATGGACACCGGCGCGGTGTTTAAAGCCAACGATAGCGGCCACGGCGGTTGGGGCGCCTGCGCGACGCATGATGGCGCCGGCCCGTTTCGCACCATGGCGCATGGCGATACCCGGCTCATTCCCATCGAGCTGCAAGAGTCGATGTATCCATACCGCGTCGAAGAATTCCGTTTGCGGCAGGATTCCGGCGGGCCGGGAAAGTGGCGCGGCGGATTGGGATTCGACAAACAGTATGCCCTGCTCGCGCCCTGCGAATTGTGGGCGAACTTCGATCGCATCGGTTGCCCGCCCTGGGGAGTTCAGGGAGCAAAGGCCGGGAAGTCGGGCCAGGTGCTGGTCTACAAGAACGGGACGTCGGTACCCGAGCTGATTTACAAGACTGAAAATTGCCCATTGCAAGCCGGCGACCGCGTGCGCATGTCGACCGGCGGCGGGGGCGGCTACGGCGATCCGAAAAAACGCCCCGTCGAACTGGTCGCGCGCGATGTCGTCCGTGGTTTTGTCTCGCGCGAAAGCGCCCGCGACGATTACGGCGTCGTGATCGACGCCGATGGTAAAGCGCGGCGCCTTTAATCGCGGCGCGCCAGTTTCTAGTTCCAGGTTTCTAGTTTCTGGTTGAATTCGGAATTAGAACTAGGAACTTGAAACTAGAGACTAGAAACTGGAGTTCTACATGTCCTTTGCCATCGCCGTCGATATCGGTGGCACGTTTACCGATCTCGTCGCCTTCGATCATGAAACGCAGAATGTTATTTATGCCAAGAGTCCCACGACTTACGAGAACCTGGTGGTCGGAATCCTCGACTGTTTTAACAAAGCCAAGATCAAACCGTCCGAGGCGTCCCTGGTCAATCACGGCACGACGCTGGTCATCAATTCCTTGATTCAGCGCAAGGGCGCCAAGGCCGCCCTGGTTACAAGCAAAGGATTCCGCGATATTTTGGAAATAGCTCGCGGCAATCGCCCCGATCCGTTTGACCTGTACTACCAGCGTGACGAGCCATTGATCCCGCGCGAGCTGCGCTTCGAAGTGCCGGAGCGCATGGGCAGCAAGGGCGAAGTGGTTGTGTCGTTGGATTTACCGTCGCTGGAAAAGCTTGCCGGGGAGATCAGAAAAATCGGCATCGAGTCCGTGGCGGTATTTTTCATGAATTCTTATATCAACCCGGACCATGAAGAAGCCGCGGCAAAGATTCTGACCGAATTGCTGCCCGACGTGTACGTAACGTTCAGCACCGATCTCACGCGCGAGTGGTACGAGTACGAGCGCTGTTCCACGGTTGCGGCCAACGCCTACGTTGGGCCGCAGGTGAGCACTTACATTCGGCAGCTCGACAGCGATCTCACCGCGCGAGGCTTCGGCGGTTCGCTGTTTATGATGGGTTCCAACGGCGGCTTATTGTCCGCCGAGCGGACTTGCCGCCAGCCCATTGGTCTGGTCGAGTCCGGTCCCATCGGTGGCTGCATCGGCGCCGGCGCCTATGCCGACAAGCTTGGTTTTAAAAACGTCGTCGCCTTCGACATGGGCGGTACAACGGCAAAATGCTCCTTAGTTGAAAATGGCCGATTCTCGGTGAATTCCGTTTATTACGCCAACGGCTATATCAAAGGCTTTCCTATCAAGTCGGCGGTTATCGACGTCGTCGAAGTGGGCTCCGGTGGCGGGTCAATCGCCTGGCTCGATCCGCAAAAGCGCCTTCACGTCGGTCCACAAAGCGCCGGGTCGACCCCGGGTCCCGTCGCCTATGGCCGCGGCGGGACGGAGCCAACGGTGACCGACGCCAATCTGGTCCTGGGCCGTCTCAATGCCGGAAATTTTCTCGGCGGCGAAATGAAGCTCGATGTGAGCGCCGCTCAGCGTTCCGTCACGCAGCGCATCGCTGATCCTCTGGGCTACCGTGGAGAAGACGGCATGATTCAGATGGCCGACGGGATTATTTCCATTGCGACGGTGATCATGGCCGGCGCGATCCGAAAGATTTCCGTCGAACATGGACTTGATCCACGCGACTTTATTCTTTTCAGCTACGGCGGCGGCGGACCGCTGCACGCCTGCGCCCTGGCGCATGAACTATCGATTCCAACCATTGTCATCCCGCCGGAGCCCGGCAATTTTTCAGCCATCGGCATGCTTTTGGCTGATGCGCGCATCGATACCTCGAAAACATTCGTCGGGATTCTCAGTGAAAAAACCGTCCCCGTGATGGCGGAGATATTCGCGGCCATGGAGGAAGAATCCGCCGGCGCGCTCGCCGCGGAGTTCGCAACTAGTGATGCGTTCTTCGAGCGCCATGCGGAGATGCGCTATCGCGGCCAGCGGCACAATATCAAAGTTCCGGTCTCGGGACTGAAGGAGGCGGCGCAAATCCGCGCTGCTTTCGAGCGCGATTATAAGCGCCGCTACGGGCATGCCGATGCCAAAGCCCCGGCGGAATTTCAAGCGCTGCACCTGTCCGCTTTCGCGCGGCTGAAGCAACCCGAGATTGCGCGCTTGCCGCGCGCGGCCGCGAAGTCGCAGCCCGCGCAGTTGCGCAAGATATATATCGGCAATGCCGGCGGCTGGTTGGACGGGCAAATTTTTCATCGCGATGCCCTCGAGCCGGGATTCGGCGCCACGGGGCCCGCGGTGATTGAAGAGTACGGCTCGACGACGCTCGTCTGGCCCGGCGACCGCTTCGAGATCGGCGCGCTGCACGAGATTACGATTCATTGTTCGGGAAGTTGAAACTTGGTGTTAAAATTCTCGGCTAAATTTCTCGGCTTGCATGGAAATGTCCGGCTGATTCGCCTTCGAAGATGTTGGGAGTTACGTTATGTTAACGGATCGTTATGATTACGCGCCTATCGTCAGGCGCAAACCATTCAAATGGCCCAACGGTGCACGGATCGCGTTGATGGTCGCGCCGAACATTGAATGTTTTCATATCGACAAAGTGATTCCTGGCGCGCCAAGCTCCCATTTGCCGGATGTAACGGGTTATGCGCTGAGAGACTACGGGGCGCGCATCGGAGTTTTTCGCATGATGGATGTTTTGGACAAGCATGGCATACGGGCAACGGTGCTACTGAACTCGGACGTGTGCGCGCACCACCCGGCGATTATCGAAGAAGGCAACAAACGCAAGTGGGAATGGCTGGGCCATGGCGTGACCAATAATATTCGCATGAATCAATATACCGCCGACGAGGAGCGGGCGGTGGTGCGCCAGATCAAAGAAACGATTGCCGCGGCTACCGGTAAGGAGCCGCGCGGTTGGCTCGGCCCCGGCGGCGGCGATGAAAGTCCAAATACTCTCGATCATCTTGCGGCGGAAGGATTCGACTACGTTTGTGATTGGGGGTTCGACGATCAGCCAATGGCGCTGCGCGTAAAATCCGGGCGCATGATCGCGATTCCGTACCAGCAAGGGCTCCACGATATTCGGGTGATCTTTCAGGGCGGCCACACACCGAAGGATTGGTGCGACATGGTCTGCGATCAGTTCGACACGCTCTATGCCGAGGGTGCTACTCAGGGGCGAGTCATGACGATTCCGCTTCATCCTTTCGTCATCGGACTGGCCTTTCGGACCAAGTACTTGGACAGGGCGCTGCAATACATTTGCTCGCACGACGGAGTTTTGAAAGTCACAGGCAGCGAAATCGCCGACTACTATTACGCCGGCTACTACCAGAAACCGTAACTCCAGGGGACAAAAAATGAAGACTAACGCTTCGGTGCCTATCATGGGTTGTCTGATCGCGTGCTTGTCGTTCTCGTTCGCCTACGCCGCCGACCGCGTAATTATCGGCAACGTCTCGCGCACGGTGGAACAACTGCCGAATTACGCCGCCACCGACAAAGGATTCTTTGCTCAGGAAGGAATTCAGGGGGACGTGGTCTTGATTGGGTCCACCGATACGTTAATTCAGGCGCTTATCGCCGGGCAGGTGCAGGTCGCCATCGTCGATCCATCGGCGGCGATTAACGCCGTGGAGCGCGGCGCCTCGCTCAAGATTATCGGCGGCACCGTGCCCATCGCTGCATATACGTTGGTGGGTTGTCCGAAATACAAAACGATCAAGGACCTCAAAGGAACGACCATCGGCGTGGTGAGCCTGGTTTCCGGCAGCACGATCTTTCTCCGTGAGATGCTGAAAGCCGAAGGTTTGGAGCTCAATCGAGACTATTCAATCATTCAGAACGGTCCCACCACCCAACGGCTCGTCAGCCTCAAAGCGTGCAACACGTCGGCCACCATGATCCTCGGCGGCGACTTGCCTCGCTCGAGGGAACTTGGGTTTCCGGAAATCGCCCGATTGCACGACTATATACCCAATCTGCAGTTTCATAGCTTGATCGTCGACGGCCGCTGGGCGGAAAGCAACAACCAGCTCACCGTTCGCTATCTTAAAGCGATGGTGCGGGCCATGCAGTGGGCCCATGCCAATCGCGAGCAAGCCGCCGATCTGGTAACGAAACGAACGGGAATTCCGATCAAATTTACCCGCGCGACCGTTGATGAGTATCTTTCACAGGGCATTATCAGCCGCGACGGTTCGGTGAATCGTGAGGGTTTTCAGCGGCTCATCGATTTGATGGGCGAGCGATTATTCAAAAGCCGGCCCTATCCCGCGCCGGAAAAATATCTCGACTTGAGTTATCTCCGCCGCGCGCAGCAGGAGCTGGGGATTGCCGCTGTAAGATAGCCAATTTCCGTGGAAAGCCGCGGCGCGTCCATTGCACAGGGTCTCGTAAAAGTCGTGTCGAGCAGATGAAAATCCCTCTAAATCTCCTTTACCCCGTGGAAGACGGCCGGTTACAGCATGAATGCCTGTATCGTTCATCTTCCACGGGGGAGACTTTCTATTTCCCCCTTTTTTCAAAAGGGGGGGAAGGGGAGATTTTTTGGACGAACGTGAGTTGTGAATGCGATTCAGTAGGGGCACGGCATGCCGTGCCCCTACTTTGCCGTTGGCCTGGTCCATTGGAGGAGGGATTTCTTGACAGCCATTCCGCTGAAGTGATATGAGCCGATTAAAGCTATCCTCGAAGAAGCAATTCTCTTTGACTCCGGCATCTCCGAGCGTGAAATTACACGATGCGGGACCTAGATTAGTCGGAAAATTAAGAAGGAGGCGCGACCATGATCGAGTCGATCGGCATCTATCACATCGGTATCCCGGTGGACGATATCCAGCGGGCCGAAGTTTTCTACACAAAGACTCTCGGCATGACGGTGGCCGATAGGTTGGGCGAGGCAGGCGCTCGCCTTACGCGGCTCAAATGCGGCGACGCGGACGTGGTGCTGTTTCAGCGCCCTCGTCCGCTCGAGCGGAACACACTTAAAGAGGACGGCATTTCGCACCAGGCGTGTGAGGTGCCGCCGGAAAAATTCGACGACGCGGTGGCCTTTCTAAAGGACCAGGGCTGCTACCACGCTGGCCCCGTCGTCAGAGCCAGCGGTCGAGCTGTTTACTTTTTCGACTCTGAGGGGAACTATCAGCAGCTTCACGCCTCGCGATAGCTGGCCGCGAAATCCGCCTGTCGGAACGACTGAGGATAGAGGATAGAGGATGGAAGATGGCGATCTTCGATCCTCCATCCTCGATCTTCGACGTTACAAGTAAACTCGCCGCGCGGCTCGCCCCGAGATCCTTTTCAATAGCCCGCTTCGGGCGTTGTTAGGGAGCGCTGCTTTTTTTCACCGGACAATTCGATTCCCCTACGACCGGGCAATCTCCTCGAAGGACGGCTCGGGCATGCCGGTTTTCCAAGTCGGATCGCGGATTTCGAGGCGATTGCCGCTGGGATCGTGAAAATAAAGCTCCCTTCCCGTGAAGTAGCCTTTGGCACGGTATTCCAGCTCCACGATGGGGATTTTCTTTTCGTGGAATGTCTTGCAAGCTTCGACGAACCCTTCCGGACTCACCGTGAAGGAATGATGCACGCGCTCTTCGACGATGGTTTTGTCCTGGGGTTTTTCCCGTTCGCACAAAAGGATGTTGTGGTCGCCGACGTTGTAGCAAGACATGACGCCATTGCTGAGCCGTCCTAACGGTTTCAGGCCGAGCAAATCGCCGTAAAACTCTTCGGCCTCCTTCAGGTTATTCACCGGGATCGACCAGTGCGTGACGCCCTCGATTTTAAATTGTCCCATGATACCCTCCTTCTAAAATCGCCTTCTAACATAAATCACCGATATCTCGTTCGACAAGTCACTGTTAGCGCGATGTCACCCCTTCGCGCAGCAATTCATCCAGCAGCGTTTCATCGACCAGTTGCGCGGCATTGATGGGCCGGTCGACTTTTTGCGAAGCCCGGGCAAAGTCGATCAGCAACTGATATCCATCGACGCGGATTTTTCCGTCCGCACTGAGTAGGTCCAATAGCTGTTTGTAGGCCAACGCCGCGATTTCTTGATCCATGCCGAACTCGCGCACAATCATCTGCGTCGTGTCCGTGCGATTCTCGCGAATGTAGGCCATGGCTCGAAGCGATGCGCGCATGAACCGTTTTACCACACTCGGCTGTTTCTTGATTTTGTCCGCGTGCACGACCAGCGCGGTTCCCGGAACGTCGACATAATCGCGAGTGACCGCGATTTTTGTGAAACCCTCTTTTTCCGCGCGCAAGCTATGGGGCGCGCTCAGCATCGACGCCGCCAGGGTGCCCGCCTTCAACGCGGCGTAACGTTCCGGCGTGCCGCCCATGTTGAGAATGATTACATCGCGCTCCGGTGAGAGTCCGCCCTGGACCAAGATTTTTCTTAGCAGCGTATCGACCAATCCGCCGGGATTGAGAGAACCGATGGACTGGCCTTTGAGTTGCGCCAAGTTCCGATACTTCGGTTGACTATAGAGGCCTTGATCCACGTGAGAATTCAGACTCATGACCACGCGCAGCGGCGCGCCGGCGACAAACGCCGTGACCGCGGTGGTGCCGCCTGTGCCAAAGTCGGCGTCGCCGGTGAGCAGGGCTTTGATGTCAATACCGCCGCGCATGTAGACGGCGCTGACGTTCAAGCTTTCTTTTTGAAAGAAACCCCTGCGCTGCGCCGTTTCGAGGATTGGAAAGCTAGTGATGGATTTGCTCGGATAGCTGACCACGATTTTTTCTGTTGGATTTGGGACCTGCGCTTGAGCCTTGAGCGCGATGACGAAGGCGAAACCCAATGCATTGAGGGCGAGCAGAATCCGCTTCGGCATGGTTAGTCTCCCTTCAGCCCCTGTATAGGAGACGGCGCGAAAAAAGAAAAGGGCCGCGCTGTGTCGCAGCCCCTGGGTCATGAAAGAATCCCATGTCCTAACTGTTGCCTACTGCCTTGTTCTTCCCTTCCGCCTTTCTGATTAGTGCCCATAGTTTCGGCGCCGTGTAAGGCATATCCACGTGATCGATGCCGAGGGGCGCGAGGGCGTCCATGAGCGCGTTGGCCACGGCCGGCGGGGCGCCGTTGGTGCCACATTCACCTACGCCCTTGACGCCGAGTGGATTGAACGGATTGGG
>Ga0184632_10000491_pt1 | contig 15503 bp, 14 predicted proteins | sample PLM31_50_b1_FD_133153 | JGI IMG/M metagenome (GOLD analysis project Ga0184632, IMG submission 133153) | Groundwater sediment microbial communities from an aquifer in East River, Colorado, USA - PLM3-1_50_b1 | ecosystem: Environmental > Terrestrial > Soil > Riparian zone | place: USA: East... | reverse complement strand
GCCGTGCCGCCTCCTGCCGTGCCGTCTCCTGCCGTGCCGCCTCCTGTCGTGCCGCCTCCTGTCGTGCCGCCTCCTGTCGTGCCGCCTCCTGGCGTGCCGCCTCCTGGCGTTCTGCCTCTTGCCGTGCCGCCACTTGTCGCGTCGCCTCTTGCAGGTCTGTCGCCTCCTGGCGTCCGGCCTCCAGCCGCGCGTTCTCGGCCCGCGCCGCTTCCTGACGGGCGGCGTCCTGCCGCGCCGCTTCCAGCTGCTCCTCCTGCCGTTGCCCCTCCTGCTTGGAAGGATCGAGCTTGGCCGGTTCAACTTCTCGCTCCCCCGCCTCTTGGTCGATTCGCGCCCGCGCTGCATCGCCAGCATCTCGAAGCGACGGCATCGCGGTCTCCGGGATCGAGGCGCTTGGCGCTGCCGCGATGACGGGCGTTGGCATCGCTGGAGTGGCGGGGGGCACGACCCACGTGTCCTCGTCGGTACGCGGCAAGGCGATCACGGCCGGCGCGGGGATCGGCGGGGGCGCCGTTTCACCGCGCCGATCGCCGCGCAAAGGCGTTTGCTTAGGGGCCGCACCGGTCGCGGCGTCTGTCCTTGGATTGGCCTCTGTTTTCGGATTGGCCTCCGGCATGATCGCTGCTGCAGTCCGCCGCGAGGTCGGCGCACGGGACACGGATGCCGTCAGCGCCGGCCCACGGGCAACAGGCTGCTCGACCCCCGCCTGCTGCAACGGCTCCGCGACCGGCGTGGCCGCCGGCTCCACGGCTGTAACCTGCGGCGGAACGACTACGACGCGCAAATCGGGTGCCTCGATCCGTCGATCCTGCCAGGGGAAGCCGAAGCCCGGACGCCACAGGCCCTGGCCACCGAACGTCACGCTCAATAGCCACGTGTGAATCAGCAGCGAGAGCAGCAGCGCATGCGTCAGTCGCCTGTGCTCAGGGCTCATGCGCTGGCTGTCGGCGCGTCGCTGGAACCTGTGGAACTCAAGCGTGCTCCGCCGTCGCTGCTCGGGCACTGCTGTTGGCGCGGGGCAGGATGGCACCATTTCCGGCGCGCCTGTCGACCTGACACGCCCACCGGTCATGACCTTGCCAAAGCACCTCGGAGACATTCGTAAACCGCATCCGGTCCATTGTCATATCCACACCCGTCAGACTTCGGGGTCGATTCTCACATGTCCGAACGAACCGTCGAAGCGGGGAGCCATTGCACACTGAATCCATGCGCCGATAAACCGCTGGACCGAGTCTGACGCGCTCGACTTGCGTCAGCTCCAGCGTTTGGACCGACAGGAAATCAGCACGACGAGCGTGCGCAGATCACCCGAATTCGTTGTCGTGTGTGCACGCCTTATGCGCCGAGAATTCCAAAGGGCGGCCTCCGACCCGATGCAGTCCATAACATCGCTCCATAGCGGCCGCTCATACCTAGGGGAAGCAGACGCTCAGATCGTGGCAATGGGGGCGTTGAGCGGCGGCCAGTCCGCTCGACCAGGTTAGGTCACCGGTCGTTCATATTCCGTGCGCCCGCCGCTATTGATGAGGAACCATAGTTCGCCTGCTGATCTGGAGTCGACAGAAACCTTGCGATAGTTTCCCAGCGAAGGGGCGAATTCAAAAGCATCGACAAAGCCGCTTTCAGCGAGGCGAATGAGCGTAGCTCAGTTTGACTCGCGGACACGGGACGCCGGAGATCGCGCTCGAGATCGGAGCGAACGGTGTGAACTGTCTCATAGTCGCCTGTGCTAGGGCGAGGCTGGAGTCGCCACGCAGGTCCACAAAGTACGACAGACCGTTTTATCTCAGCCGTACACGAATACCGTGACAATCGGCTCGTTCCACTCCGGCGGCGTCGACGTTGCTAAGCTCAACCACACTTTTGAGCACCCCGCCTTTGCCTCCCTGTTCGACCTGAATAACGCCCAATCCTGGCGTGCTGCCAGTCGCAGCATGTGGGCTCCCACTCAGGGGATTAGGCCCCCTGAGAGACACAAAGATCCGATGACCAGAAGGAGAAATATCCGCGAGATCTGGTGTGAGGTGGTCACTCAACGGGTCGAGATCTATCGTATTCACATGCGCGTCGGAAGAGGAATCAAAGACTTCCGCGACAGCCAGTGCACGATCTAACACCCAGATGTAACGATTATGTTTGGTCGCCACCAGGCCGTGAGCGTCCCGTTCGTGCGCTGGGGGCACGGTGTCATCAGAGAACACCACCACTGGGGCTGGGCTGTTAGGTGGATTCGAGGCAGCATATCCTGAAAGCGGAAAGCGATAGACATCGAACTGCGACGGATTCGTGCTAGCAGCACCCGCTCCGGAGTTGATGTACATGCGGCCGTTCGCTTCGACGCCTCCGAAGCCATTGGCGTGGACCGTTGTCTTATCGTACTCGGCCAGGATTTCCATCGGCGTGGTGGTCGGGTCGACGACGAACAAACCACCGCCGCGCAGCGTGACGAAGGCCAGGGTACTGGTGGCGTCCGGCACCACCAGGATGGGGGCGTTGTCAGGCCGCACCCCCGCGAGTTCCCTGGCGACGCCATTTGGCGTCACCCCGTTGGCGAGGTCCAGCGTGGCATCGAGCACGAACGTGTTGGTGGCGTAATTCGTGGTGATACGGTCCAGGCGTTTGCCATTCTGGTTTGCCACGAGAATGTACGAATCGTCAGGTGTGGGCTGGGCGGCGTGCGCCTGGCGCTGTCCTCCGGCGCCGACTGAGGTTCTGACACATGCGACTGGCGTGCGCGTCGCCGCCTCAAAGACGACGACGTGTCCGCTTGCTACGAACGTCAAGATGGCATGGCTATGGGTGGCATTAAAAGACAACATGTGCGCTCGGACTGGGTTGGCGCCGGTCTGAGCAAGACAGCGGGCAGCCGTGGCACCGCCTAAATCGAGCACATCCGTTGGCGTGGCTGACGAGGCGTGCGCACCGTTGAGATCTGACCCTGCGTAGATGTAGATCGTTCCACCGTACGTTTTGCCAAGCGAGTTTGACTGATCGACCAACCACACTTCGAAATCACGGGCAGAGCCAGGGGTTGCTACAGTGAGGCCAAGCAGCGCAAGGGCAAGAGAGAACATCCGGGTGCGTGTCAGGACAGAGCAAAACATTACAACCTCCTTACGGCTACTCAGATTGTGCACAGACAAAGGTTTCCAGCAGCAGTTTGCTCGCCGGATCACTACTCAGAGGGCAGAGCCGAGGATCTTATTACGCCTTTCATCTCTCAGGTAGTGCTCTCGCGAGACGAGGTGCAGCTTTTGCTCGCACAACTCGACTGATCGAGGAGCTTGGCTGTACTGACAGCTTCATGGGGTCGCCCGGACATTTGGAAGCTCTTTGCCCTGAAATTGTAAGAATTGTCGCGCGCATGCGACCATGGCGGCAGGAGGAATGCGAGTCGTGGGCTGGAAGCTTCGCGCGCGAGTCTTTCTGGAGCGCCTGTGGCAACCCACCTGCGCGTGCATCACCTGCATGACCGCCCCGAGCTTCGCGAACCTGGTGACCGCCGTGCACTGGAAGATCGCGCTGCAGACCGGAGTCGCCACTGGAATTCTGGCGCTGCTGCTGACACTTACGCCGCTCGGGAGACTCTTCGCGCATCGTTACGGCAACGCCCTGCTGGTGGGCTGCCTGACGGCGCTCGCCGACGCGTGGTCCCATCCTGGCCGCTTCGGCTTCGAGTACGGCGAGGCGCTGCTGACGGGACTGGTGTCGGGCGTGCTCGCGCTGGCCGGCTCGTTCGTGCTGGAGGACCGCGCGCGCCGCGTTCGGCAGATGTGGGCGCGGATACGCGCGGCGGGCCGGCCGCATTGAGCGCGGCCTCCTCGCCGCACGGTACCGACCCGAGCCGGCGCTGGCGGAGGGCGCCGCGGAAGCACAGACGCCGACCCGACTTGCGCGTAGACCCGTCGCTTGCCTGTTGGTTACCTAATCCCTTCAGCCACACAGATCGTGTACCAAATGGCGGCGTGGGGCAATGATGACCAATCTCTGATGTGCTGTATGTCTGATTGATACTCCCGGTCCGAAATCAGTTTAGAGGTGATCATCACGTCATAAGAGGTCGAAATAACTTCAATCAGATTATTGACGAACAAAGGAAATGTTTCGGTTCCGGCACAATCTCCAAAAAACACCACGTCATTGCGAACATTTCTTATGCCCTGGTCAACCAAAAGCTTGGTCAGTTTCCGGCCGATAACGGGATCATTGCCCACCTCGACATACGAATCCATATAAGCCGACCAAAGAGCTTGAAACCCAAGAGGCTCGGGAAACAACGTAAGGGGTTGATGATCATCATCCGCTAGAAAAATTCTTCCGCCAGGTTTCAACGATTTCACCATTTCAGAAACTGCCTTGGCAGGATTGGATAAATGCTCAAGCAGAAATCGAGTGTGGGTGAAATCGAATGATTCCAATTCCCGAGAAGTCAATGGAAGGTCGAGCGCGTCTCCCTGCCTGAACTCGAGATTGGGTGCCACATGGTTCTTTCTGGCAACAGACAATTGATTGGCGTCGCGCTCAATGCCCAGGCAAAAGCCGTTGGGGCCAACCGCTTCACTCATTCGATAGGTTAGCTGTCCAAGGCCGCTGCCAACATCCAGAATCCGAAAGCCGTCTTCTAATTTCAGTTTAGGAAAGCACCGCGCATTGATCAGATCATTCAACCTTGAAAGTCGGTTTTGTTCTGCAGGATCGGATCCATGAATGTAATGCGACATATTGCCGGCCTGTTCTTAAAACCCGAACACCCGTGAAGTGCATTCTTCCGACGGCCTTGGTGCAGAGGAAAGAATAACCATCAGACACTTTTTTTTCACGGCCAGGATCATTGTATCCTTCTGTTGTCTTTCCAATAAACCATGACGGAGCGCAATCGTTCCCGGCCGCAAGCCGACGCCTTGATCAATGCACCCTTCGATGGCTACGATGACGGCCGCGCAGCCCGGGGCCGCGTGATCGGGGTGACGGTGCTTCGTCGCCGCATTCGCAACCTCGCGCAATGACCCACTTTTACGAACGGAGCCCAGCCATGATTCTCGGAATGTCAGTCGCCACGTTTACAACGTTTCACGTCGTTTTGAGCCTGGTCGGCATACTGGCCGGACTTGTCGTCGTGTATGGCATGCTCGGCTCGAAGCAGTTCGACACCTGGACCGCGATCTTTCTGGCAACCACCGTGTTGACGAGCGTGACGGGCTTCTTCTTTCCGCGCGACAAGATCTTGCCCTCGCATATCGTCGGCGTCATATCGCTGGTTGTGCTGGTCATCGCGATCTTTGCGCTCTACGCCCGTCGCCTGGATGGATCCTGGCGCTGGATCTACGTGGTAAGCGCGGTAGCGTCGCTCTACCTGAACGTGTTCGTCCTGGTGGTCCAGTCGTTCCTGAAACTGGAACCGCTGAAGGCGCTGGCACCAACCCAGTCCGAGCCGCCCTTCGTCGTGGTGCAGGCCATCGTCTTGCTGCTCTTCATCGGGCTTGGCCTCTGGGCACTACGGTCGTTTCATCCGCAGGCAAACGCGCTGGCACCGCGCGCGAGTTGAGATCAATTCGTTCCGAAGACAACGGAGTCCGAGGCCTTCGCGCACGCGATTTCACCTTGCGCTCAATCCCGGCATCGAAAATCCGCGCTGCTCGAGATCGGCGAGCAGCGCTGCCGACTGCGCAGCAGTTAACTCCACCAGCGGCGGGCGCACTCTGGCCCAGCCGGGATCACCACTCCAGTACGCGACGGCGTGCTTCAGCGCCGGGATCATCGGAAATTTCGCAAAGGCGCCGCGGATCGCGTCCAGATTCGCCTGCAGATCGTCGGCGTCCGTCGACTTCCAATTGGCATACAGGTGATGAATGGCCGCCGGATTCACGTTGGCCGTCGCGCTGATGCAACCCTTGCCGCCGTTACGCATGTTGGCAAGCAGGAATGATTCGCTGCCGGCGAACACGTCGAAGCCACCGGCGGCGAACTGGTCCAGCATTGCCTTGGTGTTCTTCCAGTCGCCCGAGGAGTCCTTCACGCCGGCGATGCTCGCAGGATAAGCCTTCAGAAGGCGCTCGATCAGGTTGAGGCTGATCGGCACCTGCGATACTGGCGGGATGTGATACAGATAGATTTGCAGACGCGCATCGCCGACGCGCTCGATGATTTCGGCGAAATTGCGGTACAGGCCTTCGTCGGACACGCCCTTGTAGTAGAACGGCGGAAGCATCAGCACGCCGGCGCAGCCTGACTTCACCGCATGCGCGGTGAGCCGCACCGAGTCGCCAAGTGCGCAGCATCCGGTGCCCGGCATCATGCGCGCCGGATCGATGCCGCCCTCCACCAGCTTCTCCAGCAGGTCGATGCGTTCGCCGACGGTGAGGGAGTTCGCCTCTGAATTGGTGCCGAATACCGCAAGGCCCACATGATTCGCGACGAGCCACCGGCACTGGCGCACAAAGCGCGCAGCGTCGGGAGTGTAGTCGGCGTTGAACGGGGTGACGACAGGAGAAAGTACACCGGTGATGCGGCTCATGACGCGCGCTCGATGACAGGAGTGGAGTACCAAGCTTATCATCGGGCTGCATGAATCAAGGCGCATGGCGCTATCGTGCGTTTCGGAAATCATTTTCCCGGCTCAGAGGAGCACCGAACGAAATGTTTACGTTGAACGCCTTGCCACCGCCATTGGCGCCCGCACTCGTGCAGAAGCTCGTCCGCGCGGAGCCCGCGACCATCGGCCATTTTCGTCATTGGGGCTTCATGGACCCCGCGATCCGGGCCATGCAGCAGGATGTGCGCATCGCCGGTCCCGCGGTGACGGTTCATCAACCGGGAGTCGACGGGACCATCATCGGCTATGCGCTGGGCCAGCTTCGGCCCGGCGACGTTCTGGTCGTCGACCGCTGCGGCGACACGCGGCACGCGGGATTCGGCGGCGTGGTCGCTTATGCAGCCAAGGTCGCCAAGGTGGCCGGCGTGATCATCGACGGCGTCGTCGCGGATATCGGCGAGATTCGCCAATACGGCGTGCCGGTGTGGTGTCGTGGGCTTTCCGCCATCACGACCAAGCGCATCGGCATGGGCGGCTCGTTCTGCGCGCCGATCTCCTGCGGCGGCGTGGCAGTGAGTCCCGGCGACGTGATCATCGCCGACGAATGCGGCGTCGTGGTGATGAACCCGGCCGACGCCGAGGCGGCCGCCGACCGCGCGATCGCGATGCAGGACGCCGAAATCAACACCAGGGCGCGGCTCGATGCGGGTGAAAAGCTGCCCGACATTTCGGGCGCGACGAAGGTGCTCGAAGAGGCGCTGGCCAAACAGAAAGGCTAGCGCATCAACTCCAGCACCGCGCGGGTCATGAGCTTCGTGCCAAGCGGGATGACCTTCTCGTTCAACTGGTAGTCGGTGCGATGGATCGCGGTCTCGTGACCATCGATTTTCGATCCGATCCGCAGATGCGCCGACGGAACGCGTTCGGCGAACCACGCGTAGTCCTCGCTGCCCATGCTCGGCGCCGGCATTTCGATGACGTTGGCGGGACCGAGCATCTCGCGCGCGACGTTCAGCACGCGCTGCATCGTCGGCTTGTCGTTGCGCAGCACCGGCGTCAACTTGGTCCATTTGAGCTCGTAGTCGACGCGCAACCCGGTCTTGAGTCCCTCCAATATCCGCCGCACCGCGGCCTGGACCTTGTCGGCGACATCGGATTCCAATGTGCGGACCGAAGCATTCATCTCCACCGATGACGCGATGATGTTGCGCACGGTCCCGCCGTTGATGCGTCCGATGGTCAGCACCGCCGAGCTGATCGGCGCGATTTCGCGGCTGACGACGGTCTGCACCTGATTGACGAACTGTGCGGCGCCGACGATCGCATCCACGGCAAGGTGCGGATGCGCGCCGTGCCCCGCGGTGCCCTTGATCGTCACGTCGAACGCATCCGACGATGCCATGACCGCCTCGGGATGCCAACCGACGGTGCCGGTCGCCAGAGGCGGCCAGTTGTGAAAGCCGAGAATCGCGTCGGGCTTGGAATCGTCGAACGCGCCCGCCTCCAGCATCGCGCGCGCGCCGGAGAGCGTTTCCTCGGCCGGCTGGAAAATGAACATCACGCGGCCGGGGAGAGACTCGCGCTGTTCGGACAACACAGCCGCGACGCCAAGTGCAATCGCCGTATGCGCGTCATGTCCGCACGAGTGCATCTTTCCGGGAACCTTCGACGCGAACGGCAGCCCAGCCGGTTCACTCATCGGCAGTGCGTCCATGTCGGCGCGAATCGCGATTGTCGGGCCCGGCTTGCCGCCTTCCAGCATCGCGACGATACCGGTCCCGCCGATGCCTGTGCGGCACGGAATGGCGAGCCTTGCCAGGAACTCCTGCACCCGTTTCGCGGTTTCGTGCTCCTCGAACGCGAGCTCGGGGTGCGCGTGGATCGTGCGCCGCAGCGCAATCAACTCGTCCGTCCAGCGATCCGCAGTGGGCTCGATGCTTTCGACCAGGCTCATTGTTATTCCTCTTTGCAAAGTCCGCGCAATCCGGCAGAACGTAGAATATCGCGTTCACGAAGGAGATGACGTGTATCGGCCCAACACTCTCAAACAGCGCCTGCGCGATGGCGACAACGTTCTTGGTTGCTGGTCGTTTCTCGGCAATCCCCAGGTCGTCGAAATCTTGAGCCTCGCGGGTTTCGATTACATTCTGCTGGATCAGGAGCATGGCGTAGGCGATCCGTCTACGCTGGCGGCGCAGCTTCACGCGATGTCCGCCACCCCTGCGGTGGGCGTTGTGCGGGTGCCCTGGAACGACCATGTCTATTTGAAGCGCGTGCTCGACATCGGCGCCGAGGCCGTGCTGATTCCCGGTATCGAAACCGCCGACGAAGCGCGCGCGGCGGTGGCCGCTTGTCTCTATCCGCCACGCGGGCGCCGCGGCACCGCGGCGGGTTCCATCCGTGCATCGAGCTACGGCATGGCGCCCGACTACGTTGCGACGTGCGCCGACAACCTGCTGATCGCCTGCCAAGTCGAATCCGTAAAGGCGGTCGAGAACATCGACGAGATTCTCGCGGTCGATGGCATCGACCTGGTGTTCATCGGTCCATTCGACCTCTCGGCAACGGTGGGGCAGATGGGCAACCTCAAGCATCCGGAGGTCGCGCGGCTGATCGGCCACGCCGAGGCGCGCATCCGGGCCGCCGGGCGCCCGATGGGCACCGTGCCGCATCCGGGCTGTACGTGGAAGGACATGTTCGCGCGCGGCTATCAGTTCGTGAACGCCGGAAGCGATGTGTCGCGGTTGCGCGACGGCTCGCTCGCCGACGTGAAGGAATTCCGTGCGCTCTATCGGAAGACCTGACAACGCGGACTTACCGAGGACGAGCCAATGCATGACAATCCCCGTCGTCCCCGCGAAGGCGGGGACCCAGTGGCGTTCGCCGAGGGCGCGCGCGAACGCGCCTGCGCCTTCGCGGGAACGACGTGAGTCTTGCGGAATCGGTCGCCCACTCAAGTAGTGCAGCCCAAGGGAGTTCGGTTCGCGGTATCATTTTCGCGTCGGTACCTCTTCAAGCGAGGATGAGGCATGACGTTGCGATTGCGCCCGCTGCACGACACCTTCGGTGCCGAGGTCATCGGCGTCGATTTTTCCCGCGACGTCGATGCCGGCACGCTGGCCGAGATCGAGGCCGCCTGGTACCGGCACAGCATCCTGTTGTTTCGTGGCGTGACGATGACGCCCGCTCAGCACGTGGCCTTCACACGCAAGCTCGGTCCGCTGCACATCATGGAACCGCTGGAATTCAATCTCCCGGGTTTCCCGGAAGTGCTGGTCGTCTCGAACATGGAGAGGGACAACAAGCCGATCGGCATGAAGCGCGCGGGATGGGGATGGCACTCCGACGGCGAAGACAAGGTGCTGCCGAACGCCGGCTCGTTCATCCATGCGCTCAAGCTGCCGCCCGCCGATGGCGACACGATGTATGCCGATACCTATGCCGCGTTCGCGGCGCTCCCGGACGATGTGCGCGGCAAGATCATGGGACGACGCGCGTGCTTTTCCCGCCAGCGATTCCATGAGGTCTACTACCCCCATCTGCCACCCCTGACCGAAGAACAGAAGAAGGCGCGGCCCGATGTGTGGCATCCCATCGCGCGCCGACATCCGAAATCCGGGTGGACGGCGCTCTATATCGGCCGCTGGGCCTACAAGATCGACGGCATGCCGGATAACGAGGCGCAAGAGTTGATCGATTTCCTGAAGGACTTCGCGACGCGGCCGGAATTCGTCTATCGTCATCAATGGCGCGTCGGCGATGCACTGCTGTGGGACAACCGCTGTGCGCAGCATTGCGCAACGCCGTTCGACGACGCGAAGTATCAACGGCTGATGCAGCGCACGACGCTCGAAGGCGACGTGCCGATCATGGCGGAGCGGGAAGTGTTCCGGCCGGTATCGGCGCTGGCCTAGTCGATGGCGTGACACTTGTCCGTCGTCCCCGCGAAGGCGGGGACCCAGTGACTTTCAACGACACTAGGTTCCCGCCTTCGCGGGAACGACATCCTGCAGACACGTCACGTCTGCATGAATCATCACCCTATGTTCGCGCCGGCAACACCCGGCAATTCGCGAACGGTGCCGCCAGCCACACGGACCCGCCGGGCTCGAACGGCGGCGCCGCGCCGTCGTTCGGTGCCTCGACAAAGCCGCGCTCCCCGCCTTCGAGCTCGACGTGGAACTCCCGCGTTGCGCCTAGATAAAGCACTTGCCGGAGCGTGCCGCGTAGCGACAGCCCGTCCGCGGGCTTCTCGCGCAACAGGCGTGTGCGCTCGGGCCGTACCGCGACGTGCACCGCCGCACCTGTCGCGATCTCGCGCGGCACCGGCGCCGCGATCTCGAGTCCGCGCGCCGTTTTGACTGTGCGCGCCTGCGTCACTTGTCCCGAGAACAGATTCATCCGGCCGATGAATTCGGCGACGAAGCGTGTTGCCGGGCGTTCGTAGATATCGGACGGGTCGCCGATCTGCTCGATTCGACCGGCGTTCATGACCGCGATGCGATTGGACATGACAAGCGCCTCGCTCTGGTCATGCGTGACGAACACCGTGGTGATGCGGAGTCGGCGTTGAATGGACGCGATCTCGACGCGCATTTCCTCGCGCAGCTTGAGATCGAGATTCGACAACGGCTCGTCGAGCAGCAACACGGTCGGATTGATGACCAGCGCACGGGCGAGTGCGACCCGTTGCCGCTGGCCACCCGACAGCTGCAGCGGGCGGCGTTCGCCCAGGCCGGCCAGCTGCACCAGGTCCAGCGCATCGGCGACGCGTGTCGCAATCTCCGGCTGCGGCACGTTGCGCATCCGTAGGCCGAAGGCCACGTTGTCCGTCACGGTCATGTGCGGAAACAGCGCGTAGTCCTGGAACACGACCCCGATGTCGCGCCGGAATGAAGGCAGGTCGACGACGGGCTTGCCCTTCAGGTAGATCTCGCCCGCCGTCGGCTGAAAAAATCCGGCGATGAGTCCAAGCGTGGTGGTCTTGCCGCAGCCCGAGGGCCCGAGCAGCGTCACGAATTCGCCTTCGCTCACATCGAGATCGATCCCGGCGACCGCCACCGTCGCCGCGTAGTGCTTCTCGATGCCCACGAGCCGGAGCGCCGGCTCAGCCACGGCGGTGATCTCCGTAAATGAAGTCGCCCAGCCCGCTCACGCGCTCGACGATGGCGACCAGGATCAGCGGCAGCAACAGCGTGATCACGGAGACGGCAGCGAGCGTCGGTGCAAAGCCGAACTCGAGAAAACCAAGGATCTTCACCGTGATCGGGATTTCGCCGGGCCGCGCGAGAAAGATCGACAGGTTCACGTCGGTGAACGAATGGATGAACGCGAACACGGCGCCGGCTACGACACCGCTCTTGATCAGCGGCAATACGACGTGCCGCAACGTGCGCCAACGCGTGGCGCCGAGGCTCGCGGCCGCCAGCTCGACGTTGGGCGGCAGCGTCTGCAGGCTGATGCTGACGGTGCGGACCGCGAACGGCATGCAGATGACGACGTGCCCGACGAGCAACGCGGTGAAGCCGATGTATTCGCGCCAGCCGACGTATTGAAAGAGCTGCAGAAGGCCGACGCCGGTCACGAGCGTAGGCAGCATGAGCGGCCCGAGCGTGAGCGCCACCAGCGCTTCGCGGCCGCGAAAGCGGTACCGATAAAGCGCAAAGGCGAGCGGCAGCGCGAGCAATGTACTGATGAGCGCCGTCAGCGAACCGAGCTTCAGGCTGAACAGCAGGGGATCGATCCACTCGGGCGCGAACGCCCGCTCCCACCAGCGCAGCGAAAAGCCGCGCGGCGGGAAGAAGGAACGGTTGGTCTGGTTGAACGATACTGCCGCCGTGATCAGGATCGGTCCCAGCGAGAAAAGGTAGACGAACCCGACCACCGTGCACAGCAACGCCCAGGGACCGGACGTCGCGCGCCACCGGGCTGAAAGGAAGCCCCTGGACGTCACAGCGTGGCCTGTTTGGCGCCCATGCGCGCCGCTGCGTACAGCAGCGACAGCGAGCAGACGATGAGGACAACGGCCAGCGCGGCGCCGAGCGACCAATCGAGCAGTTGAATGATGAAGCTGTAGATCGCGGTCGCCGCGACCTGCGTCGCGGGGCCGCCGAGAATGGCCGGCGTTGCGTAGGCGCTGATGGCGATCGAGAACACCAGGATGAATCCACCAACGATCCCGGGCCAACAGAGCGGCAGCACCACATGAAAAAACGTGCGGGTGCGGCTGGCGCCCAGGCTCATCGCTGCGGACTCGAGATTCGGGTTGATGCCGTTGAGCGAACCCATGATCGTCAGCACTGTATAAGGCAGCAGTGCGTGCGCGAGGCCGACGATGATGGCGCCCGTGCTCGGCATGAATGCAATCCGCTCGTCGATGACGCCGAGGCCGAGCAACACGTCGTTGGCGACACCGAAGCGATTGAGGATGATGTACCAGCCGTAGGTCCGCACGACTACGCTCGCCAGCAGCGGCGCGAGCGAAAGCGCGATCAGCAACCCTTTCCAGCGGCTCTTCGTCCGCACGAGGAAATAAGCAAGCGGAAATCCCAGCACGACGTCGATCACCCCGACGGCGAGACCTACAACGAACGTGCGCGCGAAGACCTCGAGATAGAGTGGCCGCGTGAACAGGAACCGGTAGTTGTCGAGCGTCAGCTCATCAGTCAACTGCTGCGCCTGCGACTTGAGAAAGCTCGCGGACAACAGCAAGGCATTGGGCAGGACGAAAAATGCGAGCAGCACCGCGGCCGGCACCGCAATCAGCAGCCAGTGCGCCGGAACGCGGCTGCGCTGCGCTGTTTCCATCATTGGCGGCAACGAGCCGCCGCTAGCCCATGATCTCCTGCCAGCGCAGCGTCCAATCCTTTCGATTGGCACCGATAGCTTCCAGGTCAGGGAGCTTGACCGAGTCGAACTGCTGCTTGGTCACGATCTGCGTATCCGCGAAGCCTTTCGGCCAGTCGGTGAGATCGCCGCGGCCGGGACTGCAGAAATACGCCTGGCACCATGCATATTGCGTGGCGGGCTCCAGCATGAAATTGATGAACTCGAACGCCAGCTTCTTGTTCTTGGCGCCGATCGGCACACTGGCGGAGTCGATATTGGCGATCACGCCTTCCTTCGGAACGATCATTCCGTAGGGAATGCCGCGGCTGATGTAATAGCCCGCGCGCGCGCTCCAGTAGGGAGACAGCCAGACTTCGCCGCTTTCGAAATGCGGCGCGGCTTCCGCCGACGTCGTGACCACGACGCCCACGTAAGGTTTCTGGCTCTTGAGCAGCGCCCACGCCGGTTCCATGTTCGATGCGCCGCCGCCGCCCAACTCGGCCGCGTGGATCAACGCGTACACGGAGAGCAGGTTGGCGGGGTTGTAGTTGATGATGTGCCCCTTCACTTTCGCGCCGTACCGTTTCTCCGGTTGCCAGTAATCCGCCCAGGACGAAGGCTTGTCGATCTTGTCCTTGTTGTAGAGCAGCGAGTCGAACTGGAGCGTATGAACGACGGTGACGGGCGGCAGCGTCTGGCGCGCCTTTTCCCACGTGAATCTGAGATTCGGGACTTCCTTGTCGGTGATCTTTTCCAGCAGTCCTTCCTTGGCGCCCAGGATGACTTCCGGCGGGCTGAGCGCAGCCGCTACGTCGAAGCCGGGCGCCCCTTTCGAGGCGCGGATCTTGGCGAAGTCCTGCGACGACGTGCCGGTCGCGTCGTGCACCACCTTGACGCCGAACTTCTTCTCGAAGGGCTGGATGACGTTTTTCTCGAAGAGCTCCTGGTATTCGCCACCGAAACTGTTGACGACCAGCGTCTCGTCGGTGCGCTGCGCCCACACATACGGCGCACCCAAACCGAGCACGGTGGCCGCGGACGCGCGCTGGATGAACTCGCGCCGGCTCAAGTCACCGGCATTGGTGTCGTCGGTCTTCATGGCAACTCCTTCTCGCCCAAGGAAGCAATGAGTGCAACGCTAGCACAATTGCATGGCCAGCGGCCGCCTGGGAAAACCCGCAAGTCGACCGGTTTGCTAAAGGTCGATCCTGTGGGCATTTGGTGATGCCGCGGGCCCGCCTCCGCCACCAACACTAGCCGTGCACCTCAAAGCCCCGGCGACGGGTCCGGTTGAACAAGATGTTAGGCTCCGCCATCCTCCCGTGCCGGTAATCCGCTCAATCCAGCTTACCAATCAAGCGATAGACAGCAATTAGAAATCCGAATCCGACGTACATCCCCAACAACGCAACAAGCATTAGCTTCGCCACTTCGAAGCTAATTATTTCCCTTGCCGACAGAAAAATAATCGTGCCAGCGAGAGCGGCAAACGAAGCAACGATGCCAGCGACAACTATTAAGGTCTTACTTCTTGGCATAGGTTATGGGCCCTCTCGAAGATGCCTACTGGAATGACTGCGGCGTGTCAGCAGCTGGTCCGCCGGGCAACCACTGTCGTCCGGACGACCGTGCCGCCGCGTTCCTACGGTCCGCGCCGCTTCAGGTTCTCGTAGGGCGTGCCGTCGCGATGTGTGTAGATGGCAGGCACACCGCCAGCCGGCGCGACCAGATCGAGTTCGGGGTAATAGGCGGCATCCTCCGGAACCCGCGTACCGATTTCGAGAACGAGGGCGTCGGCCGCGGACCTGTTTTGCAGGCAATGCCCGTTGGCATCGCCCGCCTTGAATCCGACCGCGTCGCCGGCGCGCAGTGTTTCGTCCCCCGCGTCGGTGACGAGAATCACCTCGCCGGACAAGACGTACACGAGCTCGTCTTCGGCGGTATGCCAGTGGCGCTGACTGGACGAGACCCCTGGCCGCAACCGGAGCAGGTTCACGCCAAACTGCGTCAGTCCCGCCGCATCGCCGAGTCGCTTGCGCTCGCGCGCCCGGCAGGGTTGATCGTATGGCGGTGGATACATGGATCCGACCACACTCGCGAGTGCGGCAACGTCGATACGCTTGGTCATGGCTGCGCTCTT
>Ga0184632_10000490_pt1 | contig 15506 bp, 14 predicted proteins | sample PLM31_50_b1_FD_133153 | JGI IMG/M metagenome (GOLD analysis project Ga0184632, IMG submission 133153) | Groundwater sediment microbial communities from an aquifer in East River, Colorado, USA - PLM3-1_50_b1 | ecosystem: Environmental > Terrestrial > Soil > Riparian zone | place: USA: East... | reverse complement strand
GCCAGGTTCTGCCACACCTCGCGGGTGGCTGTCGATCGATTGAGGGTAATGAAATGAATACCCGGCACACCCTCCTCGAGCAACCGGGCGCACATCTGGCTGGCCTGGTCGACCCCGAGTTGTCGCACCGCTTCCGGGTCGTCCGCGATCCGGGCGAACTTCGCGGCGAGGGCGGCCGGGAACGGTGCCCCGGAGAGTTGCTCTGATCGTTCGATCGTGCTCATCTGGGTAACTGGCATCACCCCGGCGAGGATCGGCACATCTCCGCCAGCCGCCACGACGCGGTCGCGCAGGCGGAGGTAGTCGTCGGCGTCGAAGAACATCTGCGTGATCGCGAAGTCGGCCCCGGCCCGGCATTTCCGGATGAAGTGGGCGGTGTCCGTCGAGATGTCGGGCGAGCGGGGGTGCTTGTACGGGAACGCGGCCACACCGACACAGAAGTCTCCCAGTTCCCGAACCAGGCGGACCAGGTCCTCGGCGTAGAGCACCCCTTCCGGGTGGCGGACCCAGTCCCCCATCGGGTCCCCGGGTGGGTCGCCCCGGATGGCGAGGATATTGCTCACGCCAGCGGCGGCGAGTCGCCCGACCACATGACGAAGCTCCGTCACTGAGTGGTTGACCGCGGTCAGGTGGGCCATCGGCAGCAGAGTGGTATCGGTGGCGACCTTCTCGGTCGCGGCCACCGTGTTATCACGGGTCGAGCCGCCCGCACCGTAGGTGATCGAGACGAAGGACGGACGCAGTGGCTCCAGCTCGCGGATCGCCCGCCAAAGCTGCCTCTCCCCGTCCTCGGTCTTAGGCGGAAAGAACTCGAACGAGAACGTCACGCCGGAACGCACCAGGTCACCGATCGCCGGATGCCCGCCGGGCAGAGTAGAGGGGAGTCCAAGGGCCACGTATGCGACTGTAGCCGGCGCCCCTCATGCCGCGGCCTGGTTCAGACCGAGCTGGGCGAGGCGCCGGCCGGAACATGGCCACGGTTGGGCACAGATGACGCAGCGCGCCGGCGCTTGGGGTTGGCCGGACAGGTCGCGGTGGTGCTCTCGGAAGAGACGGACAGCGAGCCGCCAAAGGATCTCCGAGCTCGCCTCGCGCGGCGGTTCCTCCGACGGATTATTGAGATCGAGCTCACGATAGACCACGGCGCTCCCGTCTTCGGCCGACCTACGCGGACGAGACCATGAAACTGTCTGACCCCTGGGGTACACAGGAGCCAGAAGGGAGGCCATTCGCGGGGCCAAACGATCTTCAGTGTGCGCCAGGATCGGCGGTGGGGAGGCCAAAGGATCTTTCGGGGGTCGATGAGAACCATGGTCCAGTCCGCGGAGGTAATGAATTGCGGTACGGGTTTGAGGCACCCGAGACGATCGGCACGCTGCTCGCGCGGGTACGCGGTGAGCGCGGCATCAGCCAGCTGCGGCTGGCCGAGCGCCTATGCGCCTCATCGGGCACGACCACAGTGACCCGAAGTGAGATCTCTCGATGGGAGCGGGAGGAGCGTATCCCCAGTGGCTACTGGCTCGGCTGGCTGGCCGCGACCTTGGAGCTCCCACTGGAACAGCTCGAACGGGCTGCCGCGGTCGCTCGGCGACGACGCCGGGCCGGTCCCATCCCGCCGCCGAACTGGACCGAGCATGCCGCCGGCGTCTACGTTCGCTCCGTCTCATGACGGTCCGGTCGACCCCAGCGGTATGAGCACCGGATACCGTCAATCTATGAGTCCCGTCGACCAGGCCGACCTGCGAGCACGGGTGGAGAAGGCTCTAGCCGCCTTCATCGCCCACCAGCGCGCGCTGCTCGCCGGGATCGACCCCGCCCTGGACCCGGTGGCGGACACCATCGAGGCGTTCGTGATGGGCGGCGGCAAGCGCCTTCGTCCTGCCTTCGCCTACTGGGGATTCCGCGGCGCGGGCGGGGTGGACTCGGACGAGGTGATCGGCGCCGTGGCCGCGTTGGAGTTCGTGCAGGCCAGCGCGCTGATCCACGACGACGTGATGGACGCCTCCGACACCCGCAGAGGGGAGCCGGCCGTCCATCGGCGCTTCGCCACCATGCACACCGACCATGGCTGGGAGGGCGACCCCGAGGCGTTCGGTGCCGGATCCGCGATCCTGCTCGGCGACCTCTGTCTCGCCTGGTCCGACGAGCTGCTGCGCTGCTCCGGGCTGGACACCGGGGCGCTGCTGAGGGCCAGACCGGTCTTCGACCTGATGCGCACCGAGGTGATCGCCGGGCAGTACCTCGACGTACACGCCCAGGCCACCGCGGACAGCTCGCTGCGCCGCGCCACCACAGTCGCTCGGTACAAGTCGGCCAAGTACACCGTCGAACGTCCTCTGCTGCTCGGCGCCGCCATCGCGGATGCCACCTTCGAGATCAGCTTTGTCTATGCCGCGTACGGACTGCCCCTGGGCGAGGCGTTCCAGCTCCGCGACGATGTGCTCGGGGTGTTCGGTGATCCCGCGGTCACTGGCAAGCCGGCCGGCGATGACCTGCGCGAGGGCAAGCGAACCTACCTCGTGGCAGAAGCGTTCACCGCCGCCGACCCGACGACGGCCGCCCAGCTGCGCCAGAGCCTTGGCGACCCCGACCTCGATGACGGCGGCGTCAATAGGCTGCGCGAGATCATCGTGAGTACCGGCGCGCTGGACCGAACCGAACGGCGTATCGCCAACCTCACCGAGGCCGCACTCGCCGCGCTGGCTCAGATCCCCCTCGCCGGCGGGGCCGCGGATATGCTCAGCGACCTCGCCCTGGCGGCGACCCGCCGCACCGGCTAACCCGGCGCCGCGAATCAAGCTTGCCGGCGCACTGGCCGTCAGGACCGCGGTGGTCGCGGTGGCCGTACGGTCCGCCCTCCGGCGGATGCGGACCACGCGGCACGCTCCCACCAGATCCACAGCGACAGGCTCATGAGCACCAGTGCGAAACCGAATACCAAGTCCTCGACCGGGGCGCTGGCGACGCGCAGACCGACAATGGCATCCGGGTCGTAGCGCACGACCCCTCGCCCGGTCAGGATCCCGTTGAAGATCAGCTGGAAGACGACAATGATGGGGTACGCCGCCCAGAAGACCCGCCGCAGCACGAGCCTCGTCCGCAACACCACGAGGTCCAGCAGCAGCGCGCCGGCCAAGCCGACCGCGGTGGCGACCGTGTAGCTCATCGCTCACCGTCCCCGTCCCGAGCGGGCCAACCGGTTACCGTGCGCGCAGCCTCGAAGCCGAGGATCGCGCAGATCGGGACGACGAGGAAGAAGAGCAACTCCTCCACCGGCAGGCCTCCGGGCAGAGTGAGCCCCACCACCTGGTCTTTGTCGTACCACCAGTGTCCGGCCGCGACGGCGGCGATATCCCACGCGATAAAGACGACAACGACCGGCCCCAGGGTGAGGAGGAGTCGGCGCCAGCGGCGCAGCACGCCCACCCGTAGCAGCGGTTCCAGCCACAGCGCGGCGAACATGCAGATCGCGAGTACGCCGAGGTAAGTGAAACTGCGCATGCGGTCGCGTACCGGGTCAGACGCCGAGCGCCTGCGCGCGGCGCTTAACCTCGGTCGCCCCGTCGCCGCACAGCGCCACCGCCGGCGTCCCCGGCAACGTGTCGTCCGGCGTGTAGAGCCACGTCAATGCCTCCTCATCGGTGTACCCAGCGTCGCGGAGCAGGGTCAGGACCCCCGGCAGGTGCTTGAGCGCAGTACGTCCGGCGACCAGTTCCGCGGGCACGCACAGCACGCCCTCGCGCCGCACCGCGATGAGGGCGCCGTCCCGAATCATCTGGTGCACCTTGGTCACGGGTACCTCCAGCCGCTCCGCGAGGTCGGGCAGGGTGACCCACCCGGACGGCGGCCGTCGCATATCGGTTGAGGTCTCGCTCACACGCACACAGTGCCACGACGACTCGGTGGCGCACCACGCGGCGTCGAGCGCTCGCTGCTCGGCGACGCGCCGCCATCGAGACTGGCGGCCGCGTGGTGGCGCTCGGGGCTGGTCGCGCCACTAGACTGCCTCCGATGGACACGAAGGTCGCCGATCCGCTGCGTGGGGCGCTCCTCGGGGGGCGCTACCGCATCGTGGGTCGGTTGGCCAGGGGCGGCATGGCAACCGTCTACCAGGCACGTGACGAACGTCTCGAACGCACGGTCGCCATTAAGATCATCCATCCAGATCACGCCAGCGACCCGCATTTTCTTAACTGGCTGTCCGACGAAGCAACGACCGTCGCCCGCCTCGCCCATCCCAACATCGTTGCCGTCTACGACCAGGGCACGCACGAAGGTGCGCCATACCTTGTTATGGAGTACGTGCGCGGACGCACGCTGCGCGAGGTTCTCCGGGATCGCCGCCGGCTCGACCCGGCCGAGTCGCTGGCGGTGCTCGAGCAGCTGCTCGCGGCCCTCGCCGTGGCCCACCGGGCCGGGCTCGTCCATCGCGACGTCAAGCCGGAGAACGTACTCGTGGCGCCGCCACCCAACGGCTCTGGCGACCTGATCGACGCCGTTGTGAAGGTCGCCGATTTCGGGCTCGCGCACGCGGTGGATGCGGGCAGGTCGGGCAGCGGCCAGCTCATGGCCACGGCCGAGTACGTCGCGCCGGAGCTCGTAGCGGATGGGCGTGCCGATCCCCGCGCCGACGTCTACTCGACCGGGATCGTGCTCTTCGAGATGCTGACCGGACGAGTCCCGTTCGATGGGGCGCGACCGACCGATGTGGCCTGGCAGCACGTCGACCACGACGTGCCCGCGCCGTCACGGGTCGTGCCCGGTCTGCCGCCGCTGCTGGACGCTGTCGTTATCCGGGCGACCTGCCGGGACCCATCCGGTCGCCCCCGCGACGCGGCAGCCATGCTGGCGGAGGTCCAGTCGGCCAGAGACGACGTGGGCGCCCTCGCCGGCCCGACCCGAGCCCTGGCACACCCGACTGTCGTCGTGCGTTCGGTGGAGCGCGCTCGGTTGGACCCACGGCCGTCGTGGGCGCGGCTTCCTGCGCCGCGTGGGCCCGTTGCCGCGGCTCGTGGCTCAATGGCATCGGCCCGTGGCTCCGTGGCCGCTGCGGGCCGGCGGGTGGTGGAGCTTGTTCCCGCGCACGGGATACAGGGAACCTGGGCGTCGACTCTGCGGTTCCTCGACCGGTTGCGCGGCACGGACAAGGGCCGCCGTCAGCTCACCGCGGCGCTGGTGGTGGTGGGGCTGCTCCTGGTCGCGGGCGGCTGGTGGTTCGGCTTCGGCCGCTACACCGAGGCTCCCTCGCTGGTCGCAATGACCAAGGCGAATGCGGTCGCCGAGGCTGGCCGACTGGGTTTTCAGGTCGACTACGGCGCCGGAACGTATCGTGAGGACGTCCCCATCGACACTGTGATAAGCCAGAGCCCGGTGGCCTTCGGACGGATCGTCAAGGGTGGCACCATAACGCTGTACCTGTCGCTGGGACCGGAGCGCTACCTGGTCCCGGAAGTGGCCGGCCAGGCCGCGGACTTCGCCACCACACAGCTCAAGGAACAGCGCTTCGTGGTCCAGAACGTCGACGGTTACTCCGACACTCTCCCCGCTAACTATGTGGTCGGAACGGACCCCCCGGCCGGTACGCCGCTGAAACCCAACTCCGTCGTGAAGCTGATCATCGCCAAGGGTCCCTATCCCGTGCACGTCCCCACGGTCGTGGGTTTGCAGCTCGGTGATGCGGAGAACCGACTGCGCGGCATGGGTTTCGACGTCGAGGTGCAACGCAAGGACGACCAGTCCCAGCCTCGCGACAAGGTGCTCGAACAGAATCCGGCGGGCGGACAGGGCATGCCATCCGCGGGCGGCGTCAAGGTTGTCATCGTCGTCGCGAACGGCACGCCCGGAACCCCCATGCCGAGCGTCCTTGACATTGGCTGCAACGACGCCCGCAACCAGTTGCAGGGCATGGGATTCCAGGTCGATGTGCACGGCAACGACGCCGAGCAGGTGTTCGGCCGGGTTCGCGAACAGCGGCCAGACCCGGGACAGCAGGTCGAGCCTGGCGGGCGGGTCGACATCACGTGCCGGATCTTCTGAGCCGACCAGTCGGGGCGCACGCGCCGGCCGCCGGTGGTTTGGCCACGACGGCGCTGCCGCACCTGGATGCCACGGGAGCCGAGGCGGTGCAGGTCTTCGTCTCCAACCCGCGCGGGTGGGCTCTCAGCGACGGCGAGCCGTCCCAGGACGAGGCATTTCTCGCCGGCTGCGCCGACCGGGCGGTTCCCTCGTACATCCATGCCTCGCTCCTGGTGAACCTCGGCTCTCCGACACCGGCCACGGTGGAGCGTTCGGCCGCCACGCTTGCGCACGGGCTGCACCGCGGCGCCCGCATCGGAGCGCGCGGGGTGGTGTTCCACGCCGGGTCCGCCGTCGACGACGGCTACGCGGAGACCGCGCTTCGCCAGGTCCGTGAGGTCCTCATGCCGCTCCTCGACAGGGCCGCTGCGGTGGGCGGGCCACGTCTGCTAGTAGAGCCGAGCGCGGGCGGCGGGCGCTGCCTCGCAGCTCGAGTGGAGGATCTCGGTCCCTACTTCGAGGCCGTGGACTGGCACCCATGGCTGGGCGTGTGTTTCGACACCTGTCACGCCTGGGCGGCAGGTCACGAAGTGGCTACGCCGGGCGGCATGGCGGCCACGCTGGACGCCCTCGTCGCCACCGTCGGACACGGCAAGCTTTCCTTGATCCACGCCAACGACTCCAAGGACGCCTGCGGCTCCCTGCGCGATCGGCACGAGACCATCGGGGTCGGTACCGTCGGCGAGGCCGCCTTCGCGGAGTTGCTGCGCCATCCCGCCACTGCCGGCATCCCAGTCATCGTGGAGACGCCGAGTGCCGGCCACATCGGCCACGCCGCCGACATCGCGACCCTCACCCGCCTCCGCGCCACCTCCACCCCCACCGCGCGCACGCCAAGATCGCGTCGATCTGGGGCGTAATCGCGTGATGGGAGATCAAAGCACGCGACTGTGCCCTTGATCGGCGGGGGCGGGGCGGGTGGGCACGGGGGGGTGGGCGCGGGGCGGGTGGGCGCGGGGGCGGGTGGGCCTGTGATGGGGGTCACGACCTGGGCGCAAGCCTTGTGTTGATCAGGACTTTAGGTAACCCTTACTGAGGCAAGGCTAAGCACAGTGAGGGCTTCCTATGTACGTCTGCATCTGCGCACGGGTTCGCGAGTGCGAGCTACGCACCGCCATCCGGCGGGGCGCTCGTTCGGAGGAGACCGTCGGGGACGCCTGCGGTGCTGGTACCGGGTGCGGTACCTGCCTTGACCGTATCTGTGACGTGATTGACGAGGAGAGCCACACCGACACGCTCGTGGCACTGGCCGCCTAGGGGCATCGCGTCGTCATAGGCTGACCCCGTCGCGCCGTCGCGAGGGGGTCAGAACCACATGCAGGGTGACGAACGGGTCATCGAGTTCCTCAACGAGCAGCTCACCGCCGAACTGACGGCGATCAACCAGTACTTCCTGCACGCGAAGATGCAGGAGAACTGGGGGCTGACCAAACTCGCCAAACACACCCGCGCCGAGTCCATCGACGAGATGCGTCATGCCGACGTCCTCACCGACCGGATCATCTTCCTAGAGGGGTTGCCGAACTACCAGAAGCTGTTCGCGCTGCGCATCGGCGAGACCGTCAAAGAGATGTTCGAGTGCGACATGAAGATCGAGGTGGAGGCGGTTGATCGCCTTCGGCGCGGCATCGAATACATGCGCTCGATCGGCGACGTAACCTCCGCACGGCTCTTCGAGGACATCCTCGCCGACGAGGAGCATCACGTGGACTACCTCGAAACGCAGCTAGACCTGCTGGAGAAGCTTGGCGAGCCGCTCTACCTGCAGAGCGTGACCGAGCATCCCGAAGCCGACTGACCACCGCTAGGCCGAGAGGCCGACGAGTCTGGCCAGAGCGGCGCGGTGGCGCTCGGGAGTGCCGAGCGCAATCGCGTCGCTCTTGGCGCGCTTGAGGTAGAGGTGCGCCGGGTGCTCCCAGGTGAACCCGATGCCGCCGTGCATCTGCACGCACTCCTCGGCCGCCCGCACGGCGACCGGCGAGCAGTGCGCCTGAGCGATGGAGACGGCAATAGCGGCGTCCGGGTCATCGTCCGCCACACACCCGGCCGCGTAACGGGCCACCGCCCGGGCCTGGGTCACCGACACCCACAGCTCCGCGAGACGATGCTTGAGTGCCTGGTACGAACCGACCGGCCGGCCGAACTGATGGCGCCCCTTCACGTACTCCACCGTCGTGTCCAGACACCATTCGGCGACGCCGAGCTGCTCACTCGCGAGCACGGCCGCGCCGGCGGTGAGCGCGGCCGACCAGGCTCGCTCGGCCGCCTCGCCGTCGCCGAGCACCCGGCCAGGCGCACTGTGCAACGACAGGTCACACAACGGCCTGGTGAGGTCGAGCGACGGGATCGGGGTACGGGTCACGTCGGCCGCGTCGACCGCGAACAGCCCATCGGAGGAGGGGACGATGAGAATGTCCGCGGCGAGCGCATCGGCGACGCTGGTCACCGTGCCCGTCAATGAAGCTCCGTCCGCGTGGACAGACGACAACACGACAGCGCCGGGTGGGGTAGACAACGGCAGCGCCAAGACCGCCGTACGCTCACCGGCGGCCAGATCCGGCAGCAGCTCCTCGTCCTCGCTGGCGAGCAGCGCCGCCATTGCGAGCACGGAGCCGAGGTAGGGCACCGGTGCCACCGCGCGTCCAAGCTCCTCCGCCACCACCGCAGCCTCGCGCCACGAGGCGCCGGCGCCGCCGAACTTCTCCGGCACGGCGAGACCGGCACACCCGATATCCGCGGCCAGCGTGCGCCACAGTGAGCGGTCGTAGGGTTCGTCGCTCTCGGTGCGGGCCAGCACGGCCGACCACGGGCTGCGGTCGGAGAGCACCTGGCGCACCGCCGAGCGGAGTTCGTGCTCCTCCTCGCCGTAGAGCAAGTTCATCGCGGTAGGTCCTTCCACGGGAGGTCCTTGTCGACCCGGATCTCGGATGGCAGGCCGAGCACGCGCTCGGCGATGATGTTGGCCAGAATCTCCGAGGTGCCGCCCTCGATGGAGTTGCCCTTGGCTCGCAGGTACCGATATCCGGGTGAGCGCCGCTCCCACTCCACGATGGACGGTCGGCGCATCGAGTAGTCCTCATAGCGCAGGCCCTCCTCCCCCAGCAGCTCCAGCTCGAAGCCGGAGATCTCCTGGTTGAGGCGCGAGTACGCGAACTTCACCGCCGACCCCTCCGCGCCCGGCTGACCTATCGCCAACTGCTCGCGCAGCCGCTGGGCGGCGAGCCTGCCCGCCTCCGCAGCGACCCACAGCCGGATGAGGGTGTCCTGCTGGCCGGGCGTTCGCAAATCGGGCCGATCACGCCAGGTACGCGCGACCACACCGATCATGCCGGCCTCGCGGGGCACCGCGCCGCCGCCGATGGCGACCCTCTCGTTCATGAGCGTGGTCTGGGCGACGCGCCAGCCGTCGCCGACGTCGCCGATCCGGTGCGCGTCAGGGATCCGCACATCGGTCAGGAAGACCTCATTGAATTCGGCCTCTCCGGTGATCTGTCGAAGTGGCCGCACCTCGACGCCGGGAGCGGTCATGTCGGCGGCGAAGTACGTGATGCCCTGGTGCTTGGGCACGGTCGGATCCGTGCGAGCGATCAGGATCGCCCAGCGAGCCTCGTGCGCGAGCGACGTCCACACCTTCTGGCCGTTCACCACCCAGTCGTCGCCGTCACGCACCGCCCGGGTACCCAGCGCGGCGAGGTCGGAGCCGGCGCCGGGCTCGCTGAACAGCTGGCACCACACCTCCTCGCCGGTCCACAGTGGGCGGAGCCAGCGCTGTCGCTGTTCCTCGGTGCCGTGGCGCAGGATCGTTGGGGCCGCCATGCCCAGGCCGATACCGATGCGCAGCGGCTCGTTGTTCGGGGCGCCGACTGCGGCGAACTCGCCGTCCGCCACGGGCTGCAGGGCCCGAGGGGCGCCTAGCCCGCCGAACCCGACAGGAAAGCTGATCCAGGCCAGGCCGGCGTCGAAGCGGGCGCGCAGAAACTCGAGTCGGTCGGTCGTGGTGTGATCGTGGGTGCCCAGAAAGTCGCGCACTCGATCCCGCAGGTCCTCGGCCGCGAAGTCCATCACTCGTCCCTTCGACCAAACACGCACTCGCTAAACATGCACTCAGAGTGCATCGTACGACCTAAGTGGCGCCTGGCGAAAGTAGGGCGCGCACAGTTCGCGCCATCACCTGCCGCGCGGCGGCAACACTGAGCTGAAGGTCGTCGCGCAGCGCCGACCAGGCCGGCCATGTGGTAGCGGCGGCCAGCGCGTGCAGCAGCTCGGCCGCGTCCGGCCCGGCCGCCGACAGCTCGGTGGCGAAGAGCTCGGCCAACTCCTCCTTGGCGACCTCGTACTGCCGGAATCGGTTGGCGCGCAGTTGCGGCGAGAACGGCTCGCGAAGCTGCGCGGCCCTGGCCACCGGTGCCAGAAACTCTAGGATCTGCGCCCGCTGCCGGCACAGCGCATCCACCCTCCGGCCGAGCGGCAGCACTGGGTCGATCCGGCGTGCCATCTCCCATTGCCGCTCGAGCTGGCGCTGTCCGGCCGCGGCGTAGAGCGTCTCCAGGTCGGTGAAGTTGGCCCAGAGCGCGCGCAGCGAGACCCCGGCCCGCTCCGCGATCCGTTCCCCGCTCGGCCGCAGATCGCCCTCGCCGAGAAGGGCCAGAAAGGCGTCGACGACGGCGCGACGCGTGCGCATGGCGCGGGCGGTGCGGCCATCCACGGTCACGGCTTAGGAATATACACTCTGTGTGCATGAGAGGTCCGGTGCGGCATGCAAACTCAGTCGTACATAGCGGCAAACATGTCCGCGTGGTTCCGGTGTACTGCACCGCGCTTCACCTTCAGAGTGGGCGTCAGCTCGCCGGCTTCCTGGGTCAGGTCGCGGTCGAGGATCGCGATCCGCTTCACCTGTGTGGCGTGTGAATAGCGGGCGTTGACATCGTCCACCACGCCCTGGATCAGCTCCCGCACCGCCGGGTGCCGAGCGAGCGCGACCATGTCCTCGGAGAGTCCACGCTGGCGCGCCCACGGCCCGATCTCGTCGGCATCGAGGGTCACCAACGCGACCGGATAGGGCCGCGTGTCACCGAACATGACCGCCTGTGAGATCCAGCGCGACTGGCGCAGTTCGTTCTCCAGGTTGGCCGGCGCGATGTTCTTACCACCCGCGGTGATGATGATGTCCTTCTTGCGTCCGGTGATGGCGACGAACCCGTCGTCATCAATCTCGCCCAGATCGCCGGTGTGCACCCACCCGTCCACCACCATGTCCGCGGTCGCATCGGGGTCGCGCCAGTAACCGGCGAAGACGTGCGGCCCACGCATGAGAATCTCGCCGTCGTCGGCGAGGCTCACTTCGGTGCCCGGCGATGCGACGCCGACCTTGCCGAGCCGGTGATACGCCAGGGTATTGACCGTACCGAGGCCCGTCGTCTCGGTCATGCCGTAGCCCTCGAGCACGGGCACGCCGGCCGCGTGGAAGAACTCGAGCACCGCCGGCGATATCGGCGCGGCGCCGCTGAGCGCCTGCCGCAGGCGGCCGCCGAAGGCACCGCGCACCTTGGCGAACAGAGCGTCCACCTCGTCGAACGCCGCGAGGGTCGCCGCCGGCACCTCCGCGCCGGTCGCGCGCATGCGCCGGACCTCCAGACCCGCGGCTACCGCGCGGGAGAGCCAGGCCGGATCACAGGCCGAGGCAAAGAGCGTGTACACCTTCTCGAACACTCGCGGCACCGACGGCACGAAGGTCGGCTGCGTCTCCGCCATCTCGGCCACGACCTTGCGTGGGTCGCCGCCACAGTAGACCAGCTCTGCCCCGGAGTACAGGGACGCGAACTGAACGATCTGGGCGAAGACATGGGCCAATGGCAGGAACAGGTAGACGACGTCATCTCCGTTGAGGAAGGACAGTTCCTCGGTGATCGTGCACAGCGTGAGCCAGTTGCGATGCGTCAGCACGCAGCCTTTGGGCGGTCCGGTGGTGCCCGATGTGTAGATGATGAGGCAGGCATCGGCCGGCTTGATGGCGGCCAGCCGGCGGTCGAGGTCGTCCTGCCGTGCCGGCGATCGGCCGGCCTCGTGCAACCCGGCCAACGTGTCGGTGGCCCCGGCCCCGGCCGGATCGATGACGACGGTCGAGATCAGGTCGGGCAGGCGACCGCGGACGTGTTCCACCTTCGCGAGTTGGGCGGCGTTCTCGCAGATCACCATGCGCGCGCCGGAGTTACCCAACACCCACTCGCACTCCTCGGTCGAGCTGGACGGGTAGATCGGCACGACTATCCCGCCCGCAGCGACCACCGCCAGGCCGGCGTATGTCCACTCCGGACGGGTCTCGGCGAGCACACACACCCGATCGCCCGGCGCGACGCCGGCCTCGATAAGACCTCGCGCCATCGCGCCGACCGTCTCGGCCAACTCGCGAAACGACACAGATTGCCAGCCGGCCTGGCCCCGCGAACGTAGGGCGGAGCGTTTGCCGTACGCCGTGGCCGCGACGAACGGCAGCTCCGCGATGGTCCGTACGGCGGCCGCGCTGACCGCGGGCCGCGTCGTCGTGCTCACGTCGGGACTCCTTCGGGTCTGGAAACCGGCTCGATCGCGACGGGTACGCCATTGAGGACGGCATTTCCCGACAGCGGGTCGATGCGCAGATCGTCGGTGAGCACGTTCGTGTTGACCCCGGCATGCTCGCGAGCGACCGTGAGCTCAACCCCGGGCAGGTCATGCCCCCAGCCGTGCGGGATGCTGACGACGCCCGGTGCGATGTCCTCGGTGACCTCCACCGTCAGCTCGACCTGGCCGACCCGTGACGTCACGCGGGCCTGCCCTCCGGGGATCAGCCCCAGGCGCCTCGCGTCGGCGGAGTTGACCACAACTGTGCACAACGGCTTGCCCTTGACCAGGGTCGGCACGTTGTGCATCCATGAGTTGTTCGACCGGAGATGGCGGCGGCCCACCACGACGAACTCGTGCTCGCGGGCCGGCGGAACCTGACTAAGCCGGCGAACCTCCTCCGCGATCGGCTGCGGGCAGAGTTCGATCAGGCCGGACCGCGTGCGAAGCACCTCGGGGATGCGGGGCTGCAGCGGGCCGAGATCAACGCCGTGCGGGTTCGCGCGCAGCACCGCGAGCGACAGTCCCTCCGGTACCTCGCCGAACCAGTCCCCGTACGGACCGATCCGTAGGCGAAGGTCTAATTGTCTCTCCGCGGCCGAGTCGCCGGTGAGCGCGGACCGCAACGCCTGCGGGTCGCGGCCGAACGCCGGACTGGCCGTATCCGCAGTCACCCGTTGCACTGCCTGTCGCAGCTCATCCTCGGCCAGAGCGTCGACGTCGGCCTCGGTGCCGAGGCCCGCCACGATCGCGGCCAGTCGGAGCACAATCTCGCACTCGTCGCGCATCCCGGCGGGTAGCGGCGCGGCCGGCGAGGAGAAGTTGGCGACATTGTGGACGGCGAAGTAGTAGAAGGAGAGATCGAAGTGGGCCCGCTGGCTGTGCGGTGGCGGCGGCAGGATCACGTCGGCGTGCCGGGTGGTCTCATTGACGTACGGGTCGACGCTGACCATGAAGTCCAGCGTGCCGATGGCTCGGTCGAGCCGGTCCGCGTTCGGTACCGATGACGCCGGGTTGCCGGCGAACGTGATGAGCGCGCGAACCTGACCCTCCCCCGGGGTCTCGATCTCATCGGCAAGCGTCACGGTGGGAAACTCTCCGGCGACCTCGGGCAGGTCCCGGACCCGGCTGCGCCAGCGTCCAATCTGGAAGCCCGGGCCGCTCCCCCGCCCCCGACGTCCGATCGCGGGCATCGGGAACATCGCTCCGCCGGCGCGGTCCAGGTTTCCGGTGAGCACGTTCAGCACGTCCACCAGCCAGCTCGTCACCGTCCCGTACTCCACCGTGGTCGTACCGATGCGCCCGTACACGGCGGCCCGAGGCGCGGCGGCCAGCTCGTGCGCCAACTCCCGGATCGTCGCGGCGTCCACTCCACACCGCGGCGAAACTGTCTCCGGCGCGAACGGCGCCACCAGTGCGCGCACATCGTCCAGGCCATTCACATGCTCGGCCAGGCGGCCCGGCGTGACCAGATCGGCGGAGAAGAGCTCGTGCGCCATGCCCAGCAACAGGAACACGTCGGTGCCTGGCCGGATCTGCACATGCCGGTCGGCTGCCTTGGCCGTGCGGCTACGCCGCGGGTCGACCACGATCACGCGACCGCCCCGGGCCCGCACGTCTCGCAGCCGTCCCGGCAGGTCAGGTGCGGTCCAGAGGCTGCCGTTGGAGGAGTGCGGATCGGCGCCGAGAATCAGCAGGAAATCGGCGCGGTCGATGTCGGGGACCGGTATGGCGAGGACGTGGCCGAACAGGTAGCCGCACGCCACGTGCTTGGGCATCTGATCGAGGGTGGACGCTGTGTAGACGTTGCGTGAACCGAGCGCCTTGCGCAGGGTCGCGACGTAGAGGCCACCGGCGAGGGTGTGCACGGTCGGGTTGCCGAGATAGAGCGCGACCGCATCGCGCCCGTGCGCCTCGATGATCCGAGTCAGACCGGCGTGTGCCGCGGCGAATGCCTCCGCCCAGGTGGCCGGGACCAGCTTGCCGTCCCGGCGGACGCGGGGCGACCGCAGCCGATCGGGGTCGGCGTCGAGCTGACCCAGCGATGCGCCCTTCGGGCAGATGAATCCCTGGCTGAAGACGTCGGCGTCGTCGCCGCGTACCTTCTCGATCTGGTCGCCCCGCATGGTCAGCTCGAGCCCGCACGTCGCCTCGCACAATGGACACGTCGTGTACACGACTCGTGACTCGTCGGTCATCCGCTCCACCAGGAACCACCCCTCACCGGTATGCAACCGCGTCACCCCGACACTCAGACAGTAGGACCATGGTCCGCCTAACCCGCGAGGCCGGCGAGCACGAAGTCGGCGATCTCGTCGCCCAGTTGCCGCGGTGACTTCTCGCCGTCCGGGCGGTACCACTGCGGCAACTGGTTCACGATCCCGAACACGATCAGCGTGACGGTCTCCGCGGACGCGGTGGCGGCGAAGACCCCGTCCTTCTGTCCGCGCGCGACCAGATCCCGGACCGTCTCGTGGTAGCGCCGGCGATCCGCCCGCAGCGCCGCCATCCGATCCCCGGCCAGCCGGTGGCTCTCACGGGCAAAGACGGCGGTCTCCTCGAGCCGGGCCGCGGTCGTTTCGACCAGGTCCACCACGATGGCCCGGATGGCGTCCGGAAGCGGTCGGCTGGCAGCAAGAATCCGGTCCAGATCGGTGAGCTGAGTGCTGATCAGCGCGCGGTAGATCTCGTACAGCAAATCGTCCTTCGACCGGTAGTAGTGATACATCGCGCCCTTGGTGACCTCGGCGCGCTCCACAATCTCCTGTACCGATGTCGCGTCGAAGCCCTGCTCCGAGAAGAGCCCGACCGCGGCGGCCACGATCCGCGCT
>Ga0184632_10000489_pt1 | contig 15519 bp, 12 predicted proteins | sample PLM31_50_b1_FD_133153 | JGI IMG/M metagenome (GOLD analysis project Ga0184632, IMG submission 133153) | Groundwater sediment microbial communities from an aquifer in East River, Colorado, USA - PLM3-1_50_b1 | ecosystem: Environmental > Terrestrial > Soil > Riparian zone | place: USA: East... | reverse complement strand
GAGAGCATGGAGCAGTAGGCGGAGCTGAGCATGGGCGTTGCGGATGAAAGAACGACGCCACCAGCTGTGGCTTGCGGTCCATCCGCTAGCGCGCGCTTCCCGCGGGGAGAGCAGGATGTTCTCGAACTGCTGATCGTTGTATAGGTCGTTTCCCTCAAAGAAAAACCAAATCACGATTCTCGGCTTTAGTGGCATTCCGTCCCGCTTGAGCACGATGAGTTCCTGTGCCGTTCCGTAACCAGCCACCCCAAGGTTGACCACGGGTACACCGAGCCGAGCCTGCAGGAAACTGGAAATTGTATGGTCGTCTGAGACGTACACACCTTCAACGTACGAGTCGCCAATCAAGACAATGTCCGCTCGAGCGATCTGCGTCGCATTGCGGTATCCGTTTATGTCGTGGGTGATGGTGATCGGATCCGATGTAGAAGCGGGAAGTCCCCACGCAGACTCGACATCGCTGCGTAGCCGTCCGAACCATCGCGTATTGGGAGCGTGCCGAAAGGCTAGGTCCGGGTCGGGCAGATAGTGCTGTTCCTCGCCTCGAAGTGACATGAAGAAGATCTCCCAGTTTACGAGCCGCGCCGCGGTAGCCAACTCGAGCAGCCCCAGCGCTAGCGTTATGCCGAGCGTCAGGGCAACGGCGCGCAGGGTCGCTGTCCGGGATCTGGAGGCCGAGCACACAATTCCCAAGCCGGCGCCGTACGTGACCGGCAGCGCCAGCACAAACAGAACGTTGGTGGCTCTGATCGCTCCGGCGGTGGGAACACGCGCAATGAGGGCGACGACGGCCCAGTAAAGCGCCGCCGGGACCAGCCAGAGGGCTGCGGTAAGCAAGCGCGCTATCATCCGCCGTGTCCCCAGCCCCCACTTAGCCTCACCGCACATCTACCCCCCCGGTTCCAGTCGTTCCAATCGTTTCAGACGTTCCACCGCTGCGCTCATCCGAAACCTGAAGCCCATTCAAAACGTTCAAATCGTTCAACCGCTACGCTCCGTTCAAATCGTTTAAGAGAAACCGAACTCGGGAGAATTTCTACTGATCATTATTCCCGAAACGTGGAATCGTTCCCACCGTATTTTGAATTCCTTGAACGTTTGAAACGGCTGGAACGATTGGAACTTATGGAACCTAACGTGTTTCACGCTCACCCTTCACGAGCACGTTCGTACACGGTTTTGGAATCCCCGATAACGTCAAAATGTAAATAGGCACGAGGCATCAGGCAACAGGCGCGAGTGGGCGGTGCTTACGTAGCGTGTATTCCGAAACATGAGATGACATTAACGCCGGCCGTAGGCCGCGGCTTTTTCTTCTACCAGAAATCCGATTTTTCGGCGCTTTGGAGTTGGTGGCGCCATGAGTTCTCGAATCGCTTCGAAAATCACTTGAATCTGCTCGTCGTGCGTGCCGATCTTGCGCTCCAATTCTGACAGTTTTCCGGTTAGTTCCTTGTGCGCCGCCAGCACATGACGCATTCGAACAAACGCGCGAACGACCAAAACACTCATTTTAACCGCTTGCGTGCTGTTGAGAACGTTGGCCGCCATAAGCGCCCCGTGCTCGGTGAACGCATAGGGCAGAAAACGCGGGTCGCGGTGCTTCTGGGAACCGGTCGCAATTTGCGACCGGTTCCCAGACTGCTCTGATCTCGCGATTTGTCCAACAAGCTGCGCCAACTCCGCTTTGCTCAGACGAAATGAGAAGTCCGTAGGAAACCGACGGGCATTTCGCTTGACCTGCTCGTTCGATCTTTTAGTGCTAACGCCGTAGATGCGCGCGAGATCGATGTCTAAGATAACCTTTTCGCCTCGTACGCTATGGATTACAGACTCGATGGACAGAGTTTTCCCGGAAGCGCGAGCCAATTTCATCGTCCCTCAGTCCGACCTACACAGTCTTCCGGCGGACGTTCTCTGGCAAAGTCGAGCAGGTCAAGTTGCTTTTGAAGTTTGGGCGAAAGCCTTGGCAAAATCCGGCGACGAAGGCGACGACGCTTACCTTCCAGACGCTGCCACAGCTGCTCGTCGGCGTTGAATAGGGCGATGAGCCGCCGCTGAAAACGCCGTTGCTCAGGGGGAAGGTTGTAATATAGATTCATAGCGTAATGCGCGATTTTTGAGGCAAAAACCGTTAGTTGTCAATGTCGGCGTATACCGCTCCGTTCAGGGCGTTTAAGAGAAATCGAACTCGGCCTTTTGAAGCGGAGTTAACCCAAGTTGCTTCGCGATTTTGATCACCCAATCTTCGCTTCCATACGGGTCGGCATCGCTGCGCGCTCAATCTTAGGTCATACAACTGCGATTCTTTATCTGGATCGTTCACAAAGAGAACTAACGTCACCCATTAGCAGACAGGTTGCAAGAGGCACAGACATTCCCTTGGAAATCCTCTTATTCCTCTTCCTTACTCGCGAGGTTCTCTGACTTTCAGCTAAGCGCCGCTTTTCAATCAATCGCTGTCGGACCGTCTTTAAGCCGTGCGTGGAGCCTCACGGCCTTACCGCCGTGGCACCTCTCCAGACACTTGGTAGGGCGGAACCCTCCGAAGCGAACCCTCCTTCGCCAAGGCTACGGAGGGTACCCACCTCGCATTCATCCACGGGTTGACACCCGTGGCTTTCTGCGAAGGAGGGTAAATCCACTATTTCAGAACAGAAACTTCCCGCTGGGCGGCGAAAACCGGCTAGCCGCAATGCTCAGCGCGCCTGCTCCGCGAGCTGCTCGACAACGTCTTTGGCGATAACCAACTCTTCACCGGAGGCCTTGGCGTAGTGTTTGATCGCCTCGACGCGCCGGCAATCAAGCGGGAACTAATAAACCCCGGCTGGCAAGGGCGACCAGGCGATCCAGATTGGTGAGAAAATCGTCGCGCAGCGTCGGCGCGCGGGTCAAGCTCCAGAGAATCTCTGCATTCGACCAGGCGGTTTCGCGCGCCTTGCGCACTGAGAAGTTTGCGATGCGGTCATCGAGCCGGCCCAGATCTTCGTCGATGAGGCCGACGATTCCAGTCGCGATGAATTGTTTCGCCTTCTCCTGCGCGGCGTCGATAATCGCGTTAACCTTATCGAAGTCCCGGTGTTCGCGATTGCCGCGCTTTGGCGCAAGGCGAAGTTCTTTGCCGGTTTGTACCAGGGCGATGGGCAAGTCGTGATTGATGTGCGCGTTGATCCCGGCCAGGGCGAACTGTACCCGCATGATGCCCCGCTTGTCTCGTAGTTCAAGCAGCGGCGCCCAGGATCTCGCCATGCGGCCACGGTCGGAGTGCCAATGCGCAAGGGCGGCGAAATACAGCTTTGCGAATATTACGTCGAGCCGCTCCAACCACTTGGGATTTTCCCACTGAACCACGGCTGACCGGTCCCGGACCCCTTCCGACACTGAAATATAAAGCAAGTTGAACCATTTGAGACCATCTTCATCGACCAGTGCGCCGTCGAGCGCGCGCAGCAGCGAAATGACGTCGTTGACCGTGTTTATCGACGTGGAGGCGATCAGCTCGGCAATTTTGCGTTCGTTTGCCAGCATTTCACACAACGAATAGTCATATTCCGCTAGCAGTGTTCTGAAAAACACTCTTCGCAGGCTACTGAAAAAGATCCAGAGGCGAGGCGCGCGAAAAATCGACGAGCGGAGTCGTACTCAACCAGTACGTTGCAGCGAGGCGATTGAGCGCAACGAAGCATATGGGTCTTTTTCGGCAGCCTGCTAGCTCTGCTGAATTCCGTAGCGGCGCGCGAAGGCATAGTAAAGGATCGCAACGGCGACCAGGATCACCGTCCAGATCACGCCGAAAGCCGCCAGCTCGCCGATTTGCGCGTTTTCCCAGAGTTCGAAAATAGCAACGGACACGACCGGCGTTTGCGGACTGACCAGCAGCACGGACATCGATAGCTCTTTTGCGGACAGGAGAAAAACGAATATCCATCCGCCCAGAAACGACGGCGTAATCAGCGGCAGAATAATCCGGCGCATCGAGTTAAACCATGACGCGCCGGAAACATAGGAAGCCTCCTCCAATTCCTTGTGCAGCGACAACAGACCGGAATGAGTGTAGCGGATGCCATAGGGAATGTAGCGGGTGGCGAAGGCTATCAACAGTATCCAGAGTGTTCCGTATACCGGTATAGGCACGAAGAGGTAAAACCTGAGAATTGCCAGTCCCATCACGATGCCGGGAAACAAGAGCGGCAAGGTCGTTAAAAAATCGAGCAGCCAGCGCCCGCGTATTTTGGTTCGCACCAAAATCCACGAGGCGAGCAGGGTCAGGATCATCACGAAACTGGCGCTGCCGAGCCCGAGGAGGATGCTGTTTTTTATGGAGTCGGTGATCTTCGGAAAGTTAAACGCGGTGACGTAATTCTTGAGGGTAAATTTGCCAATCGCCTCCACCGACGGCTGCATGTAAAACGGCAGAAACGACGCCCAGAGAATGATCAGAAATGGCAGCACCAGGAGCACCAAAGAATAAATCACCAGGCCGGACGCCGCGACGTATCGCCAGCGGCCGAGATGGATCACCGCGGGCCGGTAGCCTTTGCCGGTCACGGTGTGAAAGCGTTCGCCCTCGCGCGTTATGCGGAAGTAGAGATAGAGCATGCCAGCGACCACGAGCATGAGCAGCACGGCGAACGCGCCGGCGCTGCCGTAGCGGGGCGGCAGTTTTTGCGCGTCCAGATAGATCGAAGTCGTCAGCACTCGAATGTCGCCGGGAAGACCGACCAGCGCGGGAATCTCGAAGGACTCGAAAGTGCGAATGAAAATCAGCAGCAGAACCGAGAAAAAAGCCGGCAGCATCAAACGCAGCGAGACGCGCCGCAGCGTCTGCCAGAGGCGGGCGCCGCAAACCGACGAAGCCTCTTCCAGGGCCGGGTCCATGGAGCGAAACGCGGCGGCGAGCATGAGAAAGACAAACGGCGACCACAAGAGCGATTCGACGAGAATCATGCCTAAGAGGGAATAGATATTGATGACCGGACTGGTTTGATTGAAAAAGATCTTGAGCCAGTAATTGATCGGTCCGGCTCTGCCGAGCAGCAGCAGCCAACCGATGGTGTACAAAATGAACGGCGTGCCGAATGACGCGAAGGCGGTGAAGTATCCCAAGCCGCGCAGCGGCACGTCGGTGCGCGTCACGACCCAGGCGATGGAGCCGCCCAACAGCGTCGCGAAGACCGCGCTGCCGATGGAAAAATAGAGGCTATTTAAGAACGGCCCGATGATGCTCAGCTCGGCGATAAGCTGGCGATAGTATTGGAACGTAAATTGGTCGATTTCGCCGGTGAGCTTGGTGGTAAACAGGCTTGTTTGGATCACCGAATATAGCGGCGGCAAAACGAGATAGGCCGTGACCACCGAAACGGCGATCATCACGCACGTGGCGGCATCCAGGCGCGATGTCAGGCCGAGAGCGAAAATCCCCCGCGCTCCCGGCGCCGCTTGAGACTTGATCGGAACATTATAGGTTTGCGACGATGGTTGTTTTGCCATGGCGGCGACCGATGAGAACCCATCCCCGTTGATTCTCACGCGAAGCTAGTCTGATCGACTTTGTCTGTCAAGACGGAACGCCAGATCCCTGATCCGTCGATAAGGGGCGCTTGCTTCGTTGTCACGTCGGACTCGCATCCTCACGTACTGCCGATGTACGCTCCGGTGCGAGCCCTCGCTCCATGTCGTCGCGAAGCGACGAATCTCAAATAGCAGACGACAGATCTCAAATAATTGAGACTGAGATTTGTCATTTGAAATCCCGAAGGGCATACCCACCGCCTTCTCGACGGCCAGGTTGATCAGATACATACGAGTTTACGCACGAATTATGGCCAAGTCGTTCGCTACATAACGAGAGCGCGTGTAGGTTCACTTCAAGAAATTATTCTCGAAATACTCTACCCACGCGTTTCCTTCATTCAATTGTGAGTCGGGGGTAAAGTAGAGCGCCCGCTTGAACCGGCCGCCGCCGGGTTTCAGATCCGGTTGCTTCGCGGGAACCTTCGGATGTGACGGCAAATAGTTGACCGCTTGGAATACCCTCTGTCCTTTTTCAGACAAGATGAAATCGATTAAAAGCATCGTGGCATGAGGGTGCGGCGATCTCGTCACCGGCGAAATCGTATTGATGGTAGCCGAAGCCGGCTCCAACGCGTACCAATCCACCGGTGCGCCGGCGGATTTGCTGATGTGGGCATGATGATTGAATATGTGTAAAGCGATGGGATACTCGCCGGCGATCACAAGATCCAGGAGCTGCCGGTTACTGGCGGTGGTTTTGGCGACGTTCTGTCCTTTTAATTTTTGTAGATACGCTCTGGCCTTCTCCTGCCCCATGGTCTGGAAAAGGTTGCCGATCATCATCGGCGCGCCGGAGCCGCGGCTGGTGGACCACATCATCTGGCCTTTCCAGCGCGGGTTGAGCAGATCTTCATAAGTCTTTGGAACTTCATTGGGCTTGACCATGCGCGTGTTGTAGCCGAGGGAAAAGAAATAGAGGTTGCTCACGGCCCAAAAACCCTGGGGGTCTTTCAACTCAGCGGGGTACTCGGCGAGATGCGGCGAATAAAAGCGCTGCAGGTAGCCCGCCTGCTTGACCATCGGCGCCGTCACCGTGCCGTCGGCGATGTCCACCTCGTATTTCTTGGCCTGATATTCGGCGAACATTCTTTGCACCAGCCGTTCGGAGTTGCCGCGGAAGAATTCAATCTGTAAAAAAGGATACTCTTTTTCAAAAGCGTCTTTCACCGGCCTGACCACCTGATCGACGATCAGCGAGGTATACCACGTTATCTTCCCTTCCTTGCGCGCCCCTTCGACGAGCATCTTTTGGCGGTCGGGCTTGTTATAAAGGGCGATTTCCTCCACCGACGCGGCGCGGGAAACCGCGACCGACGACAAACCAACGGTGATCATGATAACGGCCGTAAAAAGAACCTTCGGAAGTTTCATTTTTTATCTCCAGAAGTCTAGAAGAACCGCTCGCTCATTTCAGAATCGTCTCGGCAAACCGGCCGGCCGGAACTCTGACTTTGGTGTACTTGTCTTCCAGATGATTTCTCAGCCGGTGATAATCTTGCAGCGTCAGAACGTCCTTGGCCGCGGTGACGCCGATCTCTTTCAGCCATTTGGTATCGACATCGAGACGGCGCGATCCGTTCTCCATGATCTTGCCGTACCAATCTTGCCCTTCTCGGCTTAGAAACCAGTTAATAAAGACCTTCGTGGCATTGGGATGCGGCGGATTTTTCACGATGCCGATCACGCCGAAGCTATTGCTCGCCGGCAAACCCTCCTTCGGCGCCGGCACCGGTTTGAGCGGCAAACCCGCGCTGACGAAAGGATCGGTCTGACTTCGCCCCAAACCGAAAGCGATCGCAACTTTACCTTTGCCCAGGGCGTCGGCGAGTTGGCGCAAGTCACGGGTGATGAACAGCTCCTGCTGCACCAGTTTTTTCAGAAATTCCTCGCCTTTGAGCTCCCACATAAATGACCAGATGGACTGTCCGGAGCTCGGCACGCGCGGGTCGCTGAAGCCGATCTTGCCTTTCCATTTCGGATTGAGGTAGTCGTCGAAAGCGCGCAATTCTTCCGGATTTGCCAGGCTGGTGTTATACCACACGCCATGAGTGCTGACATCCGCCAGGAATGAATAAAGGAATTTATGCGTGCTGACGTTATCTTCCCAGATATGGCCGCCCCACCACTGTTTGGCATCTTTGACCTCGGGAACAAACCAGAATGACTCCATGGGTTCGAGCATGCCGTCGTGGGTGAGACCCGCCGCGGTGCCGGTGCCACAGATGATCGCGTCGAAATAACGCACTCCGGCCTTCTGTTCCGCTGCGATCCGGCTTGCGTTTTTCGGCCCCGGCGCCGGCACCAACTCAGCTTCGAGGCCTAATTTTTGCCGCAACACCGTTTCCATTTCTCTGCGCAACTCGCTCGCCGGTGGTATCGCGAGCACGATCTTGCCTTCCTTCTTCGCCGCCTCGATGGCTTTGTCCCAATCCGGCGAGCGCTTGGCGTCAGCCCCGTGAGCCCCACCGCAGAAAACCAGAATCAAACCAATAATGACGGCGCACCAATCACCCTTCTCAATGCGCATCGACTCACCTCCCCCTGGTAAGGGTTGCTCACCGGACCTGTAGTTGAAACGCCGAAAGGTGTCAAGTTGGGTATTTGAATCTCCGCCGATTTAACAGAGTTGCAACGCAGCAACCAAAGAAGCCGCTTAACCGCAAAGAACGCAAAGAAAAGGGACTCACCACGAAGGCACGAAGGTCACGAAGTTTAAGAGAATAATTTCCGAACCCTTCGTGTTCTTCGTGGCTTCGTGGTGAGAATCCGTATTCGACTAGTGAAGCAGGTGAGTTTTTCAACCGCCGGTCATGCTTCGAGTTTGTCTATGACGTCGCGGCCAAGCCTTCTCTTGGCGATCAACGGACTCAGGAGCATGAGCAGGGCCAAACCCATGAAGGCCGCCGCGATGGGCCTTTGGAAAAAGATCGCCGCGCTGCCCCTGGACATGATCATCGACCTGCGAATGGCCGTCTCCAACAACGGCCCGAGGACGAATCCGAGCACCAACGGAGCCGGTTCATAACCGAATTTCTTCATGAAGTAACCGGCGACGCCGAATAGGATCACGATAAATACGTCGCCGATATTTCCCGCCGCCGTGTAGGCGCCGATGATACTGAATAAAATAATCAACGGGAAAAGCGCGAAGTACGGTATCTTGAGAACTCTGATCCACAGGCCGATGAGCGGCAGGTTAAGGATCACCAGCATCACGTTGCCGAGATACATGCTCCCCAAAAGGCCCCAGAAGACTTCCGGCGAGTTCTTGATGAAAAGAGGCCCGGGCGCCAAACCGTGAATCATCAATGCGCCGAAGATCAGCGACGTGACGGAACCCGTCGGCAGTCCCAGGCTGAGGAGCGGAATCCAGCCCGAAGCGCTGGCGGCATTATTCGCGGTTTCCGGTCCCGCCACTCCGGCAATCGCCCCCGCGCCGAATTTTTCCGGCTGCGACGAAAACTTTTTCTCCACTGCGTAGGAAGCGAAGCTTGCGATGACGACATTGAGCCCCGGAATCGCGCCGATGATAAAACCGAGAATCGACCCGCGCGCAATCGGCGCGGCGGATTCTTTCCAGTCGCTCCGCGTCGGCAGCAACCCGGTTATCTTTTTCTGAAATACCTCGCCGCCATCGGCCTGGCTTAGATTGAGTAGGACCTCCGATACACCGAAGAGCCCGATCACCAGGGGAGTGAGTCCGACGCCGTCGCGCAGCAACAAGAGATTGAACGTGAAACGCGGGCTACCGGTGACGGGATCGAGGCCAACGCTAGCCAGCAGGACGCCGGTAAATGCCATGATCAATGCTTTATCCATTGGACCGTGGGCCAGGTAAACCAGAGCCGTCAGGCCGAAAAACATCAACGCCGCGTATTCCGGCGGACCGAAATGAAGGCCGAACTCCGCCAGCGCCGGCGCCAGATAGGCCAAGCCGAAAAGCGCGAAGGTTCCACCGATAAACGAACCAAAGGCGGCGATGCCGAGAGCGGGTCCCGCTCTACCCTGCCGGGCCATCGCGTAGCCGTCGAGGCAGGTAATCACAGAGGAAGCTTCGCCCGGTATATTGACTAGTATCGACGTGATCGAACCGCCGTATTGCGCGCCATAGGTGATGCCGAACAGCATGATCAAATAGGACAGCGGCGGCGCGTGCAGCGCGAGAGGCAAGAGCAGAGCGATAGCGCCCGCGGGGCCAAGCCCGGGGAGCACTCCCACCATCGTCCCCAATAAGACCCCGATGAAACCATATAGCAGGTTCACCGGCGCGGCGGCGGTGAGAATACCCTGGGCGAGGAGATCGAGCGTTTCCACGCGCGTTGTTAGAAGGTTAAAATGCCCGAGGGTAACTGAGCTCTCAGGGCGACGTTGAAAATCAAGTGCGCCGCCAGCGCCACCGAAAGCGCAAAGGACAGGGTCGTCAACCAGGAGCGTCCGGCGACTGCTTTTAAGAAAAGTGCGTTCAGGATGAAAGTGCAGAGCAGGAAACCCAACGACTCCAAGAACAATGCATAGGCCAACAACCCGCCGACGGCCCACAGAATTTTATTCTCCTTCGCCGAATACCTCGCAGCTTGCTGCGAGGATGAAGGTGAGGAGAACCCTCCGCAGCCTTGGCGAAGGAGGGTGGAAGGGCTTCGGAGAATTTCGCAAAGATACCTCGGAGCTTTGCTCCGAGGAGCTTTATTCGTCTCGTTTGTGACGGAACCGCCGGCCATATTTGTCGACGGAGTTTCGCCGCGCGCCCTCAGAAGACGTGACAAAGCGATAATGCCGATGGCAATGGCGGCGCCAAAAGGGAAAAAGCCCGGACCCGGTTTATTTCCGTTACCCAAGCCGAGCCGCAGCGCTTCGAGGCTCGTGTAGGCGGAAAAGAGCAACCAGAATCCGGCTGCGAGAAATTCTTTCTTCATCGAGCGTTGACGGCAAGCAGTTGGTTTTTAAAGGTGAGCCTTGACGAATTCCGCGGCCCGTTCGCCGATCATCATGCTGGTCAGATTGGTGTTGGCGTGCGCCACCGCCGGCATGATCGACGCGTCACCGACCCAGAGATTTTCAATGCCGTGCACGCGCAAGCGTTGGTCCACCACCGCCATCCGGTCCGATGCCGGCCCCATCTTGCAGGTGCCGGCGCCGTGAAAATAACTTGTGTAACTGGAGCGCGCGAATTTGCTCCAATCTTCATCCGGACTCGGCGAGAACAGCTCGCCGCAGAATTTATCCATCGGCGCGGTGCTCGCCAGTCGCTCGACGAATTTCATCGCCGACAGCATCGCCTGAATGTCCTTCGGGTGTTCCAACATCCGCGCATCGATGACCGGCAAGTCGCTCGCATCCGCGCTCTGCAACGTAAGCCGCCCCCGGTTGGTCTGCTCTAACAAATGACAAGAAAATGAAATCATATCGCCGATGCCGGACACAGTGGTGATCTCGCGCAGAATGATGTGAAAGTCGAGGTGCGCGCGCGCCGGGTCGCTTTTGAAATACATCTTGAGGGTCGAGCGGCCGCGCGCTTGGAGCTGTTGGCCGCCGGTCTTCGCTTTAAGCGTCATGGTCACCACCGGGTGATCCTGATAGTTTTCCCCGACACCGTCCAGGGAGTGCACGACGGCAATTCCGTGACGCTCCAATTCGGCCCGCGGGCCGATGCCGGAGAGCATCAGAATCTGCGGCGAATGATAAACACCGGCGCTGAGCACGATGCGATCACCCATGACCGTTTGGTCATTGCCATCTTTGCGGTAGCGCACGCCTTCAGCTCTTTTCCCGTTAAGAATTAGCCCTGCCACCTGGGCGTCGCCGATGATCGTCAAGTTGAGCCGCCGCCGCGCCGGTCCAAGGTAAGCGACTGCCGAGGATTGTCGCTTGCCATCCTTAATGTTGCGCGCCGTCGGCGCAATGCCGTGGGGGTTGGGCTCGTTTTGGTCATCGAATTTGGGAAGGCCGAGCCGCGTCACGGCCTCCAACAAAGCTTGCTCCTGCCCCTCGAGTTGCGTGTCAAAGACATGTTTGCGCCCGACGTAGATCGGACCGGAGTTGCCATGAATGGGACTCTCTGGAAAGTCGTGATCCGATTCCATGCGCTTCAACACCGGCAGGACGTTCTCCCACGACCATTCGGGATTGCCCTGCGCCGCCCAAGCGTCGAGATCGGACTTGATCGGCCGCGGGATCGACATCATGTTGACCGACGAGCCGCCGCCCATGATTCTGCCGGCCAGCGAATAGAATTCGCTGCCGTCAAAATTGCGCTTGGTCGGATACATAAGAATGTATGGGCTTTCGAGAAGAACGTTGGTCGCCTTATCGGCGTCGAGCACGGTTTCCGGAATCGGCTGCGGATCAGGCCCCGCTTCGAGCAACAGCACTGTTCGGTTTGGATCCTCAGAAAGACGCGATGCGATGACACAACCAGCGGAACCGCCGCCGGCGACGATGACATCATAGTTGACAGACATTTGATGCTCCTTTGGCGGCCCTTTCGTCCTTGCGCAGAGTGGTGAATTTATCGAACCACGCCTTTGCGCGAGATGCTCTCTGCATCGCCCTCTCCCGCTTGAGACCGTGTCGTAATGTCATTCTGAGGCGCAGCCGAAGAATCTCGTCTTCGTAACAACTTGAAAATGCGAGATGCTTCGCTCCGCTCAGCATGACATCTGCGCGCTTTCGCGGATTGCGACACAGTCTCCTTGCGGAAGAGGGAAAGGGTGAGGGTCGCGCCAATAATTCATTCTCATCCGAGCAAATGCCATTAAATTTAGTCATCACTTTTAGCAGATGACCAGGCTCTGCTGTCAAGACTCCGTTACGCGTGAGCTGGTTTTGTTATTTTTAGCTAGTGTCCTGTCCCTTAAGTTCGCTACATAATTCCCGCATCATTCCGGCCAACCCCCGTGAAAACGGGGGGCGAGCCGGAATCGACCCCCTCTTTGTCTCCCCCTTAGCAAAGGGGGAGATTGAGTGGGGGTTCTGGATTCCCCCCGTGGAAGAATGGCTGATCTTCCACGGGCGGGAATGACGACAAAGGAACAATGACTTCTTCATCGAATTTCTGAGACACCACGCTGGACATCGGCAAGCTCAGCGTGAAATCAAAGAGCGGCATGCGCGTAGGCCTCGCTACTGGCGCATACGATCCGGTGATGACGAGTCACTCGCCCGCTTGAGCACTCCCCAGGGTTAGGATATCTTGCAGCCATGGCAACTACATTCGAACAGTTGGCCAAGCAGGCGATGGACCTACCGGCTGAATCCCGTGCGCGGCTTGCGGACCTTTTGGTGGAGAGCCTGGACGCGGAAGAACTTGGGCAGATCGACCGGCTGTGGATTGAGGAAGCGCGGCGCCGGCGAGACGAAGTACGCAGCGGCCACGTCGAGACAATCCCTGGAGAAGAGGGGCTCCGAAAGGTGCGTGATGCCCTTCGCCGATGACATATCGATTCCACCCAGAAGCGCTCGAAGAGTATCAAGAAGCAGCCCGCTACTACTCCGAGCGCGATCCAGCACTTGCGTTACGGTTTATCGAGGCCGTTGAAGACGCGATCCAACGCATTCTAGAAGCGCCAGAACGTTGGCGAGTTCTCGATGACGACGTTCGTCGCTGCCTTACGCATCTTCCCGTACGGAATCCTGTACACAATCGAAGCGGAATTCATCCTTATTGTCGCTGTGATGCATGGTAGCCGCAAGCCCGGCTATTGGAAGGGGCGAGTCGGCACGTCCTAAAAACTGTTTTGACAACGGGGCTCGCAATCTCCTCGCGGCTCAAAGGAAACGTTGACTCGCAAGCCTAAAAATGGCGGCTTATGGATCTTGTTTGAATTGTAAATCGAGGCACCAATAGTATGAACATCGATCTCCACTCTCATTTTTTCCCCGTTGAAGCGCTGCAAAATCTCGGCAAGTACCAGGACCGCGCGCCGAAAGTCGTTTTGGAAAACGGCAAGTTGTCCGTTACCTCTCAGATCGGATTCCGCCCGGGACTTGGTCCAGGCGCATATGATCCGGTGGCGCGGATCAAAGCGCTGGACGAGATGAGCATTGATTTGCAAGCGATCTCGCCGTCGCCGATATTGCTGTTTTACTGGGAAGAGCCGGCGGTGGCGGCGCTTTTTTCGCGCAAACAAAACGAGGCAATTCAAGAAGTCGTTAAGAAACACCCCGACCGCTTCGTTGGCTTCGGCAGCGTGCCGCTGCAAAGCGTTTCTGACGCCATCGCCATTGCGCAAGAAGCGAAAGCCATGGGGCTTAAAGGCCTGGAGATCGGCAACGCCGTCGGTGATAAACCGCTCGACGATCCGATGTTCGAGCCGTTTTTCGACGCGGCGCAGGAATTGGACATGCTCTTGTTCGTTCATCCGCTCGAAGGCGGCCTCGACGCCGATGATCCGCTATCGCCGGTTCTTGGCAACGTCCTGCAATTCACTTTTCGCACGACGATGATGGTCGAGCGCATGATTCTCAAGGGGATGTTCGAGAAGTATCCCAATCTCAGGTTGTGCCTCTCCCACGGCGGCGGTCTACTCGCGTTCAACATCTGGCGCTTCGACCATTCTTATGGGCTGCGACCTGAATTAAAAAAACAGCTGCCGCGAAAACCTTCCGAGTATCTCAAGAAGATGTACTTCGATACCATCGTTCATTCGGCGGCCGCTCTACAGTATCTGGTTAAAGTTGCCGGCGCCGACCGGGTTGTTATCGGTACGGATTACCCTATGGCGATGGGCGACTTCGAGCCGGTCGCCAAAGTCAAGGAACTCGATCTTTCAACGCCGGAGCGTGAGCTGATTCTCGGCGGCAACGCGGCGCGGGCCTTGAATCTTTAGAAGCGAAAATAGCAACACCCTAGTGTTGTAAGTTTGAATGCTTGACTCTCCCTCTTCGTCCTTGACGGCTGTAAGTCACTTGGAATATGGTCCGTCTCGGTTTGTCGTATTCGGTCTATCTCGTGACCAAAGGAGGTCCTATGTCGGCATCAAGAACCATTCTTCAAAGCTCGCTTCTTGTAGGTGTCATTATCTTCACTTCACTCGCCTCGGCGCAAAGCCCTTCGTACGGACCCGACATCACCCTCGCCAATGCGAAAAAGCTCGCCGCAACAGCGCTCGCCGAGGCGCAGAAGAACAATTGGAACGTTGCCATTGCGATCGTCGATAACCATGGGGCTCTCGTGTACTACGAGCGGATGGACGATACCCAGAGCGCAAGCCCCGTGATCGCTATCGAAAAAGCGCGGAGCGCTGCGATGTTTCGCCGTACGACCCGGGCCATGGAAGACACGGTCAACAAGGGGCGAACGTCGTTCTTGGGCATACCTCTCGCCACGCCCATTACCGGCGGGCTGCCCATCGTGGTCGCTGGGAAAATCGTCGGAGGCATCGGTGTCAGCGGTGTCACTGCAGATCAAGACGAGCAAGTCGCCAAGGCCGGCCTCGAAGGGCTAAAATAAGAGTGCCGTTACTCTCTATTGAGGGCGTCCGCAAGGAGTATCAGGTTCGAGGTAAACGGGTCTTGGCCCTCGACTCGGTGGATCTCAACATCAGTGAGGGTGAGTTCGTCACCATCGTCGGTCCGTCGGGCTGCGGCAAGTCGACCCTGCTGAACTTGATCGTCGGCCTGCTGCGTTCGACCGTCGGGCGCATCGTTTTTCGCGGCGTGCCCATCGACGGCATTTGCACGCAAATCGGTTACGTTACCCAAAAAGACAATCTATTCCCCTGGCGCACGCTGGTAAAAAACGTCGAGATCGCGCTGGAAATTAGAGGCATCGACAAAAGCGCCCGGCGGCGCCAAGCGGAGGAATTGATCGAGCGCGTCGGCTTGCGCGGATTTGAAGACCATTATCCGCATGAGCTGTCCGGCGGCATGCGCCAGCGCGCCAATATCATCCGCACGCTCATCTACGATCCGGAATTGATCCTCATGGACGAACCTTTCGGCCCGCTG
>Ga0184632_10000487_pt1 | contig 15521 bp, 14 predicted proteins | sample PLM31_50_b1_FD_133153 | JGI IMG/M metagenome (GOLD analysis project Ga0184632, IMG submission 133153) | Groundwater sediment microbial communities from an aquifer in East River, Colorado, USA - PLM3-1_50_b1 | ecosystem: Environmental > Terrestrial > Soil > Riparian zone | place: USA: East... | reverse complement strand
TCCTCGGCCGAGTTCAAGGCGAGGACGGCTGTGGCTTAACCGGGTGTCCACGGAATTGGGGGAGGGTCATGGTGTGATTGAGGAATTATATTTGTGAATAGAACGTCCTGATGTACGGTAGAAACATGGTAGGGACGCTCTATGGAACAGACCTCTCATCGATCCTCTGTCGTGAACAGGTTTCGCCAGCATCCTCGGGTCCGCATCTCTGCTCCTTTTGTCTGCGCCCTGTCTCATTGCGAGTCTCGTCGTTGGTTGAGGAGGCCTGGTATCGACTTGGGCGTGGTCTACGATCTTTCGATACGCGGCGCCCGAGTCAGCACGGAGGCTGAAATCAGGCTAGGTGATGAAGTCACGCTGAGCCTACGTCTTCCCAAGCAAATCAAGCCTGCCGATATTGCTGTCGCCACCGTGCAGTGGGCGAAGGATCAATTCTTCGGCCTGGTTTTCACGGAATTATCCCCTGCTGCACAGAATCGCCTAAAAAAGTACGTGGCCATCGTTTCAGCGACTGCCGCTTAGCCGCCCGTTCATTCGTCACCATTTTCACCGCCCCCTCGCGCTTCTCTTGATGGGACGTGCTGTACTGCCTCTGGTGGAATCTGAGTGTCAGCTTGGGGGAAATTGATTGGTGCGGCAGTACGCGTGACGTATTCTTTTCGCCAGAGCTAGGACAAAATAGAGGATTCAGGAAGAGTGGATGGGATGGCAACCGAGTTGAAGCAGCACCTGCGTGTTCGGACTCTGGCACCTTTCGCCTGTTCGTTTGCACGCATCGGCTTGCAACGGTGGTTGGCTACTGAACCTGCCGGGTTGGGCGTCGTACTCGAAGTTTTTTTGAATGGTGCGAAAGTCATGAGTCCGGCCTCCATAAACCCGTGAGATCAGCTTGGGACCAGTCTGCGTTTGCCGGGTCAGTCTTCGACGATGAATGTCGATGCGACAGTACGATGGGGCAATCGTCACGCACTCGGATTAGAATTTACCACTCTCTCTCGACTCACTGAAGCCCGGATGCGGAAATTTCTCTCTCTTACGCCATCACCACAGGCATAAGCCCAACCTTTAATGAAGTCCTTCGCAGGCCTTCTCCTCATGAAGGGGAGAAGGAATGGCTGACCAGCCATCGCCAAGGTGCTGGGCAGGACCGATGCGTCTATCTTGGTCGATAGAGCGGAGGAGGAACGATGCACTTCTGATCGCGTGGATAGGGCGAGGTTCGAACGGTTGCAGTGACGTAGGTAAAGGGGCGAACGGACGTGTTTCGCATGAGATAGAGACTACGGGTTGAATCGTCCCTCCGTGAGCTGGCGAGACCTGTGTTCTTTGAGTCAGATTACTTGATGGCCACCGCCTTGACATCCTTGAACGTGCAGTGGCCAAGCAGGGTCTTCTGAACTCCATCCTGCATGAGGGTGGTCATACCCTCTTCAATGGCAGCCTTTAGCAGCTCTTCAGTTCTCGCCTTCATCTGAACCATGCGTTTGAGTTTGTCCGATCCCAGAAGCAACTCGTGCAGGGCTACGCGTCCCTTAGAGCCAGTGCGATTGCAGGTTTCACATCCCTTCCCGCGGGACAGGCGGAACGTGTTGTCTTGGGGAATGCCGAGCTTGTCCCAATGTTCAGGTCCATAGCCCTGGCGGATTTCCTCGTATTCTTCCGGTGTCCCGACATACTGCTCCTTACAGTCCTTGCAAATCCGGCGGGTGAGACGCTGGGCGAGGACTCCCAACATCGCATCGGCAAAACTAAACGAGTCGCAGCCCATATCGAGAAGGCGAGTGACGGTTTCCACCGCGCTGTTTGTGTGGAGTGTGCTCATGACGAGGTGTCCGGTTAATGAGGCTTCAATGCCGATCTCAGCCGTTTCTTTATCTCGCATTTCTCCGACCATGATCACGTCTGGGTCGGCCCGGAGGAACGCACGCATGGCAGCGGCAAATGTGAAGCCAATCTTTGGCAGAACTTGAACCTGCCGGAGCCCATATTGCGTGATTTCGACAGGATCCTCCGCTGTCCAGATCTTAATGTCGGGCGTATTGATGAAGCCGAGGACGGAGTGGAGGGTCGTGGTTTTTCCTGATCCGGTTGGCCCTACGCAGAGAATGATGCCGTAGGGTTTTGCGGCAATCTGCTTGATTCCCACGAGATTCCGGTCCGAGAACCCCATCTTATCGAGGGGCAAAGGCTCGTTGGCCGCGAGCAGACGCATGACCACATCTTCGTTATATCCAGCGGTCGGAATCGTCGCGACGCGCAATTCGATTTCCTTGTTCTCCGACAGTTTAAATTTGATCTTGCCGTCCTGAGGCTTGCGCCGTTCTGCGATGTCGAGGCTGGCCATAATCTTCAAACGCGACACGATGGCGCGCCGATAGCTTTGCGGAATCTTCATGTATTCGAAACAGTCTCCGTCGACCCGGAACCGGACAAGCGTTTCACGCTTTTCGCCATAGGGTTCGACGTGAATATCGGAGGCGCCTTGTCGATAGGCATCGGCGATGATCTGATTGGCCAGTCGCACGATGGCATTGTCGTTTTCGTCAAGCCCGCCTCCGGCATCTTCCAGCGCCGCCTCTTGGGCTTCGTTGACGAGTTCGCCGAGAATGTCGGAGACATTTTCATCTAATTTTCGCGTGCTGCCGGTATCTCCCTGTCCTGTGGAGGAGCCGAGGAACTGGGCGATATCACGGCGGAGGCTGATTGCAAAGCGAATGTTAAGGCCGGGGAAGGTCCGCTTAATATCCGCCACCCGGTCGAGATCGCCCGGATCGTCCGTCAAAATTTCAATGGCGGTCCGGTCCCGTTTTAGGGGCATCCAGTGGTTTTTCTTGAGGTAGTCGACGTTCAGGTTTTTCAAGAGTTCGATATCGACAATCGTTCGATCGCTGTACTCAATGTAGGGGCATTTGTGAAACTGGGCGAGCGACTTCCCGATTTCGAGTTTCGGCACCTTGTACCTTTCAATCAGGATGCTCTCGAAGTCTGACACGCCTTTCCGGGACTCGGCAATCGCCTGGTCCAATTCGTTCTGGGCGATGTGGTTGTTCGTGACCAGGCGATCGAACTTGGTCGGGGTTTTCTTCGAAATCTTGCGGAGATTGAAGAAGGCGATGCCGAGTGCCTTTGCAATCTCCGCGACGGATTCTTCGTCTTTTCTGGTGAATCGTGCGCCGCTCTTTTTGTTGAGGAGTTGGAAGACGCCCATCAAATACTTGTTGTCCGCCACGATCGGGTAGGTCAGGACCTGTTTCGTCTTGAATCCAGTCCGCTTGTCGTAGGAGGTGTCATGGAGGAGTGAGGGATGGACGCCTTGCAGCTCGGCGATATTATAGGCGTCGGCAATGCTCACTGGGCGGAGATACTTTGCGCAGAACCCAGCCAGGCTTTGTTCGGTGATGGGAATGCGGATTTCCTCGACGCTGTCGATGTGAGGGATTTTGGAAAAAATCTCTTTCTTTTCCGAATCGAACGCGAAGATGGTGAGGTCTTCGGCATCGAGGATGCTGAGAATATCTTTACGCAGGTCGAGGAGAATATGGTCAAGATCGTTGGCAGAATGGATCTGGTCGGTGATGCGCTTGACGTTCTCGGCGAATGTTACTTTTTGTTGAAGTTCCTGAAGATTTTGTGGGATGGGCTTGGCTTGCATTACATGGGCTCCTGGCCATCGACTACGAAGGTCATTGCCGGATTCGTATGCTCAATGAAGAGTGAATACGATCCACGTGACCATAAGTGCCTAGAGGCAGAGATTGAATTTCAGTCTAGCTGATCACGGATGGAAGGCAAGGAAAAGGCAGTTTTAGACTGGCGCGGTTACGGAAGAGTCAATATAGATGAAGCCGCTGCAGGCAGTGAGGTTTTTAGCTCGCTTGTGTGCGAGTGAGATGAGCGACGACTTGAGCGGGAGGTAGCTTGAGTTTCAGCCCGTCTTTACGAGTTTTGACCTCCACGACTCCTTCGGCGAGGCCCTTATCTCCGACGACGACTTGGAAGGGAGCTCCCATCAGGTCCGCATCGTTGAACTTCACGCCCGCTCGTTCGTCCCGATCATCCCAGAGTACCTCGAGCCCTGCTGCCTGCAGTTCGCTGTAGAGCTGTGCCGTGACTTGGGATGTCTGGGTTGATTGGGTGAGCGGGAGGAGATGCACGTGGAACGGCGCGATTGGGAAGGGCCAGATAATGCCTTTAGCATCGTGGTACTGTTCAATCGCCGAGGCGGCAGTGCGTCCGACGCCGATGCCGTAGCATCCCATGACGGCGAGGCACTCTTTGCCGTGAAGATCTAGGAAGGAGGCCTTCATAGTTTCGCTGTATTTAGTACCGAGCATAAAGACATGTCCGACTTCGATGCCTTTCGTCGCCTTCAATGTCCCGTCTTTTCTCGGTGACGGATCTCCTGCGCAGGCGCTACGGAGATCGGCAAACTGCTCGACCTGAAAATCACGATCCCAATTCGCATCGGCATAGTGCGTATCGCTCTGATTGCCACCGACGACCACGTTGCGTAAAGCTTTGATGGCGTGGTCGGCAATAATTCGAACGTGTTTCAGGCCAACGGGACCGGCAAACCCTACCGGTGCGCCAGTGATTTGCTCGACGACGGTGGGAGTTGCGAGTTCAAGATCAGTCACTCGCATGAGTCGTTGAATCTTGACCTCATTCGCCTCATGGTCTCCCCGTACCAACACGGCGACCGTGTCTTTTCCCGTCGAGTAGAGGAGCGTCTTCACGAGGTGCGTGGGGGAGACGTTCAAGAATCTCGTGACCTCTTCGACTGTCCGGCAGCGGGGCGTCTGGACGGTGCGCAGCGGACGCGGGGTTTCGGTGTCCACATCAGTAGGAGGAAGCACTTCGGCCTGTTCGACGTTGGCGGCGTAGGTGCCGGTGTCACTGTAGACAATGGTGTTCTCGCCCGTATCGGCGAGCACCATGAACTCGTGAGATGAGCTGCCGCCGATCAGGCCGGTGTCGGCTTCGACGGCACGGAAGGTCAGGCCGCAGCGCGTGAAAATACGATGGTAGGCATCGTACATCTTCTGATAGCTGAGCCTAGCGCTCGCTTCGTCCTGGTCAAAGCTGTAGGCGTCCTTCATGATGAACTCGCGTCCCCGCATGAGTCCGAAGCGAGGGCGTATTTCGTCGCGAAACTTTGTTTGAATCTGATAGAAGTTCAGCGGCAGCTGTCGATAGGAGCAGACTTCGCGCCTGAACAGGTCGGTGATCACTTCCTCATGGGTGGGTCCTAAGCAGAACTCTCGTTCGTGGCGATCCTTAAAGCGCAGCAGTTCTTTGCCGTAAAAATTCCATCGGCCGGTTTCTTGCCACAGTTCTGCGGGGGAGGCAATGGGCATGAGGAGTTCTTGGGCGCCGGCCCGGTTCATCTCCTCTCGAATGATCTGCTCTATTTTTCGGATGACCCGGAGGCCGAGCGGGAGGTACGTGTAGATACCGGCTGCCACCTTGCGAATCAGACCGGCTCGGAGCATAAGCTTATGGCTGACGGTTTCCGCTTCGCCCGGGTCTTCTCGCAATGTAGGGATTAAGACTTGAGAGGTACGCATGGGCTATGAATGCAGCAATCTAACGGAGGAGAGTCTCCTAGGATGCTCAAACAAGTCATCTGACGACGCCGCAGGCGAGAGAAAGCAGGAGGTGTACGGTGAGGATTTTGATGAGCCGAGAATGAAGCTTGTAAACGGCGCGTCTTGGCGCGTCGGGGGTGGGTGGGTGAGAAAGTAAGCTTGTTCAGCATCCTGCTAACGAGAGAAGATCCGTTCAAGGTCATTCCAAAACGCAAAGATCATGACGCCCACTAATAGCACGAGGCCGGCCTGTTGCGCGATTTCTCTCTGGCGTTCGCCGAGGGGTTTCCGGAGGATGCCCTCAATCAGGAAAAATAACAGATGGCCGCCGTCGAGAATGGGAATGGGGAGCAAGTTGAGGACGCCCAGATTGATGCTCAGAATGGCGATGAGAAAGACCACACTTGAGGCCCCCTGCGCAGCGGCTTCTCCTGAAATATTGGCGATCGTCAGCGGACCGCCGATGTTTTTGCTGGAGATGTCCCCCACGATCATCTTGTAGAGGCCGATTGCGGTCAGCTCGGTCCAACCCCACGTGGCTCCCAAGCCGTCATAGAGCGCCAGCAGTGGGGTGCTGGAGCGCATGATCGAACGTCCTGGTCCTGAAATGCCGATCTTGCCGACTTCGACCGACTGGCCGTTGACCATCGCCTTCTCAGCAGAGGGCGTCACGGTCAGCGGAACTCGATGCCCTTCCCGCAAGACCTCTACCTGTAACTTGCGGTTGGGGTTTTCTTTCACTATACCGGTCATCTGGGACCACGTATGGATCGTCTCGCCCTCGATCTTGAACACTTGGTCCCCGGCTTGAAGCCCGGCTTTCGCCGCCGGAGAACTTTGCATAACTGAAGTGACGAGAGGCGGTGTTTCTTCGACGCCCAGATAGTACCCGGGCTCTTGTGCAGAGACCTGTGGTCCGGGGACGGTTGTGGGCGTAACCGTCAGCGTTTTGACCTGTTCTCCTCGTTTGATCTCAAGGGTCAGCGCCTGCCCGTTGCTCTTCGCCACGGCATCGAATAGTTCTGATCTGGTCGAAATGTCGCGCCCGTTGACTCGGCTGACACGATCTCCGATTTGGATGCCTGCGGTATCGGCCGGAGAGCCGGGGACCATCGCTTCGATATCGGGGGTGAGATCTTGGAACGTTGGGACAAAAAGCGGAGCTCCGGTCGCGAGCCATCCAGCAAAAATGAAATAAGCCAGAATGAAGTTAAACCCAGGTCCTGCGGCGACGATCAGAACTTTGCCCCACAATCCTTGGTGCGCAAACGACCGCGCACGATCCTCCTGTGTGGTCGCCTCGGTCTCATCCTCGCCGAACAGTTTCACGTAGCCACCGAGCGGAATGGCCGAGAGGAGATATTCTGTTTCACCCATTTTCCGGCCGAAGAGCTTCGGTCCGAATCCAAGAGAAAACTTGAGGACCTTGACGCCGACCCAGCGAGCGGCCAAGAAATGGCCGAGTTCATGGAACGCGACTAACACGCCCAGAACGACCAGGAACCACCATGCCTTCTGCAATAACAACCAGACGGTATCGGGGGACCAGGTAAATGCCATGAACACGGTGTATGCTCCTTCGTGTAGACCTAGCGTGCCAATGCCACAACCAACGATTCGGCTTTCTCTCGGGCCCAGCGATCTGCCTCCAGGGCGTCTTCCAACGTCTCGATGTCTTTGGTGGTGTGGACGTCCATCGTGCTGCGAATGATCTCCGCAATGTTGGTGAACCGGATACCCCCGTTCAAGAATGCCTCGACCGCGATTTCATTTGCGGCATTCATCGTGGCCGGCATCGTACCGCCGATGCGCAGGGATTCATAGCCAAGACCCAAGCAGGGGAACCGGTCGTGATCCGGCTTGCAAAACGTCAACTTCGCGATCTCCGTCAGATCCAACGAAGGCAGATCCAGCGGCATGCGCCCTGGATATCTCATCGCATAGGAAATAGGTGTTCTCATATCCGGCAATCCCAATTGCGCGATCATTGAACGATCCGCATATTCTACCAGAGAATGAATGATGCTTTCCCGATGGATCATGACCTCGATCTGGGATTCCGGGATGTCGAAGAGCCACCGGGCTTCAACGACTTCGAGACCTTTGTTCATGAGGGTGGCAGAATCAATCGTGATTTTCGCGCCCATCTTCCAGTTGGGATGTTGGAGTGCCCGTTCAGGTGTGACGTCCTGCAGCTCCTCCCGGCCCAGGGTCCAGAGGGCCCCTCCGGACGCCGTCAAGATCAGGCGGCGGACATCCTCTTTGCGATGGCCTTCTAACGACTGGAAAATCGCACTGTGTTCGCTGTCGACCGGGAAGATACGAACGCCATGCCGTCGCGCCTCGTCCTGCATCAGTTTTCCCGCCATGACCATCGGCTCTTTATTGGCCAAGGCGATGTGCTTTCCACTTCGGATCGCCGCAAGGGTGGGCACGAGACCGGCTCCACCGACGATGGCGGAGATGACGAGATCAGCTTCGGGCGCAGAGGCGACCTGAATCAAGCCTTCTTGTCCAGCCAAAATTTCGACAGGCAGTCCCGCACAGCGTTGCCGGAGCCCGGCGGCAGCGGAGGCATCCGATAGGGCCACCACGCGAGGCTTGAACCGGTGGATCTGGTCCTCGAGTTTTTCATCATTGCTGCCGGCAGTCAGTCCTGCCACGCGGAATTCTTTGGGGAACCAGTCCACGATATCTAAGGTGCTGGTGCCGATCGACCCAGTCGACCCGAGGATGACGATCGTTTTCATAGGGGCTCCTTCACTCAATGACTCGTAGCCGGCTCGCCATCGTTACATAGTAGTAGAAGACGGGGGCGGTGAACAAGAGACTATCCAGACGGTCGAGCATGCCCCCGTGGCCCGGCAGTATCCGGCCGGAATCCTTCATGCCGACGCTACGTTTCATGGCCGACTCGGTCAGGTCACCCCAGAGACCTGTGATTGTCAGCAGGATAGCCAAGACCAGACAATCGAGACCGGACAACTCAGGGAGAAACCACCAACGAGCTGCGTACCCGACAATTATGGCACCAATCAAACCACCCACCAAGCCCTCGACAGTTTTTTTTGGACTGATCGTGGGAGCCAAGCGATGTCGCCCGTACAGTGTGCCGACAATGTAGGCGCCGGTATCGGATGCCCAGGTCACCAGTAGAAGAAAGAAGATCAGCCATTCACCCAGAGGCAGGAGCCTCGTCATCGAGAGAGTGCCGAGTGTGAGGCCCAGGTAGAGCACGCCGAACAAGGTCATGGCACCATCCCTCAGGCTCTGTTCGAGGGGGGAGCGACTGAGGAGCGGGACCGAAATAATACAGACCAATGTGGCTAAGAGGGTTGGAACGATGATGTCCGGCCGGTGCGTCCCGAGAATCAGGGCGGCGAATCCTGTCAGGCCGATCCCTATCAGCCAGGAGTGGCTGCGGTCGCTGAAGCATAATCGGTAGAACTCGAAGAGGGCGATCGCCCCCGCCAGCACCACGACGCCAGAAAATGCGAGGGGCGGGAGGTAGCGAATGATGGCATACACGAGTGGAGCGAGGACCAGAATGGTATAGATCCGACGGGGATCAAATCGGGATGCCGCCGTGGGTGCTGGTTCAGCCTGAGATTGGCCGCCTGTTTTGTATTCCTGCATGTGGAGGTTTAGATCGACCACTATGAAGAAATGGTGCTGAGGACGCGACCGAATCGCCGTTCGCGTCGCTGGTATTCCAGCAAGGCCAGCAAGAGTTCGCGGCGACGAAAGTCGGGCCACAGAGTTGGAGTGAAATAAAGCTCGGTGTAGGCGAGCTGCCAGAGGAGAAAGTTACTAATTCGCGCTTCGCCGCTGGTGCGAATCAATAAGTCGGGATCAGGCAGCTCATGGGTGTAGAGATATTGTTGGATACGCGATTCATCCACATCGTCCGGTTGGAGCTTTCCGTCTTGTGCTTCATGAAGGAGTTCACGCACCGCGTCCACGATCTCAGTGCGGCCACCATAGCTGAGGGCGACCGTGAGATGCAGTCTGTCGAGATGGGCGGTTTCCTGTTCGGCGGCCCGAACCCATTGGAGGGCGGAGGCCGGGAGGGAGTCGAGTCGGCCGATCGTGCGCAACCGGACACCCTGCTCAATGAGTTTCGTTCGTTCCGTCGAAAGGTAGTATTCGAGCAAGCCCATGAGCGAGGAGATTTCCTGAACGGGACGGTTCCAATTCTCCTGTGAAAACGCGTAAATTGTCAGGGCGTGGATGCCCAGTTCCAAGCAGACCGTGATCATTTCCCGGACGGACTTGATCCCTTCCCGATGACCGGCAATGCGAGGGAGGCTTCGCAGTTCTGCCCAGCGGCCATTGCCATCCATGATGATGGCGATGTGCTTGGGTAAGAGGTCGGGTTCGAGTTTTGCGACAAGCTCTTCGACGGATAGCTGGTCCACGGTCGACAAGTCTTTCGTGTCCATAAGTGTGCTTTTGGTAAAAATCCCTTCTCCCAAGGATCGTGCGGTAGGCGAGCAAAGTCTACTGGTGAGGGGGAGGAATGTCAAACAAATTTTCGTAAAAGTCCTGTAAAAGCGATGAGTTGGATGAATTAACGTTGCGCCTGTGGAAAGCGATGAGCTATACTTCCCCGTCAATCTGCATGCCAACCGTCGTGAGGATTCGCATACCATGGGTGAACTTGTTCAGTTGACGTCCTTTGGTCTGACCGAAGGCGAGGTGCTTGGGGCGCTCGGACGGGTTAAAGTTCGCGATGTCGACTATGCCGATCTCTACTTTGAATTTTGTGTGTCCGAGTCCGTCTCGATGGAGGAATCCCTCGTCAAGCGCGCGACGAAGAGTGTGTCGCAGGGTGTGGGAGTGCGAGCGACGGCAGGGGAAAAAACTGGTTTTGCCTATTCCGATGAGCTGACGAGGAAGGATCTCGATCTAGCGGCCGATACGGCTCGCTACATTGCCAATTCGCCGAGCGGGACCCACACGGTTCCCGTTCCCGTTCATCATCGCCCCACCAGGGATCTCTACCCGATCGAACGGACACAGGTCGAAGTCGCCACAGCGGATCGCGTGTCCTTATTGAATGCGATCGATGTCGAGGCGCGCCGGTATGACCCGCGCATCAAGAATGTCATGGCCTCGTTTAACACGGAATACAAGGTAGTGATGGTCGCCACCTCGGACGGCAAGCTGATCGGGGATGTGCAGCCGCTTTCGAGGCTGCAAGTCACCTGTATCGCCGAAGAGAACGGTCAACGGCAAGCTGGCTCGTTCGGCGGCGGCGGCCGTGTCGGGTTTGAGTTCTATCACGAGGGCGATCGGTATCTGCGGTATGCACGTGAGGCGGCACGTGAAGCGATTCTCAACCTGTCCGCCGTCGAAGCGCCGGCCGGTGTCATGCCGGTCGTGCTGGGCGGAGGGTGGCCGGGAATATTGTTGCACGAAGCCATTGGCCATGGCCTGGAAGCGGACTTCAATCGCAAGAAAACCTCAGCATTTTCTCACCTCCTCGGCAAACGGGTGGCGTCCGATGTTTGTACGATCGTCGATGATGGAACCTTGCCGGGCCGGCGGGGCTCGCTCAACATGGATGATGAAGGGACCCCGACCGGTCATACGGTGCTCATCGAACGCGGGATTCTGCGCGGCTACATCACCGATAAATTAAATGCGCGTCTTATGGGCATTCCCGTGACCGGCAACGGGCGGCGAGAAAGTTACCAAAGTGTAGTGCTGCCGCGAATGACGAATACGTTCATGTTAGCTGGAACGTCGGACCCTGAGGAGATCATCCGCTCGGTCGATCGCGGGCTGTATGCCGTGTCGTTCGGTGGCGGGCAGGTGGATATCACCAACGGGAAATTCGTGTTTTCCGCCAGCGAAGCCTACTTGATCGAGGGGGGGAAGGTGACGAGGCCGGTCAAGGGCGCGACATTGATCGGCAGCGGTCCAGAGATCCTCACCAAAGTCTCGATGGTCGGGCATGACCTTAAGCTCGACGAGGGTATTGGTACTTGCGGCAAAGAAGGACAGTCCGTTCCAGTGGGCGTCGGACTGCCGACCATTCGAATCGATGAAATCACCGTGGGCGGGACGCAGCGATGAGTCAGCAGATACAACAGCGCGATGGGTATAGTCAGCTCGCCTTGGATCTCTTGGCTAAGGCGAAGCGTAGTGGGGCGACGGAGGCGGACATCATTATCGCCGACGGCGAAACATTTTCGGTGCAAGTCCGGTTGGGTGCCGTCGATCGTCTCACGAAAGCGCGGGAGAAGCATCTCGGCTTACGCGTGTTTGTCGGGAAACGTTCGGCCAGCACCTCCACCTCCGATTTCTCAGCGGACTCCTTGAATCAACTCGTCGCCGAGACTTGTATTTTGGCAAAGGCCGTCGTGGAAGATCAGGTGTCTGGTTTGCCGGCGGCGGATCAGATGGCGGGAGAGAGACCGGATTTGGATCTCTACGATCCCACCCGACTGAATACGGAACAGCAGATCGAATTGGCCAAACGAGTAGAGGCTTCCGCCATGTCTACGGACGAGCGCGTGACGAATTCTGAAGGGGGCGACTTCGACTCCTCCTCGGGGCGCGTGGTGCTGGGAAACAGCCACGGATTCCTGGGGGAGTACCAGAGTTCCAGTTTCTCAATGTCGGTGTCGCCTGTCGCCACCGATCCGGAGACGGGGGCCATGCAACGCGATTCCTGGTACGCTGTGCAACGGAAATTCGCCAAGCTGGATTCCCCGGAGGCGGTGGGACTGGAAGCGGCGCGGCGGACGGTCCGAAAGCTTGGAGCGAGGAAAGTGGCAACCCAACGAGTTCCTGTCGTCTTCGATTCCGAAACGGCTGGCAGTCTGATGGGGAATCTCTGCAGCGCGGTCTCAGGATATTCACTCTATAAAGGGGCTTCGTTCTTGGCAGGCCAATTAGACAAACCGCTGGCCCCGGCGTATGTGACGGTCTATGACGATGGACGAGTGGTCGGAGGACTGGGCTCTCGGCCGTTCGACGGCGAAGGTCTGCCGACCAGGGAGACGACGGTGGTGGAACGAGGGGTGTTGAAGAGCTACCTGCTCGATACCTATTCAGGAAGGAAGCTCGGGTTGGCGTCGACCGGTAATGCCTCGCGCAGCGTCGGCGAAAATCCATCGGTCGGTCCCACGAATTTCTATCTCGCCCCAGGGACGAGGACGGCGCAAGACATTATCAAGACCGTGAAACTGGGGCTGTATGTCACGGACCTCATCGGCTTCGGCATCAACATGGTGACTGGTGATTATTCACGGGGAGCCTCCGGGTTTTGGATCGAAGGGGGCGAGTTGGCCTATCCCGTGGAAGAGATCACGATCGCGGGCAATCTGAAAGACATGTTTGCAGGAATTGAGATGATCGGCAGCGATCTCGTGTTTCGCGGGCGCATTGCCAGTCCGACTGTGAAGATTGCAGAGATGATGGTGGCGGGAAGCTAGACTAGAGTACGAGTAAGGGGCAATTAGGCGGCGTGCTGTTCCCTTTAGCTTCTTGGCCCAAGCCTCGCGCCTGACACGCAGGAGGTGACGTTTGGCCGAGTCAATCAGAGAAATACTGGTCGAGTATCCCAGCGACAAGGTGACGATGCGGGCCTATGTGGCAGCCCCGCAGACCAAGGAGCGACGCCCTGCGGTCATCGTGATTCAGGAATGGTGGGGATTGACCGAACACATTAAGGACGTGGCAAAGCGCTATGCCGCTGAGGGGTATGTGGCGATTGCCCCCGACCTGTACTCCCGGTTGGGGTATGCCCTCACCACCGATCCTGGCGAGGCAGGCAAGTTAATGAATACGCTCCAGCAGGAGGACGGGCTTAAGGATCTCAACGCTACCGTCGCCTATCTCAAGTCCGTTCCCGAGGTCGACGCCACGAGAATCGGGGTGACCGGATTCTGCATGGGTGGGTCCTATGCCCTCATGCTGCCTTGTGTGAACAAAGATATCAAAGCTTCGGTGCCGTTCTATGGTCAGGTGCCGAACCCCGATGCGCCGCTTCAACAATTATCGGCTCCTGTCCTGTATTTTTATGGGGAGGATGATGGCTGGATTACCAAGGCGGATGTCCAGCGGCTCGCGGCGGGCTTCAAGAAATATAATAAGTCCGGCGAGATCAAAACCTATCCCGGCGCGGCTCATGCCTTTTTTCGGGATACGGATAAGGCTGTGTATCGGCCGGAGGCGGCCAAAGATGCCTGGGCGCGTACCACAGCATTCTTCAAACAGCATCTGAGAGCATAAGAGGGGTCCCGAGTGCCATGCCGCTTGATGTCGAACTCGGAAAGACCATGCTCCAATTGATTACGTCGCGATACGACGACCGGCATTGGCGCAAGAAGATTGAAAAGACCTTGGGTTTGCCTCAATCCGGTGTCGGGGATCCTGCGCAACAGCAGATGTTCATGTATCTTAAGATCGGGCTCAAGGCCTACAAATCGCGTCGGGCCGATCCGGATTCCTGGATAGTCGGAGGGTATGCCACGAAAGAAATCGTCGATCGAGCCAAGTTCCAGCCTCAGCTCGTCGGTCCCGACATTACGAAGGACGATGTCGCGTTTCTCGGCAGCGATCCTGGGAAAGAGATCGACGAAGCCTGGTGGGACGAGATGCTCGTGTCCTGGTTCGATGTCCCGGAGGAAGAAAAACCGGCAGAGCCAGAAGGGGAGTCAGCGATTGACTCCGAGTCAGCTTCTTCTGCGAAGGCCGAAAAGGCGTAGCCTCGTTTCGTGAAGACCGGTTCGAGACATGGGGTTCAAGCCCTTCGCCGAGTCTATCCGAAAAGTTCCATCTGCGCTGGTTGAGGCGGGTCAATCTGCAGTGTGGGAGCTTCTGGTGTGGCTGTGGCTTCCGTGGGTTTGACCGGTTTCGTCTGACGGTCAAGAAACTCTCTCAGTTTTTTGAAGTCCTCACGAAGCGGTTCAAGCATGCTGCTTTGATGCAAGGCTGCGGCTGGATGCAGTAATGGGAAGAGGACAAAGTCTTTCAAGTAGAACGCCTGGCCGCGAACCTTTGTAATCCCCACCTTCCGTTCCAGCAATGTCTGTGTTGCCCAATTCCCTAACGTACAGACCAATTTCGGGTGGATCATTGCGATCTGTTGCATCAGAAACGGTTTGCACGTCTCGACTTCATCCGATTCCGGGTCGCGGTTGTTCGGGGGGCGGCATTTGATCACGTTTGCGATGTAGATGTCGCTGCGTGACAATCCTACCGATTGCAGGAGATCGTTCAAGAGTTTTCCCGCAGCCCCGACAAATGGTTCCCCTTGCTGGTCTTCATGGAAACCAGGCGCTTCCCCCACAAACATTACGCTCGCATGCGGATTCCCCACACCAAACACCACTTGGGTTCGGCCCATCGTTGCGAGCTTGCAACGTTGGCAGTCATGCAGAGACTTGCTGAGTTCGAGGAGGGGCATGATGGTGAAGTGGAGCAGTTGAAAAGTTCAAAGGATTTTAGGCGGGCTGACCTTTCTTGTCAATGGAAGAGAAACGTGGGGAAAATGGTTGCATACATTGCCAAGTGTGGGTGGAGTCAGAGGAGGGAAGCATGCAATTCATGAAACGCCTGGTGTTCGGCTTCCTTGTCTTCATGATTAGCGTAGGCGTGGCTTGGGCTGGTGAGCGAGGGTATCAGCTTGTCGCTGGCAGAGACAGCAAGCTCTGCGCAAGAGTGCTGGAAGCGTTTCGTGAGGATTTGGACGATCGATGGCGGCTACGATACCAGCACGAGATTTTTCGGCAGATTACCTGGAAGCCAGTCGAGCTGAGGAGGCAAGGGCCAAGGACGAGGCACTGTTCGAGGCTTGATAAGGCGTTGTTTGATTTGGATAACGATGGGCAGTCGGATTTGGTGGTCAAGTCGACGTTCTGTATGAAGGGGAGTCCGAGCGACAGTTTCTATATGTTTCCTGCTGATAGTACTGTCCGT
>Ga0184632_10000486_pt1 | contig 15542 bp, 14 predicted proteins | sample PLM31_50_b1_FD_133153 | JGI IMG/M metagenome (GOLD analysis project Ga0184632, IMG submission 133153) | Groundwater sediment microbial communities from an aquifer in East River, Colorado, USA - PLM3-1_50_b1 | ecosystem: Environmental > Terrestrial > Soil > Riparian zone | place: USA: East... | reverse complement strand
TTGGCGGCATCGACGACCTACTACTACCGCGTACTGGCCTCCAACAGCGGTGGCAGCTCCGGATACTCCAACACCGCGAACGCCACGACCGCCCCCAGTGCTCCGGCGGCGCCGAGCGGCCTGACGGCGACGGCGGCGTCTTCGTCGCAGATCAACCTGGCGTGGGCGGACAACGCGACCAACGAAACGAGCCATCGGGTCGAGCGCTCGACCGATGGAACGAGCTTCACGACGGCGGCCACGCTCGGTGCCAACGTCACGACCTACGCCGACACCGGCTTGGCGACATCGACGACCTACTACTACCGCGTACTGGCCTCCAACAGCGGTGGCAGCTCCGGATACTCCAACACCGCGAACGCCACGACCAACGCCGCTCCGTTGGTGCCGGCGGCGCCGAGCGGCCTGACGGCGACGGCGGCCTCTTCGTCACAGATCAACCTGGCGTGGGTGGACAACGCGACCAACGAAACGAGCCAGCGAGTCGAGCGCTCGACCGATGGAACGAGCTTCACCACGGCGGCGACGCTCGGAGCGAACGTCACGACCTACGCCGACACCGGATTGGCGGCATCGACGACCTACTACTACCGCGTGCTGGCCTCCAACATCGTGGGCAGCTCCGGTTATTCCAACACCGCGAACGCCACGACCAACGCTCCGAGCACCAACATTGCCTCTCTGGCGGCGGTGACCGCGTCTTCGGAGAATCCAGCGGATGGCCAGCAGGCGACGAAGGCGGTGGACGGCGTGGTCGACGGTTACCCTGGCGATTACACGCGTGAGTGGGCCACGAGCGGACAGCGCGCCGGGGCGTGGATCCGGCTCTCGTGGGCAACGCCCTATGTCGTCGATAGGGTCGTTCTCTACGATCGGCCGAATTTGTCGGACAGGGTGACCGCCGGGACGCTCACGTTCAGCGACGGTACGACCGTCAGCGTCACGTCGCTCAGCAACAACGGCGCCGCGAAGATCGTCACGTTTACGCCACGCACAGCCACGAGTGCGACCTTCACGGTCACGGCGGTAAGCGCAGCCACGGTGAACGTCGGGTTGGCTGAAATGGAGGTTTTCGGCAGATAGGCTCGCCGTTGGATCACGCGCATCTGGTACGTGACCTCGACGAATCCGCGCTTGACCCATGACGCGCTCCGCCCACACTCACGCGGCTCGGATACTCCTCTCCTTGTATCTGCTCGAGTCCGCGGCATTGCTCGTCCTGGTTGGGATCTACAAGGCACCCGCCTACGACCGGACGGTGCTGTCCACGAAAGCCGGCACCACGCTGATTGTGGGGGGGATCGGCCTGATTGCCTCGGGGTGGCTTCTCATACGGCGGACCCGGGCGAGTGGCCCGTTGCGCGGAAGGGCAGTTGCGCTGGGCTTGACGACCAACCTGCTGTCGGGGCTTGTCGCATTCCTCCTGTTTGAAACCACCCTGCGAATTGTCGCGAGAAGAACGCCCGAAGGAATCGTAGTCGGCTCCGTGCCGGTGCGACCCAGCTGGGCTGAGCTGACAGCGCGGAGCCGTGAAGTACTCACCGGGGTCACCACCTTGGGGACCTGGGACAGGTCGTATTTCGTTTACGACCGCGAGCTCGGCTGGACCGTGGGTTCCAACCGGCGAAGTCCCAATGGGCTCTATTTCAGCAGCGTCGAGGGCATTAGAAGCGCGGGCCCGAATGTGCGCATGGCGGACCAGACCCCTCGATTCCGGGTCGCGCTCATCGGCGATTCGAACGCCTTCTCTTTCGAGGTGCCCTTCGCGGAGTCCTGGGGCCATCATCTGCAGCGGTTGCTCGGCGATGACGCGCAGGTGCTCAACTTCGGCGTGGACGGGTACGGAATCGACCAGGTGTATCTCCGATACCGGCGGGACGTGCGTCCCTGGAAGCCCCAGGTGGCGGTGATCGCCTTCATCGGGCATGACTTCTGGCGGACCATGGCCGTCTACCCATTCGTGAGCTGGGGATGGCTCGGGTATCTCGTGAAGCCCCGATTCGCGATCCGGAACTCCGAACTCGAGCTCCTCAACGTGCCGTTGCCCACCCCCGATGAGATTCTTGGCGCGGGCCGAGTCCAGCAGTTGCCTTTTGTCGAATATGACCTGGGCTACGCGACCACCGAGTGGTGCTGGCGCTTTGACCGCGGTCCTCTAAGCCTTCGTTTCCTGACGTCTGCTTTTCCTCGTCGGCCCCTTGCCGTTCCTCAGGTGTCGGAGGAGGCCGCCGAGGCATTGAACAGCCGGCTCTTGATTGAAATCGTCAAGTCCATGGAGCAGGCGGGGACCGTCCCCGTGTTCGTTTTTCTGCCCAGCTCCGCGGACGCCCTGGGGCGAGCGACACTCCTCCGCTCCCATGTTCACACGTTGGACGTGACCGGGTGTTTGGCCGAAGTACCACCCGATCGCAGGAGAGTGCCGAGCGGCCACCACTACACCGGGCTTGCGAACCAGGCCATCGCTCGATGCACGGCGCCGGCGGTGGAGCTCGCGCTCAGGAAGGTTGGAGATCCCGTGAAACGCTAGGCGCGACTCGTGCGGCGAGGTTCCGCGAAGTCGAGATAGTATTGGTTGAGCGTCTTCACTGTCCTGCTCAACGAGAACTTTTCGACCGTCTGTTTCCTCGCTGCCTCCGCCATCCGCTTACGAAGCGGGGTATCCCGGAGCAGCCTGCGTATCCCTTCCGCCAATTCGCTCGGGTTTCCCGGCTCCACGAGGAGCCCCGTCCGTCCGTCCTCCACGATCTCACGGATGCCCCCTGTTCTCGTCGCAATGACCGGCGTTCCCGAGGCCATCGCTTCGATCAATGGGATGCCGAAGGTTTCGTAGAGCGAGGGCAGCACCAGCAGGTCCGCCTCACGGTACCAACGGGGGAGATCCCGGTTTGGCACGGGCCCCACAAAGCGGACACGACCGACCATCTTCCCCCGCACCATCCGCTCGAGGGTACCCCTGTAGGTCTTGTCCGGCAGCCAGCGGAGCCGACGAGGGAAGTTCTCCTTCAGTCGCGCCCGCAGGCGACCCCAAGCCGTGTCGTCATAGAAAATCCGCAACTGCGATACGACGTCTGCGTCACTCATGTTGACGATGACTTCCATCGGGGCCATCCAGTCGGGGCCCACGATGTCGAGGCGCAAGTCGTCTTCCTCGATCAAGCGATGAAACGCCTCGAGCAGAACGTGAATGCCCTTCTCGGGCGAGATCCTCCCGACGAACAGGATCTTCCGCTCTTTGCCCGCGGGTGAAGAGGACCGCTGCTTTTCGTGGAAGAGGTCGACGTCTACCGTGTTGTATATCGTCCTGAGCTTCGGCGAACAGTCCGGCAAGGCCCGTCCGATTCTTTCGGACACGTACTGGCTGCACCCGAGCACCAGGTCCGCGTCCCGAATCTGCTTCCGCGCGAGCCGAGGCGGCAAGAGATTCAGCCACTCGACGTGCAGGTGTACGACGATCGTCGCCGATGGGTGGAAGGAACGGATGACCGATGCTGCCTGCGGGAACGAGTGGACGTGTACGACCTCGATTCCCTTCGCCGCCATGTCCGCGGCCGCCCGGGAGTAGTACTGCCTGGCGAAGAGAGAGGAGCTCATGCGAGGGCGGCGCGGATCCCGCAACTTCCGCAACTTGGTCAGTGGGAGCACGACGCGATCGATCCATGGGTCGAGCGGCGCGGAAACACGAACGTAGTGAATTCCGCCCTTCGTCTCGTACGCCGGTGCATCGTCGAATCTGCCCGAGTAGACGTACACGTCGTGTTCCTCGCGTAACCGCTGGGCCACCTGAGACGTCCAGATCGGGACCGATCCCTGCGGTCGCTCGGGCCGAATGCGGTTCCAGGGCTGGTGAAGGAACGCGATTTTCATCCCGTCACGGCGTCGACGGAGGCCGAGTGAAGTCCCGACAGATCCCAGCGGCAAGGCAAGAAGAGAATCCCGAAGCGACTGTCGATGCCCCGTCCGGATTTGTAGTAGTTCGACGGCTCGACGTCGAGCACGGCGCAGTGCTCCAGGACGTCGTGAAGCACGCCTCCCGGACTCGAAAGCCACAGCGACAGGAAGTACCTCCCAGGCATCAGGTTGAGGAAGTCGATCGCCAGATCCAAGTGACCCTTTCCCGCGGAGAGCGAAGGGATGTCCACACCGAGGTTCCAGGTGCTCACGTCGGTCAGGAACACTCCCATGGAGGAATGAAGCTGGAAGCCGAATATCAGCTGGGTCACCGTCTCGAAAGCCTCGTAATGGAGGCGAATGAGAAGCGCATCGCCGCTCCGAAGAACGGTCTGGTTGTTGCCGGCCGAGTCGAGTATCTCGATGCCCTGGTACCGTATGGCACCACTTCCTCGGCGATCGACGGCGGATGTCAGGTCCACGGTCGCTCGCTGCAAGCCCGTGAAGGTACGCATGTAATGGCTGATGACGTCCGAGGAGCTCCCGTCTTCGTGGAGTCGACCGCCTTCTATCCAGATCGAGCGCGGACAGAGGTGTTCCACCGCCGACATGTTGTGGGAGACGAACAATACCGTTCGGCCCCGGTAGCGGAGGTCGCCCATCGCGTTGAGGCACTTTCTCTGAAAGCCGATGTCCCCCACCGCGAGGACCTCGTCCACGAAGAGGACGTCGGTGTCGAGGTGCGCCGCGACCGAGAAGCCCAGGCGCAGGCGCATACCCGAGGAATACCGTTTGATGGGGGTGTCGATGAACTTCTCGACATCCGCGAACGCGATGATTTCATCCATTCGTCTCTCGATCTCTCGCCGCTTCATCCCGAGGATGGATCCGTTGAGGAACACGTTCTCTCTTCCCGTCAATTCCTCGTGGAACCCGGTGCCCACCTCCAAGAGGGATCCGGCGCGCCCCAATACGCTGACCGAACCTGACGAGGGGTAGGTGATCCGGGAAAGCACCTTCAGCAAGGTACTCTTGCCGGCTCCATTTCGCCCGATGATCCCTACGAGCTCGCCTTGCTCCACGTCGAAGGAGACGTCCCGCAGGGCCCAGATCCTGTTCTCGTTCCGGTTCCTCTCTCGCGGCCGAAACCGGCTCCTCAGCGCGTTCATGACGATCTCACGCAGCATGGCATCTGAGCTGGGAGCGCCGAGGGAGTAACTCTTGGAGAGATTGTTTATGCTGATGGCTTTCACGGGGACACCTGATCAGACAATGTCGGCGAGGACGCGTTCGGTCTTCCGAAAGTAGAACACGCTGAAGACGACGATCAGCACGGTCTCAGCGATGGAAACGCCGAGGAGCGAGATGTCGACCGGCCGAGTCGCCAGCGCAGAAGCCCGGAAGGCCTCAATGAGCCCGGTCAGTGGGTTCATGGCGACGACCCAGCGGTACGATGCCGGCACGAGCGCCAGAGGATAGATTATCGGGGTGGCGAACATCGCCATCTGGATGAGAAATGGAAGCGCGTACTTCACGTCCCTGTATCTCACGTTCAGACAGGCGACGATGCATCCCGACCCGAGCGCCAGGAGTAGTAGAGGTAAGGTGAGCAGCGGCCAAAGGACGAGGCGGGTGGTGAATGGCGTGCCGTAGTAGATCATCAGCACGACGAGCAGGAGTGAGGCGATGGCGAAATCGATCAGTCCCGCGAGGACGGCGGAAACCGGTATGGCAACCCGAGGGAAGTAGATCTTGGTGAGCAGGCTGGAATTTGAAACCATGCTGTTCCCGGAGGAAGAAAGCGCGGTCGAGAAGTACAACCAGGGAACCAGCGCGGTGTAGGCAAAAATGGCATAGGGAACGCCTTCGCGCTCGAAGCCGGCCAGGCGTCCGAAGATAAGGGTCAAAAGCACCATGGACATCAGGGGCTGGATGACGACCCACAGCGCACCGAGCAGCGTCTGCTTGTACCGCACCTTGACGTCCCGCAAGACGAGGAAATAGAAGACGTCCCGGTAGTCCCAGATTTCACGCAACCAGGCGCGCAAGCGATTGCCTCCCTCGCTCAGGTGGATTCTTCCAGAACATCCTCTGTTCCTCGGGACCGAGCGGCAGGCGGTCCTATCCCTCTACTTGACTCGGCGATGACTCAGCGACGCGTGGTCGGATGGGAGGAAAGCCAACGCAGCCCGAAATATGCAGCGTATTATGCGGCATCCCCGAGAACAAGGCAAGTTACGCGGGCAACGCGCCGAAGCGCGTGACCGAGAACGGCGCGATGTCCACCGGCGGGGCCTGACCGAGGACGAGGCCGGCGACGATCTCCCCCACCAGCGGCCCGAGCAGGATCCCGTTGCGATAGAGCCCGGCCGCGTGGAAGAGGCCCGGGAGGGCGCCGGGGCCGATGACCGGGAGGCCGTCGGGGGTGCCCGGCCGGAGCCCGGCCCACGAGTCGGCCACCCGCACGTCGCCGAGGATCGGAGCGATTTCGAGGGCGATCGAGATCACCTTGGCCAGGCCGGCGGCGGTGACCGTCTTGTCGAAGCCCGCGCGCTCCATGGTGCTGCCGGCCAGATTCCGCCCGTCGGCCCTCGGCACGATGTAGCCACGCGGAGAGCAGATCACGTGACGCAACAGCGCCGGCGCCATGTCGAAGACCACGATGTGCCCCCGCACCGGCTCGACGGGCGGAGGGAGCGGGTCGCCCGCCAGCAGCGCCGCCCATGCCCCCATCGCGTTGACGACCACCGGGGCGCGAAACACCTCCGTTCCTGCCCGCACGCCGGCGACGACGCCCTTCTCCACGACGAGCCCCGTCACGGGGCGGCCGGTCACGATCGACGCCCCCGCCGCCACCGCGGAGGCGGCCAGCGCGCGGACGAGGCGGACGTTGTCCACGCAGCGGTCGCCGGGCACGTACAAGCCGCCGATGACGCCGGGGTTGACGTTGGGCTCGGCCTCGTGGACGTCGGCCCGTCCGAGCATCTCGACCTCGAGGCCGCGGCGCTGCTGCCACTCTCGCCGCTCCTCGAGGTGACGCAGATCCTCGTCGTCGAGCGCCAGCTCGATCAGACCGCGGCGGGCGAGGTCGACGGAAAGGCCGGTTTCCGCCTCGAGAGCGGGGGCGAGCGTCAGATGGCGGTCGCGGGCCTTCAGCGCCAGGTCGAGCAGCGGAGACTCCTCGGCCGCCTCCGCCTGGGGCGCGAGCATCCCGGCCGCGGCGGTGGAGGCTTCCGCCCCGACGCGCTGGCGCTCGACGACGACGGTTTTCGCGCCCGCCGCCGCCAGCGCCCGGGCCGCGGCCAGCCCCACGATCCCGCCACCCACGATGACGACTTCGCCGTCCACGCTTTTGTCCTCCCGCCTTATTTTGCTATCCTTCGCGGCCAAGTGGACGCCCAGAAGGTTCCTTGCGTGGAGTGTCGGACGGAGATCGCCGTTCCGACCTCGTACGCGCAAGGCGACCACGTCAAGTGCTCGACGTGCGGGACCCGGCACAAGGTCAGCCGGTCCGGCGAATCGGTCCGCCTCGTGCTGGCCGACGTCGGCCCGTTGAAGGATGCGCTGCAGGCCAACGAGATGCAGCAGTCGCGCCTGGAGGCCGAGCTGCGCGCCGCGCGGGCGAGCTTCGGGATCGGAGTCAACGGCATCGGTCTGAGCGTCGCCTACGCGATCTGGCAGGTCGGCTTCAAGGACCGGCCGATCGCCCTCGACCTGCTGTGGGAGGTCATCGGGGTCGCGGTGCTGTGCGGCGTCCTCCTCGAGATGGCCAACTACTTGTTCCTCGCCAAACGCAAGGTCATGAGCCGGCTGTCGGAGGAGCTCGAGGATCTGGAGACCGAAGCCAGCGCCCTGAAACAAAAAATCCGCGAGGCGAGCCGCGTCTAGCCGGGTCTAGCTACCCGACCTGTCCCGTGGCGAGCAGCGACGCGACCGTCTGGTAGAGGGCGTACGAGCACCGGGGGACGTCGCGCTGCAGGTCGTTCATGGACGCCCCCTTCTTGAGCCGCGACCACACCGCCGCCGCCAGCTCCCCGCTCTCGGGATCGTGCCAGTCGAGCTGGGACGCTTTCTGCCGATACACGCGGTCGGGATCGGGGATCCGCTCCTTGAGCAGGGGCAGCTCGTCCTGTAACCGCATCGACTCCATCAGCAGCGAGATGGCGGGCATGGTGATGTCCACCTGTACTTCCTCCTCCTGGACCTGGCGGCCGGTGAAGGAGAAGTCACCTTCGAGGGCCGACTGGAAGAGCTCGAAGACCGCGTCGTCGCCCGTCAGGTGGCGCACCTTGGCCTTGGCGATGTTGCCCTTGAAGAAGAACAGCTCCGCGATCCTGTTCTTGGTCTTCCCCCCCTCCTGCGTGACGACCAGCGTCCCCGTCTGGTGGGAGCCGATCAGGGTCTGAATGACGGTGGCCAGGTCGAAGAAGCGGAGGTTGCCCTGGAGCTGCTTGGAGCCGCGGGGGACCTTCAGCGTCGTCGCCTCCAGCCGCTTCGCGAGCACCAGACACAGGTTGCGGGCGAAGGCGGGCAGCGTCTTCATGAGGTCGAGGAAGACCGGCTTGTCGACCGTGAACAGCTCGGCGCTCTCGGGCACGCGGGCGCTCGCGCTGCGCGGGGATCCGGTGAGCAAGGCCAGCTCGCCCAGGACCTCCCCCGGCCCAAGGTAGGCCACCGGGATGGGGTCGGCGGAATCGGCGGGGCTCGCCAGCACCTCGAGGGCCCCGCTCTTGACGATGTAGAGCCGGTCGCCCTCATCCCCCTGCCGGAAAACGACCTGGCCCGGGCCGTACTCCTGGAGCTGACCCTGGACGAGCACGGCCTTCAGCACCTCTTCGGGCTGGTTTTCGAAGAGGTCGGAAGTCCGCAGAAAGGACGTGTCGATGCCAGCCGGCATGGGAAGGTGCGATTATCCTATGCTAAGATGTGCGCGCTTTCACGCATGCGGACGGCAAACCGGCCGCCACGACCCCTACCAAGTGACTGAAGAGACAGACCTTATGACTTCGACCCTGGTTTCCCCGCTCAGCCCCGCCGACGTGCACCGCACGCTCGGCCGTTTCATGCTCGCCGACGGCTACGACCTCGTCTTCGACTTCGAGAAGAGCCACGGCTCGTGGGTGCACGACCGCCGTACGGGCCGCGAATACGTCGACTTCCTCACGTTCTTCGGTTCCAACCCGATCGGCTACAACCACCCGAAGATGAAGGATCCGGACTTCCTGCGGGTCCTCGCTAGAGTGGCCCAGCTCAAGCCGTCGCTACCCGACATCTACAGCGTCGAGTACGCGCAGGCCGTGGAGACCTTCGGGCGGATCGCGATGCCGCCGACCATGACCCATCTCTTCTTCGTCGAGGGAGGGGCGCTGGCGGTGGAGAACGCGCTGAAGGCCGCCTTCGACTGGAAGGTGAGACGCAACAAGGCCAGGGGCATCGCGGGGGAGAAGGGCACGCAAGTCGTGCACTTTCGCGAAGCCTTCCACGGGCGCAGCGGCTATACGTTGTCCCTCACCAACACCGACCCCATCAAGACCGAGTACTTCCCGAAATTCCGCTGGCCGCGGATCGAGACCCCCAAGCTACGCTTCCCGGTGACGCCGGAGGTGGAGACCGACGTCAAGGCGGCCGAGGAGCGTGCCCTGGACCAGGTGCGGCAGGCCTTCGCCGACAACCCCGACGACGTGGCCGCCATCATCATCGAGCCCATCCAGGCCGAGGGCGGGGACAACCATTTCCGGCCGGAGTTCCTGCAGGCGCTCGAGCGCACGGCCCGTCAGAACGAATGCCTCTTCATCGTGGACGAGGTGCAGACGGGGATCGGCCTCACCGGCAAGATGTGGGCCCACGAGCACTTCGGCATCCGGCCGGACGTGCTCGCCTTCGGAAAGAAGACGCAAGTTTGCGGGTGTCTGGCGGGGCCGAAGGTGGACGAAGAGCCCCAGAACGTCTTCAAGGTCGGATCGCGGATCAACTCCACGTTCGGGGGCAACCTCACCGACCTCGTGCGCTGCGCCCGGTACCTCGAGGTCATCCAGGAAGATCACCTCGTCGACAACGCGCGCGTGGTCGGCGAGCACCTGCTGCGGGGGCTGGAGTCTCTGCAGCGGGAGCGGGGCGGCCTCGTGAGCAACGCCCGGGGGCGCGGCCTGATGATCGCCTTCGACCTGGAGGCGCCCGCGCAGCGGGACGCCGCCCACAAGAAGATCGTGGCCGGCGGCCTCCTGCTGCTGAAGTGCGGCGTGCGCTCCATCCGTTTCCGCCCGCCCCTCAACCTGAGCACCGCCGAGGCCGACACCGGCCTGGAGATCCTGCGCCGGACCCTGAAGGATCTGTGAGGAGCCAAGCCGCGCCCTGAGGAGGTACCGATGATCGAGCGGGAAGCCGCGATCAAGATCTACAACGAAGCCCTGGGGGCCAAGGGAGCCAAGGGCCGACTGGTGCGGGTGGCGCCCGAGGGCTTCTACGAGGTGACGCTGGAGTCGGGCGGCCGGTACTACACGACCCTGCTCCCCATCTCCGGTACCGTGCTCCTGGCCGCCGAACCCGAGGAGGAAGTCGCGACTCTCGAGGTCGAGCGCTAGAGGATGGCGGGGCCGCTCAAGGTGGTGCACGTCGGCCTCGGCCCCATCGGCCAGGGCATCGCCCGGCTGGTCGCCGAGACGGACGGCTTGAAGATCGTCGGCGCCACCGACCCCTTCCCCGACCACGCGGGAAAGGACCTCGGCGTCCTGCTCGGCCTGCCGCGGCGGTTGCGCGTCAAGGTCGAGGGCAACCCGGAGCGCTTCCTCCGGCGGGCGCGCGCGGACGTGGCGGTGCTCAGCACCTCCTCCTCCCTCAAGACGGTCAAGTCACAGGTAGCGGCCCTCGTCCAGCGCGGGATGAACGTGGTGAGCACCTGCGAGGAGCTGGCCTTCCCCACGCCCGAGCACGCGGCCACCTTCCGGGAGCTCGACCGCCTGGCCAAGAAGAAGAAGGTCACCGTGCTCGCCACGGGGGTCAATCCCGGCTACGCCATGGATGCGCTCGCCCTCGTGCTCACCGCGCCCTGCGCGCGCGTGGACCGGGTGGCGGTCACGCGCGTCGTGGACGCCGGCACCCGCCGGCTGCCGCTGCAGCGCAAGGTCGGGGCGGGCCTGAACCTCAACCAGTTTCGGCGCGCGATCACGGAGGGGACGGTACGGCACGTAGGTCTGGTGGAGTCGGTGCACATGATCGCGGCCGCGCTGGGCTGGAAGCTGGACCGCGTGGAAGAGACGCTGGACCCCGCCATCGCTCCTCGCGATCTCGACACCGAGTACCTGCGCATCCCCGCGGGCGCGGCGGCGGGCATCAAGCAGTTCGCGCGCGGCTACCGCAACGGCGACGTGGCCATCAGCCTCGACCTGCAGATGTACGTCGGGGCCGAGAGCCCGCGCGACCACGTGCTCGTGGTCGGCCTGCCCCCCATCGACATGACGATCGCGGGTGGAGTCGCGGGGGACACTGCCACCGCCGCGATCGTCGTCAACGCCATCCCGAAGATCATGGCCGCGCCCGCCGGCGTGCTGACGATGAAGGACCTGCCGCTCGTCCACCGCTTCAACCCCGCCGAGGTGAAGGCCCGCCCCGCCAAGAAGCGGTAGGCCTTCCGGGCGGCGGACTGGTTCTACGCTATACTCCGCGCGAGTGTCCGAGTGAAGGGAACCCTCGGCGAAGGCGTCCTCGCCAGCGTCCTGCGCGAGTTGTACGTGGGGCGCAAGACCGGCGTGCTCCGCTTCACCCAGGGGCCAGCCCGGCGCACGATCCACTTCGTCAAGGGCAGCATCGTCCACGCCGCCAGCGAGGTGCCCGAGGAGCACCTCGGGGAGGTGCTGGTCCGCCTGGGCCGCCTGGCCCGGGGCGACGCCGACCGCGCCAGCGAGAGCGTCCTGCGCGAGCACAAGCGCCTGGGAGTGATCCTCATGGAGATGGGCCTCTTCGATCGGGGCCAGCTCGGGGACGCCCTCGCCCTTCACGCCCACGAGATCCTGCTCCGCATCTTCGAAGGAGCCAACGAAGGGAGCTACGAGTTCGAGGCCGCCCAGAACGAGGTCGCCCCCGAAGGCGAGTTCACGCTCAAGCTCTCCACCGGCGAGATCATCCTGGACGCGGTGCGCCGCGTGCGGGACCCCGACGTGGTGCGATACGCGCTCGGGGACATCGACCGCGTCCTCGCTCTTTCCAACGACCCGCTGCTTCGCTTCCAACGCATCACCCTCAGCCCCAGCGACGGGTACATCCTCTCGCGCATCGACGGCACGCTGAGCGCGCGGGAGATCATGCAGATGCTGTCGCTGCCGGCGGAGGAGGTGCAGCGGAGCCTCTTCGGCCTGCTGTGCACGGGTGTCGTGGAGCACGTGCCCGGGCCGCCCAAGGTGCAGGCCAGGGCGGTCCCCCTCCGACCCCGGCCTGCGCCCCGGCCGGAGCCTCCGCGCCCGGCGCCCATGGCTCCGCCCCCGGCCGTGCCGCCACCGGCGCCGGCCGAGCCTTCCGCCGACACTAAGGCGAAGCGCAAGGAGATCTCGGAAGCCTTCGAGACCCTGCGCACGAAGAGCCACTTCGAGGTGCTGGGCATCGAGCGCGCCGCGACCGATGCGCAGGTCAAGGACGCCTACTTCCGCCTCGCCAAGCGGTTCCATCCCGACACCCACCACGACCCGAACATGGCCGACCTGCGCGACAAGCTGGAGGCCGTGTTCATCCGCCTGGGGGAGGCGTACGAGGTGCTGCGCAGCCCGCGCAGCCGCGCCGCCTACGAGAGCGATCTGGCCAGCCGGGCGCCGCGCCCCGCCCCGGCTCCCGCCGCGGCGCCTGCTCCCCGCCCCGACCCCGTCCCCCCGATGGACCCGGCGGTGGCGGCGCAGTCGGTGCGGCGAGCCGAGAAGTACATGGAGCAGGAGAAATACTGGGACGCGATGCAGCTGCTGGAAGCTGCCGTCCCCGTGCTCGAGGGGAAGCAGAAGCAGCGCGCCCGCCTGGATCTGGCCCGCGTGTACACGAAGAACCCGAACTGGGTGCACCAGGCCGAGGAGACGCTGCACGAGGTCGTGCGCGATGACCCGAAGAACGCGGAGGCCTACCTGGCCCTGGGACAGCTCTACAAGGCAGGCGGGCTGCGCAGCCGTTCGGTGGGGATGTTCCGGAAGGTCGTGGAGCTGAAGCCGGACCACGAAGAAGCGCTGACGGAGTTGGCGGCCCTCGGCCCGGAACCGGAAGGGGGCGTGGACTCGGGAGGCTTCCTCAAGAAGCTCTTCGGCCGGCGATGACCGCGCCCGCTCCGCGGCGTTGCCGCGCCTGCCGGCGCGAGATCCGGGAGCCGGCCGGGGTCGAATGGGAGTGCGAGTGTGGGGTTCTGGTATGCGCCGACGCGGAATGCTTTGCGGAATACTTCAAGCAGGTGGCGGGCGGCGAAGGCATGCGATGCCTCACCTGCGGGCTGGTGATGTGAGCGCGCGCGGGGCGAGGGCGTGGGCGGCGGCGTTCGCGGCCGCGTTGCTGCTCCTCCCCCCTCACCCGGCCGGCGCGGACGTGTTCATCCTGCTCACCGGCGATCGGATCACCGGCAAGCCCGTGCTGAGGGGCAAGCGCACGATCACGGTGCAGACTCCCTTCGGCCAGCTGGTGATCCCGCGGTCGAGGATCGAGCGCATCATCAGGGCCGACGGCCGGGAGGAGCTGGTCAACGCGCCCGCGATCGTGGCCGCGCCCACGCCCGCCCCCGCACCGACCCGGCCGCCGGCTCCGCGCCCGCGCCTCACGCTGGTGGTCCAGGGGCAGACCTTCTTCTATGGCTGGGACAAGAACGACGCCGTCGACGTCGACCCGAGCCTGCGCCTGGAGGCGAGGCTCGACGAGGAGCCGCTGGCCTCCTGGGTCGACGGCCGAACCGATCCCGGGGCGCCGGGGGCCATCCTCAACAGCTTCTCGTTCGCCCCCGAGGACGTGTCCGCCTTCGCCCGGCGCGGCGTCGAGCTGTCTTCGCCCGAAGTCCAGCCGGGCCGCGCCGTGCTCAAGATCGGCCTTCCCCTGGAGACCACGCGGCGCCGGCTGCGCCTGACGTACCAGATCAACGAAGGCGATGCCCTGCACCCCGAATGGCGCGACCTGGCCCAGGGCGCGGCCGACGTGCGGCTGCACGCCGACGCTCCCACCATCGTGCAGGTGAAGCAGGACCGCGGCCGCATGGAGTTCTCGGGCTTCAGCCGCCGCCGCATGAAGAACGTCGAGACGTTCCACATCGAGCTGATCCCGGAATGAACCCTCCCTCCGGTATTTGACACCGCCCGCGCAGGCTCCTACCCTCGGATCATGGACGGTCCGGTCTGGACGGGCATCGTTCCTTCTCTCGCCCTGGGGATCGGCCTCGCGGCGTGCGCGGGCATCCGCGCGTGGCTCCCGCTGCTGCTCGCCGGTCTCCTCGCCCGCGCCGGCATCCTCGAGCTGGGCGCCTCGTTCCGTTTCATCGCTTCGAACCAGGCCCTGATTCTCTTCGGGGTCGCCACCATCGTCGAGATGATCGGCGACAAGGTGCCGGCGGTGGATCACGCCCTTGACGTCCTCTCGACCGTGCTGCGGCCGGCCGCCGGCTCGCTGCTGGCCGCCTCCGTGCTCTGGCGCATCCCCGACCCGCTCACGGCCCTCGCGCTCGGCGTGGCGGTGGGGGCGCCAGCCGCGCTCGTGCCCCACGCCGCGAAATCGGCCCTGCGGGCGGCATCCACCGCCTTCACCGGCGGTCTGGCCAATCCGCTGTTGAGCCTCGTCGAAGACCTGGCGGCCGTGGTCATGTTCGTCATCACGGTCGCGGTGCCCGTGGCGACGGCCATCGTCATCCTCGTCGTGGGCGGCCTCGTCCTCCGGCGTCTGCTCCGCCGCCGTCAACATTCCACCGTCCCCGCCACGTGATCCGGCCCCTCGCCGTGGCCGCGGTGGGCGCGGCGCTCCTTTGCCCCGTGCTCGCCGGCACGCAGACGCCCTCCCCTTCGCCGGCTCCGTCTCCGTCCGCGTCGCCCTCGGTCCGTCCCTTCACGCTCGAGGTGGACGTCGATGTGGTGTCGGTGACGGCGGTCGTGCACGACAAGGGCGGGCGGTTCCTGCGCGGGCTGGGGCCAAGGGACATCGAGGTCTTCGAGGACGGGACGCGTCAGGACGTCTCGTACTTCCGGGAGGTATCGGGGCCGTCGGCGGAGAAGATCCCGCTCTCGGTGGTGCTGGTCCTCGACGCCAGCGGGAGCATGCGCAACAACATGCACTTCCTGCAGGAGGCGGCCACCACCTTCGTAAACCGGCTGGAAGACGTGGACTCGGCCCTCGTCGTGGACTTCAACGAGGGGGTGCGGGGCAGCGTGGACTTCACCGGCGACACGGACCGCCTCGAGCAGTTCGTGGGGGCGCTGCAGGCCTGGGGGGGGACGGCGCTCTACGACGCGATGCACTACGGCCTCAACCGCATCAAGGACCAGCCGGGACGCAAGGCGATGATCGTGTTCTCCGACGGGGCCGACAACCGCAGCAGCATCGGCGAGCGGGAGCTGCTGGACTACGCGAGCTCGGTGGAGGCCACGGTCTACTGCGTGGGGATCCGGGGGGAGTCGGGCCTGCTCGCGCGAAGCCCTCGCGGGTTCATGCGCAAGCTGGCC
>Ga0184632_10000485_pt1 | contig 15561 bp, 15 predicted proteins | sample PLM31_50_b1_FD_133153 | JGI IMG/M metagenome (GOLD analysis project Ga0184632, IMG submission 133153) | Groundwater sediment microbial communities from an aquifer in East River, Colorado, USA - PLM3-1_50_b1 | ecosystem: Environmental > Terrestrial > Soil > Riparian zone | place: USA: East... | reverse complement strand
GCCCCGGGCACTTCGCCGCCCAGGGCAGGCTCGGCCCAGGGCGGTGGACCTTCGACATCGGCGCGACGGCCCGGGACGGGACCGTGGCGAGCGCGCGCTTCGAGCAGGTGATCGAGTGACGAGGAGGATGTCCATGCCACGCCGGGGAACCGGGCTGGCCCTGCCGGTCGCCCTGGTCCTGGCGGCCGCCTGCCTGGCTGCCTGTAGCAACGCCGAGCCGACGCCGCCGGCCGCCACCTCCACCACCCTCGGGGAGCGCCTGAGCAGCCCGGCCAAGCTCGCCATCGTCACCCCGCGCAACGGGCAGACCGTGGCAAAGGGCGAGGTGCGCCTCAAGGTCGAGCTCGACAAGGCCACGATCGTCAACGTGACCACCACCAACGTGCGGCCCGACCAGGGCCACGTCCACGTGCTGGTCGACGGGCAGCTCGCGGCCATGAACTACAAGCTGGACGGGACGCTGCCCGCCCTCTCCCCAGGCCAGCACGTGGTGCGGGTGGAGTTCGTGGCAGCCGACCACCTGCCGTTCGACCCCCGCGTGTTCACCCAAGCGGCGTTCCTGGTCAAATGACCTCCGTCCCATCCGGCCACGCCGGCCCAGGGGTCGGGCTCCGGCTGCTGGTGGTCGCGGCCGGCTGTGCCTGGCTGCTGCTGCGTCCCGGTCTCTGGGCGCTGCCGGCCGCCTCGGCAGCGCTCGCCGCCGGCTACCTCGCGCTCGGGGTGGCGGCGGCCAGGTCCCAGGGGCCGGCCGGGCGGCCGGTGCTCGCCTGGCCTGCGGTGCTCGCCATCGGGCTGGCCGCCGTCGCGGCCGCCAGCCTGGCCACCGGGCCGGGGTTGGCCGTGCGCGCCGACCCGGTCGCGCTGGCCCTGGTCGTCCTGGCCGCCGTGGCCGAGGAGGCGCTGTTCCGCGGGGCCCTCTACGGGCTCCTAGAACGCCTCGGCCCGGTCGCGGCCGTCGCCGGCGCCGCCCTGGCGTTCGCGCTCGTGCACGTCCCGCTCTATGGTATGGCCGCGCTCCCGGTCGACCTCGGCGCTGGCCTGCTGTTGTCGTGGCAGCGCTGGGCGTCGGGCCGGTGGACCGTCCCCGCGGCCACCCATGCCGCGGCCAACCTCCTGGCGGTGATCTCGCGGTGAAGTCGATCTATGACCGGACCTCGGTCGTTGCCCTGCTGCTGGTGACCGTGCTGCTGGCGGCGTCGTGTGGCAGCGGCGACGATCCCGTGACGATCGGTGCGATCTACCCGCTGTCGGGCCCGCAGTCGGTGGGCGGGATCGAGGAGTTCCGCGGCGTCAAGATCGCCGCGGAGCTGGCCAACCGGCAAGGCGGCGTCCGCGGCCGGCCGATCCGGCTCGACCAGGTCGACGTGCCGGTCGCCGAGGCCGCCCCCGGCGCCGTGGCCCAGCTCGCCGACCGTGGCGTCGACCTGCTGCTCGGCAGCTACGGCAGCACCATCTCCAGCCCGGCCGCCGCCGCCGCGGTCGGCCGCGGCCGGCTGTTCTGGGAGACCGGCGCGGTCGGCAAGATGGCCGGCGCGGACGCCGGCCGCGGCGGCCTGGTGTTCCGGATGGCCCCGACCGGCGGGGTGCTGGGGCGGACGGCGGTCTCGTTCGTGGCCGAGCAGCTCGCCCCGAAGCTCGGCCGCGCGCCGGGCTCGCTGCGTTGGGCGGTGGTCTCGGTCGACGACGTCTACGGGGAGGCGGTGGCCGAGGGGGCCCTGGTCGAGCTGCGCCGCCGTGGGCTGCCGGTGGTCGGCGAGCTCGCCTACGACCCCAACCACTACGACCCCAAGGCGGCCGTCCGGCGGATCGCCGCCCTCCGGCCGGACGTGCTGTTCGTGGTCGCCTACCTCGAAGACGGGGTGGCGCTGCGCCGCGAGACCGTGCGCCAGCACGTCCCCCTGCTCGCCAGCATCGGCACCTCGTCCAGCTACTGCATGCCCCAGTTCGGCGCGGAGCTGGGACGCGACGCGGTCGGCCTGTTCGCCTCCGACAAGCCCGACACCCACGGGATCAACCCCAAGGGCCTCGCCGAGGGCGCCCGCGTGCTGCTCACCGAGGCCGACGCCGCCTACAAGGCCGCCTACGGGGAGTCGATGACCGCTCCGGCGCTGGCCGGCTTCGCCGGCGGGTGGGCGCTGTTCCGCCACGTGCTGCCGGCCGCCAAGTCGACCAAGCCGGCGGACGTGGCCGCCGCCGCCCGCGCCGTGAAGGTGCCGCGCGGCGCCCTGCCCAACGGCAGCGGGATCGACTTCGCCTCCCCTGACAGGCCGGACGCGAGCGCCAACCTTGCCGCCAGCAGCGTCATCTGGCAGTGGGCTGGCATGAACCGCCGCGAGGTGGTGTGGCCACCCGAGTTCGCCACCGCTCCCCTCAACGCCCTCCCCATCGCTCGATGACCGGGGCGGGCACACCCGGTGGCCGGGGTGCCGTGGTAGCGGCGCCAGGCCGCCGCCGCGGCCGGTCGCGGCGGGCGGTGCTGGCCGGGCTCGCCCTCGCGCTGCTGTACGTGGCCGCCGCGGCGTTCAGCGGGTCGCTGAGCCCGCTCGCCAGGCGGCCGCTGCTGGACGGCCTGGCCCCGCCGACCCCCTACCGCTGGGTCAAGCCGCCGCCGGCGCTGGCCGCGGCCAACAAGCGCCCCACCCCGATGCACTTCACCCTGGCCTTCGGCGCCAACGGGTCGGAGGTGGGCGCCTTCTCCACCCAGGACGGGCAGTTCAACATGGTGTTCGGCGAGGGCGCCTTCGCGGCCAGGCCGGGCCAGTCCGAGGTGGCCTTCGACGTCGTGCCGCTGGACCCGGCCACCGTGGCGCCGGTCCCCAGCGGGCTGCTGGCCGCCGGCAACGCCTACCGGTTCACCGCCGCCTACCAGCCGTCGAAACGCCGGGTGGACAAGCTGGACGGCGAGGTCAACGCCGGGTTGGTCTACCCGCTGCTCTCGGCCCCGGTGTCCAGCCCCGGCGGGCACGTGCTGCTGTACTCGCCCGACGGCAAGGCCGCCTGGACCCGGCTGCAGAGCACCGACGCGCCAGGGGTCCACCAGGTCAGCGCCCGGCTCCCAGGGCCCGGGTACTTCATCGTCGCGATCCCACCCGGCTCGGTCGCCCCGGCGGCCGGCCACGGCCTGGCCTACCGGATCAGGCAGTTCCTGCCCGTCGTGGCCCTTGGGCTCCTGGTCGCCGCCGCCGGGTTCCTGGTGGTCGGCCGGACCGAGGTCAAGCGCTGGGTGGCCGCGCGCAGGCAGCCGGCCGGCCCGAGGTCCACGGACTCGAAGCCGGCGGGCTCCAAGCCGGCTGACTCGAAGCCGGCGGGCTCCAAGCCGGCTGGGCCGAAGCCGGCTGGGGGGAAGCGACCCGCGGGCGCCAAACGCCGGAGGCGGCGGTGAACGCCAGCCGCCGGGGCGGGGGCATGGGTCGGCGCTCCCTGGCCCGGCTCGGCCTGGCGCTGCCGCTCGCCGCGGTCCTGCTGGCCACCCTCGCCGGCCCCGCGGCGGCCCACGGGGTCGGGGTCGGCCTGCGGCCGACCAACTACCGCACCACGGTCACGGCGGTCACCCCGGCCCTGCCCGGCCTCAGCGTCCGCGTCCTCGAGGCCGGCGACAAGCTCGAGCTGACCAACCGCACCGGCCAGGAGGTGCTGGTCCTCGGCTACAACTCCGAGCCCTACCTGCGGGTCGGGCCGGCTGGGGTATTCCGCAACGAGCGCTCCCCGAGCAGCTACCAGAACCAGTTCTCCACCCCGCCGAGCAGCATCCCGGGTGGCCTCGACCCCTCCGCCCCGCCCCAGTGGCGGCGGATCGGCGCTGGCCCGACCACGGTCTGGCACGACCACCGCAGCCACCGGGAAGGGCTCGAGACCCCACCCGAGGTCCGCCAGGCCCCCGGGCGCAGGCACGTGGTCGTGCCGCGGTGGCAGATCGTCGTCCGGCAGGGGTCGAGGACCTTCATCATCAGCGGGAGCATCACCTGGGTTCCCGGGCCGTCCCCGTGGCCGTGGGCGCTGGCGGCGGTGCTGCTCTGCGGCGGGGTGCTCCTGGCCAGCCGCACCAGGTACTGGCGATGGGCTCTCGTCGCGGCGACCAGCGCCGCGGTCGCAGCCGACGTCGCCCACACGGGCGGGTCGTGGATCGCCTCGACCGCGGCCGCCGCGGTCAAGAGCTACGGCATGACCGTGTCGGCCATCGCCTGGGTGGTGGGGGTGTTGGCCGTGGTGCGGCTGCTGCGCGGCCAGGACGAGGCGGCGCGCACCTTCCTGCTCCTCGCGGCGGTGCTCCTGCTGCTCGCCGGGGCCGTGCTCGACCTCTCGGCGCTCACCCGCTCCCAGCTCCCGTCCGCCCTCGGGCCGGCCGCCACCCGGGCTTCGGTCACCGTGGTGCTCGGCCTCGGCGCGGGCCTGGCCATCGTGGCGCTGCGCGGCCTTCCCAAACCGGTCCGGTCGCGGGCCGGGGCCGGCAGACAGCCACCGAAACCGTTACCGCAGCGGTGACGGCACGCCCGGGTGGGCGCTGCCGTCTCAGGCGAACAGCCGGTCGCCGACGAAGCGGTCCTCGCCGGTTGCCCCGTGGGGGCAGAAGAAGTAGCCACCGCCGACGCAGGTCAGGTACTCGTCCAGGGACTGCGGGCGGGCCGCGGCCGGGGAGAGGCGCTGCTTGACCGCCTCGAACTGCGCGACCGGGTCCCGCTGGAAGCAGATGAACAGCAGGCCGGCGTCGAGCAGGCCGGCCTGGTCGTAGCCGTCGAAGTAGGGGTAGCTGCGCCGCAGGATGCGCTGGCCCTCGCTGCCGGGCAGGCGTGGGTTGGCGCGGCGGACGTGGCTGTCCAGGGGGGTGCGCTCCCCCTCCTGGTCGGCGAATGCCGGCTCGTCGGCCTCGCGCCGCCCGTCGAGCGGTGCGCCGCTGTCCCTCCGGCGGCCGATGATGCGCTCCTGGGACTGGAGCGTCTCCCGGTCCCAAGCCTCCAGGCGCTCACGGATCTTGCGCAGTACCAGGTAGGTGCCGTCCCGGGTCCAGGCCGGCTCGCCGGCGTCGCTGCCGTCCAGCCACACGAGCCGGCGTAGCAGCTCGCCGTCGCCCGTCGAGGGGTTGGCGGTGCCGTCCTTGAACCCGAGCAGCCCGCGGGCGTCGGCGACCTCGCCGCGAGCGCGCCGCACCGGGATGCGGCGCTGGCTGCCCCGGTTGACGACCCTTGGGGTCAGGGCGCCGCGCACGTGCCGCTCGACGTCCCGCAGGGCGTGCATGGCGACCAGGGGGTCCTCCGCGCAGATCTGCAGGAGCAGGTCGGCGTCGGTCTGGGCCGGGTCCAGGTCGTCGCCTGGGAACGACGGCATCGGCTTCAGCGCCCGGGGTCGGCGCTCGGCGATGCCGAACGGGTCGCCGGGCCGGTCGAACGGGCCGCCGCCGACGCCGAGCGTGATGGTCAGCTCCTGGGGGTCGCCGCCCGCTCCGAGGGTGCCGCTGTCGGGTGGCGGGTCACCCTGGCTGGTCGGCCGCTCCAGGGCCCCGGCGGTGAGCAGACGGGCGCGGGCGGTGACGGCGCGCAGCAGCCCGACCAGCTCGTCGCGGCGGCTGACCTGGAGGTCGTAGAGGGCGAGGAGGGCATGGGACTGGCGTGCCGTGGTGACACCGGCCTGGCGGGTGCCGTGGAAGGCCACGACGCTGCCCGCCGCGTCCTCGCCGCCCCCACGGGCATGCGCGAGCCCCAGTGTCAGCGCCGAGCCCCCTGCCAGCGCGGCGCCTCCACCGAGCCCGAGCGCCTGGCGCCTGGTGAGCCGCGGCCTGCCCGGGCGCGGTCCCGTCGCGCCGGCGTCGCCCGGTGGTGTGCTGTCCGGCTGCATCGCCCCGTCCTGCCGGGTCATCCGAACACGCCCGCCGTCGCGGCGATCGCGTTGGCCGCCCGGTCGACCTGCTGGCCGAGACCAGGCCAGCGGTCACGCGCCGGGTCGGCGCCGTCGAGCGTGGCCCGCAGGCGCGCGAGCTCCCGCTCGACGGCCTGGCCCGCGGTCGGGCGCGCCGCTCGCACGGCCGGGGCGACCGCGTCCCACAGGGCGGCCGCGCCGTCGAGCCGCGCCGCCGCGACGTCGAGCGCGAGGCCGGAGCGGGGCTCGCTGCGCCCGCCCAGGTCGTAGGCCTCGATGTCGCTGAGCAGGTGGCTGGCCGCCCGGACCTGGGCGCGGCCGTCCAGGGACAGGCCGTCGAGCTGCTCGCCCAACTCCTCCAGGTCGGCGGCGAGCTGGCGCGCCAGCGTCGCTCGCCGCTCCCATGGCGCGTGACCGTACAGGGCGGCCTCCACGGGGCGCAGCCCGCGCCAGTCGTCGCCGCCCGCCTCCTCGCGTGTGGCGGCGATGGCCCGGTCGGTGTCGGGGAACGCCTCGCCGGCGGGCCGCATCGCCTCGTACCCGAGGAGCACGGCGGCGTAGGCCTGGCGGGCGGCGGGCAGGTCGCGCGCGTGCACGGCATCGACCAGCCGGCGTGCGTGCCGCGCCGTGGCGGCGGCGCGGTCCCGCGCCCACGACCGGTAGGCGACCGACACGAGCGCGGCCTCGCGGGGGATCGACGGCGCCGGCGCGGCCGTGACCGGTCCCCGCGGCTCCCGCTGGGGCGCTTGCGGACGGCCGCCGACGCAGCCGCTGGCAAGCAGCACCAGGGTCGTGGCCGCGAGCATGGTGGTCCGGAGGCTGGCAGGTCTCATGGTGATTTGTGCTAGCCTAACACACCGCTTAGGCTTGCCTAAATTGCCTGATGGCAGCAGCCAGAGGCGAGACGACGACCCTCCCGGAGGCGTCCATGCGACCGCGACGACCGCAACTCTTCCCCGCCCTTGGCGTGCTGCTCGTCCTGGTCGCCGCCGCCTGTGGGGGGACCAGGGAGGAGACTCGGCGACAGGCGGCCCCGCCGGCCTCCGCGGAGCAGCAGTTCGGCTTCTCGGCGCTGCGGCTCGGCCAGTCGATCGCCGAGCTGCGCGGCCACTATGTCGCCGGCAAGGAGCTGTACGCGGCCGGGGACTTCGCAGGCGCCAAGGTCCACGCCGACCACCCGGTCCAGGAGCTGTACCGCTCGTTCCGGCAGGCCGTCGCCGAGCGCGACCCCGCGCTGGACCGCGAGATCCGCGACGCGCTCGACGAGGGCGTGGCGCTGATCGACCGCAAGGCCCCCGCGGCCGAGTTCAGCGCCAGGGTCGACAAGACCGCCGGCGAGCTGATGGACCGAGTCCTGCGCGTGGCCCACCCCGGCATCGACCCAGGCGACCCGGTCTTCAAGGCCGCCGTCGCCGCCGGGATCGTGGACACGGCGGCGACCGAGTACGAGGCGGCCGTTCCCGGCGACCAGGTCAAGCTGCTGGCCGAGTACCAGGACTCCTACGGATTCCAGTTCTACTGCCGGTCGCTGGTCGGCGGGCTCGGCGACCTCGGCGGCCGCCGCGGCGAGATCGACACCGCCTTCGCCGGCCTGGAGCAGAGCGCCTACAAGAGCCGCACCAAGGCGCCCAGCAGCCCGGTGGCCGCCAGCCAGGTGCGCGGCGACATCGACAAGATCGTCGCCGCCCTGGAGGCGGGTACCGGCCGCAGGCTCCTGCCAACCGAGACGACGCTGGCGGAGGAGCTGAAGGCGATCGCCGCCGGGCTCGACCAGGTCGTCGCGCTGCACGGGCAGGGCAAGAAGCAGGAGGCGCTGGACGCCGCCGCCGCCGTGTACGTCGACCGCTTCGAGGGGTTGGAGGCTGACATCGGTGCCGCGAACCCGGCGCTCTTGACCGACCTCGAACGGCGCATCTCCACTGGCGTGCGCGACAAGATCACCGCCGGCGCCCCCTTCGCCGAGCTGCAGGCCGAGGTGACCGCCATCAAGCAGTTGCTGCCCGAGGCCGAGAAGGCCCTCGGCGGCAATGGCACCACGAGGTACTGATGCCGCTCTGGGCGCGCGTCTCTCGCCTGGCGGCGGTCGCGGCGCTCGCCGCCGGCCTGCTCGCTGGGGTTGCCGCTCCGGCCGCGGCCGCCCAGGGGGGCGACGCGGAGCGCCGGCAGGTGATCGCCGAGTTCGACGCCTCCCGCGCCAAGGTGGACCAGGCGCTGGACGCCTACCAGGCTGGCCGCGGCCAGGATGCCTACCGGCTGGCCGTCTCCGCCTACCTCGACCATTTCGAGCGCGCCGAGCCGACCTTGCGGGTGGTCGACTCCACCCTCACGCTCGAGATGGAGGACCGCTACGCCGCGTTCCGCGACGCGATCCGAAGCGGCGGGCTGGGCGAGGTGCGTGCCGCTGCCGCAGACGTCCGAGCCGGGCTCACCGAGTTCGAGGGTGCGCTCCAGGGCACCAACCTGGGTGCCGCGTCGCTCGCCTTCGTCAGCTCGTTCTCGATCATCTTCCGCGAGGGGCTGGAGGCCGTGCTGATCCTGGCCGCCCTGCTCGGTTTCCTGGTCGCGGCCGACCAGCGCCGCTACCGCGGGCCGGTGGTCGCCGGGGTCGGCGCGGCGATCGTGGCCACCGTCGCCACCTTCGCGGTCCTCGGCCTGCTGCTGGACAGCGCCCCGGTGCAGCGGGAGCTGCTGGAGGCGGGCATGACCATCCTCGCGGTCGCCCTGCTGTTCGGGATCAGCTTCTGGCTGCTGCGGCGGATCGAGCACCGCCACTGGATGGAGTTCATCCGCTCCCGCCTGTGGGGGGCCACCGCCCGTGGCTCGGCCCTGGCCGTCGCCGCGGTCGGCTTCACCGCCGTGTTCCGCGAGGGCTTCGAGACCGTGCTGTTCTACCAGGCACTGCTGTTCTACGCCGACCGTGCGCTCGGCTACGTCGCGGCCGGCTTCGCCGCCGGCGCCGTCGCCCTGGCCGCGGTCGCCTGGATGATCCTGCGCCTGCGTCGCAAGCTGCCGATCCGCACCTTCATGACCGCGGCGGTGGCGATGGTCATGGCGCTGTCGGTGGCGTTCATCGGCAACGCCGTCAACCAGCTCCAGAACCTGGACTGGCTGCCCGCGACCAGCCTGCGCGACAGCCTGCCGCGGCTGCCGGTGGCGGTCGCCGAGCTGACCGGCATCCATCCGACCGTGCAGGGCATCGGCGCCCAGGTCGTGCTCGCGCTGGTGTACGCCGGCGGCTTCGCCGCCACCCGGGTCGCCGCCACCCGCCGCGAGGCCACCCCCGACGCCCAGGCCCGGGCCGGGTGATGACCGTGAGCGGCGGGGCGCTGGCACTCGGCGTCGACGTCGGGGGCACGTTCACCAAGGCGGTCGCCGTCCCCCGGTGGGGCGGCGGCTCCGACCCGGTCGCCGTCCAGAGCGTGCCCACCACCCACCACGCCGCCCAGGGAGTGGCCGAGGGCGCGGTCGAGGCGCTGCTCGGGGTCGTGGCCGCCCTCGGCGGGCGGCGCGCCGACGTCGAGCTGGTGGCGATCTCGACCACCCAGGCGGTCAACGCGCTGCTGGAGGGCGACGTCGCCACCGTCGGCATCCTCGCCATGGCCGACCGGGCCCACCTGCGCCGGACTGGCAAGCGCTCCCGCCTGCGGCCGGTCCCGCTCGCCCCCGGCCGCGAGCTGACCTGCCGCCATACCCTGCTGGACGTGACCGAGCCGCCTGACGAGGCCGCGCTCGACGCCGCCCTGGACGCGCTCGCGGCCCTTGGCGCCGAGGCGGTCGTCGTGACCTCCGCCTTCGGCGTCGACGACCCCACCCTGGAGCGCCGCGCGCTCGAGCGCGCCGCCGCGCGCGGCCTGCCCGCCTGCGCCGGCCACGAGCTGTCCGGGCTGTACGGGCTGGAGCTGCGCACCCAGACCGCCGCCGTCAACGCGAGCATCCTGCCGGCCATGGAGCGCACCGCCCGGCACGTGCGCGAGGCGCTGGACCGGGCCGGCCTCGCCCTGCCCCGGCTGCTGATCCGCGGCGACGGCGGGGCGACCCCGCTCGACCGGCTCACCGCCGACCCCATCCGCACCCTGTTCTCGGGACCGGCCGCGTCGGTCGCCGGGGCGGTGCAGGCGGCCGGGGTGTCCGACGCGCTGGTCGTCGAGCACGGTGGCACCTCCACCAACGTCGCCGTGGTCAGCGGCGGCCGGCCGGCCCTGGACTACGTGCGCATCGAGCGGTTCGCCACCTGCGTGCGCGCGCTGGACGTGCGGGTCGTCGGGATCGCCGGCGGTAGCCTGGTCCGGGCCGACGGCCGGCGCCGCTACGCGCTCGGGCCGCGGAGCGCCCACCACGCCGGCCTACCCTACGCGGCGTTCGCGCCTGCGCTGGAGGACGCGGAAGCTGTCGCGGTCGCCCCCCGCCAGGGCGACCCACCTGCCTACCTGGTCGCGCGTTGCCGCGACGGGCGTGCGGTGGCGGTCACCCCGACCTGCTTCGCCAACGCCCTCGAGCTGCTCGCCTCGGGCGACCCGGCCCACGGCGACCCGGCCGCCGCCGCGGTCGCGGTCCAGGCGCTGGCACGACAGGCCGGCCGCCCCTGGCGGGACTTCGCCGCCGACGCCTTGGACGGGGCGGCCCGTGCCATCCTGGAGGTCGCCCGCCCGCTGCTGGAGGCCCACCCGGCCGCCTGCCGTACGGTGGTGACCGCCGGCGGCGCGGCCGGGGTGCTCGGCCCGGCCGTCGCCCGCGTGCTCGGCGCCGAGGAGTGCCGGGCGCCCCACGCCGCGGTCTTGTCCTCCATCGGCGCCGCGCTCAGCCTGGTCCGCGCCGAGGCGGAGCGGACCATCCCCGACGCCGCTCCGGCCACCAGCGCGAGGATCGAGGCCGAGCTGGTCGCTGCCGCGCGCGCGGAGGCCGAGCGTGGCGGCGCCGACCCGGCAACCGTGGAGGTGCACCTGGAGCACGACCGCGCCCGCGGCACGGCCCGGGCGGTCGCCGTCGGCCGCCTCGGTAGGGGAGATAGAGGCAGCACGCCGCCGCGGGGCGGCCTCGGCCGGCTGGGAGACCCTCAAGGTGCGCACCGGGGGGCTTCGGAAGCCGACCCCGCCAGCCACGCGGCCGCCCGGCGGTGAGCTTCTACCCGCAGCGCGGCCGGCGCTGGCCCGGCCCGCTCACCGCCCTGGGGGTCGGGCTCCTGCTCGGCGGGATCGGCGGCGCCGTCGCCGGCCGGGCGACCGCCCCGTCCCTGGCCGAGCAGGCCCGCGAGCTGCGTCGCGAAACCGCTGGCGTGCTCTCCCGCCTCGAGGTCCTCACCGTCGAGTACCCCCAGGCGGTCCGGGACGGCCAGGTCGTCGGCCGCACCGAGTACGACGGCTCGGTCGCCCGGGTCGACAACGCCCGCAACGCCCTGGCCGGGCTGGCCAGCGACCTCCGCGCGGTCGACCCGGCCGGCTACGAGCAGGCCCGAGCCGCCGTCGACCGCCTGGCCGCCGACGTCGGCGCCCGCGCCGACCCGGCCACCGTCGCGGCCCGCGTGCGCCAGGTCCGCGCCGCCCTCACCGGGGCCGCCTGAAACGGGCGGTCCTTGGGGGCGGCAGCTTGTCCAGCTCCGACTGCCAGCGACGGTCTACCGATGCGCGGTACGCTCGCGATCGCGGTGCTCGGGCGGCTCGAGCTGGAAGGTCGAGTGCTCGATGTCGAAGTGCCCCGCCAGGCAGTCGCAGAGCCGGTCGAGCACGGCCGGGCCGGCCGCACCCTCCTCGAGCACGACGTGGGCCGAGAGCACGTTCATGCCGCTCGTGATCGTCCATGCGTGCAGGTCGTGGACGTCGGCCACCCCGGGGGTTGCGGCGATGTGCCTGCGCACGTCGTCCAGGTCCACGTCCTTCGGAGTGGCCTCGAGCAGCACGTCGACCGCGTCCCGGAGCAGGCTCCAGGTCCGCGGCAGGATGAGCAGGCCGATCAGGGCCGAGGCGATCGTGTCGGCGGCGCGGAAGCCGGTGCTGGCGACCACGACGGCCGCGACCACCACCGCGGCCGATCCCAGCAGGTCGCCGAGGACCTCCAGGTAGGCGCCGCGCAGGTTCAGGCTCCGGGCCTGGCCGTGACGCAGCAGCCACAGCGAGGCCGCGTTGCCGACCAGACCGGCCGTTGCCACGACGAGCATGGGACCGCTGGCGATCGCGGGAGGGTCGGCCAGCCGCCGTGCGGCCTCGACGAGCACGGCCAGGCCGACGCCGAACAGCAGCACCGAGTTGACCACGGCGGCCAGGATCTCCAGACGGTAGTAGCCGAAGGTGCGCGCGGTTGTCGGCGGCCGGCCGGCGAACCAGACCGCCAGCAGGGCCAGGCCGATCCCGACCGCGTCGATGAGCATGTGCCCGGCGTCGGCGAGCAGGGCCAGGCTGCCGGTGAGCAGACCAGCGACGGCCTCGGCCACCAGGATGGCCAGGGTCAGCAGGAAGACCGCCAAGAGCCGGCCCCGGGCGGCTCCCGCGGCACTGAAGCCGTGGGCATGGCGCATCAGCGGGTCGCCCGGCCCCGACCCGTCGCCCATGCCGATGCCGGCCGTCCTCCGCTCGTCCACACCACAGTATCCCGCCGCACCGGCGAGACCGTCGAACCAGGAGCGGGCGCGGCGGCCCTACCAGCCAGCGGGCCTCAGAACGGGCGGGCTGGCCTCGGTGCACCCGCTCGGGTGCCCTCGGCCCGGCGTGCCGGGGTCGGGGGGCGCTGCCGCGCACCGGCCGGTGCGCCGGGGGCTGGCCGGACCTGCCACGCGGGGCCTCGCTGCGCGCCCGCGGGAAGCGAGGCAGGCATCCTGGTACCGGCCCGGGCGCCTGGGCCTCCCGACAGCTCGACGGGGCGGACCGGCCGACCAGGCGCGGCCGCTACCCGGATGGCGCCGGCAGGGCCGCTGCGGCGGGCGGGGTTCGGGCGGGCTGGCCCGCGCGCGGCGGGCTGGCCCGCCCGGCGCGGTGCCGCCCTGGCCCCGGGAGCCTGGGGATGGGCAGGCGGCAGCCAGCGGGTGGTGAGCGCGCCCAGGACCGCGCCGTAGACCCAGTGCCCGGCCATGGCCCCCACCGCGACCACGGGTGTCAGCGGGAAGAAGTGGATCTGGGCCACGGGCCAGATCGCCAGGACGGCGAACAGGCCGAGGCAGACGAGGGTCCCGTAGGCGATGCCGAAGCGGACGCCGCGCCACGGCAGCATGGCGAACGCGAGCCCCATGCCGCCCCCGTTGCCGAGGAAGCGCCAGACATACCCCCAGACCCAGTTGGCGTTGGGGTCGAGGAACAGCAGCTGCCCGATCCGGGGGATGGGGTCGTCCCACATGCCGACGGCCACCAGGCCGAGCCGCAGCATGTCGTAGATGCCGGTCGCGATGATCCCGGCCAGCCAGCCGACCAGCGCCCGCCGCCCCCAGGTGCGGTGTCTGAGGCCCACCAGCAGGATGCACGCGACCGCCGGGATGAGCACGAACCGGGCGCCTTCGGGCAGCGGGATCATCTCCGAGTAGGCGGCGGCCAGCGAGGTGATCGCGGCGAAGCCCAGGGCCAGGAAGAGCAGCCTCGGGTACAGGGAGGGCAGTGACAGCAGCGGCTGGAGCGCCGCGAGCAGCCGTTGGTCCTCGTCGGCGGCCTTGCGCGCGGTCGTCTCCTGCCAGCTGCCGTGCTCCCCCGGCCGTTCGTGCCGGCCTCGCGGGACCAGCTCGGTCGAGGCCGCCCGCGTCCGTTCCGGCCGGCCCCGGCGCTCCTGGACCCGCTGGTGCCGGCCGCCAGGTTGCGCGCCGCCTTCACGCCATCCGGGTGCCGGCGCCGCCCGGGCGTCGCCAGGCATGGCAGCGGCCCTCCTGGCTGGCTGGCCCGGTCCCGGGAGCGGACGGCGGGCCGCCGGGGCGGGCGGACCGGCGGCGGGCCGAGGCCGGGGCGCGCCACCGGGGGCCGGGCGGGGCGCCCACAGCCTCGGGTCGGCGGGCCGCTGGCGGGGGTCAGGTGCCGGAAGCCTCGGGTCGCCGGGCCCACGGCGGGGGCCGGAGGTGGGCGGCCGGGAACCGGGAGCGGGAGGGCGGGCGCCGCCGTACGGCGGCGCCGCGCGCCGGGGCCCGGGCCCGGTACCCGGCGGGCCGGTCCCGCTGCTTGGCGGGCTCGGGTACGGGCGCTCGGGGGGACGCCGGGCGGGCACCGGGCCCGGGCGCGGATACACAGAGGGGTCGAGCAGCCTGGGGTCGGCGAAGCGGGCACGCGAGGCCGGGGGATCGGGATCCGGCGGAGGCTGCGGCCATGTGCCGGGCCTGCTCATCGTCTCGGTCACGTGCGATCCAACCCCTTCTCGGAGCCGGTCGACCAGGGCACCACTCGGGCGTGGCCGTGGTTGGCACGGCGCAGCGGGGTTCGCCTCGCAGCGGCAGATCGACGTGACACCACGTGGGGGCGTGGGGCCACCGGCTTCGTTCGGGTGGGGATGGGGGTCCCCAGGGGAGCACTACTCTACGAGCCTCAGCCACCAAGTCAACTCGGCAGGAGCAGCCGATCCGAGCCGGGCCAGGGGGCGGGCAAGCGCCCCGGCGAGGCCGCTGTGGCGGACGGCCTCGCCGGGGCAGACGGATTCGGGTCGCATCCCTCCCTTCGCCGCCGGTGGCACCGACGCGGTCTAGCCGGACAAGCATTTTAAGAGTACCTAATCAAACGATTGGCGCAAGGTCCCAAAACATGACACATGAGGAGCGTGGCGAGGCGGCTGACAGCAACGCCGGATCCGCAGCGCCGCTACGAGCCCTGGGACCAGGCCTGCTTCCAGCGGGCGAGCTGGCCGATCTCGGCCTGCCGGCCTGCCCTGACCTGCTCGGCGAGCTGGCGCACCTCGCCGAGTGAGCCGTCGGCCAGCTCGGTCTCGGCGAGCTTGACCGCCTCCTGGTGCAGGGTGGCGAACGCGTCGGCGAAGGCTGTGTCGAACTTCGTGCCGGTGAGCGCATCGAGCTGGTTGAGCTGCTGGTCGGTCAGCAGGCCAGGCGGCAGCGTCTCCGCGTCGACACCCTCCGGCTGGATCGGTTTGCCCCACCGCTGCAGCCACTGCTCCAGCTTGACGATCTCGTCGCCCCTGCTCACGGTCACGTCTTCGGCCAGCTTGCGCAGCTCCGGCCGGGCGGTGTGGCTCTCGATCAGCTCGACGACCTCGGTGGCCTGGTGGTCCTGGGCCAGCAGGCGCTGCACGAAGGCGACGTCGGCGTCGTTCAGCGGCCCCGATGCCGGCTGGTCGGTCCTGCCGGAGCCGCTGCAAGCGGCGAGCAGCAGCACCGCCACCAGCACCAGACGCCGCATCCGCCACCCTTCCTGACCCTGCCACCGACCGTGCGGACCGGCGCACCGCCGCAGTGTAGGGCCAGTTCGCCGAAGCGGCCCAAACCGTGACGGCAACGTTGCCCGCGGCGGGGCGGCGCCGGCGTCCAAGCCGGTGTCGCACCCCTCCGCCATGATGGTGGATTCGTCTCGACGCGGGAGGTCGTGCTGATGCGGACCGGGGTCGTGCTTCCGAACATGGGCGTCTGCGCGGATGCCGCGCTCGTGGCGCGGCTCGGCCGGGAGGCGGAGGACGCCGGCTGGGACGGCGTCTTCGGCTGGGACGCGCTCAACACCCCGGTCGAGGACCCGCGCAACCAGGCCACCTGCGACGAAGGTCGGCGAGGAGACCGATCGCCGCCTGCGGGCGCAACGGCTCGACGAGGCG
>Ga0184632_10000484_pt1 | contig 15590 bp, 24 predicted proteins | sample PLM31_50_b1_FD_133153 | JGI IMG/M metagenome (GOLD analysis project Ga0184632, IMG submission 133153) | Groundwater sediment microbial communities from an aquifer in East River, Colorado, USA - PLM3-1_50_b1 | ecosystem: Environmental > Terrestrial > Soil > Riparian zone | place: USA: East... | reverse complement strand
TCCACCAGCTGGGCATAGATGTGCCTGTTCGACCGGTACACAGCCAGGCGCGGGCGCTCGGCCGTCCCGGATACCTTGCGCCGGACCCGCCGATGCCGCCTGACCCTCGCCTCGCGCTTGAGGTCCGCGCGCATCATGAGGCGCCCTTCGCGGCCTTGCCGGCCTTCTTGCGGACGTGCTCGCCCTCGTACCGGATCCCCTTGCCCTTGTAAGGCTCTGGCTTGCGGATCTTCCGGATCTTCGCGGCGACCTCGCCTACCAGCTGCTTGTCGATCCCGCGGACAACGATCCGGTTCGTGGCCGGCACCTCGAACTCAATCCCCGGCGGCGCGAGAACGGCAACGGGATGCGAGAAACCGAGTGCCAGCTCGAGGTCGGCACCCTTCAACACGGCTCTATAACCGACCCCCACTATCTCCAGTCGCTTCTCGTACCCCTTCGTGACGCCCTCGACCATGTTCGCCACCAAGGTCCGGGTCAGCCCATGCAGGGAGCGGTGTAGGCGTTCGTCGCTGGGTCGCTCGATGCGAAGTGTGCTGTCCTCCAAACGGATCAGCATGTCCGCATGGAAGGTTTGCTCGAGCGAGCCGCGGGGGCCCTTGACCGACACCGTCGTTCCATCGACGGCGACTTCGACCTCACCGGGTACCGCGATCGGCTGCTTTCCGATTCGGGACATGCGCTTCCTCGACTCCTGCTTCTCGGGCTACCAGACGTAGGCAAGGACCTCGCCACCGACCTTTTGCTTCTTGGCTTGTCGGTCGGTGAGGATTCCCTGGGACGTAGAAAGGATAGCGATGCCGAGCCCTCCCAACACCCGCGGGAGCTCGTCACGGCCCGCGTAGACTCGCCGGCCAGGCTTGGACACGCGCTTCAAGCCGTTGATCGTCCGCTCACGGGTCGGGCTGTACTTGAGCTGGATCTTGATGATGCGTTCCTTTCCCTCTCCCTCGGCGGTGGCTTCCGCGACGTAGCCCTCGCGAGCCAGGATCTCGGCGATACGCTCCTTCAGGGAAGAACTGGGGATGCTCACTTCGTCCTTCTGCGCCATGTTGGCGTTCCGGATCCGCGTGAGCATGTCGGCGACAGGATCGGTCATGGTCATGGGATCACCACGACGCCTTCGTCACGCCGGGGATCTCGCCCTGGTGGGCCAGCTCCCGGAAACAGATGCGACACAAGAGGAATCGACGGAACACGGCCCGCGGGCGTCCGCATCGCGCGCACCGCGTGTAGGCGCGAGCCCGGAACTTCCGTCCCGCTCGCCTCTGCTTTTCGACCAGTGCCTTCTTCGCCATAGTCCTAGTCCTCTTCCTCAGGCCCCGACGGCCGTCATCCCGGCGAAGGGGAACCCTAGCTCCCTGAGCAAAGCTCTTCCCTCGTCGTCGTCCGGTGCCGTTGTCACGATCGTGATGTCCATACCTCGTACCTTGACCACCTTGTCGTAGTCGATCTCGGGAAAGATCAGCTGCTCGGTTACCCCCATCGTGTAATTGCCACTACCGTCGAACGCATCAGGATTCAGCCCGCGGAAGTCTCGGATCCTTGGAAGCGCCGTGGCCAGCAGACGGTCCAGGAACTCCCACATCCTGGCGCCCCGCAATGTCACCTTGGCGCCGATCGACATACCTTCGCGCAGCTTGAAGTTCGCGATCGACTTGCGGGCTCGGGTGATGGCCGGCTTCTGTCCAGTGATGAGCGCCAGGTCCTGGGCGGCCGCGTCGAGAAGCTTGGCGTCCCGGATGGCGTCGCCCACCCCCATGTTCACGACGATCTTTGCCAGGCGCGGCACGCGGAGCGGGTTGTCGATGCCCAGCTCCCGCTGGAGCGCGGGAACCACCTGCTGCCGGTAGCGCTCGTGGAGGCGCGGCGGAGGACCAGGGGTCCGTCGCGCGGGTGTCGAGGTCTCAGCCATGGTCGCCACTCTCAAGTCTCCGCCTCGCACCTGCGACAGATCCGTGCCTTCACTTCGCCCTCCCACCTGTGTCCGATCCGTGTGGGCTTGCTGCAGGAACGGCACACGAGCTGCACGTTCGACAGGTCGATGAAAAGCTCCGTGTCGATGATCCCGCCCTGTTGGAGCTGGCTCCCGGCCTTGGACCGCTTGCCTGCCGTGCGAGTGTGCTTCTTCGCGCGCGCGATACCCTCGACCATGATCCGGTTCTTGTCCGGTAGCACGTTCACGACACGGCCGCGGCGGCCGCGGTCCTTGCCCGCGATCACCTGTACCTCGTCGTTCTTTCGGATGTCGACGGTGGGCATGGCTTAAAGAACCTCCGGCGCGAGCGAGATGATCTTCATAAACCGCTTCTCACGCAGTTCGCGGGCGACCGGTCCGAAAATACGGGTGCCGCGAGGGTTGCGCTGCTCGTTGATCAGCACCACTGCGTTGTCGTCGAACTTTATGTAGGAGCCGTCGGGGCGCCGACGCTCTTTTGCGGTGCGAACCACCACGGCCTGCACCACCTCGCCTTTCTTGACGCCACCCCCCGGGAGGGCGTCCTTCACCGAGCCCACGATGACATCGCCGAGGCTCGCGTACCTGCGGCCGGAGCCGCCTAGGACGCGGATGCATAGGACCTCTTTGGCCCCGGTGTTGTCAGCCACGCGGCATCTCGTCTCCTGCTGGATCATGTCTCGCTACTTCGCTCTCTCGATGACCTCGATCACTCGCCAACGCTTGCTCTTGGAAAGGGGGCGAGTCTCCATGATCCTCACGGTGTCTCCCGCCCTTGCCTCGAACGAATCGTCGTGAGCTTTGAGCTTGGTCGAGCGCCGAACCGTCTTGCCGTAAAGAGGATGGCGCATCTGAGAGGAGATCCGGACGACCACGGTCTTCTCCATGGCGCTGGACACAACGACGCCGGTGCGAACCTTTCGCGCGGCTCGCTTGGTATCGGCCCTTGCGCTCACGCTTCCTCCTCGTTATCGAGTAGGGCCGAGGCACCGGCGGCCGCCTCCTCCTCGATCAGCGTCTCTTCCGCCATCTCCCCGATCGACCTTCCCTTGAGCTCGCCACGGGCGATCGCATCACGCCGCTCCTCCAGGGCCGCGCGATCTGCGGCCGCCACGCGCGCCTCCAGCTCCTCCTCCAGGTGACGGGTACGGAGCACCGTGAGGATGCGAGCGACATCGTGGCGGACATGCTTGATCCGCATCGGGTTGTCGAGCTGGCCCGTCGCCGACTGGAAGCGAAGGTTGAAGAGCTCCTCCTTCTGTCCCTCCAGACGCGCAAGGAGCTCGTCGTCGGGAAGCTCGCGCAGCTCGACGGCCTTCATGCCTCGGCTCCAACACGCACGATGAACTTGGATCGTATCGGCAGCTTGTGGGCCGCCCGGGCCATCGCCTCGCGGGCCATCGGCTCGCCGACACCCGACAGCTCGAACATGACGCGGCCGGGCTTGACCACCGCGACCCAGCCCTCGGGGTTCCCCTTGCCAGAGCCCATGCGGGTCTCGGCGGGCTTCTTGGTCACCGGTTTGTCGGGGAAGATATTGATCCACACCTTTCCACCTCGGCGGATGTGCCGGGTCATGGCCACCCGCGCAGCCTCGATCTGCCGGTTGGTGAGCCAGCCCGGTTCGAGAGCGAGCAGGCCGTAGTCGCCGAAATGCACTTCGGTACCGCCCTTCGCCTGGCCGCGCCTTCGGCCGCGGTGCTGCTTCCGGTGTTTGACGCGCTTGGGCTGGAGCATCTATGACCGCCCTCCCCTGGGCTTGACGCCCGGCTTGCCCCCCGAGGGACGGCGTGCGCCTGCTGGGCGGGTGCCACCGGCAGGTCGGGGTATCTCTTCGCGCACTTCCCGAGGTTCGGCGGGGGGGACCGGAACGCCTTCCTCGATCTCCCTCACGTCGGTGATCAGGGCCCCTCGGGAAGCCGCTCCGGAACCGGAGATTGGCACGCCGGCAAGGGCCCGGGCCCTTGCCAGCTCCGTCTTCTTCTCCTCCGCCGGTATCTCGTCACCGTGGTAGACCCAGACCTTCACGCCTATGACTCCGAAAGTGGTCTTGGCGATAGCGGTCCCGTAGTCGATCTTGGCGCGTAGCGTATGGAGGGGGACCCGGCCCTCGCGGTACCACTCGCGCCTTGACATCTCAGCGCCCCCGAGTCGGCCGGAGCACTGCACGCGTACGCCGAGCGCGCCAGACTTCATCGCGGTCTGCACTGTGCGTCGCATCGCCCGGCGAAACGAGACACGGCCCACCAGCTGTTCGGCAGTCCCTTGTGCGAGGAGCGCGGCGTCGGTTTCAGGCCGTAGCTCGCTCGCCGATTGGTTCATATCCTCGACCTTCACGTCGACGCGCTTGGCGGTCATCTTCTCCACGTCCTTGCGGATGCGGTCCACTTCCGCGCCCTTGCGGCCGATCACAATGCCCGGACGGGCGGTCCGAATGAACACCTGGATCTGATCGCCCTTGCGCTCGATGTCCACGCTGGAGATGCCGGCCCTGGTCAACTTGGTCGTGATGTACTGGCGAATACGGACATCCTCATGCAGGGACTGCGAATAGTCCTTGCGCGCGTACCACTTCGACTTCCACGGGTAGATCACCCCAAGCCGAAATCCGTACGGATTAACCTTGTGCCCCACCGCTCACCTCTTCAAAGCTCTGGACCACGACCGTGACGTGGCTGGTTCGTTTGCGGATCCGGTTGGCCCGGCCGTAGGCCCGCGGGCGGAAGCGCCGGAGCGTTGGCCCCTCGTCCACCCAGGCGCGCGAGACGACCAGGTTCTCTGGGATGGCTTGCTTCTGCTCGGCGTTGGCCACAGCCGACTCCAGCACCTTGATGAGCGTGCGGTTCGGGCCGAGCGCCGAAAGGCGAAGAATCCGGCGGGCGTCGTCGACGTGCCGCCCCCGGATGAGGTCGATCGACCGCCGCATCTTTCGCGGCGCGATCCTCACGTACTTTGCGCTTGCCTTGGCTTCCACTGCTCCCTCTTCGCCTATTTGAGCGCCGAGCTGCGTTCGGTGTGGTGGCCGTGCGTCCGGAACGTCCGCGTAAGGGCGAACTCACCGAGCTTGTGCCCCACCATCGACTCGGTGATAAACACCGGGACGTGCTTCCTGCCATCGTGGACTGCGATCGTGTGCCCGACCATCTCGGGGACGACGGTCGAGCGCCGCGACCAGGTCTTGATGACGCGCTTGTCGCCGCGACGGTTCATCTCGACCACCTTGACCATGAGATGGTCATCCACGAACGGCCCCTTCTTGATTGAACGCGGCATGGTGGCTATCCCCTCCTCTTCCCGCGCCGGCGAACTATCAGCTTGTCGGACGGCTTGGGCTTTCGGGTTCGGCCCTCCGGCTTGCCCCACGGGCTTGTCGGGTGGCGCCCTCCGCTGGACTTTCCCTCGCCCCCGCCGAGCGGATGATCGACCGGGTTCATCGCTACGCCGCGAACGCCGGGGCGCCTTCCGAGCCAGCGGTTGCGCCCGGCCTTACCCCAGGATACGAGCTCGTGCTCAGGGTTCCCTACCTCACCGACCGTGGCTCTGCACCGTGCATCCACCAGCCGGATCTCTCCGGAAGGCATCCGCAGGGTGGCGAATCCGGCCTCTTTTGCGAGGAGCTGAACACCCGTCCCGGCGGAACGAGCCATCTTCGCGCCGGCTCCCGGCTTTAGCTCCACCGCGTGCACAACGGTCCCGACCGGGATGCTCGAGAGTGGCAGGGCGTTGCCCGGGCGAATATCGGCACCGGCGCCGGACACCAAGCCCTGGCCGACCTCCAAGCCCTTCGGTGCCAGGATGTAGCGCTTCTCGCCGTCCTTGTAGTGCAGAAGCGCGATCCGTGCTGATCTGTTCGGGTCGTATTCGATCTGCGCCACCTTGGCGGGCACCCCATCCTTGTCGCGGCGAAAGTCGATCACGCGGTACTGACGCTTGTGCCCTCCACCCTGGTGGCGAGCGGTGATGCGCCCGTGGACGTTCCTCCCGGCCTTCTTGGGAAGCGCCTTTGTGAGCGACTTCTCGGGCTTGCCCCTCGTGAGATCTGAGAAGTCCGAGACACTTGCGCCCCGTCGTCCGGGCGTGGTCGGTTTGTATTTGCGAACCGGCATCTATGGACCTTTCGCTTCGAATATCTCGATCTTGTCGTCCGGCGCCAGGGTAACGACTGCCCGCTTCTGGTCCGGGCGCCTACCGGTCCCGAGCCGGGTGCGCTTCACCTTGCCCCGTCGGTTCATGGTGTTCACGCCGAGAACCCGGACGTTCCAGATGCTCTGGATCGCCTCCTTGATCTCGGTCTTGCTCGCCTCGCCGGCGACCAGGAACGTATATGCGTTGCGCTCGAGGCTGGCGTAGGACTTCTCCGAGACTATCGGCCGGATGACGATGTCACGTGGACTCTTCATGACTCCGCCTCGGTCTCATCCGTTTCCGCATCGGGCTCAACCGGGACCCACTCCCACTCCCCGCCGGACAGAACGTTCAAGGCCTCGCTCGTGAAAAGGACCCGGTCGGCGTAGAGCACGTCGAACGTCGATAGATTGCCTGGATAGTCGAGCTTGACTCTCGCCAGGTTCTGGAAGGACTTCTCGGTGGAATCGTCCGGCCGCCCAATAACGATCAGGACCTTCCCCTCCAGTCCAAGCGCGTCGAGCACGGCGACCGCATCCTTCGTTCGAGGGGCATCGAACGCAAGCCCATCCACGACGGCCAGCTTCCCGCTCTGCAGCGCGTCGGAGAGCGCGGAGCGCAGGGACGCGCGGCGAACCTTCTTGTTGACCCGGACAGAGTGGTCACGGGGCTTTGGGCCGTGAGCGACGCCGCCGCCAGTCCAGATCGGCGACCGAATCGAGCCGTGACGAGCCCTGCCCGTACCCTTTTGGCGCCAGGGCTTCTTCCCTCCGCCCGACACTTCGGCTCTGGTTTTCGTATCGTGCGTGCCGGCCCGCCGGGCGGCCATGCCGGCCACGACGACTTGGTGCATGACGACCGTGTTGACAGGGGCGTCGAACAGGTCGGCGGGCAACTCGCGCTCCGCCAGAACCTCTCCGCGCACGTCACGTACCTCTATGGTGGCCATCAGCGGTGATGCTTCCTGATCTCGCCGGTCTTCACGCTCGAACGCACCATCAAGAGGCTCCCCGTCGCCCCCGGGACCGCGCCGCGCAGCAGGAGCAGGTTGCGCTCGGGATCGGACTCCACGACCTCCAGGTTCAGGATCGTCACACGTTCGTTGCCCATCTGGCCGGCCATCTTGGTCCCCTTGAAGACGCGCGAGGGAGTGGCGCATGCGCCGATCGCGCCGGGCGAGCGATGCTTGCGCTCCGTACCGTGCGATGCCCCCATACCTCGGAACCCGTGGCGCTTCATCGGCCCAGAGAACCCCTTGCCCTTCGAGACGCCGACGACGTCAGCGTGCTCGCCGGGTTCGAAGATTCCGACCGTGATCTCCTGGCCAAGGGTGTAATCGGAGGCAGACTCGGTCCGTAGCTCAACGACGTATCGAGCCGGCTTTACCCCGGCCGCCTTGAAGTGACCGCCCATGGGTTTGTCGACCCTTCCCCGGCGAGCCTCTGCGAACGCGAGCTGGACGGCCTCGTAGCCGTCGCGTTCCTTCGTCCTAACCTGTGTGACCAGGCACGGGCCGGCCTGGATGACCGTCACGGGCACCGCTCGTGAGTCCTCGGTGAAGATCTGCGTCATCCCGAGCTTGGTCCCGAGAATGCCTTTGGTCGCCCCCATCTCCGCCCCTTACAGCTTGATCTCGATGTCGACGCCGGCCGAGAGGTTCAGGCGTTGCAGCTCCTGCACCGTCTTGGAAGTAGCGTCCATGATGTCGATGAGCCGTTTGTGGGTGAGCATTTGGAAATGCTCGCGGCTGTCCTTGTGCCGGTGGGGCGATCGAATCACCGTATAGAGGTTGCGCTCCGTTGGAAGCGGAACCGGTCCCACGACCTTCGCCCCGGTCCGAACCACGTGGTCGACGATGTCCCGCGCAGCGGCGTCCAGGATCTCGTGGTCGTAGCCACGCAGCTTGATCCGGATTCGCGGCGCGGGCATCAGTTCCCACCTTGACCGGGGCTGCGAGCTTTGAGCACGGCGGTTTTGAAGGCCGGCTGGTCACGACGCGCCTTGACCGCTGTCCAAACCTCGGGGCAGTCGTCATCGGCCATGCTCAGCACCTTGCGGACCGCGCTGTCGAGGGCGCGTTTGTCGGCCGCCGACGGCGCGGCGGGCAGGAGATCTTCGAGGTGTCGTGTGTAACAGCTCACTTGAGGATCTTGGTCACCCTTCCTGCACCCACAGTGCGGCCGCCTTCACGGATCGCGAACCGGAGTCCTTCTTCCATTGCGATCGGGCTGATCAGCTCGACGGTCATTGCCGTGTTGTCCCCCGGCATGACCATCTCCGTCCCCTCCGCCAACTTGATGGTCCCGGTCACGTCGGTGGTGCGGAAGTAGAACTGGGGACGGTAGTTTCCGAAGAACGGCGTGTGCCGCCCGCCCTCTTCCTTCGACAGGATGTAGACCTGGGCCTCAAATTCAGTGTGCGGCGTGATCGAGCCGGGCTTCGCCAAGACCTGCCCGCGCTCGATGTCGTCCTTGTCGATGCCGCGAAGCAGTACGCCCACGTTGTCCCCGGCCTGGACATCGTCCAAGAGCTTGCGGAACATCTCCAGGTCGGTGGCGACTGTCTTTCTGGTGGCACGGATGCCGACGATCTCGACCTCGGACATCTTGTTGAGCACGCCGCGCTCTACGCGACCCGTGGCCACGGTCCCACGTCCCGTGATCGAGAAGATGTCCTCGATCGGCATCAGGAAAGGCTTGTCGACGTCTCGCTCGGGCTGAGGGATGTAGTTGTCGCAGGCATCCATGAGCTCGAGGATCTTGCCCGTCCACTCGGGGTCGCCTTCGAGCGCCTTGAGAGCCGAACCGATCACGACGGGCACCTCGTCGCCGGGGAACTCGTAAGAGGTCAGCAACTCACGGACCTCAAGCTCGACCAGGTCCAGTAGCTCGGGGTCGTCCACCATGTCGGCCTTGTTCAGGAAGACCACGATGTAGGGAACCCCGACCTGGCGGGCCAGTAGGACGTGCTCGCGGGTCTGCGGCATCGGGCCATCTGCCGCCGAGACGACCAGGATGGCGCCGTCCATTTGAGCCGCGCCCGTGATCATGTTCTTGATGTAGTCGGCGTGGCCGGGACAGTCCACGTGGGCGTAGTGCCTGTTGTCGGTCTGGTACTCCACGTGCGCTATCGCTATGGTGATGCCGCGCTCCTTCTCCTCGGGCGCCTTGTCGATCTGGTCGAACGGCGTGAAGTCGGCCAGCCCCTTCTCCGCCAGCACCTTCGTGATGGCAGCAGTGAGCGTGGTCTTACCGTGGTCGATGTGGCCGATCGTCCCGATGTTGACGTGCGGCTTGGTCCTCTCGAACTTCTTCTTCGCCATCTCCCTTTCTCCTTCTCGGGCTACTCGCCCCGGACTCTGGCCACGATCTCCTTGGAGATCTGCACAGGTACCTCCTGGTACGCGTGCAGCTGCATGGGCGTGTGCGATGCGCGCCCCTGGGTCCTGGATCTCAGGTCCGTGGCGTAGCCGAACAGCTCCGCGAGCGGCACCAGCACGCGGATAGCCCGCATCCCCGACCGCTCGTCGATATGTTCGATCCGCCCGCGGCGGGCCGTCACATCCCCCAGCACCTCGCCCATGAACTCCTCGGGGACGATGATCTCGAAGGACATCACCGGCTCCAAGAGCACCGGGTCGGCCTTGCGGGCAGCGTCTCGGAAGGCCATCTGTCCGGCGATCTTGAACGCGATCTCGGAGGAGTCCACCTCATGGTACGACCCATCGATCAGCGTGGCGCGGATGTCCACCACCGGGTATCCCGCCAGGACCCCCGACTCCATTGCGTCCTGGATCCCGTCGTCCACGGCCGGGACGTACTCGCGCGGGATGTTCCCACCGACGACCTTGTTCACGAACTCGTACCCGCCGCCGGGCCCTGTCGGCTCCAGGTCGATGACCACGTGGCCGTACTGGCCGTGACCGCCGGTCTGGCGGATGTAGCGCGCCACGACCTTGTGAACAGCCTTGCGGATCGTCTCCCGATAGGCCACTTGCGGCTTGCCGACATTCGCCCCCACGTTGAACTCTCGCGTGAGGCGGTCGACCAGGATCTCCAGGTGCAGTTCGCCCATCCCCGAGATCAGCGTCTGACCGGTCTCGTCGTTGAATCGAACGATGAACGTGGGGTCCTCATCGGCCAGCTTGGCCAGCGCGTTCGTCAGCTTGTCCTGGTCGGCCTTCGTCTTGGGCTCGATCGCCACCGAGACGACCGGTATCGGGAAGGTCATCGACTCGAGGATCACCGGGTTGGCCGGGTCGCAAAGGGTGTCGCCGGTGGTTGTGTGCTTAAGTCCCACCACGGCGACGATGTCGCCGGTGAAGGCCGCGTCCATGTCCTCCCTGTGGTTGGCGTGCATCTGCAGGATGCGCCCCACACGCTCTTTGCGATCCTTGCTCGAGTTCTCGACGTGCGCTCCCGTTCGCAGAGTGCCCGAGTAGACGCGCAGGTACGTGAGCCGGCCTACATAGGGATCGGACATGATCTTGAACGCGAGCGCTGAGAAGGGCTCCTCGTCGCTGGGTGCTCGAACGACCTCTTCATGGGTCTTCGGTGCGGTTCCCACTAGAGGCGGCACGTCGACTGGCGAAGGGAGGTAGGCCACCACTGCGTCCAGTAGCGGCTGGATCGCCTTGTTCTTGAAGGCGGAACCGCACAGCACCGGGGTGCCCATCGCCTCGAGCGTGGCTTTGCGTACGGCCCGCCTGAGCTCGGTTTCGTCGGGCTCCTGCCCGTGCACGTACTTCTCGAACAGGGCCTCGTCGTGATCCGCGAGCTGCTCGAAAAGGCGGTGCCGCCACTCCCGGGCCTGCGGAAGGAGGGCCGCGGGGATCTCCACCGTCTCCCACTCCTCGCCCATGCCTTCCGACCACCGTAGGGCCTTCATCTCGATGAGGTCCACAACGCCCACGAACGACGACTCGACGCCCCAGGGCAGCTGTACGACCAGCGGCACCGCGTGCAGCCGCTCCTGGATCATCTGGACGGTCCGCCCGAAGTCGGCGCCGACGCGGTCCATCTTGTTCACGAAGCAGATACGAGGCACCTGGTAGCGGTCGGCCTGACGCCACACGGTCTCGCTCTGAGGCTCGACGCCTGCCACTGCGTCGAAGACGGCTATGGCGCCGTCCAGCACCCTGAGGGAGCGTTCGACTTCGACCGTGAAGTCCACGTGGCCGGGGGTGTCGATGATGTTGATCCAGTGGTTCTTCCACATGCATGTGGTGGCCGCCGAGGTGATGGTTATCCCACGCTCGCGCTCCTGGACCATCCAATCCATCTGGGCGGTGCCCTCGTGGACCTCGCCGACCTTGTATGACTTGCCCGTGTAATACAGGATCCTCTCGGTCGTCGTGGTCTTGCCCGCGTCGATGTGGGCCATGATCCCGATATTCCGGGTCCGGACGAGCGGATACTCCCGGATGACCAGGGCCTTGCCGGCCCCTCCGGGTGTGCGTCCCGCCGTCTCCTTCGTCACCTGCGCCATGTCGTTCAGCTTCCTCGCGGGGGTACCCATGACCTAGGGTCCGACCCCCTTCTCGATCACCATCTGTAGTGCGCGAACGCCTTGTTCGCCTCGGCCATCTTGTGCATGTCCTCGCGCCGCTTGACCGACGCCCCCTGCCCGCCCGCCGCGTCCATGATCTCTCCGACCAGCCGTTCGGCCATCGAGTGCTCCCGCCGGGCCCGGGAGTAGTTCACCAGCCACCGGAGAGCGAGGGTTGTCCCTCGTCCCGGCCGAACCTCCACCGGGACCTGGTAGGAGGCCCCACCCACCCGCCGAGACCTGGTCTCCAGTAGTGGCCTCGCGTTGTCCACGGCCTTCTTCAGCGTGATCACCGGATCGTTCGCCGTACGCTCGCTGATGATCTCGAGGGCTCGGTAGACGATCCGCTCGGCGAGCGCCTTCTTGCCTGAGAGCAGGATCTTGTTTATCAGCTGTGTCACCAGCTGGTTCTGATAGATCGGGTCTGGCAATGTCCCGCGCTTGGCCGCAGCTCCCTTTCGAGGCATCGTCGACTCCCCTAGCTGGCCTTGGCGCCGTACTTGGAACGCGCCTTCTTGCGGTCACGCACCCCGGCGGTGTCGAGGGCGGCGCGGATCACCTTGTATCTGACCCCAGGCAGGTCCCGCACCCGGCCGGCCCTGACCAGCACGATCGAGTGCTCCTGCAGGTTGTGGCCGATACCCGGGATGTAAGCGGTGACCTCTATGCCGGTCGTTAGGCGGACGCGGGCGACCTTCCGGAGCGCGGAGTTCGGCTTCTTGGGCGTGGTGGTGTAGACGCGCGTGCAGACACCGCGGCGCTGTGGAGAACCCCGGAGCGCGGGGCTCTTCGTCTTGCTCCGCGGGCGGCGTCGCCCATTCCTGACAAGCTGCTGTACGGTCGGCATAGCTCTCTCGTCTGCACTCTTGCTCTCGTTGTCCTCGCCCCTGACGAGCCTGATCGCAAGGCCCGGCTGCCGCCTGGGCCCAGGGAGCAACTAGCGCGGCGCTCCCTTAGGGGTCTTTACAAGACGCGCTGCAAGCGGCCCGACCACCGGACCACGACCCTGAATGCTACCGAGTACGGGTGGGCACTGTCAAAGCCCCGACCTGCTATAACGCCTTCCTCGATCCCCGGCGTGACGCCAGCCCCGGCAGGTGAAAGAATCCCGTGGACCCCTAGGAGAATTTTGGATGGCGATGAATCCCGACATCGAACTGCCCAGGCGCAGGGACGCCGAAGGCGACTTTCACCAGCTCCTGGCGGACACCTGCCCCGATTGCGGATGCACCGTCTACCGCGCGAAGGATCAGCAGGAACTCATCTGGGAGCCAGGCGCTGCCTGGGACGAGAACTGCAAAGACCGATCCTGCCACTGTCACACGGACCCGGTTATCGGCTCCCGCCCATAGTCGCCGGCGCGCGCTGGCTCGCCACGCTCGGCACAGTAGCGGATCATTGGCGCGGCCATCAGCGCGGTGATCACCGCTATCAACACCACGATCGTGTACATGGGGACCGTGAGCAGGCCGATCGAGAGGCCGATAGACGCGATGATCAGCTCACTCGCCCCCCTGGCGTTCCGCCCGGCCGCGACTGCCGCGGCCTCCCATGGCGGGAGCCCGCCTATTCGCGCGCCCAGACCCCCTCCCAGTAGCTTCCCCATGCAGGCCAGCCCCAACACGCCGAACGCCACTACCAAGATCGAACCCGTCAGCGTCGTGAGGTCTACCTTGATGCCCACGTAGGCGAAGAAGAAGGGAACGAAAAAGCTGGAGGCGACACGTCTGATCGCTTCGATCGCCTCCTTGTCCCGTGTCTTCCACGGAGTCCGGAAGATCAAGATGCCCGCGATGAAGGTTCCTAGCACCAGATGCAGACCGAGAGCCTGGGTGATGGCGCCCCAGTGAACACGATTACCAGCATGGCGGTCCCCTGCGAGTAGGGGATCCTGGCTTTTGCTGTCGCGGCGAACACCTTGCGAACGAGCCACTGTCCGATGGTGAAGGCCATCAGGACGAACAAGCTGGCTCCCACCAAGGCCACACCGGCCCCGCTAGTGTCGAACTCACGGTCCACGACTAGTCCGGTGACGACCGCGAGCAGGACCCAGCCGACCGTGTCGTCCACCAACGCCGTGGAGATGATTACCATGCCGACTCGGGTCTGGAACAGATCAAGATCCATGAGGATGCGCGCAATGACGGGGATCGCCGAGATCGATATAGCCGTCCGGATGAAGAGCGCGAAGACCGGACGCGAGACCCCCGGGCCTATCAGGCGGCCAGGGATCACCCACCCCAGGGCAAGACCAAGCACGAACGGCAGGAAGAAGCCCCCTATCCAACTAGCCACGACCGCCCGCCCGGCCTTGCGTACGATGCTCAAGCGAGCGTCGAATCCCGACAGAAGTACAAGCATGATGACGCCGAGCCAGCTCATGATCTCGAGGAGATCACGTTGTACCGGCTTTGCGGGGAAGAGCGCATCGAACCCACGCGGCCAGAGCTTGCCGAACAGGGACGGGCCGAGGAGCATCCCTGCCAGCAGCTCGCCCACGACTGCGGCTATTCCCAACCGCACCGCCAATTCGCCACCCAAGCGGGCCGCGACCACCAGCACGATGACCTCGGCCAGGAACAGGAATAGCTCGTGCTCGGTCAGCGCCCCCATCCCCCTGGGCAGGTCGCGGGAGGACTCAAGGTCAAATCTCCCACTGCTTCTCGAAGAGGCGGCCCAGGGCACGGGCGATCCTACTGGCCTCCTCCTGGGCGAACCGTGAGAGCTTGGGGGCATCCTCCTGAGGTGCTTGAGAGGTCTCTGCTGGTTGCGCCTCCCGCCCCATCGTTGGCGCCGCGACGATCGGGCGCGCGGTGGCTAATACGGGCGCTGTCGCGTCCAACGCCTTGGGGGCATCGACGGCCGCCGGCGCCGCGACCCGCTTCCGGCGCCTTGGGCCGTAACCGAGGAGGCGCAGCGCGTTGACCACTACGGTCACACTCGATACCGCCATCGCCCCAGCGGCCACGGTGGGAGAGACCTTGCCCGCCACGGTCAGGGGAATCATCAGGACGTTGTAGGCGAAGCCCCAGGTGAGGTTCTGAGCTATCACCCAGAACGTCCTCTTGGCGAGCTCGAGTGAATGTCCGACAAGCCGCAGGTCCCCTCCCATGATCAACACGTGCCCGGCCTCTATTGCCACATCGGTCCCAGTCCCGAGGGCGATGCCAAGGTCTGCCTGCGCCAGGGCGGGCGCGTCGTTGACGCCATCCCCGACGAAGGCGACCCTCTTCCCGGCCGCCTGGAGTCGCCGCACCTCATCGATCTTGCCTTGCGGGAAGACCTCCGCCACGGCCCGATCGACACCTACCTCCCGCGCGACGGCCTCCACTGCGGCCTTCCTGTCACCGCTCACCACGGCGACGTCCCATCCCCAACGGCGAAGCCTGCTCACCGCCTCTGCCGCTCCCTCCTTGACGGCGTCGAAGGCTCCGAGAAGACCTATGGGTTCCCCGTCGCGCCACACCGCGAAGACGGTCAGCCCGCGCTCCGACAGTTCGTCGGCTCTGGCTGCTAGTTCCGGCGGCAGCCCCTCCGGCCGACCCACCCGCACCTTCATCCCGGCAACGATGGCGGTGATCCCCGCACCCGGCTCGGCGCGGTGGCCAACGGCGTCCAGGACTGGGGCCCCGGCGCGCTCCGCCTCCTTGACCACCGCGGTCGCGATCGGGTGTTCCGATCCTCGCTCGACGGCGGCCGCGAAAGCCAACAGCTCACCTTCGGTTGTATTCAGCGGCACGATCTCCGAAACGCTCATCGACCCCTCAGTGAGCGTCCCCGTCTTGTCAATCAGGATCGTGTCGATCCGGCGAGCAGCCTCGAAGACCTCGCCGCCCTTGAAAAGGATCCCGAGCTCCGCGGCCCGGCCGCTCCCCGCCATGATCGCAACCGGAGTGGCCAGCCCAAGGGAGCAGGGGCACGCTACGAGCACCACAGCTGCGGCTCGAAGCAGCGCTCCGCC
>Ga0184632_10000483_pt1 | contig 15639 bp, 12 predicted proteins | sample PLM31_50_b1_FD_133153 | JGI IMG/M metagenome (GOLD analysis project Ga0184632, IMG submission 133153) | Groundwater sediment microbial communities from an aquifer in East River, Colorado, USA - PLM3-1_50_b1 | ecosystem: Environmental > Terrestrial > Soil > Riparian zone | place: USA: East... | reverse complement strand
GATCCCCTTCGCACCGAACGGCCCGTCCGGCGCAGGTACCTCCACGATCAGCGTGTCGATCTCCGGGACGCAGTCCGCCACAGGGATCGCGTAGTCGAGGAACGAGCCCGTCAGCAAGTGTCCGCTCTCGTCGTGGTCCAGCTGTTCGTAGAGAGCCCAGCCCATTCCCTGCGTCGCTCCCCCGCGCATCTGGCCCTCGACGAGCGCCGGGTTCAGCGCACGTCCGACGTCCTGGGCGATCACGTGCTTGAGCAACTCGACTTCGCCCGTCTCCCGGTCGACGCGCACATGTGAGAGGTGAGCGGCAACCGAAGGTGCTCCGACAGTCTGGGCGGAGCCACCGTGACCCTCGATCGGCTCGTAGCGGCCTCCGAAGCGAAGCGCCTTGCGGGCGAGCTCCTCGACCGTGATCGAGCGGTCGGGAGCACCGACCGCGCGCACGACTCCGTCGACGACCTCGAGATCGTCGGGCGCGATCTCGAGCTCCTGAGAGGCGGCCGCGAGCACCTTCACGCGGGCAGCTCGCGCGGCGCCTTCCACCGCCTTGCCCACCGTGTAGGTGACCTTCGAGCCGCCACTCGCCCCCGCGTAGGGGCCAGTGGCCGTGTCAGCGCTCACGACGCGGACCTTGTCGGGCTCTAGGCCGAACGCTGCGGCCGCAATGACTGCGAACCCCGTGTGCACGCCACTCATGTCTGCGGCAGAGGTGACGACGGTCATCGTCCCGTCCGCGTCGACCCGACACACGGCTGCTGCCGGCTCGTTGCCACCCGGCCAGTAGCCGGCGGCCATGCCCACTCCCTCGCCATCGGGGAGCGATTCCCGATCGCGCCAGAGTGAGTGCTCCCTCAGACGCTCGAGAACCTCGACTGCGCCGACCGTCGGAAAGGGATTGCCGCTGACGCCGACGTCTCCCTCGACGACGGCGTTGCGCAGGCGCATCTCGATTGGATCGAGGTCGAGCGCAACCGCGAGCTCATCGAGCAGCGACTCGAGCGCGAAGGCCGCGGTCGGGGCTCCCGGCGCGCGGTAGGCACCGAACGTGAAGCGGTTCGTCTGGACGCCGTACCCGCGCAGGTCGTGTGCTTCCCAGCGGTACGGCCCGGCGACGAGGAGCGATGTGATTCCCTCCACGCCCCAGCCGGCGTTCGAGCCCCGGTCGACCAGCATCCGCGCTTCGATACCTGTGAACGTGCCGTCCCTGCGCGCGCCCACGCGAAGGTGGGTGACCTGCGCCGACGCCGGGTTCGTCGCCTGGAAATCCTCGCCGCGGGTGAGGACGAGGCGGACGGGACGGCGGAGGGCGAGCGCGGCTCCCGCGGCGAGCGGCTCGATGAGCGCGAACTTGCCGCCAAACGCGCCTCCGAGCGGTTCCGCGATTACCCGGATTCGCTCGAGCGGAAGCCCGAACGCGCGGGCCAGCTCGCTTCGCGTCACGAACGAGCCCTGCGTGCTCGTGGAGACGACGAGCGTCCCCGATGGCTCGAGCCACGCCGTTGCAACCTGCGGTTCGATGTAGGCCTGGTACACCCACGGTGTCCGAAACGTCCCGGAGACGACGACGTCGCTCGCGTCGAGCGCCGCCGCAGCGTTCCCCGAGCGCCGGTTCACGGTATCGAGGACGTTCCCGGAGAGCTGCTCCTCGTCGGCGTCCTGCTCGCCTTCGTCGACACCGGCGTGGATCGACTCCAGGTCGCCGCCGCCCTCGTCCTCCTCGACGAGGCGAGCAAGCGGAGCGCCGGGGACCATGGCGTCTTCGAGCCCGACGACCGCCGGTAGCGACTCGTACTCGACCACGACCGCCTCGGCGCCATCTTCGGCGGCCGCCTCGGTCTCGGCCACGACGAGCGCGACGGGCTGACCAGCGAAGACGACTTCCTCGCGGGCGAGCGGCTCGGCGGTCCGGTCGGTTCCCGATGTCGCCATCGGAAGATCGGCAGCGACGAGCACCGCGACGACTCCCGTCACGGAGAGCGCTGCCTCCCGATCGACCTGCCGGATGCGCGCATGCGGCTCGGTCGAGAGGATCGGGCGAGCGTGCAGGAGGCCGTGGACGTATCCGTCGGCGGCGAACCTCGTCGCACCGGTCACCTTGTCCGGCGCATCGATCCGCGGGCGCCGGACACCGATCACCGCTTCGCTCATGGGCCAACTCCCGTTGGCCTCCGAGCGTGGAGGGGTGTGGGGAACCGGGAGTTTCCCCACGCTCTCAAGAAGAAGGGGGCACGCGGGGGAAACATGGTTGCCCCCGCGAACGCGAGCCGGAGGCGAGCGTTGCTCACCGGTCCTCCACTGCGCGCTCTTTCGCTCGCTCGAGCGCGCGTTCGACGAGGACGATCGCGAGCCCTCGCCGGTAGTCGGCCGGGGCGAAGCGGTCGCCGAAGACCTCGGTGTCGCCGACCGGATCGCCGTGGTCCGAGACGAGGAATGGCCGGCCGGCGATTCCGGTCACCGCAACCCGTTCCCCGTCCGGTCCGACCGAGGCAGCCGCGCCTGCGAGCGCGAAGCCTGAGGCGGGGTGTTCGACCGAGACGTACGCCGAGCCGGAACCCAGCTCGGATAGCGGGACGACGACGTCGGTTATGAGCTCCTGCGCCCGGAGCGCGGTCATGAACGGTCCGACGAAGAAATCGGCGAGTCGAACGACCCGGTCGCCGTTCGGCGAGCGAAGGGAGACGGCGGCTTCGAGCGCGAGCAGGACGGCGGGCATGTCCGACGCTGGATCCGCATGAGCGAGACTCCCGCCCACCGTCCCACGGTTTCGAACCTGGAGATCGCCTATACCGTCCGCGCACTCTGCCATCGCGGACAGCGCGGGGCGCCGGAGCTCCTCGGCGCGGAGCAGATCGTCCCACGTGGTCAGCGGGCCGATGTGCAGCTCGTTGCCGCGGACGTCGACGCCTCGCAGCTCGAGGCGCGAGATGTCGACCACGAGCGACGGCCGCGCGATCCGCAGCTTCATGATCGGGAGGAGCGACTGGCCGCCCGCAAGTGCCTTGGCGTCCGGTTCAGCCAGCAGCGCAAGGGCGTCGTCGATGTCCGTCGCGCGTGCGTAGCGAACGGGTGCAGGGATCACGAGCCCTCGCCTCGCAGCGCGTCGCCGGCTGCGCGCACGGACTCGACGATCGTCTGGTACCCCGTGCAGCGACACAGGTTCCCGCGGAGCGCATGGCGAATCGTAGCGTGGCTGGGTTCCGCGTCACGCGACAGCAGATCGAAGCTCGTGAGGATGACACCCGGCGTGCAGAAGCCGCACTGGAGCCCGTGGTGCTCGACGAACGCGCGCTGGATCGGATGCGTGTCACCGTCAGCCGAAAGCCCCTCGATGGTCGTGACCTCCATGCCCTCAGCCTGCACTGCCAGCACGGTGCAGCTTTTCACTGCCCGTCCATCGAGGAGGACCGTGCACGCGCCGCACTGGCTCGTGTCACAGCCGATGTGCGTACCGGTCAGCCCGAGCTCGTCGCGGAGAGCGTGTACGAGAAGCGTTCGCGCCTCGACCTCGAGCGAGCGCGACTCGCCGTTGACGACGAGCGAGAGGGCAGAGCTCGATTCCGGGCGATCAGCCATGTCTCGGGCAATCACCGCACACCGAGCTCTCAGGCACCGGCAGGTAGCGCGGCGAGCTTCTCACGCAGGTACGCGAGGTACGGCTCCGGGTCGATCGTCGAGGAGCCCGTCAGGCGCTCGATGGTCTCCTTCGGCGTGAGTTTCCGGCCGAGCGAGTACAGGTTGTCCCGAAGCCAGTCGGAGAGCGGCACGAGCTCGCCGGCTTCCATCTGCGCGTCGAGGTCCGGCAAGGCCTCGCGTACTGCGCCCCAGATCTGGAGCGAGATCACGTTGCCGAGCGCATACGTCGGGAAGTACCCGATCCCGCCCTGTGACCAATGGATGTCCTGGAGGACACCCTTGGCGTCGTTCGGGACCTCGACACCGAGCAGCTCGCGCATCGACTCGTTCCACACCTCCGGAAGATCGCTCGGGGTGAGCGTGCCCTCGATCAGCTGCCGCTCGAGGTTGAAGCGCAGGATGATGTGGAGGCTGTACGTCGTCTCGTCGGCCTCGACGCGGATGAGTCCGGGCTCGGCGCGGTTGATCGCAGTGAGGAACGAGTCGAGATCGACGTCTCCGAGCTGCTCGGGGAACGTGCCCTGGAGCGGCTCGTACCAGTGCGTCCAGAAGGGCCGGCTCCGGCCGACGAGGTTCTCCCAGGTCCGGCTCTGCGACTCGTTCAGGCCGAGCGAAGGCGCACCGGCGAGCGGCGTCCGCTCGAGCGACGCGGCGATCCCGTGCGCGTACAGGCCGTGCCCTGCCTCGTGCATCGTCGACGACAACGAGTCGAGCCCGGTGTCGTTGTACCGCGTCGTGAGACGGACGTCGCGCGTCGAGAACGAGGTACAGAAGGGGTGGACCGTGGGATCGAGCCGCAACGATCCCTCCTCGAACCCGAGCGTTGCCAGGATTCGCTCGGAGAACTCGCGCTGCCGGTCCTTCTCGTACGGAAGCTCGAGGAACGAGGAGTCGACGACAGGCGCCTCCCTGACGAGCTCGGAGAGAACGGGCTGGATCGCGTCGAAGATCTCCGCGACCTCGGTCGTCTTCATGAACGGCTCGAAGTCGTCGAGGAGCGGCGTGTACGGCGAGTCGTCCCATTCGAAGCAGTCGACGTAGCGGCGCTTCAGCTCGAGATTCCTATCGAGTGCAGGGAGGAAGCTCGCGAAGTCGCTGTTCGCGCGGGCTTCGACCCAGATCTGGTTCCCCTGGGCCGCGGCGCGCGTCATCGCGGCCCGCAGCTCCGTCGGAACGCGATGCTGTTTTTCCCAGTCGCGGCGGGTCACGCGGACGAGACTCGCGTCGTCGGAGTCGAACTCGAGCGACTCCTCGAGCGGACGAAGGCGTTCGAGGAGAGCGCCGATCTCGTCGTCGACGAACTTCTCATGTGCAATGCGGCTCAGGGTGCTGAGCGCCTCCGCGCGTGCCGGATGACCGCCGGGCGGCATCGTGACCTTCTGGTCCCAGAACAGCACGCCCATCGAACGGTGGAGGTCCGAGATCTCGGCCAGGCGCTCTCGGAGCGTGCGGAGGTCGGCGTCCACCGCGAAGGACTCTACCCGCGGCGATAGGATCGGCGGCCGTGACTGTCCTCATCGTCGGCGACACGGTTCGGACTCCCGAGCTCCGGCACGAGGTGCCGCTCGGCGTCCCCGATCCTTTCGTCTACGCGGAGATCGACGGACGCCGCATCGTCGTCATCGGCGCGATGGAGGCGGCGCGGGTCGCTGGGCTCGGCGCCGGCCTCGAGGTTCGGCCCACCGAGGAGTTCGGCGCCGACGAGGTCCGCCGGAGCGAGCTCGCCCCGCGCGCGGCGGCGGACGAGCTGGCGGTCCGCATCGTTCGTGGTCTCGGGATCGAGCAGGCCCACGTGCCACGGGCGTTCCCGCTCGGCCTTGCCGACGCACTCCGCTCGAGCGGGATCGCGCTCGAAGTCGATCAGAAGCTCTTCGACGACCGCCGCCGACGGAAGAGCGCGCACGAGCTGGCCGGGATCAGGCGCGCGCAGCGGGCGGCCGACGCCGGCATGGCGACGGCACACGACCTCCTCGCGCGCGCGGAGCCCGCGAACGGGGGCCTCGTCGTGGACGGGGAGCCCTTGACGTGCGAGCTCGTCAAGACGCGGATCCAGGCGACGTTCCTGGCGCACGGCGCCATCGCCGACGAGATGATCGTGTCCCACGGCCCGCAGACGGCGATCGGCCACGAGATGGGATCGGGACCGATTTCGGCCGGCGACGTCGTTCTTCTCGACCTCTTCCCCGTCGATCTCGAGTCGACGTGTTTCGCGGACCTCTCGCGGACGTTCGTCCTGGGACGGGCGCGGTCCGAGTTTCGCGAGTGGCACGCGCTTTGCTGCGAGGCGCTCGCTCTCGCATCCGCGGAGGTGCGCCCTGGTGCGGACGGTCGCGAGATCCACAGGCTCGTGTCGAGGTTCTTCGCGGACCGGGGCTTCCCGACACTGCTCACGAAGCCCGAGGGCGAGGTGCTCCTCGACGGCTTCTACCACGGACTCGGCCACGGCGTCGGGCTCGAGGTGCACGAGGCGCCGGGGTTGGGGATGCTCGGCGAGGAGCTGGTCGCCGGGGACGTGATCACCATCGAGCCCGGTCTCTACCGGCCGGGCTTCGGCGGCGTCCGGGTCGAGGATCTGCTCCACGTGACGGAGGACGGCTACGAGCTTCTGACCGACTGCCCCTACGAGTTGGAGGTCTCCGCGTGACGGACCAAGCAATCGAGACGCTTTTGGCGGAGGAACGGCGGTATCCGCCACCGCCCGAGTTCACGGCTCAGGCGAACGCGCAAGCCGACATCTACGACGTGCCGTTCGAGGAGTTCTGGGAGCGACAGGGGCGTGAGCGCGTCACGTGGTTCGAGCCGTTCACGTCGCTCCTCGAGTGGGAGCTCCCGTATGCGAGGTGGTACGGCGGCGGGAAGATCAACGTCACGTACAACTGCCTCGACCGGCACGTCGAGGCGGGCCTCGGGGACCGGGTGGCCTACTACTACGAGGGCGAGCCCGTAGGTGAGCACGCGACGATCACCTATCAGCAGCTCCTCGACGAGGTCGTGCGGGCCGCGAACGGGTTGAAGGCCGTCGGCGTGGGGAAAGGGACGCCGGTCGGAATCTACATGGGCATGGGGCCGGGGCTGCCCGTGGCGATGCTCGCATGCGCTCGTCTCGGGGCACCTCACACTGTGGTATTCGGCGGCTTCTCGGCCGAGGCGCTCGCCGACCGTCTCAACGACATGCGCTGTGAGGTTCTCCTCACTCAGGACGAGAGCTACCGTCGCGGCTCGATCGTGCCCTTGAAGCGAAATGCGGACGAGGCGCTCGCGTCGTGCCCGGGTGTGAAGACGGTGGTCGTCGGCCAGCGGACGCGCGCCGAGGTGCCGATGACACCCGGTCGCGACCTGACCTGGAACGAGCTCACGGAGGGCCGGTCCACCGATCCGGCGACGTGCCCCTGCGAGCCCATGGACTCGGAAGATCTCCTCTACCTCCTCTACACGAGCGGGACGACCGCGAAGCCGAAGGGAATCGCGCATACGACGGCCGGCTATCTCGTCGGCGTCTCGACGACGCATCACACGATCTTCGACCTGAAGCCGGCAACCGACGTCTACTGGTGCGCGGCCGACATCGGGTGGGTGACCGGCCACAGCTACATCGTCTACGGGCCGCTCTGCAATGCCGCGACGAGCGTCCTCTACGAGGGAACCCCGGACTTTCCGGGCAAGGACCGCTGGTGGGACATCGTCGAGCGTTACCGGGTCACGACCCTGTACACGGCGCCGACCGCGATTCGCGCACACATGAAGTGGGGCCCCGAGCATGCCGCGAAGCACGACCTCTCGTCGTTGCGCCTGCTCGGCACCGTCGGCGAGCCGATCAACCCCGAGGCGTGGATGTGGTACCGCGAGCACATCGGCCTCGACCGGACGCCCATCGTCGACACCTGGTGGCAGACCGAGACGGGGATGATCCTCATCACGCCGCTTCCCGGGGTGACGACCACGAAGCCCGGGTCCGCGACGAAGCCCTTCCCCGGAGTCGATGCCGGTGTCGTGGACGACCACGGCAACGAGGTCGGTCCCGGCGGTGGTGGCTACCTCGTGCTCAAGCGACCGTGGCCCGCGATGCTGCGAGGGATCTACGGCGACGACGCGCGCTACCGCGCGACCTACTGGGAGCGTTTCCCAGGGATGTACTTCGCGGGCGACGGCGCCCGGATCGACGAGGACGGCGACTTCTGGCTCCTCGGCCGCGTCGACGACGTCATGAACGTCTCCGGCCACCGGATCTCGACGATCGAGGTCGAATCTGCGCTGGTCGACCACCCGAGCGTGGCCGAGGCCGCGGTGTGTGGCCGCGCCGATGCGCTCACTGGCCAGGCGATCGTCGCCTTCGTGACGCTGAAGGGCGGCGAGGAAGGAACTGTCGAGCGTCTCGAGGAGTTGCGGAACCACGTCGCTGCGAAGATCGGGCCCATCGCGAAGCCGGCGAACATCGTCTTCACACCGGAGCTGCCGAAGACGCGCTCGGGGAAGATCATGCGAAGGCTCCTGCGCGACGTAGCCGAGGAGCGGCCACTCGGCGACACCACGACGCTCGCGGATCCCACGGTCGTCGCGGAGATCGCCGACCGCGCGGTTGCTCAGCCGACCGAGGAGTAGCTACTCCGGCCCGTACGTGAGAGTGGAAGAGCGTTCGCGCGGCCCACGAGCTCACACGGCGACGAGCGCGGACTCGAACGCCGCAACGGTGCGGTCGATGTCGGCTTCCGTCGTCCGCCAGCCGGACACAGAGACGCGAATCGCCGGGCGATCGTCCCACATCGTCCCTCCCATCCACGCCTCGCCGCTGTCCTGCACGTGTGTGAGCACGGTGTTCGTCAGCACGTCGTCCTCGAAGCGGAAGAGGACCTGATTGATCACGACGTCGTTGAGAAGCTCGCAGCCCGGGAGGTGGGAGATCGCCGCGGAAAACCGTCCGGCCAGATCGCAGCAGCGGTCGACGAGGTCGGCGAGACCGCTGCGTCCGAGTGACCGCAGCGCGGCGTAGACCGTGAAGGCGCGGGCGCGCCGGGACGACTCCGGTGTCCAGTCCACAGCGTCTCGCACCCACTTCCCCTGACCTTCGAAGTACGACGCCTTCATCGTCATGGATGCGTTGTGCGCGGCGGGGTTCGAGCTGAAGACGAGGCCGCAGTCGTAAGGGACGTTGAGCCACTTGTGCCCGTCGGTGGCCCACGAGTCCGCTGCGGCGACGCCGTCGACGAGATGGCGCCGCTCCGGGCTCGCCGCGACCCACAGGCCGAAAGCACCGTCCACGTGGAGCCATGCATCCGTCTCTCGCACGATCTCGGCGATCTCGTGGAAAGGGTCGTACGATCCCGTGTTCACCTCACCGGCCTGTGCGCACACGATCGTCGGTCCGTCGACGGATGACAGCGTCTCCCTGAGTGCATCGGGTTCCATGCGGCCCTGCCCGTCGGCGCCGACCACGGTGAGCTGCGCACCACCGATCCCGAGAAGGCGGAGTGCGCGGTCGACGGTCACGTGGCGGAGCCGCCCGACGATGACGGTGATCGGAGGCGAGCCTGCAAGCCCGCGTTCGCGGACGTCCCAGTCGCGGGCCGCAAGCACCTCGTGCCGCGCCGCTGCGAGCGCCGTGACGTGCGCCATCTGGCAGCCGGTCGTGATGGCGAACGACGCCTCGGCCGGCAGTCCGAAGAGGTCCTTCAGCCAGTCGCCGACGATCTCTTCGACCACGGAGGCGGATGGACCCAGTACGCCGAGCCCCGCGCACTGGTCCCAGACCGTCGTCAGCCAGTCGGCGCCGACGGTCGCGGGCAGCGCGCCACCCGTGACGTAGCCGAAGTACCTCGGCCCGGCCGTCGCCACGACCCCGGCCTCCGCCTCGCGGGCGATGAGCTCGACCACCTCCAAAGCGTCAGAAGGGGAATCGGGGAGCGGCCCGCCGAGCGCAGCCGCGATGTCCTCGACAGCGCGTCGCGGAAACACCGGTCGCTCTTCGAGCGACTCGAGGTAGTCCGCAGCCAGCCCGGCTGTCCGCAGCAGGAGCGCGCGCTCGGCGCTCACGCTGCGAGCAGCTTCTCGAAGCGGTCCGGATCGTTGAACGGACCGACGAGCGCGAGGTACAGCCGCTTCTCCTCGAAGAGGTCGCGCGCGACGCGCTGCACATCCTCGACGGTCACCTCGTCGAGGCGCCGGAGCAGCTCGTCCGGCTCCTCGATCGTGCCCTCGAGTACCTCGCGGCGGAGGCCGTACTGGATCGTCCCCTGCGGGCTCTCGAGTCGCAGCACGAAACGCCCCTTCGCGTAGCCGCGCGCCTTCTCGAGTTCGTCGGCCGGCACCGGCTCGGCCGCGATCTTTCGGACTTCCCCGAGAATCGTCGTGATCGCGTCGTCGATCCGCTCGACGTCGACACCGGCGTTCGCATAGAACGTTCCCGTGTCCGTATAGGCCGTGTTTCCGGCGTTCACGTAGTACGCGAGCCCGCGCTTCTCACGGACCTCCGTGAACAGCCGGGACGACATCCCGCCGCCGAGCACGACAGCCATGAGCTGGAGTGCGTACCGGTTGGGATGCCCGATCGGGTAGCCGCGGACGCCGAGGATGAGATGGGCCTGCTCCGAGGCTTTCGTATGCAGCATCACGGGTGACGCGTCCGGCGGGAGCTCGACCGGCGCTGCCGTGCCGGTCGGCCGCTGCTCGATCCCCCCGAGCAGCTCCTCGAGCAGCTCGGGCAGTCCCTCCCCGATGCGCCCGCCGACGCCGACGACGATCTTCTCGGGGCGGTACCAGGCGTCGAGATACGACGTGAACGTCTCGCGGGTCGTTGCCTCGATCGTCTCCTTCGTACCGAGGATGTCCCAGCCGAGCGGCTGGTCGGAGTAGAGCAGACGGTCGTAGACGTTCCCGATGTAGCGCTGTGGCGTGTCGAGGTAGACGTTCATCTCCTCGAGGATCACGCCCTTCTCCTTCTCGATCTCGGTGGGGTCGAAGCGGGAGTGGAGCAGCATGTCCGAGAGCACGTCGAAGGCGACGTCGCGCGTCTCGGAGCCGCACCGGACGTAGTACCCCGTCAGCTCCTTGCCGGTGAAGGCGTTGAACTCGCCGCCGATCGCGTCGATCTCGGTGGAGATCGTCCGTGCGGTCGGGCGCCGCCCCGTCCCCTTGAAGAACATGTGCTCCGCGAAGTGTGCGATGCCCTTGGACTCCGGCGTCTCGTACCGCGAGCCCGCACCGACCGTCACGAAGCACGACACCGATGCGATCTGCGGCATCGTCGCGGTGACCAGGCGAATGCCGTTGCCCAGCGTCTGCTTCTCGAAGACCGGCATCGGTTTCGATGGTATAGACAGCATGAGTGGTCGCTCCGGCAACAACTGGCGCCCCCTGGACGGCTGCAAACCGTCGCATGCCAGTGTCCTCAGTCGCGCCCATATCAACCGATATGGGCGCTCCCTGCGTCCTCGGCCTGCTCGGTTTTCGCTCGTCCAGGTGGCACCGGTGTCACCGGAGCGACCACTGATGCCCGGACGGTTGACCCGAAAGGCCATCGCCGCGCAGCCCGAGTGGCTCCGCCAGGTCCCCGAGCGAGTCGGAGAGTTGCGGTTTCCCCACGGCGCGAGCGTCCTCTTCACTGGCTGCGGAACGTCCTTCCACGCGGCTCTCGCCTGCGGCCCGGCGGCACAGGCGCTCGAGGTCGTTCTCGGCAACGCGCCGCCTGCGGATGTCCTCGTCGCCGTGAGCCACGAGGGCGGGACGAAGCTCACGCTGGAGGCGGTCGAGGGGTTCCCGGGGGAGACGTGGCTGATCACAGGGAGTTCGGAGAGCGCGATCGCGAGCGCAGCGGATCAGGTCGTCGTCACGACCCCCGAAGTCGAGAAGAGCTACTGCCACACGGCGAGCTACACGTCCGCCGTTGCGGCTGGGAGGGCGCTGCAGGGCGAGGACGTGAGCTGGCTGGCCGCCGCAGTTGCAGCAGAGGTCGAAGCCGAGCCGCTCGGTTCGTCCGCGCACGCTCGCTTCCTGGTCGCGGGTGCGGGAGGTGACACCGCGACCGTGCTCGAGGCGGTGCTGAAGCTCCGCGAGGGCGCACGCGTGGCTGCCGAGGCGCACCACACGGAGCAGCTCCTGCACGGGCACCTCGCGGCGATCGACGATGCGGTTCGCTGCTTCGTCCTCGAGGGAGAAGGGCGCGCGGCAGATCGCGCCCAGGACGTGATGCGTGCCCTCGGTGAGCTCGGCTGCGACGCGACGCTTCTCGCGACGAGCCATCCGGTGGTCGACATCGTTCGCTTCCAGCGTCTCACCTGCGATCTCGCCGAGGCGCGAGGTATCGACCCGGATCTCATCCGCTGGGACGAGGAGCCCTGGGACCGAGCCCGTAGGGCCTACTCCTAGGAGAGTTTGGCGGAACGGGCCTCGTCGCTGGGGCGCTCCCCAGCGGCACAGCACCTCTTGCGTCAAGCTTTCCTAGCGATCCTCGATGCGGTAGACGAAGCGGAGCGCCTGCCAGCGCTCGTCGATCGAGCAGGCCGGTTTCGGGAGTGCAACAGGACCGGATACTCCCAATTCTGCTGTCGAGCTCTATCGGTTCGCCAGAGTCGTGCGCCCGAGGGCTGTCAGGACGACGATTGCTCCCTGTCCGGGGCGCTGGTCGATCCGCACGAGGCCGTCGCTGACTGCGTCGTCCCAGACGGCGAGCTGGGGGCAGCTCGTCTTCCACGCCTCGATCGTCTCCTCGTAACTCCGCGTGCGACCGTCGATCCAGGAGAGGAGATCGAAGGTGAGAGCCGAGGTGCTCAAGGCCACAGCCTACGGCAGAGAGCGTCAACACTTCGCCGAGGTCGCCGCGGATCCTGTGAGGCGGGAGATTCAGTACAGAGCGCGGCGCCAGCCGTGGGCGTCGTGCTCGACCACCACGCCGTCGTCTCCGACCTCGACCAGTCCTCGCACTTGCCAACCCGCACGCGGCGCGCTGTGTCCGCGCGCACGATCCGGGGTCGAGGCGGCGATGCCGACGAATTGCGGGCGGCGGCGCCGTCATTGTGCTGGACCGGTTCGATCGGCTCCAGCACGCCGAGCTTCTCGGACGCCTCGAGAGACGTCCATGACTCACCTCCGTCGGACGTCGAGGTCGGCGGCGTACCTCAAGACGACCTCCGTGTTCCGGCTGGAACGTGTCGTCCAGGGAACCGGCCTGAGGAAGCCGCCATCCAGCGTCCAGAGAGACGACGCCTCGGACGATCGGTGTCAAGCCGCAAAGCCCACCGCTTCGCCACTCTCCGCGTCGAAGAGCAGCAGGTTGTGAAACGGCACGGCGAACCTCTCTCTGCGGCCGGGCTCGAGCCTTGCCTCGAGCGGGAGCTTGGCGACGATCTCGGCGTCGCCGAGCCGCAGGTACGCGAGCTGCTCGTCACCGAGGTACTGGACCACCTCGATTGTCGCGTCGCAGTGCGCGCAGTTTGGCTTGCCGTTTCCGAGCTGCACGTGCTCGGGGCGGAACCCGACGAGCTGCCCGGAGTCCCCGATTCCGGCGCCAAGGGCACCGGAGGGCAGGAGGTTCATCGCGGGCGATCCGATGAACGTCGCGACGAACGTGTTCGCGGGACTCGTGTAGAGATCCTTCGGCGGGCCGATCTGCTGGAGGACACCCAGATTCATCACGGCGATCCTGTCGCCCATGGTCATCGCCTCGATCTGATCGTGCGTAACGTAGATCGTCGTGGTTCCGAGGCGGTTCTGGAGTTTCAGGATCTCTGCCCGCGTCTGGACCCGCAGCGCTGCATCGAGGTTCGAGAGGGGCTCGTCCATGAGGAACGCCGCCGGCTCGCGGACGATCGCGCGGCCGAGCGCAACCCGCTGGCGCTGTCCACCGGAGAGCTGCTTGGGCTTGCGCTTTAGCAGCGGGTCGAGCTCGAGGATCTCGGCGGCCTCACGGACGCGCCGTTCGATCTCTTGCTTCGAGACGCCGAAGTTCTTGAGGCTGAAGGCGAGATTGCCGTATACGGTCATGTGCGGGTAGAGCGCATACGACTGGAACACCATCGCGATGTCGCGCTTCCCCGGAGCGATGTTGTTGACGATCTGCTCGCCGATGAGGATCCTCCCCTCGGTCACGTCCTCGAGCCCGGCGAGCATCCGCAGCGCAGTCGTCTTCCCGCAGCCGGACGGACCGACGAGGACGAGGAATTCCCCGTCGACGACGTCGATGTTCAGATCGTCGACGGCAGTCGTCTCGTCGAAGCGTTTCGTCACGTGCTCGTAGGTGATCGTGGCCATCAGTCGGCCTCCTCGAGGGTCAGCGAGGGCAGGACGAAGTGCGCGGTGGCGAGGAACGTGTACGCGACAGTCAACGTCAGGAAGGGCATGATCGCGGCGGCGATGCCGGCGAGGTTGACGAGAAGCAGCGCGAGCCCGAGCACAAGCGTCGCACCGGGCCGCGTGGCGACGAGCGTGGCCGCCTCCCGGGCAGCTGCGCGCAGCCCGCGATCCGGCTCGGCAATCGCGAGCGTCCACAGGACGAGCCCGTAGATCCCGAGCAGGACGAGGACGTACAGCGTCAGAAACGCGAGTGGCCAGATTGCGGAGGCGCCGTAGAAGCGGAGGGCTACAGCACCGAGCCCGATGAGCGCGCAGCCGAGGACGGAGAGGACGAAGCCGCGCCGCCAGTGCAGTCGCAGTCCCTCCCAGGCGTCGGCGAACGCGAGATCCCCGGTTTGCACGAGCGTCACCGAACAGTGGACGATGACCGCGGCCGGAGGGCCTACAGCGGCGACGAGCACGACCGCGACCGGCAGGGCGAGAGCGGCCAGAATGCTCGCGACGAGGACGACCCCGAGGGCGGCGTTCAGCGCGACGAGGCGCCACGAGTTGGCGTAGAAGTCACGCAGTGCAAGCAGCAGCGCGTCCCGCGGCCTCATCCCTTGATCCCCGCGGCGGTGACACCTGAGACGAAAAAGCGCTGGAAGATGAGGAAGATGACGAGGATCGGAGCGATCGCCATGATGCTCCCGGCCATCAACTGGGGCCACAGCGACTGGTAGGTGAAGGTGAGCTGGGCGAGGCCGAGCTGCATCGTGTACATGTGCTCGCTGCCCTGCCCGAAGAGGATGAGCGGCCAGAAGAAGTCGTTCCAGGTCCCCTGGAACTGGAGGATCGCGAGCGCCGCGATCGCGGGGCCGGCGAGCGGGAGCATGATGCGCCAATACGTCTTGAAGTAGCCCGCGCCGTCGAGCTTTGCCGCCTCCTCGAAGTCCCGGGGAATGGTGAGGAAGTACTGCCGCATGAAGAAGAGGTTCACTGCCGTCACCAGGTTGATCAGGATGTAGCCCGAGAAGTTTCCGATGAGGTGCCAGTTCGTGAGCATCACGAAGACCGGGATGAGGCGCAGCTGATCGGGAATCATCAGCGTCCCCAGGATGATCAGGAAGAGGACCTCCCGGCCCGGGAAGCGCAGGCGCGCGAAGGCGTAGCCGCCGAGGGACGCGAGGAAGAGGTTCAGAAGCGTGACCGTGACCGCGAGGAAGAGGCTGTTCAGTGCGTAGCGCTTGAAGTCGTAGTCGTTCCAGACGCTCTTCCAGGCCTCCGTCGTGAACGGGTGCGGGATCAAGTTGAAGTACGCGCTGTCCGGCAACGTCTTGAACGACGTCGAGATGGTCCAGACGAACGGCGTGAAGAAGAGCAGTGCGAAGGCGACGAGCAGGACGTAGAGGACGATCCTCCGGACGGCCGCCGACCTCGCTTGCGGGGGAACGAAAGGCTCGGCCGCTGCGACGGACGTCTGGAGCATCAGCCGATCTCCGCCCGTCCGACCGTCGCGCGCTGGAGCAGCGTGAGAAGGAAGATGGCGACGAAGAGCACGACGCCCGCCGAGGCGCCGACCCCGAAGTTCGCGCTCTTGAACGCCTCCTGGTAGATGTAGAAGACGGCGCTCAGTGTCGAGTACTCGGGGCCGCCAGTCCCCTGGGAGACGATGTAGAACTGGTCGAAGACCTTGAGTGCGCCGATGCCGAACACGACGAGCACGAAGAAGTGCGCCGGCTTGAGGAG
>Ga0184632_10000481_pt1 | contig 15673 bp, 11 predicted proteins | sample PLM31_50_b1_FD_133153 | JGI IMG/M metagenome (GOLD analysis project Ga0184632, IMG submission 133153) | Groundwater sediment microbial communities from an aquifer in East River, Colorado, USA - PLM3-1_50_b1 | ecosystem: Environmental > Terrestrial > Soil > Riparian zone | place: USA: East... | reverse complement strand
GGTCGTGCGGGCCAGCTCCGCGTACTTGCGCGCCAGCTCCGTCTCCCCGAGCCGCGCGTAGACCGTCGTCAGCAGGTAGTAGACCTGCAGGTCCAGCACGAGACCGCCCGGGTCCCGAAGAGCGAGCGCGCGCTCGGCGTCCCGTCGGGCGGCGAGGTAGTCTTTCCGCGCGAGGTTCAGCTTGCCGCGCTCGTAATGCACGGCCCGCTCATCCGGGTGCCGCGCCACCGCGCCGTCGAGCGGGGCACGGCTCTCTTCGAGCCGGCCCTGTTTGAGCAGGAAGCGGCCGTAGTAATAGTCGAAGAAGGGATCGGAGAGAGGTCCTCCGTTCGTCTTGCGAGCGTTCTGGTATGCGAGCTCCGCGCGCTCGGCTTCGCCCAGCGCTTCCAGGTTGAGGGCCAGGTAGTCGTACGCGCGCGCATCGCGAGGACGCAGCGCGACCACCTTCTCGAACTGCGGGACGGCGTCGGGGTACCGCCGCGCGCGGTAGAGCCATTTCCCGAGCTGGTATCGCGCCTCGGCGTTTGCCGGCGCGAGGCGCACGGCCTTCTCGAACGCCTCGAGGGCCTCGCGCGGCCGGCCCTTCAGGCTCGAGATCCGGCCCTGCAAGACGAGCGCTTCCGGGCAGTCGGGGGCGAGAGCGAGGGCGAGCGAGGAGAGGTAATCGGCGCGCGCCACCTCACCTCTGTCGAGGGCCTGGGCGGCCACCGTGAGATCGCGCGCGCCCGCGCACGGGTCGGCGCCGAGGAGGATCGTGTGCAGGATGAGCGCCGGCGCGCTCACGGCTCCTTGACCTCGATGAGGCGATCGGCGGGAACGTCCTTCAATACCTGCCGGGTCCCGCTCGGCCAGCGGATCTCGATCTCGCGGGCGACGCGGTCCGCGCCCAGGCCGAAGTGCACGCGTTTATCGGAGGCGCTGGCGTAGCCGACCGCGGTCGTCGCATGGTTGTACTGCGTGCGCCCGGACTCCCCCGTCAGCTTGACGGCCGCGCCGATGCCGTCTCGGTTGCTCTTCGTGCCCTCGAGCTGAAGCTCGAGCCAGTGCCTGCCGCCCGCGGTCACGTTGTACAGGACTTCGGCCGGCTCTCCGATGACCGAGACGACCACGTCCACGCGGCCGTCGTCGTCCAGGTCGCCGAAGGCGCATCCCCGGTGTGCGCGGGCGCGCTGCATCGCCGCTCCGGTCCCCGCCGTGACGTCGCTGTAACGGCCGTCGCCGCCGCTTCGGAAGAGCGCGTTCGGCTGCCGGTAGCGGTGATGGCCGTATGCGCCGATGTTCTCGCTCACGTGGGAGTTCGCGGTGAACAGCTCCTTGTGGCCGTCGTTGTCGAAGTCGAAGGCGCCCGTTCCCCACCCGCTCATCAGGACCGTGGCGAAGCCCAGGCCGGCCCGGTGGGTGCCGGGAACGAAGTAGCCCTCCGCCGTGTTGAGGTAGAGGGGGAAGCGGTCCCCGCTGAGAGCCGTGAGGAACACGTCGGGGCGGCCGTCGTGGTCGAGGTCGCGGAAGTCCGCGCCCATGCCGGAGACGGGCACGCCGTCCTCGGTGTAGGCGACACCCGCCTCCACTCCGGCCTCGACGAACGTTCGGCCGCCGACGTTGCGGAACAGGAAGTTCCGCAGCTGGTCGTTCGCCACGAACACGTCCAAGAGGCCGTCGCCGTCCGCGTCCGCGACCGCGACGCTCATGCCCCGGCCCACATGAGCGGCAATGCCGGTCGCGGCGGACACGTCGGTGAACTTTCCGGCGCCTTCGTTGCGATAGAGGAGGTTCGGCAGCCCTTCGTAGTAGGTGGGCGAGCAGTTCAGCCGCTTGCCTTCCGCGCCGCAGACCCGGTTGTTCGCCGGCGACCAGTCGAGATAGTTCGCCACGAACAGATCCAGGTCCCCGTCGTTGTCGTAGTCGAGCCAGGCGGCCCCCACCGACCAGAGCTTCTTTCCCCCGGCTCCGATCCCGGCGACGCCCGCCCGCTCGGTGACGTCGGCGAACATCCGCCCCTGCTCGTTGCGGTAGAGGACGTTGCGGTTCACACCCGTGACGTACAGGTCGGTCCAGCCATCGTTGTCGAAGTCCGCGGCCGCGGCCCCCATCGAGTATCCCTCGCCGCGAACGCCCGCCCGCTCGGTCACGTCGCGAAAAGTCCCGTCGCCCTGGTTGCGGTAGAGGCGGTTCCAGAAACGGGTGCCGTCCTTCACCAGTGCCGGGAGCCGGGCGCCGTTCGTGAAGAACACGTCGAGCCGGCCGTCGTTGTCGAAATCGAGGAGGGCCACACCGCCGAGCACGGCCTCGATGACCGTCTTATCCGGCGTGGTGCCGTTGTCGAGGACGAAATCGATCCCCGACGAGCGCTGTCGATCCTCGAGCTGGATCCGGCCCGGGCGCTCGTCGCCGGCCAGCCGCGCCGATGCCCACAGGGCCAGGCCGAGGACCAAGGGTGGCCCCAGACGCACCCCGCTCACCGCATCTGGGCTCGGGCCTTCCGGACGAGATCGTCGAGGAACGCGATCTTTCCCGGGTCGGAGCTGGCGGCGCGGGCCCGCTCGAAACGGGCGAGGGCCTCGTCGATCCGGTTCGTCTCGAACAGGATCAGGCCGGCGTTGTAGGCGCTCGCCGCATTCGTGGCGTTCAGCTGCAGGTTCTTGTCGTAGGACTCCTTCCGGACCTTCTCGGCCGCCTGCCTGAGGTTGGCGTCAGCCTCCTTGAGGCGCTCGGCCTCCTCGCGCCTCACGGTCTGGTATCGCATGCCGGTCCCCCGCCCATCTTATCCGGCGTCGTCTCCGATCGCGAAGCAGGCGGATACAATTCGCGCAACCACGACAAGTGGGGATGCGATGAGCAAGATCAACGTCGGCCGCCTGCTGCTGGGCGGCGTTGCCGCCGGCGTGGTGATGTTTCTCGCCGACGGATTCATCCACGAGGTCCTTCTGCATCAGCTCTGGATCGACACCATGACCGCCGCGGGGCGGAGCATCGCGGAAGACGAGTCTCATCGAGCGCGCGACATGGCGTTCTTCGCCGTCCACGAGCTGCTCAAGGGTGTGGCCATCGCCTGGGTCTACGCCGCCATTCGCACGCGTTTCGGCGCGGGGGCGAAGACCGCCGCCGTGGCCGGGCTTGCGGTGTGGGCGATCATGTTCCCGCTGCCGCTCATCGCCGAGATACCGACCGGTTTCTACGGGCCGCGGATGGTCGCGATGTGGTCGCTTTGCGAGATCGTTCCGACGGTCGTGGGTGGCCTCGTCGCCGGCTTCCTCTACAAGGAAGGTGCGGCGGCTTCCGCCGCACGCGCATAGCGAGAGCGCCTGGCGCCAGAGCCGACCTGGCGCCAGGCGGTGCGGAGCCGGCGACTACCGCTGGAGGCCGGGCTCCAGCGTCAGAGCGAGCTGGTTCAGGATGGTCTGGTTCTGCCGGGTCAGGGAACCCGGCGTCTGCTGCGCCAGGCCCTGCAGGTAAGACGCGAGCAGGCGACCCTCGCCGGTGGCGTCGCCGACGCTCTCGGCGCCCTCGGCCTGCGACAGCCGGAGGCACAGGCTCCCGGAGTCGAGCGAGCCGGCGAGGAACTGCTGCGTCAGGCCGCAGAGGCCGCCGTAGCTGAAGAGCTGGGCCGTCGGATCGCCCGTCTGGACCGCGGGCAGCGACACGCCGAACCCGTTGAAGTTCTCGTTGAGAGCGCCGAGCTGCATGTCCTGCTTGACACCGGCGAGGAAGGCCCCGCCCATCGGGCTCCGGGGGTCGCGATCGAAGCTGAGGATCTCGCGGAAGGTCACGACCTGGTTGCCGTCGAGGTTCAGCCGCGCGAACGCGTCCTCGACCGCACCGTGGGCACCGACCGCGCCGCGCGCCTCGGCCACGGCCCCGGGGTCGAGGCTCAGCAGCTGGGCCACGCTCGCCGCGCCCTTGCCGAGCATCCGAGCGAACATCGCGTTGCGCGCGTCATCCGCACCGGGCGTCGGCCGGAACGTCACGACGCCGGCGGGGTTCACGGTACCGGTCTCGGCGCCGGTCACGCCCGGAATCGGCTCGCCCTCTCCCGACCAGCTCGTCGCCGTGCGGTCGACGATGAAGAAGAAGCGATAGCCGTCCTTCTCGCCCGTCGCCAGGAGCGCGTCGAGCTTGCAGAGCTCGGGATGCTCCTCGCAGAACTGGGCCGCCTGCGGCACGATGGCCGGATACGTCTGGTGGACCGAGTGATACGCGTGGCTGGCCAGCGCCAGCTGCTTCAGGTTGTTGGTGCAGGACGCGCGGTTCGCGGCCTCCCTCACCTTCTGCACGGCGGGCAGAAGGAGCGCGATGAGGATGGCGATGATCGCAATCACCACCAGCAGCTCGATCAAGGTGAAGCCTTCGCTCCCCTTCTCCGATCGGCTCGCTGACGTCGTCCGGGTCCTGGCTGCATTCGTCACGGCTCTTGCTCCTTTCACCTTCTGTCATCCGGGCCTCACCGTGGCGCCGGATTCTCGGGAGAGCAGACGCGCCGAGGCGGCACCGCACCCGTACGGACGCTCACAAACGTTTACTTGCGCCTTCGCCATCAGGGCGTTACAACGCGGCCGGGGGTGGAGGAGCAGAGACATGCGCATGGCATTCAGCGCGTTGAACGCGGCGCTTCTCTCCGCGGCGGTCGCCGTGACGCCCGGCACATGGCCGCAGTGGGGCGGGCCGAACCACGACTTCAAGGTCGAGGTAACGGGGCTCGCCAGCACGTGGCCGGCCGCGGGGCCGCCCCGCGTCTGGCGCCGGCCGCTCGGCGAGGGGTACTCCGCCATCGTCGCCGAATCCGGCACCCTTTACACGATGTACCGCTCCGGCGCTCAGGAGGTCGTCGTGGCGCTGAGCGCGGCCACGGGCAAGACACTCTGGGAGCACCGTTACGACGCGGCGTTCCGCGATGGGATGAGTCTCGAGAACGGCCCCGGCCCGCACGCCACGCCCGTGGTCGCCGGCGACCGCGTGTTCGCGGTGGGCGCCCTCGGCCGGCTACATGCACTGGACAAACGCAGCGGCAAGGTCGCCTGGGTCCGCGAGCTGTGGTCCGATCTTCAGGGCACGTTCGTGGACACCGGATACTCGAGCAGCCCCCTGGCGTATGGGGACACCATCATCCTGCCCGTCGGGGGTCCGGGCCGCGCGGTCGTGGCCTTCCGCCAGAGCGACGGCGCGGTCGTCTGGAAGAAGCACGACTTCGCGAACGCACCGGCGTCGCCGACGCTGATCCGCGTGGGGGGTCTGGACCAGGTCGTGGTCTTCATGGCTAAGTTCGTTGCGGGCCTCGACCCCGTCACCGGAGACCTGCTCTGGCAGCACCCTCACGACACGCGATGGGACCTGAACATCAGCACCCCGGCCTGGGACGGTCGGAGCCTGCTCTTCTGCTCTTCGGCGTACGACGTGGGCAGCCGCGTGCTCGAGCTCACCCGCGTCGGCAGCCGGACCGAGGTCAAGCAGCTCTGGGCCAACCGACGCTTCCGCGTGCACAAGGACAACGCGATCTGGATCGGCGACCGAGTCTACGGCTGGAGCGGCGACTTCGGCCCGTCGCTCCTCACCGCCGCCGACGGCCGCACGGGGACCCTGGCCTGGCAGGACCGGACGTTCGCCAAGGCCAGCTTCGTCTACGCCGACGGCAAGCTCATCGCCCTCGACGAGGACGGCAACCTCGGGTTGGCCACGGTCGCGGCCGCGGGACCGAAGGTCCACGCCCGGTTCCCGCTGATGCAGGGTCGATCCTGGACGGTGCCGACGCTCGTGGGGACGCGCCTCTACGCGCGCGATCGGCAGGAGATCGTGGCTTTGGAGCTCGGGGGCTGATCGGCCTCGCTCACTTGCGTGAGGCGACGAACCACGCCGTCAGGGAGATGCCCGAGGCGTTCGCGTCGAGCGTGGGCTCGTTGGTGACGTAGTCTTCCTTGTCGTCGTGGTAGACGGCGCCGTCCGATTGGAACGCCGCATAGGCGTCCGGCCGCGAGAGCTTCAGCTTCTGCTCGGTGAAAACGGAGAGAGGAACCGGCCCTTCGTTCCAGAAGCCCGTGAGCTCGATCCGCGCCAGGTCGGCGACCTGGTGATGCGGAAACCGGGGCCAGGTCGTACCCGCGCCGTTGACGAAGCACACGCCCCAGGGGTTGGCGCCGAGCAGGTAGTCCCATTGGGCCTGGCCGAGGGCGAGGTATCGGCCGTCGCCGGTGAGGTCCCGATACCAGAACGCCTGTAGCCCCACGCCGGCCATGTCGGGCGCCGACCCCCAGTGCAGGCGTTGGAGCCCGACGCGGAAGGGATCCGACGCCGCGTGGCCGCGAGCGGCCTCGAGGCTGGTCTCGAGGTGCCGCCTTGCTTCCGGCACGTAGGAAGGATCGACGCGCGCGATCTCGTAGTGGGCCAGGGCGTGGGAGTCGGACCAGGACAGCGCTCCCGCGCCGCCGGCCGCCCGCGCGAAGTCACGCGCCTCCTTCAGGTAGGTCGCCTCTCCCGTCGCGCGAAAGAGCGCCGCCGCCGCCAGCGCCATGTTGTCCTCGAAGCTGAGCTCCCGGTAGAACTCGGGCGGGTTGGACGGCTGCGCGAGCGGCCGTGTCTTGCCGTACGCATAGATCTGCCGCGCCGCCTCGAGGTAGGTGGAGACGAGGCCGGCGTCGTAGTAGGACTTTCCCGGGTCGTTCCAGATGACGGCGGCGAGAGCCAGGGAGGCGGCGGTCTTGCCCGCCACGTTCGCGCCCCGGCCCGGCTCGCAAGCCCAGACCGGCCGGGCCTCCCGGTCCTGCTCCGGCAACCGCCAGGTACCGTGGTCGCTGGCGTCGGAGACCTGGTAGTAGAGCACCTTCTTGGGGGAGTCCCAGAGCTTCAGCATCCACTCGAGCCCGACCCGGGCCTCCTCGAGCAGATCGGGGACCCGGTTGCCATCATCGTCGGGAAAGGCCCCCGGGTGGCGTACGTAGGTCGCGAGCAGCAGGTTGGTGGCGTATCCCGAAGTGATGAGGAACTTGATGTAGTCGCCGGCGTCGTGCCAGCCCCCGTCGGCCTGCACGGCGCTGCCGTCGCCTGGCCCTCCCTTGGCGATGCCGTCCCGGAGGTGACACGCGCCATGCCCTTGCGGGTGCGTATCCCCACAACGCTGCACCCGGAAGAACGCCAGGCTCTTCGCGAGCAGCCCGGAGTGCGCGTCCTCCGCCACCGCGAAGACCGGCGAGTGCCCTCCGGCGACGCGGACGAGGAAGCGTCCCTTCACCGCCAGCGCGCTGAAGTCGAGCTCGTACACGTGAGCGAACTGGCCGTAGCGGCCGCGATCGGCACCGACCTTCCCGGTGAGAACCCTGCCTTCTCCCCAGCTGGTTCTCACTTCGAAGGGTTGCCCGCCGAGGTCCTGGCTCGTCAGGGCGAGGCCGATCTTGGGGTCGCCGGGCCGGTACCCCACCTGGTTCACGCGCACGTGAATCGCCTCCGGCGGCGCCGCCAAGGCCAGCGCGAAGGCGAGCGTGGCGAAAGCCGGGGCGTGGATCACTTGACCGAGGGATCCGGAGGAAGCCCGAGCTTGCGGTAGAGCTCGCGCCGGGCCTCCTTGTCGCCCTCGATGATCTTCCGGGCATAGCGGGCGACCGCTTCGGCGTGGGCCCGCGGGATGACGAGCACGCCATCGCCGTCGGCCACGATCACGTCGCCGGGGATGACGAGCACTCCCCCACAGACGATCGGGCGATTCACGGACTCGATCTCGTTCCGCCCGGGGCGGATGCCCCGGCCGGGCCGCCGGAAGTACAGCGGCACTCCCTCCGTCTCGATCTCGTCGAGGTCGCGTGAGGTCTGATCGGTCACCACGCCGACCGCGCCATGCAGCTTCCACGACAGGATGTTGTAGGAGCCGATCGACCCCACGTCGGCGTGCTCGGCGTCGTCGATCACGAGGGCGCTGCCCTTGCGCAGCACCGCCTCGAAGGGCTCGGGCGAAAGCTTGTCGTACCACTCCCCGGCCCAATCGTCGTATTGCTTGGTCGGCAGCTTGCCCGCCTGCGCGCGGTTCGTGGGAACGTAGCGCGCGGTGACCGCGATCCCGATGAAGCGATGGCGGTAGTTCTTGGCGTCCTTCCAGAGCGGCCGGATCTCCGGGTCCATGAGGCCGACGTTCGGGAGGCCGACGGCGTCCATGCCGTCCGTGGAATCCGCCACGCGCAGGCCTTCGAACAGCGCAAGCAGCTTGCGGTCTTCCTCTTCGGAGAAGACCGGAGTGGGGATGAAGCTCTTCCCGGTCCGCAGGTCGGCGGCCGGATCCGTCCCGGGCGCGACCTGGGCATGGGCGCTCGCCGACGCGAGGACGGTCAGGCTCAAGGCAATCGCACGCATCGTCACCTCCCGAGTGATGGCTCCGCTACTGCTTCACGTTGAACAGCAGCCGGGCGCTGCGCCGTCCGCCGTCGGTCTCCATCGAGTCGAAGGACGCGTTGATGGACCCCAGAGGCTTGATGGCGATCCCCAGCGTCTTTCCGTCGATCATGCGCTGCAGGACGGGCTTCGAGATCGTCAGGTACGTCTTCGCCCCGTCGCCTTCGCTCAGGGGGTAATCGATGATCATCTGCGTATTGAGCACGCGGTCGAAGGGCTGTCCGCGGCGCAGGCTGGTGGCCGTCACCGTCCGCTGATCCCACGCCGGGTCGCCGCCCAGGATCTCGACCACCCTCACGATCCCGAAGTCCTTCAGGTCGTCGGACGTTCGCTGCACGGCGTGCGTCGTCAGCTCCAGCAAGCCGTGGTCCGCGACCTGCTTACCCGCGAACGCCGCCAGGTCCCAGCGAAGGATCACGTACCGGGTCCCACCGACGGCCAGCAGGTTCCTCCGGCCGGCCCCCTCCCGCACCGACCAGGTGTTGAGGTTCACGTCCGGGCTGTCGAGGTCGATCGTCGCGTCCTGGGCCACCCGGGCTTCATGGGCAAATGTTTTCGGGTCGGGGATGGGCGGATGGTAGGGGACCGCGGCCCCTTTGTCGGGTCCCGCGACCGCGATGTCGACCACATCCACCTTGAAGTAGTCCAGGTCCACGCGGTACTTCTCGAGCCCCCAATCGATGAGAGCGAGCTGGCCGAAGACCGTGTCCCCCGGCTCCGCGGGGAAATCGCGGGTGGTCATGCTGATCGTATGCCAGCGCTCCGTGTCCGGGATGTCGAACTCCATGAGGTGGCTGTGGAAGTCGGTCGTCCTCTGGGTGTTCAGGTGCAGGTTCACGCGACGGGGCGCGTGGCTGACACGGATCCGGGCTTCGATTCGCAGCTCGTTGCCGGGCCGCGCCAGCCGGGCGAGATCCATCTGGTCCGAGACCTTGTGCTTGACGAGCGCCCACCAGATGCCCCGCCGGTCGTGCGTGGCGTCTACGAGGATCGAAGCGTGACCTTCCCCACCCTGCCGGAAATCCATGGTGGCCTCGCCGTCTCCGGTGAAGAAGGACCAGCCCCGGATGCCGTCGGGATCGGTCGTAACCGACCGTTCCCCGAAGTCGTCGAGGAACTGGGCGGACGACTCACCGAGGGATATGAGCACGACGGACAGGGTGAGGACCGTGATGTGCGCTCGGGCGTAGCTCATCTTGGCGGCCGCGATTATAGCCGCCGCCCCGCGCGGGGGCCCGCCCGCCTATGGGACAGCGCCGTCCCATGACCGGACAAGCCGAGGTGCTACAGCCCACCGCTGGCGGCGAATGCCGCCGTGGCTGGGCATCCCGTCGCCCGGACGTTCCTGGCACGGACCTTGATGCCTCTCGCCGCAGCGAACCGAGGTGAGCGATGTCGACCCTGATCCACGATCTCCGCTACGGCCTGCGGCGGATGGTGCAGGCACCGGCTTTCACCGCCGTGGCCGTGCTCACGCTGGCGCTGGGCATCGGCGTCAACACCGCCATGTTCAGCCTGGTCAACGCGGCGATGTTCGGCTGGGAAGCCGCCTACGAAGACCCGGCGCGACTGGTGATGATCTGGCAGCGCAGCGGGGACGAGCGGTTCGCGCCCACCCCCGCCGACTATCGGGATTGGGAGGAGCGAGCCCGGTCATTCGTGCGGATGGGCGCCTATTACTACGAAGGCGTCAACCTCTCCGGCGCAGGTGACCCCGAACGGCTCACGGCCGCGCTCGTTTCGCCCGCCCTGTTCCCCACGCTGGGCGTGCGCCCGCGGCACGGTCGTGGCTTCGCGGCGGAGGAAGCGCAGTGGGGCCGCCATCAGGTCGCCCTGCTCTCGGATGCGCTCTGGCGCCAGCGCTTCGACGGCGACCCGTCGGTGGTCGGACAGGGAATCGCCCTCAATGGCGCGGCCTACACGATCGTGGGCATCATGCCGCCCGGGTGCTGGTTCACCGGCACGAGGGCGGAGCTGTGGCTGCCCATGGCGTTTCCGCCCAAGGACCCGACCAACGACCGTCACAGCCACTTCCTCCGGGCCGTGGGTCGACTCAAGCCCGGCGTCACCGTGGACCAGGCCCGCCTCGAGATGGAGGCGATCGCCGGCCAGCTCGCGCGGGAGTATCCCGAGAACCAGGGCCTGGGCGCCACCGTCACCAGCCTGCGCGCGACGGTGCTGGGCGACATCCAACCGGCGCTGTTGGTGCTGACGGGGGCGGTCGGCCTCGTCCTCCTCATGACGTGTGTGAATCTGGCCAATCTCCTGCTGGCCCGGTCGGCCGCGCGCGCGCGCGAAATCGCGACCCGGGTCGCCCTGGGCGCAGGCCGCCGCCGGCTCGTCCAGCAGCTCCTGGCCGAGAGCCTCTGCCTGGCCCTGCTCGGCGGTGCGGCGGGCCTCGCCTTGGCGTTCTGGGGCGTCGATGCCGGCGCACGCTTCGTGCCGGAAGAGGTGCCACGGATTCACGAGACCGGCGTGGCGATCGATGGCTCCGTGCTGGCCTTCACCCTGGCCGCCGCGTTGATCACGGGCATGCTCTTCGGCCTGGCGCCGGCCCTGCAGGCGACTCGGCCGGATCCGGCGGAGGTCCTGAGGGCCGGCGGACGGAGCGCCACCAGCGATCCGCGGAGCCGGCGCTTTCGCGCGGGCCTGGTGGGCGCCCAGATCGCGCTGGCCGTGACGCTGCTCAGCGGAGCCGGGCTTCTCCTCAAGAGCTTCCTCCGCTTGCACCAGGTCGATCCCGGGATCCAGGCGGGCCACCTTTTGACGATGGGTCTCGAGCTTCCCCGCGCCCTCACGCCGGACCGCGAGTATGTGCCCCGCTTCTTCGAGGCCGTCCTCGAGCGCGTACGGGCGCTGCCGGGAGTGGTTGCGGCGGGCGTCAGCTCGCACCGCCCGCTCGGTGGAGGCGGGATGTCGCGGAGATTCACGGTGGAGGGGCAGCCGCCGGCGGCCACCCTGTCCGAGGTCGCCAACGTATCCGCCCGCCAGGAGAGCGCCGAATCGCTTCAGGCCATTGGCGTGCGCCTCGTCCGCGGCCGGCTATTCGGCGGGCAAGACCAGGCCGGGAGCGAGCGCGTGGCGATCATCAGCGAGACCGTGGCCCGCCGCTTCTTTGCCGGCCAGGATCCTCTCGGCCAGCAGATCTCCCTGGACTCGCCGGAGCACTTGTGGCCGGCAGCGGAACTGCCGCCCGGCGGCCGCTATCCGCGCTGGAAGGTCGTGGGCGTGGTGGCCGACGTCCGTTACTGGGAGCCGAGCCGCCCGCCGGAGCTGGTCGTCTACGTGCCCTATCTGCAGCGCAACGAAACCATGCCTTGGGCCCCGGCCTATCTCGTCGTGCGCACGGCGGCCCCGGGCACGGGCGTGGTGGCCGACCTCCGCCGCGCGGTGGCTCAGGTAGACCCGTCGCAGCCGCTGTCCGATGTCAGGACACTCGACGACCTGTGGCACGCCTCGCTCGCGCGGCCGCGCTTCCAACTCTGGCTGCTCGGCGCTTTCGCAGTCTTCGCCCTGGCCCTGGCCGCGCTGGGGATCTATGGCCTCACGTCCTACGCCGTGGCACAGCGCACCGGCGAGATCGGGATTCGGATGGCATTGGGCGCGCGCCGCTCGGACATCCTTCGCCTCCTCGTCGGCCACGGCATGCGGCTGGTGTTCGTGGGCCTGGTCCTTGGTCTGGCCGGCTCGGTGGCGCTGGCGGGAGCGCTGTCGAGCCTGCTATTCGGCGTCAGCCCACGCGATCCGGCCGTGCTGCTGGCAGTGCCGACGGTGCTGGCGATCGTCGCGCTCCTCGGCACGTATGTCCCCGCCCGTCGCGGCGCCCGCCTGGATCCCCTGGTCGCGTTGCATCAAGAGTAACGCCCTCCGCTTGCCCTGGGCCGCACGGGGGTTGACGGCCGACCGGGCTCGGCGTAGCTTGTCGCCCTCATGACAAACCAACTGACGCGACGCGAATGGCACCGCCTCGTGCTCGGGGGGCTGGGCGCTTCCGCCCTCGCCTCCACCGCGCGCGGCGCGGGCAAGATGATCGACTCGCGCTTACACGGCGTCCTCATCGGCGCGCAGAGCTACAGCTTCCGGGATCGCCCCCTCGACAAGGCGATCGAGGCGTACGCGGCCGTGCCCCTCGGCGAGGCCGAGCTGTGGCAGGGCCACGTCGAGCCGCGGCCGGACTTCGCCCGCATGCAGCAGATGAGCTCCGAAGAGAAGGCCGCCGACCGCGAGGCGCTGCGGAAGTGGCGGCTGACGACGCCTCTCTCCACCTTCCACGCGATCGGGGACAAGTTCCGCGCCGCGGGGGTCGACCTCTACGCCTACAACTACAGCTTCCAGGACAGCTTCACGGACGCCGAGATCGACCGCGGCTTCGAGATGGCCAAGGCCCTGGGCGCGAAGGTCATCACCGCCTCGGCCAACCAGAAGACCGTGCCCCGCATCGCCGCCGCGGCGGACAAGCACAAGATGCGCGTGGGCATGCACAACCACTCGCGGATCGACCCCAACGAGTTCGCGACCGCCGAGGACCTCGAGAAGGCCATGGCCGCCTCTCGGTACATCTGCACGAACCTGGACATCGGCCACTTCACCGCCGCCAACCAGGATTCCGTCGCCTTCCTCAAGAAGCACCACGACCGCATCGTGACCCTGCACATCAAGGACCGGAAGAAGGACCAGGGCGACACCACCCCCTTCGGCGAGGGCGACGCCCCCATCAAGGAAGTGCTCGGGGTCCTGAAGCAGAACAAGTGGCCGATCCCGGCCAACATCGAGTACGAGTACAAGGGCGCCGACAGCGTGGACGAGGTCAGGCGCTGCTTGGAGTACTGCAAGAAGGCGCTGGCGTCCTAGACCTTCTCCCAGCGTCCGGAGTTTGCTGAACGCTCGTGGGCGTCCAGGACCTTCTGGTTGCGCACGCCGTCTTCGAAGTTGGGACTGGGGACCTTCTGCTCGTGGACGGCCTTCAGCAGGTCGAGCACCGTATGAACGAAGGTGTGCTCGTAGCCGATGATGTGCCCCGGCGGCCACCAGCCCGCGATGTAGGGATGGTGCGGCTCCGTGACGAGGATCGTCTTCCAGGCGCTGTCCTTCCCCTCGTCGAGGTAGACCTCCAGCTCGTTCAGGCGCTCGAGGTTGAAGGCGATGCTCCCCTTGGCGCCGTTGATCTCGAAACGGTTGTAGTTCTTCCTCCCCAGGGCGAAGCGGGTGGACTCGACGGTGCCGATGGCGCCGTCCTGGAACTTCACCATCGAGAGGGCGGCGTCGTCGACGTCCACCTTGCCCTTGCCCTTGCCGTTCGGCAGCGGACGCTCGCTGATGAAGGTCTTCAGGAATCCGGAGACCTCCGCGATCTCCCCCACCAGCATGCGCGCGAGGTCCACGGAGTGGGAGGAGAGGTCGCCCAGCGCGCCGGAGCCGGCCTTGGACTTCTCGAGGCGCCAGACGCGGGGAAAGTCCGGCTTCACGATCCAGTCCTGAAGGTAGGTGCCGCGGTAGTGGTAGATCGGGCCGATCTTCCCGTCCTGGATGATCTGACGCGCGAGCGTCACCGCGGGCACGCGCCGGTAGTTGTGGCAGATCATGTGGACGACGCCGGCCTTCTTCACGGCGTCGAGCATCTTCTGCGCCTCGGCCAGCGTGTTGGCGAGCGGCTTCTCGCAGAAGACAGCCTTCTTGTTCTCCGCCGCCGCGATGGAGATGGGCATGTGGCTGTCGCCGGGGGTGCACACGTCCACGATGTCGATGTCCTTGCGGGCGACGACCTGCTCCCAGCTCGTGGCGTGCTCCTGCCAGCCCAGTGTCTCGGCGGCCTTCTTCACGCCCTCCTCGTTGCGGCCGACGACAACCTTCATCACCGGCTCGAAGGGGGGATCGAAGAAGCGGTTCACCTGGCGCCACGCGTTGCTGTGGGCCCGGCCCATGAACTGGTAGCCGATCATGGCGACGTTGATCTTCTTCTTCATGGCGCAGGAGGCTACCCCTTACGGACGGCGCCGGTCAACGGGTCGGCACGCAATGGGGTCAGGTCTGCGATATGGGTTCTACATACCCCATACAACAGACCTGACCCCAGTCCGCAGGAGGCCGCAGAAATATGAAAAGAATTTGGATCGGACTCATCGTGCTCGCACTCGGCGCGGCGGCGGCGGCGAAGCCGTTGCCGAAGGTGCTGTTCGTCACGCACTCCGGGGGGTTCCGGCACCAGGTGGTGACGCGGTCCCCGGACGGATCGCTCGCCTTCGCGGAGAAGCAGCTGCAGGCCGCGGCCAGGGACCGCTTCGACGTGGTGGCGACGCAGGACCTGGGTGAGCTGAGCCGGGAGAAGCTCAGGGACTACAAGGCGGTCGTCTTCTACACGACGGGCGAGCTGCCCATCGACGTCGGAGCGCTGACGGACTTCGTCAAGGGCGGCGGCGGCTTCGCCGGTATCCACAGCGCCACCGACACGCTCTACAAGTCCGCCCCCTACGGCGAGCTGATCGGCGGCTACTTCGACGGCCATCCCTGGCACGAGAAGGTCCGGATCACGGTCGAAGACCCGAAGCACCCGGCCACGGCCCACCTCGGCCCCTCGTTCGAGATCGCGGACGAGATCTACCAGTTCCGCGACTGGGACCGGAAGAAGCTCCACGTGCTGGTCAGCCTCGATGCCGGCAGCGTGGACCTGACGAAGCAGGGCGTGAAGCGCGCCGACCGGGACTTCGGCACGAGCTGGACGCGCGACCACGGCAAGGGGCGTGTCTTCTATACCGCGCTCGGCCACCGCGAGGAGGTGTGGGCCGATCCCCGCTTCCTGACCCACCTCGTCAACGGAATCGCATGGACGCTGCGCGCCGCTCCTCCCGCCCGCCCCGCCGCGGCCACGGGCGAGGAGGGCTTCACCTGGCTGCTCCAGGCCGCCGGCGTTCCGCCGGGATGGAAGCAGGCCGGGCCCGGCGGCTTCAAGGTCGACAACGGCGTCGCCACCGCCTTCGGCGGCATGGGCCTCTGGTACTATGCGCCCACGCTTTACAAGGACTTCGCGCTGCGCCTGCAATATCGCCAGGCCAAGCCGAGCGCCAACTCGGGGGTGTTCGTGAGGTTTCCGCGCGTGGACGGCGATCCCATGATCCCCGTGAACGAAGGCTACGAGATCCAGATCTACAGCGACCAGCCGTCGAAGAATTCCACCGCAGCGATCTACGGCTTCCAGGTTCCGACCGCGGTCCCGCAGAAGCCGGCCGGCGAATGGAACGAGATGGAGATCAAGGCCGTTGGCCCCGAGATCACGGTGGCTCTCAATGGGAAGGTGATCAACAGCTACAAGGGC
>Ga0184632_10000480_pt1 | contig 15683 bp, 16 predicted proteins | sample PLM31_50_b1_FD_133153 | JGI IMG/M metagenome (GOLD analysis project Ga0184632, IMG submission 133153) | Groundwater sediment microbial communities from an aquifer in East River, Colorado, USA - PLM3-1_50_b1 | ecosystem: Environmental > Terrestrial > Soil > Riparian zone | place: USA: East... | reverse complement strand
TTGAATGCCGACGGGCAAGCCATCGGACGTAAATCCGGCGGGCATCGAGATCGCGGGACAGAAGGTTGCGCTGATCCAGTAGGCCGATTTCATCCACGCGATATAGTTCTCCATCACCACCCCGTCGATTTCACGGGGCCAGTGCGTCTTCGCGTCGAACGGCGGCACCTGGTTCACCGCGCAGATTAGAAACTCATATTGCTCCTGGAAGCGGCGCATGCGTTCCATGAGCTCACCGCGCCGGGCCATTGCCTGGGCGATATCGGCCCCGGAAAAGCGGCTGCCGGCTTCGATTTGCCATACCGCCTCCGGTTTCATTTCATGCCGATGGTTCTCGAGCAGTGGACCCAAGGTGTGCCAGTAGTTCCACGCGCGCAGAACCAGGAAAACTTCGTCAGCGCCGCTCAAATCGGGACAGGCCGCTTCGACGATACAGCCGAGGTCAGTAAATGATTTACGCTGGGCCTCCAGTACCGATCGAACCCGGCGGTCGAGCGGCAAACCACCCAGGTCGGGACACCAGGCGACCCGCGCGTTCTTGAAATCGCGCTCCAAGGGTTGGCCAAAAGTAGTTGGATCGGATGGATAACAGGCCGGATCGCGCGGATGAGCACCCGCCATCGCGCTGAGCAGGAACGCAACGTCGGCGACGGACCGCGCCATCGGCCCTTTAACGCTAACGCCAAAAAATGGCAACGCCGTCGGCGCGGTGGGCACGAGCCCGACAGTCGGACGAAGCGCAACGATGTTGTTGAAGTTGGCCGGATTACGCAGCGAACCGCCGTGATCACTGCCACTCGCCAGCGGCAATAAACCCGCGGCAAGCGCAGCCCCCGCACCGCCGCTCGAGCCCCCGGCGCTTTTAGTGAGATCGTAGGGATTAAGCGTGGTTCCGTATACTTCATTGTAAGTGTGCGAGCCCATGCCAAACTCGGAGACGTTGGTCTTGCCGATGGGGATCACACCCGCACGGCGCAACCGCTCCACCAGCGCTGAATCTTCATTCGGCATGAAGTCTTTGAAGATCGTCGAACCCCGGGTCATGGGAAAACCAACCGCGGAGTCTAGATCCTTAAAAGCGAAGGGTAGGCCATGGAGCGGTCCAACCGTATCGCCTCCCGTCAATCGCCGATCGGCGTCGTCGGCTTGGGCGAGACACTTCTCGTCATCCAGCTTGGCGACGATTGCGTTGATCTTGGGATTGACCCGCTCGATCTGGCGCAGGAAGGCGCTCATGACTTCGCGCGCGGAAAGCGCGCGCCCGCGAATCAATTCCGCCAGCTGTCTGGCGCTAGTAAAGCAAAGCTCGTTAGCCATGACTTCGCCCGTGGCGCTATGCTGCGCCGGCGGCCGAACCTGTCCTTCTATTTGCTAGTTGTAACAGCAGGCGCTTCATTCTGGCGCCCCTAGCTATTTCTGTTTATCCAAGAAGGACAGCCGCTCGGCCATGGGCGTCTCGGGAAAAACAAAACCGCAGGCGCGGCAGGTGCGCAGAGTGAGATCAGCATTGAACTCGTTGTAAACGGCGGAAACCTGCGACGGGATGTTCCCCTGGTTTACCACGCGCGCGAGCACAAGTTCGTCGCACTTCTCGCAGAACCAGACGAACTCTTCTTTTTCTTCTTGCCGCCGCTTGCGCTCGATGACCAAGCCCCAGGTGTTCTCGGAGCGGCGCGGTGAATGCGGCAATCCGCCGGGGCATACGAAGATTTCCCCTTCCTTGATCCGCACCGATTGCCGGCGCTCGCCTTCGGGTTTGAGAACCAGCTCCATATCACCCTCGACTTGATAGAAAAATTCGTCGCCGGGTTCGATATGAAAGTCGAGCCGCGTATTCGGCCCGCGCAAAATCATGACGAGAAAATCTTTGTGATGCACGAGCAGTTGGTTGGTGCGAAAAGGCGGGTTGAAAAGCGACTGATTCTCCTGAACCCACTTTTTTAGATGATAGGTGGACAGCAATTCCATAATATTTCTCACTCCACTACTCCAATTTTTTCCGCTTCTCACACTCCCGCGCTACGCCGTCGGTGAGGGCCCACCATATCGACAAACCTTTACGCAGCGCTCTCAACACCCGCGCCTGCAATTCATTCGTCGTGGCGAACTCTTCCACCAGTTCGTAGCCGATGTTGCTGTGCTCGGTGTCGGCTTCGCCGTGCTCGGCGAAAAACTCGATGTCGTGCGGCTTCAAGCCGTAATGATCCCGGAAAGCTCGGAAGAACTTGCCGCCGGTCAATTGGTTGGAGAATTCGTTGCAGCAGTTTGTCGACGCGACTTGCTCAAGGATATGATTGCTGCGCAGCGCAATATCGAGCCACCCCACCCGGGCCAATACCGTGGTCGGGAGAAAGTCTTCTTCAATCTCGCATCGTTCGAGTTCCTGCGCGGCAATCCCGATGCTTTCGCCAAAACGCAAAAACAGGGCGCGGTGGCCCAAGACCGGGCGCGGCGATCCTTCGAAATAGGCATAGCCGACTTCGGAATGAATGATATCGACAAACTTCTTGTGAATTTCGGGGTCGTGGATGCCGGAAAGCTGGCAGCGCACGAGTTTGGCCGTGTTGATGGCTACGTTATAGCTGAAGATGCCCCAGGCTTCTCTGGCCCATATGCGAACGGCCTCTCTCGAAAGCTTACCTTCATAAAGATCGAGATAGAACGGATGATAAAGGCGCGCGTGTCGATTCTTCACTTCCTCCATCAAGACCGCACAGAAATCTTTTGTCGGAAGAGTTTTGCCGCTTAGCACCGCTTCAACTGACATGAAGTACCTCAATTGATCTATTTTTTGTAAAGCTCGGCGATGTAACCGCCGTCCTCCAGCTCCTTTAGGAAACGCGGCTCGATGAATCGTTTCGGATCGGCGCCTCTGGCTTTGACATTGGTCTTCGCCAGGTCTTCCAAAATGGTTTCCACGCCTTTCGCGGCGGGATACGGCACCCGCGCCATGTACTTGAGCGCGTAGGTGTTATAGGCCTCTTCCAGGGCAGCGCGGTCTTTGAGCTTCGTGAACTTCGCGATGGATTGCATGCTTGCTTCCTTCTGGGTTTTGTAAAAATGAACGCCGTCAATCATCGCCCTAACAAAGCGGCGCACCATGTTCTCCTTTCTTTGAATCGTCTGGCGCGTCGTCGCCAGCGAGGTTCCGAGGTAGTCAATCCCCAAGTCGCCCAGCGAGCTCAATTCGATCAACCCCTCTTGGCGCGCGCGCACCGTGAACGGCGGTTGCAGGAGCGTGCCATCCACCAGCCCGGTTTGGACGGCGGCAAAGCGCGACGGTTGGGTGCCGACGGAAAGCCAGGTGATGTCTTTTTCCGGGTCAAGCCCCCATTTTCTGAAAGCCACCCGCGCGCCGTAATCGTCGGTCGCGCCAGGGCGGGCGACGCCGAATTTCTTGCCCTTCAAGTCGGCGGGCTTTCTCACGTTGGGACGCGTGATGAAAGTATGCTCCATCGTATTGATATAGGTCATCAAGACGACCGTGTCGGCGCCTTCGAGGTTGGAAGAAATCGCCGCTGGCCCGGCAAAAACCGTAAGATCTATCTCGCCTGAAACCAAGGCGGCGATGTTCGGCGGCGCCCCGGCCACCAGAATGATCTGCGGGTCGATATCGTATTTTTTGAAGAAACCGGCGTCACGCGTGACGAATAATATCGCCTGCGAACCGCTGATTGCGCTATGGGATACGTAAATCTTATCGGCGCCCCAGGACTGGATGGTGACTGTTAGAAATACGCCGAGCAACAAAGTCACTTTGATTATTTGCAAATGATACTCCAATTTCGGGACTCATATCTGCCGGTTGTCGAAACGGAACTTATTTGCATTGCAGGCAATCTCTACGCGGTTACCGTCGGGATCGAGAAAACTGATGGAGCGGTTGCCTGCGACAACCAGCGTCTCCGGTCCGCTGACAATCGGAATTTTCCGCCGTTTCAAAATCGGATACAGCTTGTCGATGACTTCGTTGGCATCGACGTAGATACAAAAATGATGGAGTTTGGGCATTCCCTTCCCCGCGACATGTTTCGCGCCCGCCGGCAGCGCCTGCAGAGCGACGTCATGGTGTTCCCGCCCGTAACTCAAGAACGTCATCTTCGTCTGCTTGTTCCGCGCCGAGACTTTCAACCCGAGCACTGTGCGGTAAAAATTCTCCGACTTCTTGAGATTCGCCACGTTCAGTACGATGTGGCCCAATACTCCGTTCGAGACGCTCATTGTAGCTTCATTTAATAGGTGGAATCTTTGCTGTCAAGCTAAGCCTAAAGCGCTATGAATTGCAGTTTCGAAGTTTTTGTTGTCATACATAACCAGGCCCGCGACGCGATCGTGGATAGCCTTGTTGCGGGGGATATTCCCAGAGGCTGATAGTTTGGGATTCCGTATTTCGACTGCGGAGCGAAAATATGAGGATTGTCTTTTCAATTTTTCTAGTCGCCTTACTTATGTTCGGCCGATCCCTGTGCGCGGCGGAACCAGAGCCGAACTCAAGTTCCGCGGCCGAGCAGCCCGTGCAACTAAATTGGCTGGGTAACGCCGGCTGGGAAATCCGTGTCGGTAAGATCATAATCCTCATCGATCCGTTTCTCACTCGCAGAGAAGCCTCGGCGAGTGCGGAATGGAAAACCGACGAAGAGGGAGTGCTCAATGTCATCAAGGGCGCCGACTATGTCTTCGCCGGCCACAGCCATGCCGACCACATCGCCGACATCCCGTTCATCGCCAAGCGGTTCGGCTCGAAAGTCATCGGATCGAGGACTACCACGAACATCGCGTTGACCGCCGGCGTCGATAAAACCCAGCTTACAACCATCAGCGGCGGTGAAAGGTTAGACTTTAAGGATTTCTCCGTTCAGGTCATCGAAAGCCAGCATGGTGTTCTAAACAGGAGCGGCCGGCGGCGCCAACCACGATCGGATGAAATCTTGAAGCCCTGGTCTGGGCCTATTATGGGTAACGCCTTCGTCGAAGGCGGCAGCTACCTTTACTACTTCACCTTTGGCAAGCACCGCATCTTGCATCAGAGCACCGGCAACTTCATCGAAGAGAACCTGAATGGATTACAACCCGACGTGGCGATCCTCGCCGAGAACGGCAACTACGATTGGGCTGAAGCCATCAAAATCCTCCGCCCCAAAACCGTCATCATCCAACATTACGACAACTGGCGCGTGCCGTATGCCGAGGGAATCTCGAGTGCGAACCGCAAACGGGCACAGCGAATGGCGAACGCAATCAAGGCGGTCGATCGCAGTATCAACGTCATCGTTCCGGAGTACTTGAAGACGATCACGTTGGAATGATTCGATTCCTTAGACATGCAGCCGGCATCCGCGCCGCCAGTGGCTTTAGCCGCGCATGTATCAGCGCAAATCGAGGCGCGATCTGTTTCACTAACAGCTTGACAAGGCTTTCGGAAGTCAGGAGAATCACGCCGGTTTTGGTAAGTTCGCAACCGTACTTGGTAGACCAACATAGCTGCGAGCTGGGCGTCGAGAAATTCACTTGCACCGTCATGCGCGACCCTGTTCCCTCACCCAATTTGCAGTCCGGAGTTATTGAAACCAGGAGGGAGGTTTTCACATGAAGCGTTCAATAATCGTGGGCCTCATTTGCTTATGGGGCGTGTCAGTACTCCCGGCACGAGGCGCATCGGTGCAGCCCAAGAGGGGCGGAACCATCACTCTCGCCACGCAGAACGATCTGGTTACGATGAATCCGATGGTGCGAACGGCGTCAACGGAGAGGCTCATGCGCATGTTGATGTTCGATTCTCTGCTCAGCAGCGATCTTCAGGGAAAAGTGCAACCTAATCTCGCTGAGTCGTGGGAAACATCCTCGGACGGAAAAGTTTACACCTTTCGCCTGCGAAAGGGGGTCATGTTTCACAACGGTAAGGAATTGTCGTCGGAAGACGTCAGGTTTTCCATGAACTACACTCTGGAGCCCAAGAATGGCGCCTACGGTTTCTCGCAACTCAGTTTAGTGGAGCGCGTGGAGGCGCCGGAAAAGTATCTACTGCGCGTGTACCTGAAAAAGCCGAGCGCGGTATTATTGTCGTCGCTGGCAGGCATCCAGTCCTTTCCCGTCATCCCCAATGGCTCTCTCGAAGCGGGGCCCATGAAACCGACCCAGTTCCCACCCGGGACCGGTCCCTTCAGGTTCGTCGAGTGGTTACCTGCGCAACGAGTGGTTTTTCAACGTTTTGAGAATCATTGGGGCCATAAAGCGTACGTGGACAGATTGGTGATCCGACCGATTGCCGACACGACGGTGCGTTTTACGGCTTTGCAAGCCGGAGACGTAGATATCGTAGAACGCACTCCCTACGAGTGGATGAAGCAGGTGGTCGAAGGCAAAGTCAAAGGCATCGGATCAGTCAAGGCCGCCACCGCGGGCTACCGTCGATTGATTTTCAATTTAACGCAGCCGCCTTTGAATAACAAAAAATTACGAGAGGCGATTGCGCATGCCGTCGATAAAAAAGAGATGCTCGACGCTGCCTATATGGGGTTCGGCGAGCCCACCGATCAGAAATATCCCAAAGACAACATGTGGCACGTTAAGGGAGCACGCACTTATGCCCAGGATTTGAATAAAGCCAGGTCGCTTTTGAAAGAGGCGGACTATAAAGGCGAGATCCTCGAAGTGCTTGCCGACCGGGCGCCTTTTCAGAGCACGGAAGTAACCATACTCCAGAGTCAACTCAAAAAGATCGGCGTCGCGGTCAAGCTGAATTTGGTCGAGTGGAGCGCTTATCGAGAACTACAGCGAAAGGGTAACTTTCATCTAATGATGTATGGCGGCAGCATTGATCCGGATCCGTCTCTGACCTATGGGCCGGATTTTGGATGCGAGCAGGACCTCAAAAGCCGCAGCTCCAACATGCCGGGTTACTGCAATAAGGAAATCGACGCCCTGCTGGCGAGGGCGGAGGTGGAATCAGACAACAAGAAACGGAAGGAGCTTTTCGATCGGATCATTATCAAGATCAGCGACGACTTGCCGGAGCTGCCGATCGGCTATGTGCCCCGCTTCTACACATTCCGCGATTATGTGAAGGGCTTCACCGTCAACGATGAAGGAGAATTTCAGTTCTATGGCGGAGGGCTGAGTCACGCCTGGTTGGATAAGTAGGAAACACTGAAGCCCCAACGCCCCGAACAAAATTTGTGTCAAAAGGCACCGATACGCCAACAAACGGAGGATCGATGTCACGAAACATATATTCTTGGGCTGAAGCCATCAAAATCCGCCGTCCCAAAACCGTCATCATCCACCATCACGACAACTGGCGGGCGCTATTTTCCATGGAGATATCGTGATCGAACCGCAAATGGGCACAGCGGATGGAGGACCGAATCAAGTGGTCCGATAGAAATATCAGAATCATCGTCCCGGAGTATTTTAAGGCGATCACGTTGGAATGAACCGACTGTTTCCAGGAGTTGACCAAGGAATGATTGACGCAACAGCCCATTATCGGATACTCTCAGCCGCAAACTATTGGTCAAGTCGCGCTCTTTGGTAGCGGCCTGGGCTTCTCGAAGAAAAGCAGGGCCAAAATCAGGGGCAATGTGCGATGAAGACAAAAGGCGAAATCGAAGCCGAGATCAGTCAAGCCATCGTCCAATTCGAGATCGACTACATGGGGCGCGGCCCGAAAGAAACCCGCACCCATATCGTCGAAGACTTGGTTGTCGTTCGCCTCAAAGGCGTTTTGACCCCGGCGGAAGAACAATTGACAAAGTCGATCGACGGCAAAGATCTGGTCAAAAAAATGCGCGCAACTCTGATCGACAAAGCGCGCCCTCTTTTGTACCAGGTCGTTGGCGATATCACTGGCACGAAAATTCTCGATCTGCATACCGACATCAGCACGGAATCCGGTGAACGGGTCTTTGTCTTTTCCCTCGACAACAACCTCCAGAAATCCCTAGCGCGCGACAAGGGCTCTTGACATATGACAGTATCGTTCCTATAAGCTAAACCCCAAAGTCTGACGATTCCCCGAAGGGTTGGTTGAAATCAATCTAACCAGTCGGGAAATGGGCCGACCAAGGAAATGCAGGTTTCCGGTCGGCCTTTTTATTTGGCTCAAGCTTTCTTCGAAGGCGCTAATTAACAAGGGAGGTGTTGGACATGAACTCTACGATTTATGTGATCGCCGGCGTGTTCCTCGTCATCTTGGGCGTCGTTGGTATCTACTACATTCGCCAAGCACCTGGATTAGCTCTCTTCGCTTCGATGGGTCTGCTCGCGGGAATCGCGATGATAGCCAAGGCCAATAAGAAATTCTGAGATTCTGGATACTCTCGCTATTCGCGACGACACGCCTATTCTCGGAACACAGGTCGATCCGTTCCAATAGTTCCAAACGTTCCAAACGTTTTGAACGCTTTTGAACCTAATTTATGCCCCGTCAGCTCACCTGCTCCTTCACTTGATATTTCCCCTCCCCGTCTTGCGTAATCCTTCCCTCTTGATGCAGCTGGCCCACGGCCGTGGCGACGGCCCGATATTCCACTTGCGGGAATTGATCCAGTAGATCGGCGAAGAAGCAGTGGGAGTCTTTAAGAGCCGCGAGAATTTTCTCCGATAGCGTCTCGACAGTTTCGCCTGACTTTGCCTCGGCTCTTTCCTTCGCGGGTTTGGCGACTTCGCCCAGGTAGTTATTCAAATTCACTTTGCCTTGATTGAAATAAACGATCCGGTTGTAGCGGCTGCGCGGCACGTCGTCGGGAATCGTCGCGTCGATGCCCATCTTGGCCGTGGTCGGAATGCGCCCCGGCGTCGGCGCCAGCGACGGGTCTAATGGTTTCGAGCGCGCATTGGAGACGATCAATACGTCTTTGTCCGCCTGAACACGGGTGGCGATCGCCCACTCGACGTCCGTCGGATCAAAAACGTCTATATCGTCATCGACGATGGTGACATGCTTGATATCCGCGATGGAAAGCAAAGCCATGATGGCGTTTTTGCCGTCACCCGGAACCTTTTTGATCGCCGCAACGATATGCCAGTGACAGTAGCCGCCGGGAGTCACGTTGACCGCCGTCGCCTGCACGCCCGCTTCGTGCAAAACGCGCCACGCGGCGGCCTCGTAAATCGGCGCTGACATCCAGATATTCTCCCACGGCATGTGCAGCGCGTAGTAGATTGGCTCTTTGCGGTGCATGATCGCTTTGATCCGCACATGCGGGTTTTTGTGAATGCCGCCCATGAGTCGGTTGAATTCACAAAACGGCCCTTCGGGGTAGACCCAGCCGTCGGGAAGAATTTCGCCTTCCAGGACGATTTCCGCGTCGGCGATGCAGGGAACCGGAATCGTTTCGCCGTCGGCTAATTGGAGCGGCTCACCGCGCAGGCCGCCGGCGAAGGTAAGCTCGTTAACGCCCAGATTGGCCTTGAAGGTGGAAGCGACGCACTCGTAGGGATGGGTGCCGATGGAGATGGAAATCGGCAGCGGCTGTTTCTTTGCCACGGCCCGCTCGGTAAACCTACGCAAGTTATTGGGCGTGACGATGTCGATGCCCGTGACGTTCCTTTCCTTTAGCATCAGCCGATACATGCCGGCGTTCATGCCGTGCTCGGGATCTTCGGCAATGACGACTCCGCCGGTGATCATAGGCCCGCCGTCCATGATGGAAAAAATCGGCACCGGCAGATCGAAGACGTTGACCTCGTTCCTTGTCAAAATCACGTCTTTGACCGGCGCGCTCTTGACTCGCTCGGGTTTGATCGGGTGATCCATTGCATTGCGCAATTTCTCTTCGATCTTTCCGTAGGGAACGCCCATGCCGATGGCCAACCGATTGCGCGATTGCAGCAGTCCGGAAACCACCGGAATCGAATAGCTGCGGACGTTCTTGAACAGCAGGGCCTTTTCGGCCTGCGCCACCAGGGCCGCGATATCGCGTGCGTCCGTAGGTTTGGCGATCTCAATCAGCTCGTCACTCCTCGTCAAATCGGCCAAGTAGCTTCTAAAACTCGCCGCCATGTATCGCTCCTCTCCTGTTGGCAGATCTCAGCCAACCACGGATGAAAAAGTGTGTCAATCACTCTTGTCCAAATTAGCCGTCACAAAGACCACGAACACCGATTATGACTCGCGCAAAGGCGCAAAGACGCCAAGGTGACGGGCCGAGGCCCGTCATCCCGAGCGAATGCGAGGGATCTAAGAAAGATTTCTCCCTTCGGTCGAAATGACAAAGAGTCTTTCTTTGCGTCTTGGCGTCTTGGCGCGAGAAAAGAAATCTTTGGGGTGGGGTCTGATCTACAACGAGGCAAGCCAGTTACGAAGAACCAAGCACTTAAAGCTCTACATCGGTCGTTTGCAACGTAATTTGGACAGCAGTGTGTACCAATCTAAGCTTTCCGCTTTCGCATTCAACTATGCGTATGTTATACAGAGCCCAGGGAGCGTCTTGATGGGTTCATTCGGACTGACATTAGCCAACCGCGGCGTCATCATCGGCGCGGTGACGGTTGCCGAGCTCTTCGATATGGCGAAGCGGGGCGAAGACTCCGGCGCGTTCAGCGCCGTTTGGGTGGGCGACAGCCTGCTCGCCAAGCCTAGGCTTGAATCCGTCGCGCTGCTTTCCGCGCTGGCGGCCCTCACCAAAAAGGTCAAGTTGGCGGTGGGCTGTATGGCGACCTTTCCGCACCGCCATCCGGCGCTGCTGGCTCAACAATGGGCCAGTCTCGACGTGATCTCCAACGGCCGCTCCTGGCTTGCGGTTTGCCTCGGCGGCCCCAACGAGCAAAGTCCGGCGCAGGCGCTTGAGCACAAAGTCATGGGCATCAAAGACACCGAGCGCGTCGGCCGGCTTGAAGAAGGTATAACGATCCTGCGCAAGCTCTTTCACGAAGAAAAGGCCTCGCACAAAGGCCGCTTCTACGAATTCGAAGGCGTCACCATTCAGCCCCGTCCGTTGCAAAACCCCATGCCGATCTGGATCGCCAGCAATCCCACGGGTTTGACTTGGAAAGACGGCGCCAGCGCGCCGTCAGCCGCGGTTGAAAAAGGTTTAAGGCGCGTGGCGAAGTTCGCCGACGGCTGGATGACCAACAAAGTAACGCCCGAAGAATTCAAATCGCAGTGGAGGCGCATTCAGGCGATGGCGAAAGAAGAAGGCCGCGATCCCGCGAAGATCGGCAGCGCCCTCTATCACAACATCACCATCAACGCTAACCGCCAGGCCGCCCTAGATGAGAGCAAAGCGTTCCTGGACAAGTACTACACTTCGAACTTCAGCATGAAGTTCGTCGAGGGCTTTACCACGGCGGGGAGCCCCAAACAATGCATTGACGAGTTGAGAGCGTACTTCGACGCCGGCATCGAGCATATCACGCTCAGAATGACGTCCTGGGACCAGACCGGCCAGTTGAATAGGTTTCTTAGCGAAGTAGTACCGGCGTTTAAATAAGAAATTCAGGCGGTCCAAAAGAATGTTTCAAGGCATCGATCACCTGGTCATCGCCGTCAACGATCTCGATCAAGCGGCCAACGACTACCGCCAGCTCGGCTTTACCGTGGTGCCCGGCGGCAAGCATCCCGTGGGCAGCCACAACGCGCTGGTCGCTTTCGAAGACGGCTCCTATCTCGAAATCATCGCATTTCACCGCGAAGCCCTCGATCACCGCTGGTGGGACCCATTACAAAAGGGCGAACGCCTGGTGGACTATTGCATGCAAACCGATGACCTCGCCGGCGACACGCGCAAGCTGCGCGAGTGTGGCGTGGCAATCAACGACCCCGTGCCCTGGTCGCGCATCCGTCCGGACGGTCACGAGCTTGAATGGCTCCTTTCCCTCGCCACCGGCTCGCACCGCGGCGTGGCGCCTTTTCTCATTCAAGACGTGACCCCTCGAGGAGAACGCATCCCGCGCCACCCGGAACATGAAAACGGCGCCACGGGCATCGGTACGTTGACCATCGCCGTTGGCGAGTTATCGAAAATCGATCATTGGTACCAGACCATTCTGGGACGCCAGCCCCAACCCGTGGCCGACGACGCGCTGGAAGCCCAGGGATTGTGCTTTAAGGTCGGTCCGCACCAGATCGAATTCATGATGCCGGTCACGCCACATAGCCCGCTGGTAGACTGGATGAAACGATACGGCCCGTCGCCCTACGCCGCCACCCTGCGCACCAAGCGCAACGAGCCTCTGCTATTCGATCAAAAGCTGCTGCACGGAGCGGATCTTTCCTTTGGCATCTAACGGCATCGCGGTTTCCTTACTCGCATCCTCTTCAGCGTAAGCCGCCGTTGAGCGCAATCCATAACAAACATTAGGACCCCATTAAACCCATGACGCCATCCGATGCGGCCAGTTTCAACGTCACTTCCTATCGGGTTATTTACGGCGACACGGACAAGATGGGCATCGTCTATTACGCCAATTACTTGCGCTGGTTCGAGCGCGGGCGCTGCGAGTTTTTGCGCCAGTTGGGCGTTCCCTACGGAGATATCGAGGCGCGCGGCATTCATTTTCCGGTCGTCGAAGCCAGCTGCCGCTACGTCAAACCGGCGCATTACGACGATGTGGTGTTGATCGAAACCAGGCTCGATTCGCTGAGCCGGAGAACGCTAATTTTCAGCTACCGCATTTTGCGCGAGGGCGAAGACGTGGCGCTGGCCACCGGCTCAACCAAGCATGCTTGCGTCGACGGCGCGGGAAAGGTTTTAACAACCCCCGCCGATCTGGTGCGGATATTGGAACAGGCAGTGGCGCAAGAAACGTCGGGAAAAGTATAGCGGCGTCCCAACCTCCCAACCTTGAACCGTGCCAAAGGCGCCACATTGAACCTTGAACTTAGAACCGGTAGACGGATTGACCGTGCTCGGGGGAGCCTGGCCCGGGGGGACACCAGATACGTCATTCGTGGGCTTGATCATGACCGCCGCATTCGGCAATCGCCTGCTCGAGTTCGTTTTTTACTTCCGAATCACCTTCAAGGTCCAACCGCTCGCGCAACGCCCGCGCCGCATAGTCGCCGCCAATCCGTCCCAGCGCCCAAGCCGCATGGCCGCGCACCAACGGCTCATCGTCAAGCAGTGCCAGCACCAGCGCGGGCACGGCCTCTGGAGAACCGCTGTTACCCAGCGCCACCGCGACGTTGCGCAGAAAACCGCGGCGCTTGGCGCGCCGCACCGGACTGCCGCGAAAGCGGCGGCGAAATTCCTCCTCGCTCAGCGACAGGAGCTCGGTCAGCTCGGGAGCATGGAGCCCGTCCCTGGGCTCGAAGGCCGCCTCGGTACTGGGCCGCGCCTTGACGTTGTATGGGCAGATCTCCTGGCAGATATCGCAGCCAAAGATGTGATTGCCGATAAGCGGCCGGAGATGGCGTGGCATCCAGCCCTTGATCTCGATGGTCAAGTAGGAAATACAGCGGCGCGCGTCTAAAATATATGGCCCGACGAATGCCTGTGTCGGGCATGCTTTTATGCACAGATCGCAGCTGCCGCAGCGGTCGCGTATAGGCTTGTCATAAGCGAGGGGAATGCTCAGAAATAGCTCGCCGAGAAAGAACCACGAGCCTTTTTTCGGTGAAATCAGGTTAGTGTTTTTGCCGATCCAGCCGAGCCCTGCCACGCCAGCGAAGTTCCGCTCCAACACCGGCCCGGAGTCAACAAAAGCTCGGCCCTCCACTGGCCCATCATAATCGCCTATGATTTTCACGAGCAGGGAATCGAGCCTGCGCTTCATCAGGTCGTGATAATCATCACCCCAGGCATATCGCGAAATCCAACCCTGGGTTCCCTTCACCTGCCGTGGACGGTCATAGGCCGTATGATAATTCATACCCAAGGAAACCACCGACACCGCCCACGGAACAAGCTCCTCAGGCCGGCGGCGCAAATCGGCGGTGTGCACCATATAACCCAACTCGCCGGCAAACCCCCGGCGCAACCAATCGGCAAATGAGCTTTCATGGGCCGGCGGGCGGACGGGGGAGATGCCTACAAGCTCGAAACCCAGACGCTGCGCTTCCTCTTTGATCCAGAGTGACAACGTAGCTATGGTGTGAGCGGGCATAGAATTCATGGTGCCAGTACTGCTGGCGCAGCGGCAAAGCAAAAATGCGGCGCAGAGCGAAACGATTCTAACTGTAGTCTTAAACGAGGTCCAACAAAAAAGCCGAGGGCGGTGTACCGGGAACAAAATTTTCGACGTTGAATCTAAAGTCGCAACCCAAGACCCTAGACTCAAGACCCGGGACAATCCCCTTATGTTCAGTGCAAGAAGGTGTCGCTGTCGGGGCCAGGCTCTTCCTCATCAAGCAAAGCACGCCGCCCGGCGAAGCCGTCCTCTATACGGTGCCAATGGCTCACCGCCGGTTCGCCCAATTGCCAGCAGAGGAACACGACCTCCGGCCCGAGCATACAAGGAAAATCGACAAGCCCCTGTTCGACTCCCTTGCAGATGCAGCCATAACCGTGAATTTCATCGACCCCAAGCGTTACCTGGTGCAATAGGCGGGCGATGTCTGCATCCTCGCGCAGGCGATCCATCAAATTCGGCGCCTCAGGGTCGAGTTGCTGGTTCCGGATCACGATTTCGCTCTTGCTCTTGAGGCGCCTGATGTTTTCTAGAATATTTTCCAGCAACGGGCGCAGCGCCGGCAACAAGGCGTTGGCTTCCTCGACGGTAAAGAGTTTGGAGAACTGGGAGCGATCCATTGGACTACAATTTTACGCAATGAATGCGGGCATTTCCTCGGCTTCGCGCCACTCGGCCATTTGCTACAAACCCATGCCCTTTTTCAGCTCACGCAGCAGCGCGATGTTGTCCGAATGGCCGGTCATGCGCGCGGTGATCGCGCCGCGGATAGGCCTTCCCAACAAATAAAAATCGCCGATGATGTCGAGTATCTTGTGACGCGCCAGCTCGTCAGTGAAACGCAGCTCGGTATTTACGATCTTCTCGTCATCGATGAGAATTAAATTGCTCAGCCGGCCGCCGGCGGCGAGCCCCATCTTTTCCAGTTGAGCGACGTCTTTAAGAAAACCAAAGGTCCGGGCGGGTGCGATCTCCTCTTTGAAAGTCTCAGGTCCGCGATGGGCATAAAAATACTCCTGCCGTCCCACCGGCTTTGGGTAACGCAGTTCGTAGCGCACTGAAAAAACGTCCGCCGGCTCGATGACAATCGACTCGCCGTCTTCATTGCCCGCGCGGTATTGCCGGTCCACGACGATCTCGCTGCATTCTTCGTCCTGCTCTTGAATGCCCGCCTCGTCGATAAGCCGGCAAAACTCGATGGCGGAACCGTCCAGGATCGGGATTTCGCTTTGGACTTTCACCAACAGGTTGGTAATTCCGTAACTATGCAAGGTGGCAAGAAGATGTTCGATCGTGGCCACGCTGATGCCGTTGTTGCGCAGCGAGGTCGCGTAGCCCGTAGAGACCACATGGTCGAGATGCGCCCGCACCGTGGCGTCCGCCGAGATACCGGTAAACAGGATGCCGCTGTTCGGCGGCAGCGGGTGAAGCACCAGGCCGGTTTTGATTCCCGAATGAAGACCTTGGCCGGAGGTCACGACGCTATGCCCTAGCGTTTTTTGTTTGAGCCGGCCGGCGGTTACTGCCCGCGCAGCTGCTGACGCAGGTTTTTTGGCGGCTCTTTTTTTGTTTCCTCCGGGCGCGCTTTGGACCGTGCCGCTTGGATCGTCGCC
>Ga0184632_10000479_pt1 | contig 15688 bp, 15 predicted proteins | sample PLM31_50_b1_FD_133153 | JGI IMG/M metagenome (GOLD analysis project Ga0184632, IMG submission 133153) | Groundwater sediment microbial communities from an aquifer in East River, Colorado, USA - PLM3-1_50_b1 | ecosystem: Environmental > Terrestrial > Soil > Riparian zone | place: USA: East... | reverse complement strand
TCCTTTCGAGATCGTCGTTCCCACGTACGTCGAGAACGACCCGCCGGGGCTCGAGCCGGCGGAGCTCGTCCAGGCGCATGCCGAGGGCAAGGCACGCTCCGTCCATGAAGCGGGCCAGCTCACGTTGGGCGTGGACACCGCGGTCGTCCTCGACGGTCGCGTGTACGGAAAGCCGGCCGATCGCGCCGACGCTGCCCGGATGCTCGACGAGCTCTCGGGTCGCACCCACTCGGTCGTCTCGGGGGTGTGTCTGCTCGGTGCTACCGAGGACGTGGTCGCGCACGAGGTCACGGACGTCACGATGCGTCAGCTCTCGCGTGCCGCGGCCGAGGCGTACCTCGAGAGCGGCGAGTGGGAGGGCCGTGCAGGCTCCTACGCGATCCAGGGCTCTGGCGGCCGACTCGTCGCGCGGATCGAGGGCGACTACCTGAACGTCGTCGGGCTTCCCGGTGCGCTCCTCGTCTCGTTGCTCGAGCGTCATGCGCCAAATCTGCTGGAAACCGCATAGGTAGACTCGCGGTTCCTCGTGGCCTGGTTCAAGTCCCTCACCGGCTTCGGCGGCCGCGACATGGCCGTCGACCTCGGCACCGCGAACACACTCGTCTACGTGCGTGGTCGTGGCATCGTGCTCTCGGAGCCCTCGGTGGTCGCCATCGACCAGCGGACGGGCGAGGTCCACGCGGTCGGTGTCGAGGCCAAGCGCATGCTCGGGCGGACACCCGGGACGATCTCTGCGATCCGCCCGCTCAAGGACGGTGTGATCGCGGACTTCGACGTCACCGAGCAGATGCTCCGCCACTTCATCCAGAAAGTGCACCAGCACCGCTTCGCGCACCCGCGCGTCGTCGTGTGCGTGCCGTCCGGAGTGACCGGAGTCGAGAAGCGCGCTGTCGAGGAGGCGACGCTCTCGGCCGGCGCGCGCCAGGCGTACCTCATCGAGGAGCCGATGGCCGCTGCGATCGGCGCGGGTCTGCCCGTCGCGGAGCCGACCGGGAACATGATCGTCGACATCGGCGGCGGCACGACCGAGGTCGCCGTGATCTCGCTCGGCGGCATCGTCGTCTCACAGAGCATGCGTGTCGGCGGCGACGAGATGGACGAGGCGATCGTGAACCACATCAAGAAGGAGTACAAGCTCCTCGTCGGCACGCAGACCGCCGAGGAGATCAAGCTCGAGGTCGGGTCCGCGTACCGCCTCAAGGAGGAGCTTTCGGCCGAGGTCCGTGGCCGAGACATGCTCACCGGCCTTCCGAAGACGGTGATCATCTCGTCGGAGGAGGTCAGGCGAGCGCTCGACGAGCCCGTGACCCAGATCATCGACGCGATGAAGTCCACGCTCGACAAGACGCCGCCGGAGCTCGCGGCGGACATCATGGACCGGGGAATCGTTCTCGCGGGCGGAGGGGCGCTGCTCCAGAGCCTCGACGAGCGCGTACGCTCCGAGACGCAGATGCCGGTGCACCTCGCGGAGAGCCCTCTCACGTGCGTTGCAGTCGGCTCCGGCCGCAGCCTCGAGGAGTTCGACGTCATCCACCGGGCAAGCCGTAGCCGTGTCGCTCGCAGGAACGGCCTGCTCCGCTACTAGACGCGCCTAGCGCTCGTATACCGGCACCGCGCAGGGTGTTTCGGCCTGCCGCCTCGCCATCTACACTGGCCTGTCGTGCCCAGGCATCGCAGCGCGCGATCGGCGGCGCTGGGCGTGACCGTCCGGCGCATCTCGACGACCACAGCCCCCTCACGCGGCGCAAACCCGCTTCGCCGCCGGCTTATCGTGGGCGTGCTCGTGCTGCTGTCGCTCGTCCTCATCAGCGTGTCGTTCCGCTCGGGAGAGGACAGCCCGCTCACCAGCCTCCAGTCCGCCGGCTCGACGGTGTTGCGGCCGTTCGCAGTGGGCTTCGAAAGGGTCGCGCAGCCGTTCCGGGACGCCTACAGCTGGGCCGACAGCCTGGTCGACGCGCAATCCGAGGCCGAACGACTCCGAGCCGAGAACCGGGACCTCCTTCAGCGCTCGATCCAGAGCGAGTTCGCGCTCCAGGAGAACGACTACCTGCGGCGGCTCCTGAGGTACCTCGACGGCCCTCGGTTTCCCTCGGACTTCAATCCTGTCGCCGCAGAGGTGATCGGCCGCCCCGGCATCGCGTTCACGCAGGCGATCGTCGTCGCTGCCGGATCGAGCAACGGAGTCCGCGTCAACGACCCAGTCGTCACCGCCGACGGGCTGGTCGGCCGCGTCACACGGGTGACTCCGGATACAGCGCGCATCCAGCTGCTGACGGACGAGGAGGCTGCGGTCTCCGCGGTCGACCTACGCACCAGTGCCCAGGGAATCGTGCGTCACGCCCGGGGCACTCGCGAGACGCTGGTCCTCGACCGCGTTCGCAAGCAAGACCGAGTCAAGGTGGGGGATCAGATCGTGACGGCAGGCTGGAGTGCGAGCGGCCTCAGCTCTCTCTATCCGAAGGGCATCCCGATCGGGAAGGTGACGAGCGTCGGACAGACGGACACCGATCTCTTCCAGCAGGTGCAGATCGATCCGTTCGTCGACTTCGGCTCGCTCGATGCCGTCCTCGTCCTCGTCCCCACTGTGCGTCCCCGATGAGCGCGGGGGCCGTGCTGCGCGCGGTGGTCGTCGTGTTCGTCGCGGCCATGCTGCAGACCGTCATCGTCTCGTCGCTCGTCGTAGGCGGTGGAGCGCCAGATGTGCTGCTCGTGGTCGTGGTCGCGCTGGGTCTCGTTCGAGGAGCCGTTCCCGGTGCGGTCTTCGGGTTCCTGGGCGGCCTCGTCGTCGACGTCCTGACGCTCGACACCATGGGGATCAGCTCGCTCGTGCTCACGCTGGCCGGCTTCTGGGCCGGTCGCTACGGCGAGACGACGGGGCGGGATCGCCGGTATGCGCCGGTGATCGCCGTCGGCGCGATCACGCTGCTCGCCGGGCTCTTCGGATTCGTCCTCCACTACATGCTCGGCGAGGAGGTCGTTGCGCGCCACGCGCTCGTCACGGCTCTTCTGCCGGCATTCGTGCTGAACCTGGCGCTTGCCCTCCCGATCCAGGCTCTCGTCCGCTGGGCGGTCGGTGAGGGTGCGCACATCGACAGTTCACCCGAGCTCGAGGTGCTGGGCGTGAGATGAGCTCGAACCCGTATCAGCAGAGTCGAGCCCCGTCGGGCCGCTTCCTTCCTCCTGATCCGAGAGTGCGCGAGCCGCATCGGCTGACGCCGCAACTCGCGCTCCGGGTCGCGATCCTCGGCGTCATCGCTCTCGTGGCCTTCACGGTCCTCTTCTTCCGCCTCTGGTCGCTCCAGGTGCTCTCCGGAGACAAGCATCTCAATGTCGCGCAGAACAATCAGCTCCGCCTGGTGCGTGTCGAGGCTCCGCGAGGCCCCATCCTCGACCGCCGCGGCCGGGTGGTCGTCTCGAACGTCGCAGGCACGGCGGTCCAGCTCTGGGTCGGCGACATGCCGAAAGAGGGGCGATACGAGCTCGTCCAGCGACTCGCGCGTGTGCTCGACGTCCCACCTCGGGCTCTTGCCCGCGAGGTCGACGATCGGCGCCTGGATCCGCTCACACCGATCACGGTCAAGACCGCCGTGGGAGAGGAGCAGGTCGACTACCTGTACGAGCACCAGCCGGAGTTCCCGGGAGTGAAGATCGTCCAGGTGTACCTCCGCGACTACGCGTACGGAGCGCTTGCGGCACAGAGCCTCGGCTACACGGGTGAGATCTCGCCGGAGGAGCTCGAGCGCCTCCGGCGCGACGGCTACCGGTCGGGCGATCGGATCGGCAAGACGGGCATCGAAGCGGCGTACGACACCTATCTCCGCGGCCGTCCCGGGCTTGCGCAGATTCGCGTCAACAACCTGGGCGACCCCCAGTCCCCTATCGAGCTCCGTCAGGAGGCGAGGCCCGGTTACGGGCTGCGGCTCACCCTCGACATGAGACTTCAGCGAGCGGCGGAAGAGGCCCTCCAGTACGGGATCGAGCTCGCGCATCAGAACAAGCACTGGGCGGCCAACGGAGGCGCGATCGTCGCGCTCGACCCGCGCGACGGCGCCATTCGGGCACTGGCCTCCGCTCCGACCTTCAAGCCCTCCGTCTTCGTCGGCCGCGTGGATCCGGAGAAGCTCGACGCGCTGTACAGCGATGCGAGCAACCCGCTCTTCAACCGCGCGATCGCGGGCCTCTACCCGCCGGGCTCGTCCTGGAAGCCGGTCACGGCGATCGCGGGGATGCAGGAGCACGTGTTCTCCCCTTACGAGTCGCTGCAGTGCACCCCCTCGGCGACCTACGGCCTCGACCGGCAGGTGTTTCGGAACTGGAATCCCTTCGTGAACCGCCCGATGACGTTGCCCGAGGCGCTGGCCGAGTCCTGCGACACGTACTTCTACAAGATCGGGAACGATTTCTACGAGGGCGGTTCCGAGAGCCGTGTCCGCATGCAGCAGTGGGCTCGCCGGCTCGGGTTCGGAGGCCCGACCGGGCTCGACGTCGGCGGCGAGGCGGACGGCCTGCTCCCGACGCCCGAATGGCGCCGGAAGACGTTCGAGAGCGACTGGGATCGCGCCTGGAACCCGGGAGATTCGATCCAGCTCGCGATCGGCCAGAAGGACCTCCTCGTCACCCCGCTTCAGATGACGGCGTTCTACGCGATGCTCGCGAACGGTGGGAACACCGTCACGCCCTACCTCGTCTCGAACGTCGAGCAGCCTGGCGGAGACGGGTCGCCGCGAGTCGTTCTCCGCCGGTTCGCACCGCCGCCACCGCAGCCGGCCGGCGTCGACGCCGGCGCTCTCACGGCGGTGCGGGACGGGCTGTATCTCGCGACGCACTCGGCGACAGGCACGTCCGCCGGCGTCTTCGCCAACTACTCGGTGCCCATCTCCGGCAAGACGGGAACGGCCGAGAAGGTGGTGCCCCTTCCGGGATATCCCATCGACCACCTCGAAGATCAGTCCTGGTGGTGTGGATGGGGGCCGTCCGACGCTGCGCGGCTCGTCGTGTGCGCGTTGATCGAGAACGGCGGCCACGGCTCGAGCGCAGCAGCGCCCGCGGCCCTCCGCCTGTTCGAGCGCTTCTTCGGCGTCGAGGCGCCGCCCAGCGTCGTGGTGGATACGGACTGATGATCGAGTTTGCCCAGCAGCCGCGCATCCGGCAGTCCGGCCGAGCCGAGGCCGCTCCGATCGCGTTCCTTCGGCGTCTCGACTGGGTGCTGCTTGCGGCGGCAGCTGCCCTCGTCGGGTACGGGCTCTGGATCCTCTCGGGCATCACGCGCTTCGACGTCCCAGGTGACGAGAGCTACTTCGTCGTCCGCCAGGGAATTGCCGCCGCAATCGGCCTCGTCGGCCTGATCGCCGCCACGGTGATACCCGTCGATCTCGCACGTCGGCACTGGCAGCTCGTCTACGTCGCGACGCTCGCGCTCATGATCGTCGTCTTCGTCGCCGCCGAGACGATTCGCGGATCCAAGCGCTGGGTCGATCTCGGCTTCATCCAGTTCCAGCCCTCGGAGCTCGGCAAGGTCCTGTTCGTCCTCGCAATCGCCGGATTCCTCGTCGAACGTGTCGGACGTGCGACGCGATGGAGGACGATTCTCACTGCGATCGGACTTGGCGCGGCACCGATCGTGCTCGTCTTCATGCAGCCGGACCTGGGAACCGCCCTCGTGTACTCGGCAGCCCTCTTCGCCGTTCTCCTCTTCATCGGCGTGCGCTGGCGTCAGCTGCTCACCCTGCTCGCGATCGCTGCAATAGGTATCGCGGGCGTGCTCTGGCTCCTCCCCGAGGCCGGAATCCAGGTGCTGAAGCCCTACCAGGCGGCGCGGCTCACGCTCGATCCCGACGCGGACCCGAGCGGAATCACCTACAACCTGAACCAGTCGATCACGGCGGTCGGTTCGGGCGGTCTCACCGGACGCGGCGTCGTGGAGGCGAGCCAGACGCGGCTCGACTACCTCCCGGAGCATGCGACGGACTTCGCATTCGCCTCGCTCGCCGAGCAGCGCGGCTTCGTCGGATCGGCGATCCTGCTCCTGCTCTACCTCCTCGTCGTCTGGCGAGGGTTGCGAGTCGTCACAGTGGCCGGGGATCTCTACAGCGCCGTCGTAGCGGGCGGGCTCGTGTTCGCGTTCCTCTTCCAGGTCTTCGTGAACGTCGGGATGACGATGGGCGTGGCGCCCGTGACAGGAATTCCGCTCCCGTTCGTGACGGTCGGGGGCTCGTCGATGGTCGCGAACCTCGTTCTCATTGGGGTGCTGCAGGGGATCCATGCTCGAGGCGAGCAACCCGCCGGAAGGCAACCCCTCTGAGCGCCGCAGGTCTGCGTGCGCTGGCCTACGAGGCGCGCAGCGTCGTGCAGACCGCGCGCGACGAGCTCTCCCCCCAGAGCGTGGGCGCCGTCGCCGTGAGCGGCATGCTTGCCGAGCAGCTGGCAAAGGAGCTCGGCGCCGGTGCTGTGCCGGGTGCGGTTCTGGTTCACGACGCCTCGAGTGTCCCGTTTGCCGACGTACTCGTGCGGATCATCGCCGGTGAGCCATCGGAGGAGGACGAGGAGCTCGTTGATGCCGGCGATCGACGCGGAACGTTCGTCGTCGTCGTTCAGCTCTGGCCGCAAGCGGACTGGGCGCCGCCCTTCGTGCTCTCGCCGTTCGTCGTCGAGTGTTGGCCGGGCAAGGGCTTCCCGCTGAGCGAGATAGCCGACAGGATCTTCGAGGCCTCGGAGCACGGGCCGCTGTTGGCGGCGCGTATCCCGGTGCTGAAGGAGGCGATCTCGAGCGCACTCGTCCGGCGAGCCGTTCTTCGCTCCGCCGTTCTCGGCGTCGCTTCTTCCGGTAAGGGCGCGACTCGGCCCATGATCGCGCTCGAGCAGGTTCGCATGCTCGCGCGGCTTCGTGCGACGACGACCGGCTCGGCCGAGTCCGACGGCATGCCCGCGATCGCCGCGGGTGTGGGCGTGGCACTCGCGTCGGGATTCGTCTTTCGCGGTGCCGCGCGAGTCGCTCGCGAAGTGCTGCCCGCCCCCGTTGCGGACGCGGCTGTCGCAGCGGCGGGGACCTGGGTGCTCGCGAAGGCGCTTCGGGTGTTCGAAACGCGACTTCCGTCGTCCTGAGAACCCCTTCCACAACGAGCGACCATGTGGCGATCCGGCCCTGGACGCGACGATGCCCCGCGCTCGGTCATGAAAAGACGCCCTGAGGGGGTTTTCCCCGCGAGCGTGCTGTCCGGACCGGGTCCTAGGATGCTGCCGACCGAGCGTGGGAGGAGCGATGCCGAACACCGAGCTTGCCGAGGAGCTCTTACAGCTCGAGGAAGCCGATGCCTGGTTCGAGTACCTGGAGTCGACGCGCGGCCAGACGGAGACACGGTACGGGGAGGTCGAGCCGTGGGCCTGGGCGCGCCTCTCTCAACGACTGCGAGCCGTTCGCGCGCGACGTGCTCGGCTTCGCCCGGCGGCGGCGTGACTGCCGGCGACATCCCGACTCATCGAGGCCACGTTCGTCTCGGCTGCTACCGTTCGGTCAGGTCATGTCGACCGATGTCTTGAACCCACGCAGCGCGAGGCCGGGCACGCCAACGGCGTCCCGGGGCCCGCGCGCGATCGAAATAGGAGATTTCCACCTTGGCACTACGCTGGTTTCGCTTTGGCAAGAAGCAGGAGGAAGAGGGCGCGGCCCAAGAGGCCGTAGCCGAAGAAGCACAAGCACCGCCTGAGACTCAGGCAGCGGAGCTCGAGGACGCGCAAGACGCGTCCGAGGGCCTCAAGAAGAGACGCAGACGCGGAAGTCGCGGCGGGCGTGGCAGGAAGAGGACGGGGGCGACGGCGCAAGCCGCCGGTGAAACGCCCGAGAGCTCGAGCAAGGCTCCGTCGGATGCGCAGCGTGCGACGCCGGAACGCAAGGCCGAACGCAAGGCGGACAGGCGTCCCGCGCGCGACCACCGGCGACGAACGCCGACGAAACGAGCCCCGTTGCCGGCCGCCAAGCGCGAGCTGCTCATCTCGGTCGACGTCGGCGAGCAGCGCGTCGCGATCCTGGAGGACGACCGCGTCGCGGAGGTCTACCTGGAGCGACCGGAGCGGCGCTCGATCGCCGGAAACATCTATCTCGGCGTCGTCGACAACGTGCTCCCCGGGATGGAGGCGGCCTTCGTGGAGATCGGGCTCGAGAAGAACGGCTTCCTCTACGTGGACGAAATCGTCGGACCCGAGCTCGAGGGACGAAAAGGCGCGCGAAAGATCCAGGACCTGATCAAGCGCGGCCAGACCATCCTCGTGCAGGCCGTCAAGGATCCGATGAAGTCGAAGGGCGCACGGCTGACGACCGAGCTCTCCCTTCCCGGCCGCTTTCTCGTGTACGTCCCCAACGGTGAGGGCTCGGGTGTCTCCCGTCGGCTGGAGGACGCCGAGCGCACGCGCCTCAAGGAGATCGTGAAGACCCTCGATCCGAAGGGCGGAGGGATCATCGTGCGAACGGCGGCAGAGGGCGCCTCGGCCGAGGACATAGAGCGCGACCTCGTCTTCCTGCAGCGCCTCTGGAAGACGATCCAGACGAAATCGAAGGCCGCCTCGGCGCCGGCGCTCGTCTACGAGGAGGCGGAGCTTCCCCTGCGCATCGTCCGCGATCTCTTCGCGGGCGACTTCGTGGGCGCACAGATCGACGACGAGCGCACTCATCGGAGGATCGTCAGCTATCTGAAGAAGACCTCTCCGCACATGATCGAACGCGTCCATCGCTATCGCGGCAGCGCGCCCCTCTTCGAAGCGTCGGGCGTCGACCAGGAGATTCGCTCGACGCTCGAGCGCCGCGTCGATCTCCCCTCCGGCGGGTACCTCGTCTTCGACTATGCGGAGGCCTTCACCGTCATAGACGTCAACACCGGCCGCTTCGTCGGCTCTCGCGGGAAGAGCGCACAAGGGCGTCTCGAGGACACGATCGTGAAGAACAACCTCGAAGCGGTGAAGGAGGTCGTACGCCAGCTGCGGCTCCGCGACATCGGCGGGATCATCGTCATCGACTTCATCGACATGGCGAACCCCAAGAACCGGGCGACGGTCGAAGAGGCGCTGCGCAGCGAGCTCGAACGCGACCGGACGAAAACGTACGTCGTCGAGATCTCGCCGCTCGGGCTCGTGGAGATGACGCGCCAGAACGTCACGGACGGACCGCGCGAGATCCTCACGAGCCGCTGTCCCATCTGCGAGGGCGACGGGTTCGTGGTGTCCGACGCGACGCACGCGCTGGAGATCGAGCGAAGGCTTCGCATCCTTGCGAAGGGATCCCGCGTGCAGGCGTTCCGCGTCGCGGTTCACCCGCGCGTACTGCCTTTGATCGTGGGTCCAGGAGGGACCAGGCTCGAGGCGGTCGAGGCGGCTGCCCGCCGTCGGTTCTTCCTGACGCCTGCAGAGAACGGTCACGTCCACCTCGATCACTTCGACGTGCTCGGACAAGGGAAGCTCGACTCGTTGCGACCGACGACTCCGATCGAAGAGGGATCGTCGATCGAGCTGAAGCTCGTGGAGGTGGGCTTGCACGACGCAACGGCGGGAGTCGGGAAGGTCGGCGACTACGAGGTCGTGGTTGCGGGCGGTGCGAAGCTCGTCGGCAAGAAGGTCAAGCTCCTCGTCGGCCGGGCTCTCGAAAGCACGGCGTACGCCACCCTCGCCGAGGACCAGGCTACGTCCTCGGCGATCACGTTCGAGGCTGAGGCCGAGCGCCCGACACGTGCACCGAGTCGAAGGAAGGCGGCCGAAGAGGAGCCGGAGATCGAGACCAGCTCCGACGCTGACGAAGCGTCCGTTCCCGAACCCGCCGCCGATGTCGTCGCCGAGGACCTGGCTCCTCTCGACGTCGAGGGTGAGCCGGCCGAGGTCCAGGCCGACGGGGCGCCGAAGAAGAAGCGGACACGGCGTGGGACTCGGGGCGGCCGAAGCCGAAAGAAGGCACCTGCGGCGACGGCTTCGGACGAGACGACCGATGATGAGGCGCCGAAGCCTGCTTCGAAATCGAGACCGAAGATCCACGTCCCGCCCTCGCCGACCGAGCCCGACGACGAGCCGGTCGCAGATGCCGTCGCCGTTGCAGACCTGCCCGAGCAGGACGTGGCGGCGGGAGAGGACTCCGAAAGCGCCGCCGTGTCAGACGGACAGCCCAAGCGCAAGCGCTCCCGCCGCGGCTCGCGAGGCGGGCGCAAGCGACGCAAGCCCGCTGCGAGCGCCGAACCAGCGCCCGAGACGGCCGACGAGCTCGCCGGGGTCGGGACCACTGCGGCGTCGAGCTCCGACAACCACGGAGCGTCCGCCCGAGTCATCGAGCCGAGCCCACAGGACGGGGTTCCCGAGTACGTCCCGATGTCCGAGTGGATCGGGGACTTCGACTCTCGCTCGCGCCGCTCCTAGAGGCACAGAACCCTTCGCAACGGGCGACCATGTCGTGTGCGGCCCTGGACGCCACGAGACGGGCGATCATCATGAGAGAGGTTCTTCGTCCGCTATCATGCGGCGGCTTCGCGGGCCGCTGGCCTGCTCTGACCTTCGGAGATGTCCATGACCTACGCGATCATCAAGGTTGCCGGGAAGCAGTACCGCGTCCGCGAGGGCGAGCGGCTGCTCGTGGACCGGCTCGCCCAGGACGAAGGCGCCACGTTCACGCCCACGGTGCTTCTGGTTGGCGGCGACGGTGCGCCTGTGCTCGAGCCCGATGACGTGAAGGTGACCGCGAAGGTGCTGGGCGCCGTCAAGGGGCCGAAGATTCGAATCGGCAAGTACAAGAAGCGCACCGGGTATCGCCGGCACACGGGCTTCCGTGCCTCACTGACGCAGATCCAGATCGAGTCCATCGGGGGCAAGACCGCTCGAGCTGCCGCGAGGTCGAAGGCTCAGGCCGAGAAGGTGCAGAAGCCCAAGCCCGCCACGACGCCAGCCTCTTCACTCTCGGATCTCCCGGCTGGCTATCCGGACATGACGATCGCCGACATCAAAGCGGCGGCCGGCGGCTGGGACGCCGACGCGCTCGAGGCTGCGCTCGCCTTCGAACGCGACAACGCCGATCGAAAGGGCGCGATCGCCGCTCTCGAGTCGCTGCTGGCCGAGGAGGGTGAGTCCTAATGGCACACAAGAAGGGCCTCGGCTCGTCGCGGAACGGCCGCGACTCCGAGTCGAAGCGTCTCGGCGTCAAGGTCTTCGCCGGGCAACCGGTCAAGACGGGGATGATCATCGTCCGCCAACGCGGAACGAGGTTCCGCCCCGGCCCCGGAGCCGGGCTCGGCCGCGACGACACGATCTTCGCGCTTCGTGCCGGGACGGTCGAGTTCCGCAGGACCGGCGACAAGCGCTTCGTCTCGGTTGCGGCGGACCCGGAGTGAGCCTCTCAGCGGTCGCTCCGGCAAGTACGACACCGATTCGCGCGGCTGCAAGGCGGCGCATTGCGTCGTCCTCCCTGCGTCCTAGCCCTGCTCGGCTTTCGCCGGCGAATCAGCCCCGGACTTCCCAGAGAGACCACTAACCTCCGCCGAAGGCGGCGGAGGCATGTTTCACGACCGAGCCCACATCCACGCCGAAGCCGGTCGTGGCGGTGACGGCGGCCTTAGCTTCCGCCGCGAGAAGTTCGTTCCGAGGGGGGGTCCGGACGGCGGCGACGGCGGGCGGGGCGGAGACGTCGTCGTGATCGCCGACGGCGCACTTCGCGACCTGTCGGCCCTCCAGCGGGTGAAGAGTCTGCGCGCGGGACGGGGCGGCAACGGACGGAGCACCAAGAAGCACGGCGCCGACGGGGAGACCGTCGAGGTTCGCGTTCCGGTCGGGACGCAGGTGCTCGACGTCGAAGGGAGGCTCATCGCCGACCTGACGGCTCAGGGTGCGCGCCTCGTCGCTGCTCGGGGAGGGCAGGGTGGGCGCGGGAACGCCCGCTTTGCGACGCCGACCAGGCAGACGCCACGCTTCGCGGAAACCGGGCTTCCGGGCGACGAGGTCGATCTCATCCTGCGACTCAAGCTCTTGGTCGATGCCGCGCTCGCCGGTCTCCCCAATGCGGGCAAATCGTCGCTCCTTCGCCGCATCTCGAACGCGAAGCCGAAGGTCGCCGACTATCCCTTCACGACGATCGAGCCGGTCCTCGGAGTCGTCGACGGACCGGATGCGAGGCAGCTCACGATCGCCGACGTGCCGGGCCTGATCGAAGGTGCCGCGGAAGGTGCCGGACTCGGGCACGAGTTCCTGGCCCATCTCGAGCGCGCACAGCTGCTCCTGCACGTACTCGACGCATCCGAGCCCGACCTCGAGGAGCGGTTTCGCAAGGTCGATCGGGAGCTCTCGGCGTACGGCTCGGGTCTCGGCGAGCGTCGCCAGCTCGTCGTCTTGAACAAGATCGACCTACTCACCGAGCCGCCCGTGTTCTCGGCGACCGACGATCGAATCGTTCGAGTCGTCCCGACATCGTGCGCTACCGGTGCCGGGATCGACGATCTCGAGCGAGCGCTCTTCGAGCTCTGTCCGGTCGAGAGCCCTGAGGAGGCGCCGGAAGCGCTCGTCCCGGAGTTCCTCGAGTACCGACCGCAGCCAAGGCGCGGGCCGAGCTTTCGGATCCTCCGCACGGACCGCGGGTACCGCGTCGTCGGTAGACCACCACCGCCCGACGAGCTCGAGGAGGCGCTGCGGCGCGTCGGGGTCAAGCGTGGAACCGAGGTCGAGGTGGGCGACGAGACGCTCGAATGGCAGTAGGGATTCTCGGAGGCGTGTTCGATCCCCCGCACGTCGGACATGTCGCGCTTGCGCGCGCCGCGCTCGATCGGCTCGGCCTCGAGCGGCTCCTCGTGCTCGTCGTCGCGGATCCCGGGCACAAGCTCGCGACGACGCCGGCCGAGACGCGCCTCGAGCTGACGCGCCTGGCCTTCGCGGACGTGCCCGAGGCAACGGTGGAGCTCGACGATCACGCGCGCACGGTGGACTCCCTCGAGGCACGGAAGCCCGAGAACGCCGTGTTCATCCTGGGTGCCGATGAGTTTGTCGGCTTCTCGGGCTGGAAGCGACCGGAGCGCGTCCTCGAGCTCGCCCGTCTGGCAGTGGCGACGCGGCCTGGCACCTCCGACGAGCGAGTCCGAGAGGCGCGCGCCCGTCTTGCAGCAACCGACCGCGTCGTCTTCTTCGAGATGCGCGCGGTTCCGGTGTCCTCCTCGGAGATTCGTGAGCGGGTCGCTCTGAGCGAGAGCATCGACGGGCTCGTCCCACCGCGGGTCGCCTCGGAGATCGCGCGCCTCGGCCTCTATGCGAGCGCCGAGTAAACTGGGGCGGAACCCGAAAGGACGAGAGAGACCGAACTGAACCCACTCGAGCAAGCACGCCGTACCGCCGCTCTCTGCCGGGAGAAGCTGGCGACCGACGTCACCATTCTCGACATGCGCGGCGTCTGCGACTTCACCGACTTCTTCGTGATCGCCACGGGGCGAAACACACGCCAGACGAAGGCGATCTACGACGACGTCGCGGGCGTCCTGAAGAAGGAGCACCGTCTGCTCCCACGCTCCTCGGCGGGCGTGGCCGAGGCGAGTTGGATCGTCGCCGACTACCTCGACGTCGTCCTCCACCTCTTCACGCCGGAGACGCGTGGCTTCTACCGGCTCGAGGAGTTGTGGAGCGACGTGCCCTCCGTCGAGCTCGCCGCGGTCTAATCGCGGTCGTCCGCGACCGCCCAGACGTCTCTTGACTCCGCCGGCGGAAGGTCGAGCGCCGCGGCACCGGCGAGGGTCGGGTGAAGCGGCCTGCGGGGCTCTCGAACGCCGAGCCCGCCCGCGAGGCCGTCCCCCCAGTCGTCGAATGTGGGGTCGCTCGAGAACAGCGAGCGGAAGAACCGCACCACTCGCTTCCGCAGACTCGGCTTGGACCGGCGACGGCTCCGTGGATGGCTCGGACGGCGAAGCACGGAGCCCAGAATATCTCCTCGAGCCGCTATCCGTGTTGTCCGATGCGTCAACTACTCTGTCAACCGTGCTTACCACCGACCAGAAGGGTGCGATCGCGGAGGCAGAGATAATGGCCGCCGCGATCCGACTCGGCATTGGCGTATACAAGCCTGTGTCAGACGGCGAACGGTGCGACCTGATCCTCGAGTGCGATCGGAGGCTCCTTCGCGTGCAATGCAAATGGGCTCCCCGCCATGGGGATGTCGTAGTTGTGCGATGTCGCTCATGTCGCAGGACCGGTAGCGGAATCCGCCATCGCGCGTACACGGCATCGGAAGTCGATGCGATCGCGGCGTACTGCCCCGATCTCGACTGCTGTTTCTACGTATCTGCTGACCGCTTCGATGGGCACTTGCAGCTTCACCTGCGGCTCGCACCCAGTCGTAACAACCAGCGACACAGGATCAACTGGGCCGAGGACTTTGCTTTCGACGCTAGACTGAGGGCGCTCGTGGGGCCATAGCTCAGCTGGGAGAGCGTCCGGATGGCATCCGGAAGGTCGTCGGTTCGATCCCGACTGGCTCCACTCGAAGTCCTGCCGGCCTGCCGCGAGTGTTCGCGCACGCTGCGATACGAGTGGGGCGTGCGAGCTGCTCGAGGTTGTCGACTAACGTGTTTCTCGTTCGTCGTACTACACGACGGCAGAGCGCGGTGGGCGCTCGGCAAATGACGACGGGAGGAGAAACATGGCAGGTCAGATGGTGCACCTCGAGATTCCGGCGGGCGACACCGCCAAGGCGCGCGAGTTCTGGGGCTCGCTCTTCGGCTGGGAGTTCCAGGAGTACCCCGGGGGCCCGACCGAGTACCACATGACCCGGTTCTCGGAGACGACCGGCGGTGCGATCTACGGCGCCGACGGCGAGAAGCGGGGCGCGCGCGTCTACTTCGATGTCGACGACATCAACGCTGGGACTGCGCGCGTCAGCGAGCTCGGCGGAGAGGCCGGCGATGCGATGCCAGTGCCGAACATGGGCTGGTTCGCGATCTGCAAGGACGTGGAAGGCAACGAGTTCGGTCTTTGGCAGACCGATCCGAATGCCTCGATGCCGGAGGCATAGCGACGGAGGGGTCATAGCTGAAGCGGGGAGCGCCTGCGCTCCCCGCTCGCGCGATACGGAAGCAACGCGTAGTCGGGCGGCGCCTCGCTCGTGAGGTGTCGCCCGGCACCCCGGCGCGATACAGGCACGGTGCGGTAGAACCTGTTCCACCGACTCCGAAAGGGACGACCATGCCCTTCTACCAGCAACGTGGAGATCTCCCGCGCAAGCGCCATATCGTCTTCCGCGAGAACGGCCGGCTCCTGACCGAGGAAGTGATGGGCCTCGAGGGCTTCACGGGAAACGAGTCCATCCTCTACCACCTGCAGTCACCGTGCCGCGTGAAGGAGCTCGGCGACTTCACGCCGATCGAGCGCGAGGAGTGGGTGCCCGAGGCCCACGCGCATCGCCGAATGAACACGTACGACGTCGACTCGAGTGGCGACGAGATCGCCGGGCGGCGGACGCTCATGTGGAACTCGGATGTCGAGATCTCGCTCTGTCGACCGGAGTCCTCGATGGACTACTTCTTCCGGAACGGAGAGGGCGACGAGGTGATCTTCGTCCACGAGGGCTCGGGCACGCTGGAAACGACGTTCGGCGACGTCCCCTACAAGGACGGCGACTACATCGTGGTCCCGCGGGGGACGACGTATCGGTTCGTCCCGCAAGGCGCCCAGCGATATCTCGTGTTCGAGACCCCGGGGC
>Ga0184632_10000478_pt1 | contig 15692 bp, 10 predicted proteins | sample PLM31_50_b1_FD_133153 | JGI IMG/M metagenome (GOLD analysis project Ga0184632, IMG submission 133153) | Groundwater sediment microbial communities from an aquifer in East River, Colorado, USA - PLM3-1_50_b1 | ecosystem: Environmental > Terrestrial > Soil > Riparian zone | place: USA: East... | reverse complement strand
TTTCGCATCGAGGTCGATCTCGTCGCCGAAATGGCGGTGATCAAACCGTTTGATTTTTTGCTAGAGCCGCGCGCCGAGCAATATCCATTTGAATACGAGTCATGGCAACGGGGCGAGCTGGCGCCCTATCTGCGGCGGGAGCCGCTTACACCCCTTTTTGAGCGTTATCTCGGCGCGATTGCGCGTGAGCCGCGGCGCTGCGTGGATTTTCTCGTCAACTTGAACGCGCAATTGGCGCGCGACGTTAAATATTTGATCCGTCTCGAACCGGGCGTGCAGACGCCGGAAGAGACCCTCGCCAAAGGTTCGGGGTCCTGCCGCGACTCCGGCTGGCTGCTGGTCCAGATCCTTCGCCATCTGGGGTTGGCCGCGCGTTTTGTCTCGGGTTATCTGATTCAGCTCACCGCCGATGTGAAGTCCCTCGACGGCCTATCCGGACCGGAAAAAGATTTCACTGATCTTCATGCCTGGGCCGAGGTTTACTTACCGGGCGCGGGCTGGATCGGCCTCGACCCGACCTCGGGATTATTCGCGGGAGAAGGACATCTGCCGCTCGTTTGCACGCCGGAGCCGGCCTCGGCGGCGCCGGTGACGGGAGCCGTGGACGAATGCAAGGTCGAGTTTATCCACAAGATGTCGCTCACGCGCATCTGGGAAGCGCCCCGCGTCACCAAGCCCTACACCGAGGAACAATGGCAGGCGATCGACCGCCTCGGTCATGCCGTCGACGCGGATCTAAAAAAGCATGACGTCAGGCTGACCATGGGCGGTGAACCGACCTTCGTTTCCATGGACGATCCCGACGGCGAGGAGTGGAAGACCGCTGCCCTCGGACCCGACAAGCGCAAGCTCGCTGCCGACCTTTATCATCGCCTGCGCCAACGCTACGGCGCCAACGGTCTCGTCCACTTCGGCCAGGGCAAATGGTATCCCGGCGAACCACTGCCGCGCTGGTCGCTCAACTGTTTTTGGCGCGCCGACGGCGAGCCCATCTGGCGCGACGATTCGTTGATCGCGGACGAGACCCAACCCGGCAAGGCGACGGCTGCGACGGCAGAGAATTTTCTCCGCGGCCTAGCCGAACGATTCGGCTTGGACCCCCAACATATTTTTCCAGCCTACGAAGACCTGTATTACTACCTGTGGCGCGAGCACCGCTTGCCCACCAACGTCGATCCCTTCGACTCGCGGCTCGAGGATCCGCTCGAACGCGAGCGGCTGTTGCGTGTGCTCACCCAAGGGCTAAAACAAGTCGTCGGTCACGCTCTGCCGGTGGCGCGCGACTTTGCGACCGGACGGTGGCGCAGCGGAGCTTGGTTTTTGCGCTCGGAACATTGTTATCTGTTGCCCGGCGATTCGCCGATGGGCTACCGCCTGCCGCTCGACTCGCTGCCCTGGACGAGCGCCAACGATTACCCGCATATTTTTCCGCCGGATCCGACTCAGCCGCTGCCGCCGCTTGCCACTTACGCTCAAATCCGCTTTCAGGTGGGTCCAACGAAGCCCGCGGATAGCGAAACAGCGAGTCGCAGCGGCGGCGCGGAAAATCACGGACAAACCGAACGCGTGCCCGCCAAGCATGAGAGTGCGGCTTGGATCTCGCGAACGGCGCTCTGCGCCGAGCCGCGCCACGGGGTGCTTTACATTTTCATGCCGCCGGTGCATTCCGTCGAAGATTATCTCGAACTCGTTGCGGCCGTGGAAGCCACCGCGGAAGCGATGCGCCAGCCGATCATGTTGGAAGGCTACGAGCCACCGCGCGATGCGCGGCTGCCGCACTTTCGCATCACCCCCGACCCCGGCGTGATTGAAGTCAATATTCATCCTTCGGCAAACTGGGAAGATCTCAGCGAGCGCACGACTTTTCTTTACCAAACGGCGCGCGCCTGCCGCTTGTCGACGGAAAAGTTCATGCTCGACGGCCGCCACACCGGTACCGGCGGCGGCAATCATTTCGCCCTCGGCGGCGCCACGCCGGCGGATTCGCCGTGGCTAAGGCGGCCGGATCTTTTGCGCAGTTTGTTGAGTTACTGGCACAACCACCCGTCGCTTTCTTATCTCTTCAACGGGCTTTTTATCGGGCCGACCTCGCAAGCGCCGCGCCTCGACGAAGCGCGTAACGACTCCGTGCGCGAAATCGAAGTGGCGTTCCGCGAGATGGAGCGGCGCGCGAATTCGCAACCTGACTATTGCCCGCCCTGGCTCATCGACCGGCTGCTGCGCAATTTGCTCATCGACGTCACCGGCAACACCCACCGCGCCGAATTCTGCATCGACAAACTTTATTCGCCGGACAGCGCCACGGGGCGCCTGGGCCTGCTCGAAATGCGCGCCTTCGAGATGCCGCCGCACGCGCGCATGAGTCTGACGCAGCAGCTATTGATCCGCGCGCTGATCGCGCGCTTCTGGCAGACACCCTACGCCTCGCCGCGTCTGGTGCGCTGGGGCACGGAATTGCACGACCGTTTTCTTTTGCCGCACTTTGTCTGGCTCGACTTCGAAGACGTGATCGGTGAACTGAATCAAGCCGGCTATGGCTTCGATCCGGTGTGGTTCGCGCCGCACTTTGAATTTCGTTTTCCCAAATACGGCGACTTCGCGAACCGTGGCATCGAATTGGAATTGCGCGGCGCGCTAGAACCCTGGCATGTGTTGGGCGAAGAGGGCGCCGGCGGGGGCACCGCGCGCTACGTCGACTCGTCACTGGAACGAATGCAAATCAAAGTAACCGGACTCGCGCCGGATCGCTACGCGATCACGTGCAACGGTGTGCCGCTGCCGCTCCGCTCCACCGGCACCGTCGGTGAATTTGTCGCCGGCATGCGCTATCGCGCCTGGCAGCCGCCCTCGGCCCTGCACCCGACCATCGGCGTGCACACGCCGCTCACCTTTGATATCGTCGACCGCTGGATGAAGCGCAGCCTGGGCGGCTGCCAATACCATGTCATGCACCCCGGCGGCCGTAGCTATGAGGTCTTTCCCGTCAACGCCTTCGAAGCCGAGAGCCGCCGTCTCGAACGGTTCTTCCGCATCGGTCACACGCCGGGAGCGCTTGAAGTAAGCGCAGCGCGCGTCGACCCGGAGTTTCCCTTCACCCTCGATTTGCGTAAAATCTAGCGAAAAATATTTGGAATTTGGACCAAAAGGAGATCGGAAAAACTGTGACCCCCGCAAAGACGCAAGCTCGCGCGTTGTCATTTCGAACGAAGAGAGAAATCTTTCCTGGATCCCTCGCATTCGTTCGGGATAACAGACCTGGCCCGTCACTTTGCGCCTTGGCGTCTTGGCGCGAGAAATTTTCTTGAAGTCATTTTGTTAAACATTTTAAGCGTTAGAATCTAATACGAGTGACCGGCCGGCCGCCCCTACCAAATGAAAACCTGCGTATCGCAAGGATTATCAATCGAAACTCTAAAATAGTTTTTGGGACATGGCCCGTTCAAAAGCATTTGTGAACTATCTTCCCAAGCCCGATCATTACGACGAAGTTTTCGATACCAAAGGACGCCCGCGCCTGCACTGGGCGTCCTTGGCCCAAGCGTCGCGGCGCGCCAGCCGCACGGCGCTGTCACGCCGCGCCGGCGCGATTCGCCGCGCCGTGGAGCAGGACGGTGTCACCTACAACATTTATGGCGATCCCAAAGGCACCGACCGCCCCTGGGAAGTGGATCTGCTGCCGTTCGTGATCGCGGCGGAGGAATGGCAATTTCTTGCGCAAGCAGTCGACCAGCGCGCGCGCCTGATGAATGGCCTACTCGCCGACCTCTACGGCGCCAACCGCTTGCTCGCCGAAGGGTTGATCCCGCCGGCGATTATTCACGGCCATCACAATTATTTATGGCCCTGCCGCGGCATCGAGCCGCCGGGCGGCACATTCCTGCATCTTTATGCCTGCGATCTTGCCCGCTCGCCGGACGGCCGGTGGTGGGTGATTGGCGATCGCACCCAGGGCCCTTCCGGGGCCGGTTACGCGGTGCAAAACCGTCTCATCGTTACCCCTTTGTATGAAAACATGTTTCGCTCTCTCGGCGTGCAGCGCCTGGCGAATTTCTTTCGCGCCCTGCAGCAGCGGCTGGCGGCGCTTGCTCCCAGTGCCGGCGACGCGCCGCTGGTCGCGCTGCTGACTCCAGGACCGTACAACGAAACCTATTTCGAGCATGTTTTTCTGGCGCGCTACCTGGGCTTCGCGCTGGTGGAAGGCTCGGACCTCACGGTGCGTGACAATTGTGTTTATCTAAAAACATTGGAAGGTCTAAAGCGCGTGCACGCGATATTGCGCCGCCTGGACGATGAATTCTGCGATCCCGCGGCGCTGCGTACCGATTCTACTCTGGGGGTAGCCGGATTAATCTCGGCGGCGCGCGCGGGCAACGTCGTGATCGCCAACGCCCTCGGCTCGGGTGTCCTGGAGTCGCCCGCGCTGCCGGGGTTTTTACCCGCCATCTGCGAGACCCTGCTTGGCGAACCCTTGGCGCTGCCTTCGGTGGCAACCTGGTGGTGCGGCGAAGCGCCGGCGCTCGATTACGCCGTGACCCATCTGCCCGAGCTGGTGATCAAACCGGCCTTCCCCTCCATGAAGCTCGAACCGACCTTTGGCCATACCCTTGATCGCGCCGGGCGTGAAGCAATGGCCGAGCGCATGCGCGCCACGCCCCATGCGTTTGTCGCTCAGGAGTGGGTGCGCCTCTCTCAAGCGCCCACCTGGTCGCGCGACAAGGAAAGGTTCGAACCCCGTGTCGTCGGCTTGCGTCTTTACGCCGCGGCCCGCGGCGACGGCTACGATGTGATGCCGGGCGGGCTGGCGCGGGTGGCCCCGGAGTCGGCAACCGACGTGATCACCATGCAGCGCGGCGGTTCGAGCAAGGATGTGTGGGTGCTGGGCGACGGCGCGGCGGCTTGGCAATCATTACTGATGCCACGGCTCAAAGCCCGCGACATCGTGCGCGGGGGATTTTATTCGCCGTCGCGCGCGGTCGAAAACATGTTTTGGATGGGACGCTACAGCGAACGCGTCGAAAACGTGGCGCGAATGCTGCGCGCCATCACCCAGCGGCTCACGGAAAGCGATCCATCGCGCATAGCGGCCGTCAAGCTGCTTACGGCATGGTCCGACAAAGCGCGCCTGCGCGAGTTGGCGCCTGAACCGGATGCGCCGTCGCCGGCCAAGAAAAAACCCGTCACAAGTCCGGACGCTGACTGGTTGCTGGCGGCGGTCGGCAATCACGCGGCGGTCAACGGTGTTGCGGCCAACACCGCGCGCCTCCTCTACTGCGCCAGCCAGCTGCGCGACCGCATGTCCCTCGACAACTGGCGCACCGTGCAGCGTCTTGCGCGCGCCCACGAGCCGGCGCCGACCGGGTTGGAGGAGGCGTTAACGGTTCTCGACCGGGTCCTTCCCGTCTGCACCGCATTAGCCGGCTTTGCGTATGACGATATGACCCGGGACGACACCTGGCGGTTTCTCATGATGGGACGGCAGCTGGAGCGCACCACGTTCTTGAGCGCGCTGACGACGCAGGTCCTCGCGCTGCCAGACCAGGATCTCGACCTCGTGCTTGGCGCGGTGCTGGGAATCGGCAACATCACGATGACTTACCGGGCGCGTTACCAACGCCAGCCCGAGCTGCTGCCGGTCGTCGACCTGCTGGTGCTCGACGAATCGAACCCTCATTCGGTCAGTTTCCAACTGGCGGCTCTCTGCGAACAGCTGCAACAAGTTAAGACCCGGTTGGGATTCGCGCCGCTCAACGATCTGCGATCGCTGCTGCAGGCCCTGCGGGGTTTAGACCTTGGAATTTTGGAAGGTCTCCGCCCGCCACATAATGCATCCCTCTCCGGCGTCCTTGCCGCCTGCGAGCGCTGCGCCTACGGACTTTCCGACGAGCTCACACAGCGATTTTTCATCCACGCGGGCGAGCGCCCGCAAGCGAGCGTGGCAGCATGAGTGAAAACGGCGCGCAACGCTACCGGGTCGAACATCATACCACCTACCGTTACTCGGAACCGGTGATGCTGTCTCATCAGCAGCTTCACCTGACCCCGCGACAACTGGATTATCAGCAATGCAGCGCCCACGAAGTCGTCATCCGACCGAATCCGACTTCGCGCCGTGAATTCATCGACGCGTTCGGCAATCCCGTGGCCGAACTCGCCATTGAAACGGCCCACAGCGTGCTGGATATCGTCGCCCGGACCGCCGTCGAAGTAATCCGCCGCCCTCCGGTAGAATTTCACCAAACACCCGCCTGGGAAACGGTTCGCGAAGCGCTCGCCTACCGCGCCGCGTGGCATCCCGGCCCGGCGATTCTCGATGCCACGCAGTATCTCTTCGAGTCCCCTTACGCCCGGGTGAAACGCAGCCTCAGGGCCTATGCCGCCGATTGCTTTGAACCGGGCCGGCCGATTCTAACGGCGGCGACAGCGCTGATGGAAAAAATTCACGGCGAGTTTAAATTCGATGCGGCGGCGACCAACGTCACGACGCCGGTGATGACATTTTTCGAACAGAAATGCGGCGTGTGCCAGGACTTTACCCATTTGATGATCTCATGCTTGCGTTCGACCGGGCTGGCGGCGCGTTATGTGAGCGGCTATTTGCTCACGCGCACGGCGCCCGAAAAGCCGCGCCGCGGCGGCGCCGATGTTTCCCACGCGTGGGTATCTCTATTCGTCCCCGGCAACGGCTGGATCGATCTCGATCCGACCAACAATGTTTTCCCTTCGTCGGAACATATTACCCTTGGATGGGGCCGCGACTTCGCCGACGTCACGCCGCTGCGCGGCGTCATTAACGGCGGCGGCGAGCAAACACTCGAGGTCAAGGTGACCGTCGAGCCGCTGTAGGGGCGCAATTCATTGCGCCCTGATTCCCCCACCCCACAGGTCAATAAGCGCCGCTTTCTTACGCCGCGACCGCGCTCTACTCGGTCAGTGTCAGCAAAACATCGGCATACCAGGCGCAGTTGAGATCCAGACGCTCGTCCTGAGCGATATCGCGGTCGGCCACGTCCATGCGCGCCGCGTGCACGCCCAAGAGCATCCAGGCGAGATCGCCGCGGCCGGAGCGCTCAGTGGTAGCGCGGGCGACCACCGGCGCGCCGCTGGTGCCGCGGTGCATCCTGGCGTCCGTCAGAAAATAACCTTGTCCCTGAAAGCGAATACCGAATGCAGAAGCGATCACCGCCTGGCGCGCCACCGGTAAGTGATGCAAATTATCGTGAAACCCCAACGGAAAACCGACGATCAGCACGGGCGTTCCGACTTCGACCTGATCCAAGTCGGCGACCAGATGAGCCGGCGTAAACGCCGATAGAAGGATGGATTCAGGCAGAGCCGGTCGTTGAATCTCCACGGCGACGACGTCAACGCTGCCGCCGGAATCGACGCCTTGGCGCCAAAGCGGTTGGTTCCCTCCATAAAGTGGAATCGACCACTGAATCACCGCACCGATGTTTTTCGGATTCACGTGCAGCTCGACTTCCAGCCGGTCCGGCCGGTGGTTGCTGGCCTCATCCAACACGACGTGCCGGCTGGTCACTAAAAACAATCGGCTATCGCGCTCGAAGAAAAAACCGGTGGCGCCGGTCAGCGGCTTGTCACCCGCCATGGTCGAGACCCGGGTTACCGCCAATAGCAATGATTCAATCAAGCTAGTTCCCCCGTCCTGCGCGACTGTGTCGTAATGTTATTCTGAGGCCCTTCGACACGCTCAGCATGACATCGGCGCGTTTTCGCGGATTGCGACACAGTCTGTGCGCGAAGCAGACAATATCAAGCCTTCGGCCGCCGCCCCTGGCCGAAAAGAATTTTCTTCGCTTCCTCGCTCATCCCTCTGGCATCGGGATTGACCTTGCGCGCCACCTCATAGGCCCGCTTGACGGCGTCGCGCTTTTGAATGGTTTCGAACCAGCGCTTGAGATCGGAAAAATCGTTTAGATCCTGGCCCTGCCGCTCGTGTAAGACGATCCAGGGATAACACGCCATGTCGGCGATCGAATAATCGCCGGCGATAAATTCGCGGTCCGCGAGCCGTTCGTCGAGTATGCCGTAGAGCCGCTCGGTTTCCTTCGTGTAGCGCTCGATGGCGTAGGTAATTTTCTCGGCGGCGTAGCCACGGAAGTGATGGTTCTGCCCGAGCATGGGTCCGAGACCGCCCATTTGCCAGAAGAGCCATTGTATGACCTCGGCGCGCCCGCGCACGTCTCTGGGCAGAAACTTGCCGGTTTTATCGGCGAGATATTCGAGAATCGCGCCCGACTCGAAAATGCTCAGCGGCCCCTTGCCGTCGCCCGGTTCGAGATCGACGATCGCCGGAATGCGATTGTTCGGCGAAACTTTCAAAAACTCCGGCGCGAACTGCTCGCCCTTGCCGATGTCTATCGGCTTGAGCGTGTAAGGCAGGCCCGTCTCCTCTAAAAAGATCGTGATCTTATGCCCATTCGGCGTCGTCCAGTAATAAAGGTTGATCATAATTCCTCCAAGAAGGCGTGAGGCTTGAGGCATGAGGCGCGAGTAAGATTATCATGATAGTTTTGACACCAATGTTGCCAGCATACGGCTAATTCCCTAGAAGGGCGTGAGGCTTGAGGCACGAGGCGTGAGTAATACATTAAGAGAGTTTTGAAACCAGAGTAGCAATCATTCTGCTAATCTCCTCAATTTCATTCAAAACAGAATCAGCATCCGCCGGTTGCAGGTATCTTAACCTTTTCGCCAAGAGAACCTGAGTCTCCAACTCGAGCAACGAACCACGACCAATCGAAAGATGGTACCGGTATTCGCCAGTTGCTTGCCGTCCGTAACCTTCGGCGATGTTTGACGGCACGGATATCGCTGCTCTCCTCATTTGAGAGACCAATCCCCACTGCTCCATGGACGGGAAACTTCCCGTGAGACGGTACACAGTCTCAACTAAGTCCATGCTCCGTTGCCACACCAAAAGATCTTTGTGGCTTTTAACCATCTCACTCCAGCGACTCTTTCGGCATTGTAGAACGCTCTTATCTTTTACTCTTACTCACGCCTCGCGCCTCATGCCTCACGCCTATTTGCCATACACGCGGTCGATGAATCCTTCTTTTTCCAGCTCGCGAACGATGCTGTCGTCGATGACGGTGTCCACCGTGACCTTGCTCCCGGGCGCCTGTTTCAACGCATCGTCGAGCTGAATTTTCATCCCTTCGCGAGTCGTGTAGGGAACCCGCTCCAGTGTCTTGGCCGTGGACTCATAGGAACTATCCAGATAAGCCTTGTTCGCTCCACGCTGGTATTTAGCGACAATCTTTTGCGCTCCCTCTTTGTTGGTCTTGAAATAATGCGACGCTTCAACCAGCGCCATCACGACTCTCTTAACGACGGAGCGATTCTTGGCCAAGTAGCTTTTGGTTGTCACCGCGCAGATGAACGGCAACGGATAGGGCGTTTTGAGATCGGCCATGTTCGCGAGGACTCGGTGTGGCAGTCCGCCGGGAATCAAGTGCACGTTTCCGGGCGGCGACGGGAACCCGGCGATCACGCCGCGGCTAAAACCCGCGGCTCGCTCCGAGGCGCCTCCCACTTGCAATATTTTCACGTCATCCATGGGCCGCAACCCCAGCCCTTTCAACAGCTCCCGCGCGGCCACGTCCGATGCGCTGCCAAAGCGGCTGATGCCGATCGACTTTCCTTTCAAATCCTCGGCAGTCTTGATGCTTTCAAGTACGACAAGCTCGTAAGCCAAAACATTGATCACGCAGGCGACGCTTACGGTATCGGCGCCACGGACAGCAGCGTTGGCAACCCCGCTGCCCGCCGCGTTACCAACTTGAATATCCTGGGCGACAATGGCCGCGACGCCGATCGTCGTGCTGCCGATGTAAACCAGATCCACGTCCAAGCCATGTTTTTTGTAGAAACCCGCCTCCTGAGCGATGGTCCAGATCTGATTCAGCGTGTCCGTCGAGCTGTAGGCGATTTTAATTTTGTCCTGCGCTTGCGCGTCACCCGATGAGATGACGATGAGCAAAAACAACGCAGAGCAGAGAAGACTCAGTCGACTGTAATTCCTATCGTTCATAGTTTCTCCTTCATCAAAGGCGTGAGGCATGAGGCTTGAGGCGCGAGTAAGATTATCATGATAGTTTCGACACCAATGTTGCCAGCATACGGCTGATTCCCTAAAAGGGCGTGAGGCGCGAGGCATGAGTAACACATTAAGAGAGTCTTGAAACCAACGTGGCAAGCATTCGACTAATTTCATCGATCTCCTTTAGAACAGACTCGGCGTCGGCCGGTTCGAGGTATTTTAACCTGCTCGCCAAGAGAACTTGAGTCTCTAATTCAAGCACAGAACCTCGAGCAATAGAAAGATGATGCCGGTACTCCCCCGTTGCCTGCCGTCCGTATCCCTCAGCGATATTCGAAGGGACCGACACCGCTGCTCGTCGCATTTGCGAGACTAAACCGAACTGCTCGGAGGACGGGAGCTGAGCGGTTAAAAAATATACCTTCTCGACAAGATCCATGCTTCGCTGCCAAACAAGCAGATCCCTGTAGCTCTTGACCGAGTTCTGACTCACGCCTCGTGCCTCGCGCCTCGCGCCTTCTCTCTCAGCGCCCTATACACTTTCTCCGCCGTCACCGGAATGTCGAACACCCTCACGCCCACCGCGTCATGGACCGCGTTAGCGATTGCCGCCGGCGGGCTGACGTTGGCGTGCTCGCCGATGCCTTTTGCTTCGTAGGGGCCGGGGCCGTTCTTGCCTTTGACCAGCACGGTTTGGAATTTTGGCACATCGAGAATGTTCGGGATTTTGTATTCGCCGAGATTCGTCGTCGTGACCTTGCCATGATCGTCGATCAACTCTTCCATCAAACCGGAACCGATGGCCATGACCGCCTCACCGTCGATCTGTCCCTGGTGGCCGAGTGGGTTGATAATCGTTCCGACATCGTGGGCCGAGATAAATTTATGCAGCTTGACGTTGCCGGTTTCCGGATCGACTTCCACCTCCGCCACCTGCGCGATAAAAGAAGTCGACGAGCCTTTGCGCGGCACTTCGGTTTCAATGCTGACGGTTACCGGTCCCTCGTTCGCCTGCACAACCTGGCTCAGTGTCAACGGCTTGCCTTTACTTCCCTTGGCGGAAAACTTTCCGCCTTTGTAGACAACTTGATCCTCGGAGCAGCCGAGCAACTTTGCCGCCTGAGCGTTGAGTTTGGCACGCAACTCGGCGCTCGCCTGCACGGCGGCGGCGCTGTTGATGTTCGTCGAGCGGCTGCCGCCGAAGCCGACATCGACACTGTAGGAAACATCCGAAGTGGCGCCGATACGGCAGCGCACATTTTCGTAAGGTACTTCCATCTCCGCGGCAACCGTCTGGCATAAGACCGTCTGTAAGCCGGTTCCCTGATCGCCCGCGACCGTGAACACGGTGAACGTTCCATCGAGCTCAGCCGCCAGATTCACCCATACTTTGCCCGCGCCGGTGCCGCGCTCGTACATGGCGACGCCGCGCCCGTAGTTGGCGCGCTTGGGAGTTTTCCAACCGGCAGCGTTGAGCGCGGCCTGCAAGGTTTCTTTTGCTTTCACCCCTCCCCATGTCTTGCCGAGAGCATTTTCTTCGCCTTCGCCGACCAGGTTGATCATGCGGAATTTGGCCGGGTCCATTTTCAATTCCTTGGCGATCAGATCGACGTGCGACTCCGAGGCGAAGACGGCTTGAATCGCTCCCGGAGCGCGCCAAAAACCACATGGAACCGTGTTTGTATAAACTTGCAGCGCTTCCATATAAGTGTTGTCGATCTTGTACGGCCCCGCCGAGCCGGCGCCGCCGATGCTCGCGCGCCCAGGCTTCATGCCCGCATAAGCCCCTGTGCCGTGAATCGCCTGCAGATAGCGCGCGGTCATGCGCCCGTCGCGCTTGACGCCGGTCTTGACGGTGACCACCGTGTAATGGTCGGGATTCATAACGGTTAATTCTTCGGTGTGGGTCAGAAGGATCTTCACCGGTCGGTTGGCCCGCTTGGCGAGGAAATAGCAGATGGGCAGCTCACCCGCGCCGCTCTTGCCGCCGAAGTCGGCGCCGACATGTACGGCATGAATGCTGATCTGATTTGGCGGAATCCCAACCGCCTTGGCAAATTGCCCGCGCGTGCCGAATGGGCCTTTCGTCGATGCCCAGGCGTTGACCTTGCCGTCGTCTTCAATTTTCACGAGAAACGATTGCGGCTCGAGATAACCTTGATGATGAATGGGGATGCGGAACTGGTGTTCCAGCACGATGTCCGCCTCGCGGAATCCCTTCTCGACGTCGCCCTTGCCCCAGGTCAATTTGTTCACCACGTTGCCGCCGCCCGGAGCCATGATATCCGCCGGCGCGCCGTCGTAACCCGGCGCGTTTTCGTGCAGCACCGGCGCGCCGGGCTTCATTGCTTCAAGGATATCGAAGACCGCCGGCAGTTCTTCGTACTCGACGTCGATTAAATTGATCGCCTCTTCCGCCGCGTCCCGGCTCTCCGCCGCCACCGCCGCCACCCGGTCGCCGATGTAACGCGCTTTGTCCCAACAGAGAACCGGAATGTCGCGAATGCTTTTGCCTTGATAATGCTCCGGCTCATCTTTGCCCGTGACGATGGCTTTCACGCCATCGACCTTCCACGCCTTGGACACATCGATGCTTTTGATACGGGCATGGGGATATGGGCTACGCAGTATCTTCCCCCATAGGGCGTCCGGAAAATGGACGTCCGCGCCGTATGTCGCCTGACCGCTGACCTTGTCCGCGCCTTCAACCCGCCCGACGCCGGCACCGATGATTGAACTACGTTTTGCCATTTAAGATTCTCCTTTGTCTGATTCTGTATTAGGCTATTTTCAAGGGTTCCAATCGTTCAAACCGTTCAATTCGTCTCTGGGAAATCCGGCGATTTGAACGGAGCGCAGCGGTTGAACAGAGCAAACCGATTGAACGTTTTGAACAACAACGTACACTCCGCCCATTGCCGCCCTTGCAAAGAGCGCGTGCGCGAGCTGCTGACGGCCCTTTACGGTGAATGCCGGATCAACGTTTTGTTCCCGTGGTCGGCCCGGCCCGAAGATTACGAAAAGAGCGCCATCGGCTATTCGTTGGCGCGCATCCGCGCCGCCCTCGGCGACTTGCGCGGACATAGCGGCTTCATCAAGAGCGCGCAGGTGCCGCCCTGCGATTATTACGTTTCAAACCCGCCTTTTATCCTAGAATTCGACGAGAGCCAACACTTTACTCGCCCAAGGCTAACCTCTCTGTCGCTTTATCCTGATGATCTCAAGCTGGGCTTTCCGCGGCCGCTATGGATGAAACTCTGTCGTCAAATCGATGCCCGGGACGACATGCCCATTGACCGCGACGAACGGCGCGCGTGGTATGACACCCTGCGCGATCTCGTTCCAACCGTTAACGGGTTCAAACCGACCGTGCGGCTTTACGCCGAGGAGCTGGAATGGTGCTCCCTCGACAGCGGGTCAGCGCGGGATCTCGAGTTGTTTCAGCTGTCATTGCAGGGTCGAGCGCCCACAGCCCTCGGCCCCCACATAGTCAACCTTCCGCCGAAGACTATTCCCGATTGATTCGTATAAATGGTTAGCGGGCTTTCAAAACTAGCGTTTTGGTTCCGCTGCGCGATGCGTGTATGATGAAAAAGTTTCACAAATTCCAGAATTTTCAATACTTCTTTCTATGGCGACCGCATGGCCTGATAAGGACGATCATGCACTGCTCGAGCTCATCCAGAACGGCAGCCATGAGGCGTTCGCCGAGTTGGTGCGGCGCCACACCGAGCGTTCTTACCGCATTGCCTATCGCTTCGTACAAAGCAAGGAGAGCGCCGAAGACGTCGTCCAGGACGCCTTTCTCAAGTTATGGGAAGAGCCGGCGAAATGGCATGGGGAGCTTAGCAACAAGTTCACGACCTGGTTTTATCGGGTCGTGGCAAATCTATGCCTCGACCGCCTCAAGAGAAAACGAACCGTGGAGCTTGACGAAGACATGCCGCTGGCCGATGAACGGCCGACGGCCGACGAGATCATGATGCGAGCCGAAGCACAATTAATTTTGGAAAAAGAGATCGCGGCGCTGCCCGAGCGACAGCGCACAGCCTTGAATCTCTGTTTTGATGCGGGATTGAGCAATCAGGAAGCTGCCGACGTGATGGGGCTGAAATTGAAAGCGGTCCAATCTCTGATTATGCGGGCGAAAACGACGTTGAAAGAGCGCATGAAGGCGCATTTGTGAGGTTATTATGAGCGATAATCGTGACGAGAGACTGGAATCGATGCTGCGCTCGCGCCGTCACGAGGCGGCTAGCCCGGATCTGGCAGCGAGGATTATTCTAACGGCGCGAGGAATCACGCAGAGACAAAATGTTTCTATTTGGCAGTTGATCCGGGATCTCTGCGCCGAATTTCACTTGCCCAAGCCCGCTTATGTTCTCGCCTGCGCCTTGGCCCTGGGAATAGTTGTGGGTTTGAATACGCCATGGGACAGCTCTAGCGTGCAAGATGGCAATGCCTCAAACATACAGGGATTCCTCTCCGCCGACGAGGAGCTCCTATGAGTAAGAAATTCAAACTCGCGTTTCTCGCGTCGCTTTTATTGAACGTCGTCTTGATCGGAGTGTTCTTGGGTCAGTCACCGCGCCATTTTGACAGAGAGGCGAGGCGGGGACAGCGCATGGACCAGGCACTCGTGGGCTTGCCCCCAGAGGCGCAATCCCGCCTGCGTGAGAAAATGGCGCAGCTTCGGTCGGCTGCTCAACCGCTATTTGAACGGATCAGAACGGCACAAGACGAGGCGGCCCAAGCGCTCGGCGCCGAGCCCTTCGATGAAGCCGCCTACGACCGTAAAATCGTTGAAATAAACCGTTTACGGATGGAGTCGACGGATCGCCTAGCTAAGGTCGTAAAAGAGGCCGCGATGAGCTTGCCGGCCGACGAGCGCCGGCGCTTTGCCGAAATGCTGCGCCAGCCCCGGCCGCCAGACCGTAAAAATTGAACTTATGACGCCTCACGGTTTTGTAAGCGCCGGTTATACCGGCGTTTTTTTTTGCGCCGGCAGCGAAGACTTTGCTGTGTCGGGTCGTAATAAGGGATAATAACCTTTCCGCGAAAGGGCAAACTGCGATGAAATGGACAATCAAATCCCGGCTCAGCAAAACTATCGTTTTGGTCACCCTGGTGATGGCAATGGCGGGTGGCTGGTATTGGTACAGCAACGCCTCCCAGGAGCCGCAAGACACCAATCAACCTATAACCGTTATCAGGGGCAACATCGAGGAAGTCGTTACGTCACAGGGCAAGCTCGAAGCGAAGCAGTACGTCGACGTCGGCACCCAGGTCTCCGGCCAATTAAAGGCGATCCACGTTGACATCGGCGATACCGTGACCAAGGGCCAACTGCTCGCCGAGATCGACCCGCGCGTTTACCAGGCCCAGTTGGAAGCGGGTGAAGCCAAGCTGAATAGTTTGCGCGCCCAGCTCAACCAGCAGAAGGCCGAGGCGGTTTTGGCCGAACAGAATCTCAAGCGCAATCAAAATCTGATCGCCGTCAATGCAATTAGCCAGCAAGCTCTGCAGGAGACGGAATCCCAGGCCGAGGTGGAAAAAGCCCAAGTGAACTCGATCATCGCCCAGATTCAGCAAACCGAGTCCAATCTCAAGGCGAGCCGCACCAACCTCA
>Ga0184632_10000477_pt1 | contig 15694 bp, 10 predicted proteins | sample PLM31_50_b1_FD_133153 | JGI IMG/M metagenome (GOLD analysis project Ga0184632, IMG submission 133153) | Groundwater sediment microbial communities from an aquifer in East River, Colorado, USA - PLM3-1_50_b1 | ecosystem: Environmental > Terrestrial > Soil > Riparian zone | place: USA: East... | reverse complement strand
TGAGCGCGAGCGGCCCATGCGTGGCATTCGCGCCCACGAATTCGGTATGGATGGCCTCGAACGCGAGGCCGAGGTCCTTCAGGCGCTGGCGCAGAATGCGGTCGGCAGCTTTCGCCTTCTCCAAGGCGTCCGGCCAGACGTAGACCAGCGTGCCGACCGCCTTGTAGCCGTAGAAGTAGGCGATCGAGACTTTCAGTTTGTCGGTCGCCGGCTTGCCCCTGACACCGGACACCCGGACCCTGTCCTTGCTCACCTGCGCGAGCTGAATCGTCGTAAAGTCCGCGACGCCGTCCGGGGTGATGTAGGCGCGCGGATCGCCCATCTCATAGACGAGCTGCTCGGTGACGCCGGCGACGTCAATGCGCCCCCCGGTCTTGGGATGCTTGACGAGATCGAACGTGCCATCGGCGCGCGCTTCGACGATCGGGTATCCGACATGGGCGAGATCGGGGATCGTCTTCCAGTCGCTGAGGCAGTTGCCGCCGCTCGCCTGCGCGCCGCATTCGATGATGTGGCCCGCCACGGTGCCGGCGGCGATCCGGTCCCACGCATCCGCTGGCCAACCGAATGCGTGCATCAACGGGCCGAGCGTCAATCCGGTGTCGGTCACGCGGCCAGTGATGACCACCTGGGCGCCGCGTTGCAGCGCCTCCACGACGGGAGCTGCGCCGAGATACGCGTTCGCCGAGAGCACACGGTCGCGGACGTCGCGCAGCGGCCGGCCCGTGTCGAGGTTCTTGAGAGCGTGCCCACGCGCGATCAGGCCGTCGAGCCGGCCCAGGAGATCGTCGCCGGTGACGACGCCGATTGTGAGCTTGCCGGCGAGACCCAGCCGGCGCGCGACCTCCGCCACTGCCATCGCGCACGCCCGCGGATTCACGCCGCCGGCGTTGGCGGTGACCTTGATCCCTCGCTCGACGACGGTCGGGAGAATGCGCTCCATTTGGGTGATGAAATCGGTGGCGTAACCGCGCGATGCATCGCGCGATTTCTGCTTCTGCAGGATGGACATCGTGACTTCGGCGAGATAGTCCATCATCAGGTAGTCCACCGGACCGCCTGTGACCTGGCGGTAGGGCGCTTCCAGCCAGTCTCCCCAGAATCCTTGTCCTCCGGCGACGCGCACCGTCGCCGAACGGGCGGAGGACGTCACCGCAAGCCGCTCGCCCCGCGTGCGCCCGCGGGGACTGGGATCCGCCGCGCCGCCACAGTCCCGGTTGACGTCGTCACGCGCGTCTCGATCAGCGTGCTGAACCCTTCCGGCAGCTGCAGCGATGGCATGGGGGGGAGCCGCACGACGGCGCGCCCACCGGCGACAACCGAGAGCGGTCCGCCTTGTCCGATCGGCTCGTCAGGACCCAGGAAGCGGATGCGCGCGGTACCACGCCACGCGTGACCCGGCAGACGCGCGAAGGCGGGAAACAGCTCGACGGTGAGGGGTACACCGGTGGTCGAATCGGACAGCGCGACACTCAACCGCCCAAACGCATAATTCACGGGCTGATTGCCGCCGCGGATCTGTTGTCCGGTCGAGTCGTAGACGGTGAGCGCAAAGTCGGTCAGCTCGTCCCACAGATCGGGTGGGAGGTCGAGGTCTACCTCCATACGCTTCGCCCAGCGCGGCGGCCGCACCTGCAGCGACTCGGCTGCCAGACCGCGACCCGCAATCGCATAGCTGCGCTCTGCTCCGACCAGTCGATAGACCAGCTCTCCCGTCACCGTACCGCCCACGCTTGACGCCTCCAGCCCCTGCTCAGTCGGGGCGAGCGCGACCGGCCCCAGGTCAGCACGCACGGTTGCGGTCACGGAGGCAAGCGGCGGTGCCACGACGTCCAGCTCGTAGACGCCCGGCACGATGTCCTCGGCGCGCACGATGATCACGGCGCTCCCGGCGTCCTCCTGCCCAATCGTGACGTCCTCAGGAGCGGAACGCGCGGGAGCGCCGGTGGGCTCGTACAACCGCACGGTCGCTTGTTGCGCCTGCGAGTCGGGCACCGTGACCGTGACGCGCAGCGTCGCGTCGGACTGGGGCACACGCAGGAAATAGCGTTGTACCGCGGCGGGGCCGATCGCGCGGCGCTCATCGAACAACACTTTCGACGTCAGATCAGTCGGCACGATCACCGTATTCACGAGCGTAAAGAGCGGACCGGCGACCGGATCGCGCGGATTCAGCGCAGTGACGGTGCCGACGTAAACACCCGGTGCGGCGAGCGCGCTGGTCCGATACGTCACGGGGATCTGCGTCGCCCGTGGCGCGGCATCTACCATGTCTTCTACGCTGAGCCACGGCACATCGGCGCGCAGCGCGAATTGAGCCGCGCGCAAGCCGGCGAGGTGCCGCACCGTGAACGTTTCGACGCTATCCTGGGCGCCGGCGAACCCACCGCGGCGGAAGGCGGCTGAGACGCCGGTCGAGGCACGCACGGCGTAGATCGAGCCCTGGTGTCCACCCTCGAGCCACTGGTAGGCGGCCTCGAGGGCCGGCATACCGGCTCCCTCATCAATGATCCGAGCGGTGGCGAATGGCCGTGCGGACACGCGGAGCGCCTGGACGATTTCCGCGGCACTGGGGCGGCGTCCCTCCTGAACCAGCGCCGATGCGAGACAGGCGGCCAGCCCGGCGGCGTACGGCGTCGCCATGCTGGTGCCGACTTTCACTTCGTTGCCGGTGTCCCAGCGCGGCACTGCCGAGAACGCGATTCCCGGCGCAACGATGTCCGGTTTGGCGAGCTCGCCACCGCGGGAGCTGAACCAGCCGACCACGTCGCGCGCCGGTGGGACACCGGGCTGGGGTGGCCGCGCGAACACACCTGGGAAGATCGCACCCACGGACAACGCCAGTCCCGCGGATCCCGGGAATCCCAGCGTGGAAAGCCCGGGTCCGTCATTGCCGGCGGCAATCGCGAACACCACGTCCGGATGCGAGAGTAGGAACGCGTCGACGATCGAATCGATAACCGCGCGGCCTTCGTGCTCGTTGCCGACGCCAAAGCTCATGTTCAAGACGAGCGGCAAATTGCGCTGCGCGGCATAGCGCGCCGCGTAATCGATGGCGCGCATCATGCTGGCGTGGACGGTAACGCCCCCGCGCGCATTGTTGGCGATCTTGAGGCCCATGATCTGCGCGCCCGGCGCGACGCCGGTGAACCCGCTGACATCATAGAGATTGTATCCGGCGGCGATGCCCGCGACGTGCGTACCGTGACCCGAGGTGTCGAAGAAGAGATCGAGCACCGGCGCACTGTCCGCCTCGCTGAAGTTCGCAACGATCGTGAGCAGCTTCCGTCCCAACGCGATCGTTTCACGCCCCTGGCGATAGTCATGCAGCGGCATCTCGTCCTCGAACGAGCCGTCGAGATTGGTGTCGAGGAATGCCGCCCATCCGTCGGACGCTTTCACCACCACGACCGGAAACTGGTCCGTATTACGTCCGTTGCCGTTCACATCGGCGGCGGGCGGCCGGCCGAGGGGCAGCTCACGGAACACGCCACGATACCAGGTCGTCGCCGTCGTCAGTCGTCCGATGCGGGCGGCGCCGCGCATCTCATTGTCCGTGGGCGCCGGGAACGGCGTAAGCGCGATTCGCCCCTCGCCCGAGAAGTCGCGCAGCTCGATGATCTTGGGCGCTCCGGTGCTGGTGACGATCAGGCCCGGGACGGCGGGGTCCACTCCGCTATCGAGGATGGCGATGAGGATGCCACGTCCGTCGTACGTCGGGTGCGCGGTGCGAAACACGTCGACCCCGGCGCTCTTCAACGGCATCAGACCGAGCATGTATGCCACCGCTGGCTCGACAATCGGCTGGGGACCACCGCCACGACTGGCATCCGCCGGGACCGGCATGTTGGGGGGCGACGCCGGGAGCTTCTTGGGGGCGACGGCTTTCGTGGTGGCGCACGCCGCACCGAAGAGCACAACGAAGGCTGCTGCGAGAGGCTTCATCATCACGTGAGGCTCGGCAGGGCAAAGGCCCCGAGATGGGGGCCGGTGAATTCGGTGGACACCTCGAGGAGAAACGCGAGCGTGTCGCGCGTCTCTTCAGGGGTCAGAATCGCATCGACAAAACCGCGCGCCCCGGCGAATTTCGCGTCGAGCTGGTGCTCGTAATCGGAGCGCATGGCATCCACGGCGGCCGCGTTGTCCGGTTGGGCGGCGGCGGCGCCGTACACTGCCTGAACCGCAGACTCGCCCTCCATCACCCCCATCCGGCCGGTCGGCCACGAGACGATGAAATCGGGATCAAAGCCCTGTCCCGCCATCGCGTAGTAACCCGCGCCGGACGCGTGATTGACCGTGAGCACGAGCTTCGGGACCGTGGCGGTGGCCATCGCTTCGACGAATCGGGCGCCCGCCCGAATGATACCCGTATGCTCGGCCTCCGTCCCGACCATGAACCCCGAGACATCCTGGATGAAGAGGAGCGGCAAACGCTCGCGATCCGCGTTCTCGATGAAATAGGCGACCTTCTCGGCGCTTTCCGTATAGATGATGCCGCCGATTCTGGGCGCCTCGTTCTTCTTCCTTCCCTTGATCACGCCGCGCGCATTGGCGATCACCGCCACCTGCCGTCCCTCGATAGCGCCGTGCCCGCAGATCATCTCCGGCGCGACATCAGGCTGGAACTCGTCGAGACGGCCGGCATCGAACAAACACTCGAACACCGCCCGGACGTCGTAGCTCATCCGGTGATCGACGGGAATCAGTTCGTAGAGCTCCTTCAGATCGCGTTTGGGCGCAGGATAGGTACGGCGGGCCGGAGGGGCATGCGGCAGGCGGCCGATATACTCGCGCATTCGCGCGAGACATTCGTTGTCGTCTTTTGCCCGGTAATGCGCAACTGCGCTGACCGAGGTGTGCGTCGTGGCACCGCCCAGCGACTCCGCGTCCACGACCTGTCCCGTCGCGCCTTTGACGAGATTCGGGCCGCCGAGTCCCATGAATGACGTGCCGTCCACCATGAAGATGACGTCGGACAGCGCCGGCAAGTACGCGCCGCCCGCGATGCACGGTCCCATGACCGCGGCGACCTGCGGCACCTTGAGATAGCGCCGCATGATCGAGTTGTAGTAGAAGATCCGCGCGGCGCCATACTGTCCCGGGAACACGCCGCCCTGATAGGGCAGATTCACGCCCGCCGAGTCCACGAGGTAGATGATCGGAATGCGCTGGCGCATGGCAATCTCTTGGGCGCGGAGAATCTTCTTGATCGTTTCGGGCCACCACGATCCGGCTTTCACGGTCGCGTCGTTGGCGACGACGACGACCGGACGCCCGCCCACCCGGCCGAGTCCCGTCACGACGCCAGCCGCGGGTGCTTGCTCGTCGTACTGATCCCAGGCCACCAGCAGTCCGATTTCCACCCAGGGCCCGTCCTTATCGAGCAGCCCCACGACGCGCTCCCGCGCTGTCAGCTTCCCCTGATCGTGCTGACGTTTGATCCGTTCCGCGCCGCCCCCCTGTTCGAGGCGCGCGCGGAGCTTCTGGTATTCGTCGCTGAGCGTCTTGAGGCGACTCACGCGGCGACGTGCTCCGCCGCCCACTCCTGGATGTACTTGATCAGATCCGACGTCGGTGTGCCTGGCCCGAACAGCTTGCCGGTCCCCTGCCCTTCCAGCGCGCTCATGTCTTCAGGTGGGATGATGCCGCCGCCGGTCAGCAGCACGTCCTGGCGACCGGCGGCGTCGAGCAACGCGCGGACGCGGGGAAACAACGTCATGTGAGCGCCCGACAGGATGGACAGGCCGACGACGTCCACGTCTTCCTGGATGGCCGCCTGCGCAATCATTTCCGGAGTTTGGTGGAGTCCGGTATAGATCACTTCCATCCCGGCGTCGCGCAGCGCGGCGGCGACGACCTTCGCGCCGCGGTCATGCCCGTCCAAGCCGGGCTTCGCCACCAGAATCCGGATCGGCCGGCGGCGGGCCGTCTTCACGAGCGGAAGCGCAGCAGCGCCGCGAGGCCATCCACGACACGCCGTGCCTTCTCGTCGTAGAGGACATCCACCTGCGCGCGTTGACCGAGCGCTTCCTCTATGGCCTCATCGATGCGGGAATCGTCGTCGTGCCCGTCGGCCAGGAGCGTGCGCACCTGTCCCCGGCTCAGCGCCTTGAGTGTGACGTCGAGTCCGTTCACGGCCCAGCCGAGCGGCAGGCCGTCCTTGACCGCGTCGGCATGGGCCCGTTCCCACTCGCGCTCCCGCTCTTCGCGCAGGACGAGCGTGGCCTCGCGGACTTCGGCCGCCGTGGACTGTTTGGGATTCAGCTTTACCACGCCGAGGACGAGGTCGTGAACATAGGTGTGAAGGTGGGGAATCACTGCCCCGGCGTCCACACCCACACTGCCGACGACGATCCCGGCGAGCGGCTTGCTGCGATTGATCTGGAAGACGCGATCGGCGATCTGCGCGTAGAGCCGCTGCTTCTCGGTGCGGATGCGCATGTGATAGTTGTGTTCGCCCGCGCGTTGCGTGCCGCCATGGAATTTGCCGGCGCGAGACGACTCGATCCCCGCGAGCCCCGGCAGCTCCACGCAATCATAGGCCGTCACTTCGAAAAAGCGGGCGGCCGTCCGGTCGTAGACCACCGCGAGGATGGTGCCGAACTCCTCTTCCAGCACCATGAGCTCGCGCACGAGCGGTTCGTGGGCCACCGCCAGGCGCGAACGATGCACGTGCGGGAGAGGCAGCGCTTCGAACAAGCCCAGATCGCGCGAGGCAAAGATGGCGATCGCCCGCGCACGCGGCAGGTGATTCGGTTGCTCCAAATACTCGAGCACCTGTTTCAGGTTGGCGGCGATTGCCGGCTGATCCTGGTACGCGAGCAGCAACCCCTTTGCACGGGTCTTCATCTTGATCAGGTACTTGCCGCGCGTCCGATCCCGTGGCTCGAGCTTCAGGTAACAGCTCACGACCCAATGACTACCAGGGACCATCGCGACCAGGCGCGCGACGGCGGCCTGTGCGTCTTGTTCGGTGATGGTGGCGGGAAGGGCGCTCATGGGCTAAAAGAACACGGGTTCGCGGTACGCCCCCCACACGCGTTCCAACGCGTGGCGGATCTCGAACAGGGTGCCGTACGCGCGCGCACAATCGAGCATCGGTCCGATGACGTTGTGGTCGGACTCGGCCGCCTGGCGCAGTGCCTCGAGGCGTCGCTCCACCAGCTCGTTGTCCCGTTCGGCGCGCAGGCGCGCCAGGCGTCCCCGCTGCTGTTCCTCGGCATCGTTGGAGACCTTCAGAATCTCGACGGGATGATCGTCCTCCGATAGAAACTCGTTGACACCCACAATCACCTGCTTGCCCATCTCGACCTGACGCTGGAAGGCGGCAGCCGACTGGGCAATCTGCCGCTGGAACCAGCCGGTCTCGATTCCATGGACCACGCCGCCGATGGAGGCGATCTCGGCGAAGAGCGCTTCCGCCTCGCGCTCCAGCTGATCAGTGAGCGCCTCGATGAAGTAGGAGCCGCCCAGGGGATCGATCACCTCCGAGATGCCCGTTTCATGCGCCAGAATCTGCTGCGTGCGCAGCGCCACCTGGACGGATTGCTCGGTCGGCAGCGCCAGCGTTTCATCGAGCGAGTTGGTATGCAGGGATTGGGTGCCGCCGAGTACGGCCGCGAGCGCCTGATACGCCACGCGCACGATGTTGTTCAGCGGCTGTTGGGCGGTGAGGGTGACGCCGGCCGTCTGGCTGTGGAAGCGCATCATCCACGAGCGCGCCTGCTTCGCCTTGTAGCGCTCGCGCATGTGCCGCGCCCAGATGCGCCGCGCCGCGCGGAGCTTGGCGATCTCCTCGAAGAAGTCGTTGTGAATGTCCCAGAAGAAGGAGAGGCGGGCGGCGAAGCTGTCGATGTCGAGACCGCGCGCGACGCCGCGCTCGACATAGGTGAATCCGTTCGCAAGGGTAAACGCCAGCTCCTGCGCCGCCGTCGCGCCGGCTTCGCGAATGTGATAGCCCGAGATCGAAATCGTGTTCCAGAGCGGCGTGTGCTTGGCGCCCCACTCGAACATGTCCACGATGACCTTGAGCGCCGGCTCCACTGGATAGACCCACGCGTGCTGGGCCATGTACTCCTTGAGAATGTCGTTCTGCACCGTGCCGCGCAGCTTGGCAATCGGGACGCCCTGTTTCTCGGCGGCGGCGACGTAGAAGCAAAACAGGATGGCCGCCGGGCCGTTGATCGTCATGGACGTCGAGACCTGATCGAGCGGGATGCCGTGGAACAGGTTTTCCATGTCGGCCAGGGACGAAATGGCGACGCCGCACTTCCCCACCTCACCCTCGGAACGCGGGTGGTCGGAGTCGTAGCCCATCAAGGTGGGGAAGTCGAACGCAACGGAGAGCCCGGTCTGCCCGTGCTCCAGCAGGAACTTGTAGCGGCGGTTGGTATCGGTTGCGCTGCCGAAACCGGCAAACTGCCGCATCGTCCACAGCTTGCCGCGGTACATCGTGGGGTGAACGCCGCGGGTGAATGGATACTCTCCGGGCCGCCCCAACTGTCGTTCGACATCGAATCCGTTGAGGTCGCCGGGCGTGTAGACCGGCTTCTTGTGGATGCTCATTTGTCGTTCCTCACCTGATCGAGGACCTCCGCCGCCACATCGTAGGGGCTGCGCGTCCCGGCCGCGACGTCGTCGAGCCGCTGCGCGACCAGCTCGTCGGCGCGGGTTTCATCCCAGACCCACTGCCGGATCGCCCGGTTCACGACGGCTCGGGTGCGGGCGGCCACGCGGCGCTTCCGACGCTCGACCAGCTTTCCCGTGCGCTCGAGGTACTCATGGTGCTGGTCGAGCGCGGCGACAAGCCCGGCTATTCCTTCACCCTTCGAGGCAACCGTGTTGAGAACCGGAGCCTCCCAATCGTTGGAATGTTGGACGGTTGGAAGGTTCGTCTTTCCAACCTTCCGTCCTTCCAACGCCTTTCCATGGTGAGGCCGCACGTGCGCGAAGGCATGGCCCCGCCGTATGCCCAACATCACCTCGACCTCTTGTTTCAGTTTATCCGCCCCCGGTCGATCGCTCTTGTTGATCACATACAGCTCGGCGATCTCCATGACTCCCGCCTTCAGCGTCTGGATGCCGTCGCCCGACTCGGGGACCAAAACCAACACCGTCGTCTCGGCAGTTGCCGCAACGTCGAGCTCGGTTTGCCCAACGCCGACGGTTTCGATAAGGATCCGGTCGAATCCAAACGCCTCGAGCACGTCGGCCACCTCTTCGGTCGTCGTGGCGAGCCCCCCTTGGGCGCCGCGCGTTGCCATGGACCGAATGAAGACGCCCGGATCGAGGCTCACCGATTCCATGCGAATCCGGTCGCCGAGCAGCGCGCCACCCGTGAAGGGGCTCGTGGGATCGACGGCGACGACGGCGACTTTGAGACCGCGCTCGCGATACGCCCGGACCAGTTGTTCCGTCAGCGTGCTCTTGCCGGCGCCGGGAGGCCCGGTGATCCCGATGCGGTGCGTGTGTCCCTTCCCAATCTTCTTATAGAGCTCCGACAGGACGCGTTCAAAGCCTTCCCGCTGATTCTCGACCAGGCTGATCGCGCGGGCGAGCGCCGCGGTGTCGCCGCGCGCCAGCCCTTCGAGCATCGAGTCGAGTCGCATACGCTCTAAGGATAACGGCGGGGTGGCCGTCACAGGAGGGTTCCGCGCAGGATCACACTGGCCATAGTGAAATAGATGATGAGTCCTGTCACATCGACGAGCGTCGCGACGAATGGGGCCGATGCGCTGGCCGGATCGAACCGGAGCCGCCGCAAGATGAAGGGCAGGATCGAGCCGGTAATCGTGCCGAACGTCACGACGCCGATTAGGCTGATGAAGACGGTGAGGGCCACGAGCATATAGTGCTCGCCGTAGATCCCCGTGATCGCATGCCACAGGGTGATGCGCAGGAAGCCGATCGTGCCGAGCACGGTGCCGAGCACGAGCCCGGCGGCCAGCTCGCGGCGGATCACGCGCCACCAGTCGCGCAAGCGGACTTCACCCAACGCCATGGCGCGGATGACGAGAGTCGACGCCTGGGAGCCTGAGTTACCGCCGCTCGAGATGATGAGCGGCACAAAGAGCGCCAGCACCACGGCCTTCGCGATCTCCTCCTCGAAAAACGCCATGGCGGTGGCGGTGAGCATCTCGCCGATGAAGAGCGCGGCGAGCCAGCCGGCCCGCTTGCGCACCATCCGATGGAACGCGGTCTTGAGGTACGGCGCGTCGAGCGCCTCGGAGCCGCCGAGTTTCTGGATGTCCTCGGTAGCCTCCTCCTCGACGACCGCGACGACGTCGTCCGCGGTGACGACGCCCTTCATCCGGCCGCTCGCATCCACCACCGGCGCCGCCGCAAGACCGTGCTCGGCGAACAAGCGCGCGACCGCCTCCTGATCGGCCTCTTCGGGGATGGTGATGATATCCGTCTGCATGACATGTCCGACGCTGGTTGTGGGGTCCCGGGCGATGAGATCGGTCAGTCCGACTTGCCCGCGCAGCACGCCCTGCGCATCGAGGATGTACGCGTAGCTCGGAATGTCCCGGCCGGCGCGCTCCTGCGCCTGCCGGCGGAAATAGCCCAATGCCTCCGCAACGGTCATGTCGGGGCGCACGCGAATGTAGCGCGGATTCATGAGGCCACCCGCCTCATCCTCCGCGTAAGCCAGGAGGGCGGATACTTCGGCGCGCGTCGGTTCGTCGAGGAGGGCGAGCAACCCGGCGCGCTGGTCCTCGGGGGCCGCCTGAATGAGATCGGCCACGTCGTCCGGTGCAAGCAGGCGAATCCAGTGACGACGCTCCGGCGGAGACAAGGCGAGCAACACGGCGGTTTGCTCCGCGGCGCTCAGATCGAAGAAAAACTCGTGACCGATCTCGTGCGGAAGCTGTCTCAGCCGGCGCGCGCGCTCAGCCGGAGAGAGGGTCGGCCATTCCTCCGCGACGCCGAGATAGGTAAGAGCTGCCTTCCTCACCACGGCTCAGTCCGGACGGTCCAGCGGCTGCACGCGCACCGGGCCGGGACGTACCGCGATGCGCTCGACGCGGGTCGCGCTGGCAGCGAGGACATCGAACTCGACGCCCTTGAGGGTGAAGCGTTCGCCAGCGCGGGGGATTCGACCCAACGCCTGAATGAGCAGACCGCCAACGGTCTGGGCGCCGCCCCCGAGTGTCACCCCGAGCTTTCCAGCCAGCTCGGTGGCCAGCACGTTACCCTCGACCTCGAGGACCCCCGCCGCGGAAGGATGCGAACCACCCGGCTCGAACAGCTCGCTGACGAGGTCGTTCAGCAGATCCTCGAAGGTGACGAGCCCCGCGGTGCCGCCGAACTCATCGAGGACGACGGCCAGGTGGCGCCCGCCGCGCTGCATCTCGAGCATCAAGTCGGCCGCGCGGATCGTGCCCGGGACGGTCAGCGGTGGCCGCACCAAGACCGGATCCTCCGGCTGGCGGCCCAGCAAGTCGAGCGTGTGCGCGACGCCGACCACCTCGTCCAATGAGCCACGGTAGACGGGATAGCGACTGTATCCCGATTGCTGCAGGACGTGCGCCGCTTCGGCCGCCAGCATCCCCTCGGGGAACGCGACGATGGCCGTCCGCGGCGTCATCAGCTCCCGTACAGGACGGTCTGAGAATGCGAGCACGCCGGAGACGACGGCCATTTCGTCCGTACCGGCGAGCGCCTGAGTGTCGGCACTGGAAAGCAAGGCAGCCAGCGTGGTTCGCGTGGAGCGCTCTCGCCGGGGAATGAACGGCGACAACAGGCCGCCGAGGCGGTCCATCCAGGGAACGGCGCGCGCCACCAGAGATTCCGCCCAACGCCGTCCCAGCACGCGGGGGACGAGGTAGGCCGCGCTGATGAACAGCGGGACACCAACCGCGATCGTGAACACGCCGAGGAAGGTGGGCGTCGTCGTAGCGAGCAGGGCCGGGATGCCGCCGGCGGCGAGCAGCACGCCGAGCGTGGTGAGCGCGTTCGCGGTGGCGAGGGTGCGCCCGGGGTTTTGCAGTACCCCGGCCGTCGCGGCCGATCCGCGCAGCTTGTAGGCGACCCACCGGGTCAGCTCGTGCTGGCTGACGGCGGCTGCGGCGACGCCGACGGCCGCCGAGACGCCGGCGACAATCAGCCCTACCAGCAGGACGGCGAGGGCGACGGTCATCGCTTTTCGAACGACACCTGCGTGACGCGACGCTGCTCCACCCGCTCCACCACGACGCGATAACCATCCAGCGTCAGCTCGTCGCCGGGCCGTGGCACGCGTCCCAGCACCGAGTAGACGAGGCCACCCACCGTCGACACCTCCTCGTGGGCGATCGTGGTACCGAGCGCTGCCGAGAGCTCATCGAGACTCACACCGCCATCGACCCAGACGCGGCCGCCATCGTGGCGGATCGCCGGCGCCGTCTCGGTATCGTGCTCGTCGCGAATCTCACCGACGATTTCCTCGAGGATATCCTCACGCGTGATGAGACCCGACGTGCCGCCGAATTCGTCGACCACGATGGCGATGTGGGCGGGCGTGCCCTGGAAGTCGCGCAGCTGATTGTCGAGCGTCTTCGTTTCGGGCACGAACGCGGCCGGCCGCACGAGCGTCTGCCACCGGATCCCCGGCTCGGCGAGACCCATCGCGATCGGCACGAGGTCCTTCCCGAACACCACGCCGCCCACGTTGTCGGGTGATCCATCGAGCACGGGCAGGCGGCTGTGTTGGCTGTGCTTGAGGGTCTCGAGCACCTCTTCTGTGGATACCGAGATATCGACGCTCGTCATGTCGAGACGCGGCGTCATGACCTCGTCGACGGTCGTGTCCGCCAGCGTGAAGACGCCCAGCAGCATGTCGCGCTGCGCGGCGCCGAGATTGGGCTGCAGAGGGCGCGGCGTGTCCACGAGCGTGTGCAGTCCCCGATCCGCCCATGCCAGCAGCCAGAGCAGCGGGCCGAACGGCGCCAACGTGCGGCGGGCGAGCGGCAACGCGGCTTCGGACAGCTCGGGCGCCAGCCGCGCGACGCTGCGCGGCAGCGCGTCCCCGATGATGAACAGGAGGAAGGTGCCGACGAGTAGGGTTACCAGCCGTTCAGCCCACGGACGGGTCCACCATGCGACCGCATTCGCCGTGGCCACCGCGCCCAGGACGAGCAGCGCGAGACGCGCCACGTGCAGGGCGCGGTGCAGCGGCACCCGGCGCTCGGCCGCGATCGGCGGGGCGTCACCGAGTGTGTGCAGCGCTTCACCCACGGCCGCTTCTTCGCCCAGTGCCAGCAATGCCGCCCACACGCCGGCGCCCACGGCGACGACGAGCCCGATGACCCGCAACGCCGCTTCGGTGAGCATTACCGGAGGGGGGCGGGGGGGGCGAGTCGTTGCACGTAGCGCTCCTGGAGTCGCCACATGCGCGATCGCGTGCGCCTGGAGCCGTCGGGGTGATCGTAGCCCAGCACGTGCAGCGCTCCGTGAACGGCGAGCCGGACGAGCTCTTGTTTCAGTCCGGCACCGTTCTGCGCAGCGGCTCGAGCTGCGACCGCGGGGCAGATGTACACATCACCCACCAGCGTGCCATCGGGCTGTGGCAGCGGGTAGGCGATCACGTCCGTCAGGCCGCGCCGGCCGGTGGCGCGGCGGTTGGCGCGCCGCATCGCGGCCGGCGACAGCAGGGTGATGTCGATGTGTGATCCCGCCGGCGCGTGTTCCCACGCCAGAACCCGCTTTGCGATTCGCATCAGCTGGTCAGCGCGATGTTCGCGCGGTTTCCGGCTGCCACGCCGCACCAATGCCACCACTGGACTCCGGGTAGTCGATACGGTTGTGGTACATCCCGCTCAACACGATCAGAAATGCCGCCTTCACCTGCTCGATTTGGTGCAGCGTGAGCGGCGCTTCATCGAGCTGTCCGGCGTTGACCTTGGTGCGCACGATGTGATCGATCGCTTCCTCAATCTTTTGCGGCGTCAAGTCCTCGAGGACGCGCAGCGCGGCCTCCACCGAGTCGGCGATCATGGAGATCGCGGTCTCCATGGAGCGGGGTCTGGGGCCTGGATACCGGAAGTCGTCCGGATTGCGCACCTGCCCGCCGTCGATTTTCTTGGCCTTATCGAGGAAGTAGGTGATCTCCGTCGTCCCATGGTGCTCCGGAATGAACGCCGCCACGGAGTCGGGAAGATCGGCCTCCGCGGCGAGCGCCAGACCATCCGTCACGTGCGCCTTGATGATCTGTGCCGACTGCAGCGGCTTCAGCCGGTCGTGGGGATTGTTGCCCGGGATCTGGTTCTCCACGAAGTACATCGGGTTCTTGACCTTGCCGATGTCGTGGTAATAGCACCCCACGCGGCCGAGCAATCCATTCGCGCCGATGCGATTGCACGCCGCCTCGACGAGGTTCGCCATGGCGACGCTGTGCGCGTAGGTGCCCGGCGCCTCGAGCGACAGGCGGCGCAGTAGCGGACGGCTGGGATCAGACAGCTCGAGCAGCGTCAGGTCGGTCGTGATATGCGTGACCGATTCCGCCACCGGCAGCAGGAAGAACGTGAGGCCCGCCGACACCAGGCCGTTCAATGCGCCCCACAGACCGCGCAGCCCGATTTCCTGGATGGGCCAGCCGCTCGCGAGACCCAAGGCGAGTGCGCCGGTGAGATACCCTGCGGCGATGATGAGCACGGGTGCATAGAAGTTGCTTCGGCTGCGCAACGTGCGGACCGTCAGCGCCGCCGTCACGCCGCCCACCACACCGAGGAACGTTGCGGGGGCGTCGTGAAACACCGGCTGTAACCCGATGACTACGGCCAGGATCATCGCGGCGATCATCGACACGCGCCCATTGAAGAGCACCGTCAACATCATGGCGAGGAACGGCATGAAGATGACTTCGGGGTGAGCGGGATAGAATCGCGCGACGAAGCCGGCCTGCCCCAGCAACAGCGCGAACAGTCCACCGATCAGCGCCACCTGCTTGACGTCGCGGTAGGTCTCGCGCCGGTAGAACAGCAGCAGGACCCAGAAGATCGACAGGATGAGCATGTCCCGGAGCAGCGGACCGAGCACGCCGCGGATCGAGTACGTCGTCGCGGCACCGCGCCGCAGCAGCTCCTGATGCAGCGCGACGAGGCGCTCGTGCGCTTCGTTCGTCACCACCTCATGCGGGGCCACAATGCGGTCGCCCGCGCGCACGATGTACTTGCTGGGATCGACGCTGCCGCGCAGCTCGTTGCGCCGCCGCTCCGTCTCGAGCTGCTTCGGGATGAGCGTGGGCCGGAAGAACTGGCGAACGAGCTTCAGGTAGAGCACGTCGCCCACACTCGAGCCGGCGTCGGGATGCAGCTGCTTGGCCCGGCTCAGGTACTGCGCGAAGGTGAGCACCTGGTCTCGCTGCACGGACGACTCCGTCGATCCGCGCCGCACGATCAGCTCGCGCGACTGCTCGACCTGGAGCACGCCGGGGCCGGTCACCCCTTGCGCCAACGTGCGGTCGAAGAGCCGGTCGAGCGCCTGCTGCATCGCGCGCCGCTTGCCGCCTTTGGCCAGATACGCGGCTTCCTGCAGAGTCACGGGGACGCCGAAGTCGCCGGCGGCCCGGATGATTGCTTGCGGGCCTTGATCCGTCACGGCGTCGACGGCGCTGAAGTACGCGATCATCGTCGTGGCGGCGCTGTCATAGGCGCGCTGGCGGAACTCGTAGATCGGCTTCGCCGATGCCGCGAGCTCCTCGGCTTCGCGCTGC
>Ga0184632_10000476_pt1 | contig 15704 bp, 10 predicted proteins | sample PLM31_50_b1_FD_133153 | JGI IMG/M metagenome (GOLD analysis project Ga0184632, IMG submission 133153) | Groundwater sediment microbial communities from an aquifer in East River, Colorado, USA - PLM3-1_50_b1 | ecosystem: Environmental > Terrestrial > Soil > Riparian zone | place: USA: East... | reverse complement strand
TTCTGCCGCTTCACCGACGACGGCTTGATCGCCGAGCACTGGGGCCTGGTCGACATGGCGTCGATGCTGCGCCAGCTGGGCGTGGCCGGCTGACGATGATCCTCGTGACCGGCGCCACCGGACTGACCGGCGGAGCACTGGTCCGTCGACTGTCGGCAACAGGTATCCCCGTGCGCGCCCTGGTGCGCAGCGCCGCCCGGGCCGACCGGCTTTCCGCCCTGCCGACGGTCGAGATCGTGGAAGGTGACATGGCGCACCCCCCTCGTCCAGACGATTCTCGGGCGACCAGCCACCAGCTTCGATGAGTTCGCCGTGCGGCATGCCGCGATCTTCCGCGGTGAGCAACCGGAACCAAAGGTCTGACGTCCCGCCAGGGACTGGAACGTTCGCGAGTGGATTCCATGGTGACCCGGCAGGGCCTCGCCGGGTTCGCTGATGGCTTGTGTCTGCGTTGTTGGCGGGCGTCGCGGGCTGTCGCTGTCATGGTGGTCCTGGTAGACCGGCGCCGGGCGGGTTGATTGCTCTCAGCGACATGGTCCTGCCCGGTAGCCCACCTGTAGGCCCAGACGCACCGCGAGCGAACGGCTCGGTCACGTAATTCACGGGCTGGCGATCATCATCACGAGCCAAACCGTCCAGATCGCTGCCATGGCGCCGCGCGACCAACCCTACGGTTCCACCGTGGGCGGCAAATCCCCTCTTGACGCGAAGCCCGCCGTCCCTCACTCTTGGAACGGTCCAACTTGGAACGGTCCAAGTAATGCCTCGCGGCACCGAGGGGGAAGGGCGATGGCTCGTACGGAGATGCTGATCGGTGGGCGGTGGCGGCCGGCCTCGGGCTCAGGACAGAGCGAGGACGTGACCTCGCCCTATGATGGCTCGGTGGTGGGCACCGTGCCGGTGGCCGGCGCCGACGACGTCGAGGCGGCGCTGCGCGCCGCGGAGCACGGCGCCCACACCTGGCGCCACACGCCGGCTCACGAGCGGATGTGGATCCTGTTGCGGGCGGCCGAGCTGGCCGACGAGCGTGCGGCCGAGATCGCCAGGACGATCAGCGCCGAGACCGGCAAGACCATCACCGAGGCCACCACCGAGGCCGGACGCTCCGGTGAGCTCATCCGGCTGGCGGCCTTCGAAGGCACCCAGCTGTACGGCGACACCCTGCCGCTGGACGCCAACCCCGGCACCGGCCAGGACAAGATCGGCTTCACCCTCCGCCAGCCCTGCGGCATCGTCGTGGCCATCACCCCGTTCAACTACCCGGCCCTGCTGGTGCTGCACAAGCTCGCCCCCGCCCTGGCCGCCGGCAACGCCGTCGTGCTCAAGCCGGCCCGCACGACCCCGCTGACCGCGCTGGAGCTGGCCGCCTGCTTCGTCGACGCCGGCCTGCCCGAGGGGGTGCTGTCGGTCCTCACCGGCCCGGGCGGCACCCTCGGCGACGCGCTGGTCGGCGACCCGCGGGTGCGCAAGATCTCCTTCACCGGCTCGACCGCCACCGGCGAGCGCATCACCCGCATGGCCGGGGTGAAGAAGCTGTCGCTGGAGCTGGGCGCCTCCTGCCCGGTCATCGTGCTGCCCGACGCCGACCTGGAGCAGGCGGCCAGCGCCGTCGCCGCCGGTGGCTACGTCAATGCCGGCCAGGTCTGCATCTCGGTGCAGCGGGTCATCACCCACCCTCGGGTGAACGCCGACTTCCTGGATGCGCTGGTGCCCAAGGTCGAGGCCATCCGCACCGGCGACCCGTTCTCGCCGGAGACGAACATGGGCTCACTGATCACCACCGCCGAGGCGGAGCGGGTGGAGCGTGCCATCGCCGACGCGGCCGCCGACGGCGCCCGGGTCCTGACCGGCGGCCAGCGCGACGGCGCCACGGTGGCGCCGACGGTGGTGGCCGACGTGGACCCGGCCTCACCGTTCAGCCAGAACGAGCTGTTCGGCCCGGCGGTGGCGGTCAGCACGGCCGAGGACTGGGAGACGGCCATCGCCCAGGCCAACGGCACCGGCTACGGCTTGGCCGCCGGCATCTTCACCGGCGACGTGGCCGGTGCGGTCCAGGCCATGCGTGAGATCGACGCCGGCAGCATCCACATCAACTGGACCCCGCTGTGGCGCGCTGACCTCATGCCGTATGGCGGCCTCAAGGGCAGCGGCATCGGCAAGGAAGGACCACGCGCCGCCGTGGCCGAGATGACCGAGTCCAAGACGATCGTGCTCCACGGCCGGCCCTGGTAGCCGCGGCCGAACCCGACCAGCAGCACAGCAGGAGGCTGACACCATGCCCACCGACACCGTGCGCCTGACCGTCGCCCAGGCCATCGTGACCTATCTCTCCAAGCAGTACTCGGTCGCCGACGGGCAGCGCCGGCGACTCATCCCAGCAGCGCTCGGGATCTTCGGCCACGGCAACGTGTCCGGCATCGGCCAGGCGCTGGACCAGCTCAGCGACGCCCTCCCCTTCATCCAGGGCCGCAACGAGCAGGCCCTGGTCCATGTGGCCACCGCTTATGCCAAGGCATCCCGGCGGCACGCCACCCTGGCCGTCACCGCCTCCATCGGCCCGGGCGCGCTCAACATGGTGACCGGCGCCGGGGTGGCCACCGTCAACCGGCTGCCGGTGCTGCTGCTTCCCGGCGACTCCTACGCCACCCGCCGTCAGGGTCCGGTCCTGCAGCAACTCCAGCACCCGATCGAGGCCGACGCCTCCGTCAACGACGCCTTGCGGCCCGTGGCCCGCTTCTTTGACCGCATCACGCGGCCGGAGCAGCTCCTGACCGCCCTGCCCCAGGCCATGCGGGTGCTCACCGACCCGGTCGACACCGGCACCGTGGTCCTCGCCCTTCCCCAGGACATCCAGTCGCACGCCTACGACTACCCGGCCGAGCTGTTCGCCGAGCGCGACTGGACGATCCGCCGCCCGCCCCCCGACCCCGACGAGGTCGAGGCGGTGGCCCAACTGCTCGCCAAGGCCGAGCGGCCGCTCATCATCGCCGGCGGCGGCGTCGTCTACTCCGGCGCCACCCGGGAACTCGAGGCGCTGGCCGCCGCGGCCGGGATCCCGGTAGCCGAGACCTTCGCCGGCAAAGGCGCGGTCCAGCAACGCGCCTGGTGGCAGCTGGGCGGCATCGGCCTGGAGGGCACCCCGGCCACCAACGACCTGGCCCGCGAGGCCGACCTGGTCCTGACCGTCGGCTCGCGCCTGACCGACTTCGCCACCGCCTCCCAGTCGCTGTTTCAGCACCCTCAGGTGCGCTTCGCCAGCATCAACGTCAACCCCTATGACGCCGGGCGGCTCGGCGCCACCGGCATCGTGGCCGACGCCAAACGTGCCCTGGCCGCGCTCACCGAGGCCGTCCAGCGTGCCGGTATCAGCAGCCCCGCCGACTGGCAGGAGCGGGTCCGGGCCCGCAACCGCCAGTGGCAGACCGAGCGGGCCGCCGCCATCGACCCCGACACGCCCTTCGACCTCTCGACCTTGGACCCCGCCGAGCGGGCCGACACCGGCGCAGTGCTCACCCAGGGCCAGATCATCGGGCTGCTCCAGGAGCACGCCCGAGCCGGCGACGTCATCATCGCCGCCGCCGGCGGCCCGCCCGGCGACCTCCAGAAAGTGTGGGACGCCACCGGGGGCCGCTTCACCCATCTGGAGTTCGGGTTCTCCTGCATGGGCTACGAGCTGCCGGCCGCGATCGGGGTGCGCCTGGCCGAACCCGACCCCGCCAAGCGGATCGTCTCGTTCCTGGGTGACGGCACCTTCCTGATGGCCCCCACCGAGCTGGTCACCGCCGCCCAGGAGGGCCTGGCGATCACCGTCGTGATCCCCGAGAACCGTGGCTACCAGGTCATCCACCGCCTGCAGATGCTGCGCAGCGGCCGCGAGTTCGGTAACGAGTTCCGCTACCGCGACGGCAGCCTCGACCTGACCGGCTCCGGTGAGGGCGCCGCCGCCAAGCCGCCACGCCTGGAAGGCGAGTACCTGGACGTCGACCTGGTCAAGGTGGCTCAGGGCCTCGGCGCCAACGCCCTCCGGGCGACCACCGCCGACGAGGTCCGGGCGGCCCTGGCCGCCACCCGCGACCACAGCGGTCCGGTGGTGATCGTAGTCCCCGCGATCCCCCACGCCGACCTCCCAGGCGCCGGCGTGTGGTGGGACGTCGCCCCCGCGGAGGTCGCCGAGCAGGAGGCGGTCGCCCGGCTGCGGGCCGAGTACGAGGACGGGCTGACCACCCAGCGGTGGCACGGATGAGCGCCGCCACCGACTCCCCGGCTGGGCCGTCGCCGCTGGACCGGGGTCGGCTGCGGGCCCGCCTGGCCGGCGGCGAGGCGACCCTGGGCATCTTCGTCGGGGCGGCCTCGCCGGTCACCGCGGAGGTGTGCGCCGCCGGCGGGGTCGACTGGCTGGTGCTGGACCTTGAGCACGGGTCGGGCGGGGAGGAGCAGGTCCGCGACGTGGTCCCGGCCGCCGGGGGCTACGGCGTCCCCACCGTGGTCCGGGTGGAGTCGGCGGCCCGCATCCGCATCGGGCGGGTCCTGGACCTGGGCGCGGCCGGGGTGATGCTGCCCCGCATGGACACCGCCGCCGAGGTCGCCGAGGCGGTCCGGCACCTGCGCTACCCACCCGCCGGCGACCGGGGCGTGGCCACCTACAACCGGGCGTGCCGCTTCGCCCTGGACCCGGGCGCCCTCGGCCGGGCCGGCGCCGAGGTCCTGGGCGTTGTCCAGGTCGAGTCGGCGTCCGCCGTCGAGCAGGTCGAGCAGATCGCCGCCCTGGACGGGGTCGATGTGCTGTTCGTCGGGCCCCAGGACCTCAGCCACAACCTCGGTGTGCCGTTCCAGCTCCAGGCCCCCGCCTATCTGGCGGCGCTGGAGCGGGTCCGGCGGGCCGCTGAGCGGCACGGCAAGGCCTGCGGGCTGCTGGTGGGCGACGGTGCCGCCGCGGCCGCCCGGCACGCCGAAGGCTGGACGTTCGTGGGCATCGGGTCTGACACGAGCCTGCTGGCCGCCGCCGTCGCCGCCGAGCTCGGACGGGCACGACAACCCACCTCCGGCACGCGGGGAGGCCCGACATGACCAGCACCACGACCAACAGCGGCATCGCCAGCAGGGTCAGCGGTGACATTGGCGTGGGGCTGATCAGCGTCGGCTGGATGGGCAAGCTGCACAGCCGCGCCTACCAGGCCCTGCCGTGGGTCTACCCGGAGCTTGGGCTGCGGCCCCGGCTGGTGCACGCCGCCGACACCGCCGCCGACCGGGTCGCCTACGCCCGCGACGCCCTCGGCTACGCCAAGGGCAGCAGCGACTACCGGGACGTCCTGGCCGACCCCGACGTGGAGGTGGTGTCGATCTGCGCCCCCAACGTCCTGCACCGCGAGATCGGCGTGGCGGCCGCCGAGGCCGGCAAGCCGTTCTGGATCGAGAAGCCGGTCGGGCGGGACGCGCGGGAGACCGGCGAGGTCGCCGCGGCCGCCCGCAAGGCCGGGATCGCCACCTCCATCGGCTACAACTACCGCCACGCCCCGGCGGTGGAGCATGCCCGCGAGCTGGTGGCCCAGGGTGCGCTCGGGCGGATCACCAACCTCAGGGCGGTGTTCTTCGCCGGCTACGCCGCCGAGCCCAGAGGGGCGCTGTCGTGGCGGTTCAAGCGCGAGCTTGCCGGCAGCGGCGCCCTCGGCGACCTGCTCAGCCACGTCGTTGACCTGGTGAGCTACCTCGTCGGCCCCATCGCCGAGGTCAGCGCGCTGACCAGCACCGTCTACGCCGAGCGGCCGATCCCGCCGATGGGCTCCGGCACCCACTTCGCGGTCATCGAGGACGGCGAGCTGGGCCCGGTCGAGAACGAGGACTACGCCGCCGCCCTGGTCCGGTTCTCCCCCACCACCAAGGGCCCGGGTGCGGTCGGCACGCTGGAGGCGTCGCGCACGATCGTCGGGCCCCAGTGCGGCCTCGGGTTCGAGCTGTACGGCACCGACGGCTCGGCGGTGTGGAACTTCGAGCGCATGAACGAGCTGCGGCTCTGCCTGGGTCGCGGTGGCCCCCACCAGGGCTACACCACCGTGCTCGGCAACGCCCACCTCGGCGACTACGCCCGCTTCCAGCCCGGCCCCGCGATCGGCATGGGCTACGACGACCTCAAGGTCATCGAGGCCAAGAAGTTCCTCGTCGCGGTGACCGGCGGGGAGCGCCGCAACTCCACCATCGAGGACGCCCACGCCGTCGCCGAGGTCATCGCCGCCGCCGCCGCCTCCGCCGCCAGCGGCGCCTGGCAGGCAGTCCCGGCCATCCCAGGCGCCACCTTCGGCCACCAGCCCGCACCGACCCCCGGTCCGAGCCATGGCTGAGCCGGTCGCCGGCCCGCCGCGCCGGCCGACCATCCGCGACGTCGCCGAGCGGGCCGGGGTGTCCAAGTCGCTGGTGTCGCTGGTCATGCGTGGGGAGCCACTGGTCAGGGAGGACAAGCGCCAACGCGTCCAGCGGGCCGCCGACGAGCTGGGGTACCGGCCCAACTGGGCTGCCCGGTCGCTGTCCTCGGTACGGTCGGGGGCGGTCGGGGTGCTCGTCGCCGACCTGCGCAACCCCTGGTCGATGGACATCGTCGAGGCCGTGGGCGAGGTCCTGCAGGAGGCCGGACTGACCACGTTGCTGACCAGCGCCGTGCTGCCGTCAAGCGCCGGCGGCCAGCCCCAGCTCGATGTCGGGGTGATCGGCGCGCTGCGGGACCTGCGCGTGGACGGCCTGCTGGTGGTCGGGTCGGTCCCGGACCCGGCCCGGCTGGCCGAGGTGGTCGGCGAGGGACCTATGGTGGTCGTCGGCGCCCGGGTCGACGGTCTGACCAGCGCCGACGTGGTGCGCAGCGACGACACCGCCGGCATGCAGCTCGTGGTCGACCACCTGGTCGAGCGCGGTCACCGCCAGATCGCTCACCTGGGCGGGGCCGGCGGGACCGTCGCCGAAGAACGAGCCGCCGGTTACCGCGCGGCGATGACCCGCCACGGGCTCGCCGACGAGATCGTCGTGGCGGCGTGCGACTTCAGCGAGGACGGCGGCTATGCTGCCGCGGCGGCGCTGCTGGACGGTGGGCCCCGGGGCCGCCGCCAGGTCACGGCGCTGGCCGCGGTCAACGACCTGGCCGCTGTCGGGGCGATGTCGGCCGCGGCCGACGCCGAGGTCGACCTGCCCGGCGGGCTCGCGGTCACCGGCTACGACGACACCTTCCTGGCCGAGCTCAGGCAGATCTCGCTGACCTCGGTCAACCCCGACAGCGCCGGCATCGGCGAGTTGGCCGCCCGCTGCCTGCTGGAGCGGATCACCGTGCCGGACCGTCCGGGCTTCGAGCATCTGGTGCCGCCCCGACTGGTCATCCGGGCCAGCAGCTCCCCGCCGGGCCGCCTTCCGGAGGAGGCGGCCCGGTGACCAGCCACCGGCCGGTGGTCGTAGCGCTCGGCACCGTCGATCCGACCCTAGTCACCGACGCCCTCCTCGACACCGTTGAGTTCGTGGCCCAGCCGAGCACGGAGGATCTGGCCAACGCCGAAGGGGCGATCGTGCGCGCCGACGCGGTCGTGGACGCCGCCTTGCTGGCGCGCGCCCCCCGGCTGCGGGTGCTGGCCCGCACGGGCGTCGGAGTGGACCTGGTCGACGTGGACGAAGCTAGCGCCCGCGGCATCGCCATCGTCATCACCCCGGGCAGCGGCACCCGGGCCGTCGCCGAAGGGGTCCTCGCGCATACGCTGCACCTGGTCAAGCGGCTGGCACCGCTGACCCGGCTGGTCCGTGAGGGCCGCTGGGCCGAACGGGCGGGCATCGCCGTCGGCGACCTGGACGGGGCCACCATCGGGATCATCGGCTACGGACGCATCGGCCGGCGGGTCGGCGAGCTGGCTGGAGCGTTCGGCATGCGGGTGCTCGCACATGACCCCATCAGCCCACCACCGGCCGAGGTCGACTGCCCGGACCTGGGCGAGCTGGCTGGGGCCAGCGACGTGCTGACCCTGCATGTGCCGCTGACCGAGGCGACCTACCACCTGGTCGACGCCGGCTTCCTGAGCCGGATCCGGCCGGGGGCCATCCTGGTCAACTGCGGACGCGGCGGCCTGCTCGACCTGGACGCCGCCCTCGCCGCGCTGCAATCGGGGAGGCTGGGCGGGATCGGACTGGACGTCTTCGACCCCGAACCACCGCCCCACCACCCGCTGTTCGACCACCCCAACGTCGTCCTCACCCCCCACCTGATGGGCCTGACCCGTCGGGCCACGGCCGCCACCTTCGCTGCCGCCGCCCGCGGCATCGCCGACGTGCTCGCCGGCCGGCGGCCGGCGGCGCTGGCCAACCCCGACTGGAAGCCGGCCCGGGCCGCAACCACCGAGGAGACGTGAATGGCACTGCTCACCGACAAGGTCGTCCTGGTCAGCGGGGGCACCCAGGGGGTAGGCGCCGGGGTCGCCCAGGCCGCCGCCCGCGAGGGCGCGGCCGTCGCCGTCACCGGCCGGCGCCGCGGCCCCGGCGAGGCGCTGGCCGCCGAGCTTCAGGCCGCCGGCGCGACGGCGCGGTTCGTACAGGCCGACGTGGCCGACGTCGCCCAGGCCCAGGGCTCGGTGGCGACCGTGGTAGCCGAGCTGGGCCGGGTCGACTGCCTGGTCAACGCGGCCGGGCTGACCGCACGAGGAACCCTGCTGGACACCACCCCGGAGCTGTTTGACGCCCACATCGCGGTCAACCTGCGGGCACCGTTCTTCCTGATGCAGGCCGCCGTCAAGGACATGCTGGCCCGCAAGGCACCCGGCACGATCGTCAACATCATCTCCTCCTCCGAGCTGGGCGGCCAGCCATACCTGACCCCCTACGTCGCGGCCAAGGCCGGCCTGGCCGGCCTGACCCGCAACGCCGCCCACGCCCACCGCTGGGACCGCATCCGCATCAACGGCCTCGACATCGGCTGGACCGAGACCGAGGGCGAGGACGCCACCCAGCGCACCTTCCACGGGGCCGACGACACCTGGAGGGAGCGGGCTGCAAGGGCCCTCCCCATGGGCAAGCTCGGCCAAGTCCACGAGATCGCCGACTTCGTGGTGTTCCTGCTTTCGGACCGCAGCGGCGTCGTCACCGGGTCGGTCATCGACTGGGACCAGAACGTCTTCGGCGGCCTGGACTGAGGAGGCTCCCCACCATGCGTCTTGGCCTGATCGGGTTGGGCCGGATCGGGGCGTTCCACGCCCAGACCCTCACCGACCTCCCGGTGGTGGACTCGCTGGTCGTCACCGACGCCCTCCCGGCCGTCACCGCCGAGGTCGCCGCCCGTCTCGGCGCCGAACCGGCCGACAGCCCGGCCGCCCTGCTGGCCGCCGGGGTCGACGGCGTCGTCGTGGCGGCCGCGACCGACGCCCACCCGTCGCTCATCCTGGCCGCGGTCGAGGCCGGCCTGCCCGTGTTCTGCGAGAAGCCGGTCGCCCGCACCATGGCCGAGGGCCTCGAGGTGCAGCGGCGGGTCGAGGCGTCCGGCGTCCCGGTCCACATCGGCTACCAGCGCCGCTTCGACGCCGCCTTCCAGGCGGCCCGCGCCGCCGTGGCCAGCGGCGAGCTCGGCTGGCTGCACACGGTACGGGCCACCACCCTGGACCCGGCGCCGCCGCCGGCGGCCTATGTGGCCGTCTCCGGTGGCATCTTCCGCGACTGCAGCGTGCACGACTTCGACATCATCCGCTGGGTGACCAGCCGCGAAGTGGTGGAGGTCTACGCCACCGGCGCCAACCGCGGTGACGAGCTGTTCGCCCGGGTCGGCGACGTGGACACCTCCGCGGCCGTGCTCACCCTGGACGACAACACCCTGGTCCTGGTGTCCAACACCCGCTACAACCCGCGCGGCCACGACGTCCGTCTGGAGCTGCACGGCTCCAAGGACAGCATCGCCGTCGGCCTCGAGGACCACCTGCCGCTGCGGTCGGTCGAACCCGGCGTCACCTTCCCCTCCGGGGAGCCCTACCAGTTCTTCATGGACCGGTTCCTGCCCGCCTACCGGGCCGAGTTCGAGGCCTTCACCGAGGTCGTCGCGCGGAGGCGACCCTCACCGTGCACGGTCGCCGACGCCCTGGAGGCCGGCTGGATCGCCGAGGCCTGTACCACGTCCCTGCAGCAGCACAGACCGGTACGGATGGAAGAGGTACGCTCATGACTACCACCGACCCGCCCATCCCGGAGGGCAGGATCGCCGGCGCCCCGATCTCCTGGGGGGTGTGTGAGGTGCCCGGCTGGGGCTACCAGCTGGGTCCGGATCGGGTGCTGGCCGAGATGCGCGAGGTCGGCCTGACCGCGACCGAGTTCGGCCCCGACGGGTTCCTGCCCGCCCAGCCCGACGCCATGACCCGGGTCCTGGAGCACCACGGGCTGCGGGCGATCGGTGGGTTCACCCCGCTGCTGCTCCATGTGCCGACCCATGACCCGGTGCCCGAGGTCGAACGCCTGCTCCGGGGCTACGACGCCACCAGCGCCGAGGTGCTGGTGCTGTCGGCGGTCACCGGCGGCGGGGGCTACGACACCCGGCCGGTGCTGGACGACGACGGCTGGATGGTGCTGCTCGCCAACCTGGACCGGCTGGCCGCGCTGGCCGCCAGCCGCGGCGTCCGGGCGGTGCTGCACCCCCATGTCGGCACCATGATCGAGACCGGCGAGGAGGTGCGGCAGGTCCTGGACGGCTCCTGGATCTCGTTGTGCCTGGACACCGGGCACCTGCTGATCGGCGGCACCGACCCGGCCGAGCTGGCCGGCCAGGCGCCCGAGCGGATCGCCCACATCCATTTCAAGGACGTCGACGCCCGCCTGGCCGGGCGGGTCCAGGACGGCCGGCTGACCTACACCCAAGGGGTTCGCGAGGGCATGTACCGCCCCCTGGGGTCGGGCGATGTGGACGTGGCCGCCATCGTCGGGTCCCTGCGCGCCCGCGGCTACGACGGCTGGTACGTGCTGGAGCAGGACACCATCCTGACCGGGGAACCACCCGGCGAGGGCCCGGTGGCCGACGTGGCGGCCAGCGCCGAGTACCTGCGGTCGGTCCTCCGCGGGACCCGCTGATGGCCGCCCAGTCGCCGGAACCGCTGCGGATCGGCGTCCTGGGCGCGGCCCGGATCGCCGCGCGCGCCATCGTCGACCCTGCTCACACCACCGGCGACCGCCTCGTCGCGGTCGCCGCCCGCGACCGGCGCCGCGCCGAGGCCTTCGCCGCCAGCCACGGCGTCGAGCGGGTCCTGGACACCTACGCCGACGTGGTGGCCGACCCCGAGGTCGAGGTCGTCTACAACCCGCTCGCCAACAGCCTCCACGGCCCCTGGAACCTGGCCGCGATCGCCGCCGGCAAGCACGTGCTGACCGAGAAGCCCTCGGCCAGCAACGCCGAGGAGGCCCGCGAGGTCCGCGACGCCGCCGCCGCGGCCGGCGTGACCCTGCTGGAGGGCTTCCACTACCTGCACCACCCGGTGACCCGCCGCCTGCACGAGCTACTGGCAACGGGCGAACTGGGCCCGCTGCGCCGCGTCGAGGTCGACATGGTCATCCCGGCCCCCGCCGACACCGACCCGCGCTGGTCCCTGGAGCTCGCCGGCGGCGCGCTGATGGACCTGGGCTGCTACAGCCTGCACGCCCACCGGATGCTGGCCCCATGGGCCGGCGGCCCGCCCCGCCTGGTCGCCGCCCGCGGCGGCGAGCGGGCCGGCCACCCCGGCGTCGACCAGTGGCTGGAGGCCGACCTGCAGTTCCCGGGCGGGGCGACCGGCACCGCCCGCTGCAACATGGCCGGCGACGGCATCCGCATGCCCTGCCGGATCGTCGGCGACCAGGGCGAAGCCACCGCGGCCAACTTCGCCCTACCTAGCATGGACGACCGGGTCACCATCACCACCCCCGCCGGTCGGTCGGTCCAGCACCTCGGCACCCGCCCCACCTACACCTACCAGCTCGAGGCCCTCCGGGCCCACCTCCGCGACGGCGCCCCACTGCCCATCGACGCCGACGACGCCCTGGCCACCATGGAGCTGATCGACGCCTGCTACCGCGCCGCCGGCTTCCAGCCCCGCCCACGGACACCACGAATGCAGCCACCTCCGGGCCTGGCCGCTTGGCCCGCAAGGTCCACGGATGAACCGCGACTCAGCCGCCCACTTGATCCCTCAGGCCACTGACTGCCCTTCGGCCTCGCGATGTGAACCCGAGAGGTAATGCAGTTAAGCCAGCGTTTGCGCTGGTCATCGGCTTGTTGGAGCCCCCCGCCGGAATCGAACCGGCGACCCCATCCTTACCATGGAACCACCGGGAACCGCTGTGCGGACCGCCGTTTCCCCAGGTCGCGCCCGACCGTAAGGGCCGAAGTTCTCGGTTCTCTTCCGGCCATGTTATGCGTTCTCATGCCTGGGACTGATCGTCATTGAGCAGGTCATATTCGGCGCCGGAGTTTACAAGGCTCGGCCGGTCCCCGGCTCGTCGGTCGGTCGAGGCTGGTGTGTCGGTGGACCGGACGCGATGATATGCCCGAGGTCCTGTTGGTTGGCAGGTCGGCTCGACAGCTCGGAAGGTGCCGAGAGGTGGCAGGGGACGGTGCAGTTCCGGATCCTTGGACCGTTGGAGGTCCTGGACGACCAGCATCTGGTGGAGCTGGGACGACCCAAGCAGCGCGCTCTTCTGGCGGTGTTGCTGGTGCACGCCAACCAGGTAGTCGCGCTGGACCGACTGATCGAGGAGCTGTGGGCCCAGCAGCCACCGGCGCAGGCGACCACCTCGCTGCAGGCCTACGTCTCCAACCTGCGCCGGGCGCTGGAGCCGGGTCGTCGGGCCCGGACGCCGCCGAGAGTGCTGGTCACCCAACCGCCTGGATACCGGCTGGTGGTGGCTGCTGAGGATCTGGATGCCGCTCGTTTTGTGACGCTGGCCGAGGAGGGCCATCGGCTGTTGGAGGACGACCAGCCCGGGCCGGCCGTCCAGGTGTTGCGGGAGGCGCTTGGGCTGTGGCGCGGGCCGGCCCTGGCCGACGTGGCCGACGAGGCCTTCGCCCAGGCCGAGCGGCAGCGGCTGGAGGAGCTTCGCCTGGTGGTTCTGGAGGACCGGCTGGCCGCCGAACTGGCCCTTGGCCGGCATGCCGCAGCCGCCGCCGAGCTCGGGGAGCTGGTCGGCCTCCATCCGTTCCGGGAGCGCCTGCACGGGCTGCTGATGCTGGCCCTGTACCGGGCCGGCCGGCAGGCCGAGGCGCTCGGGGTGTTCCAGTCGGCGCGTCGGATGCTGGGTGAGGAGCTGGGGATCGACCCGAGCCGATGGCTGCGGCAGTTGGAAGGCGACATCTTGCGGCAGGCGCCCGGGCTGGACTGGACGATGCCGGCTGGAGGGGTGGGCCAGCCGCAGGTGGAGGCGGCCGGCCCGGCGGTGTCCGCATCGGCCAGGCCCTTGCCGCCGCCGGCAGACGAGGGTGAGCTGGTGGGGCGGGAGGCGCAGCTTCGTGTTGTGCTCTCACGGCCCTCGGCGGCGGCGTTTGTTGGCCGGGAGGCTGAGCTGGCTGGCCTTGACGCGGCGCTGGATGGCGTGCTCGCCGGGACGGCGGCCGGCGGCCTTGTCGCCCTAGTGGCGGGCGAGGCCGGCATCGGCAAGTCGGCATTGGTCAAGCGGTTCACCGAGCGGCATGCGGCGGATGCTCGGTTCCTCCTGGGTGCGTGTGATCCGCTGCTCACGCCCCGGGCGCTTGGCCCGCTGCACGACATCGCCCGGCAGGCGGGCGGCAGGCTGGCCGAGTTGCTCGCCTCGGGAGGGCCACGGGAGCAGCTGTTCGCCGCGCTCCTGGATGAGCTGGACCAGCCGGCGCGCCCGCAGGTTGTGGTGATCGAGGACGCCCAGTGGGCAGACGAGGCGACCCTGGATCTGCTGGTGTTCCTGGGGCGGCGGATGGAGCGGACGAGGGCGCTGTTGATCGTCAGCTACCGGGACGATGAGCTGGCGGTCGACCATCCGCTCCGTGCGGTCGTCGGCCGGCTGGCTCCGGAGACGGTACGGCACCTGCGGTTGCTGCCACTGTCCGAGGCGGCGGTGGCGGAGCTGGCGCGGCGGGCCGGCCGCCCTGTCGCCGGGCTGCGCTCGCTGACCGGGGGGAACCCGCTGCTGGTCGCCGAGGTGCTCGCGGCGGGCGAGCCCGGCGTGCCGGCCACGGTCCGGGACCTGGTGCTCGCCCGCCTTACCGGCCTGGCAGCGGACGCCAAGAAGGTCGTGTGGTTGGTGGCCGTGGTCCCGACACGGACCGAGCTGTGGCTGCTGGAGGAGGCCCTGGGACCGGAGCCGACGGCAGTGGAGCGCTGCGCCGAGGCCGGATTGCTGATCATAGAAGAGGAGGCGGTCGGGTTCCGCCACGAGCTGCTCCGGCAGGCGGTCGAGGGTTCGGTCTCGGCCCTGGGCCGCAGGGACCTGCACCGCCGGGTCCTGCAGGTGCTGTCGGACGCCCGGGGACGAGGGGTAGATATCGCCCGGCTGGTACACCACGCCCGGCAGGCCGACGACGCCGACGCCGTGCTGCGCTACGCGCCAGAGGCCGCCCGCCAGGCAGCCGCGGTCGCCGCCCACCGGGAGGCCGTCGGGCACTACCGGGCGGCGCTGCGGCATGCCGACCGGCTCTCCCCTCCGGTGCGGGCCGAGCTGCTGGAGAGCTACTCCGTTGAGGCCTACCTCTCGGGGCTCTCCCCCGAGGCGGTCTCGGCCCGCCGGGCCGCCATGGAGCTGCGGGAGGCCGCCGGCGACCGGGAGCGGGTCGGGGAGGGTCTGCGGTGGCTGTCGCGGCTGCACTGGTGGGACGGCAACCGGCGGGAGGCGGAGGCGGCCGCGGCCCGTGCCATCGCCGTGCTGGAGACCCTGCCGCCGGGCCGCCAGCTGGCCATGGCCTACAGCAACCAGGGCCAGCTGGACATACTGGCCTACCGCACCGAGGCGGCGATCGGCTGGGCTCAGCGGGCGATCGAGCTGGCCCGGCGGCTGGACGACCAGGAGACCCTCACCCATGCCCTGACCAGCATCGGCTCGGCCCGGCTCTACCGCGGCGACCCGGGCGGCCGGGCCGACCTGGAGCGGGGGTTCGAGGTGGCGGCCGCCGCCGGGCTGGAGGACCACGCCGCCCGGGCACTGATCAACCTCGCCACCACCACCGCGGAGGTGCTGGACTACCGTCACGCCCGCCAGGACCTTGACCGGGCGCTCGCCTTCGTCCAGGCGCACGAGCTGGCCGGATACGCTCAGCACCTCCTGGGATACCGCGCTCGTGTGCGGCTGGACCAGGGGGACTGGGCTGGCGCGGAGCAGGACGCGCGGACGGCGCTGGCCGAGCCGGTGGAGGGTGGGCCCAGGGTGGTGGATGGCCTGGTGCCGCTGGGTCTGCTCCAGGCCCGCCGCGGCGACCCCGACGCCGCGGCCACCCTCCAGGAGGCCGCCGAGCGCGCCTTCGCCACCGAGCTGCAGTGGATCGCGCCGGTGGCCGCGGCCCGAGCCGAGCACGCCTGGCTGGCTGGCGACGACCACCGGGTCGCCGAGGAGGCCGCCAGCGTGCTCGAGCTCGCCGTACAAGCCGCGCACCCGTGGTTCGCCGGGGAGCTGGCCCTCTGGTTGCGGCTGGCCGGCGCGCCGGTGCCGGAGCCGGCGGTGATGGCCGAGCAGTACCGGCTGCTGCTGGCCGGCGACTGGCGCGCCGCCGCCGACGCCTGGCA
>Ga0184632_10000475_pt1 | contig 15727 bp, 18 predicted proteins | sample PLM31_50_b1_FD_133153 | JGI IMG/M metagenome (GOLD analysis project Ga0184632, IMG submission 133153) | Groundwater sediment microbial communities from an aquifer in East River, Colorado, USA - PLM3-1_50_b1 | ecosystem: Environmental > Terrestrial > Soil > Riparian zone | place: USA: East... | reverse complement strand
TATATATTTTATTGCCGGGCACAAAGAAGGCAGACTGTACTGTCGTAATTGAACGAATCAAGCGCGAACTTAAACAACATGATAATGCTAAGGTTCACTTAGACGTTCAGGTGACGAGTTATCCAGATGATGGATTAACAGAAGATGAACTCATTTGGAAATTGTTAAGCGAAGAGGAGCGGGCCTGATGAAAACAATATTAGTGGTCGATGATAAGGCAGATATCGTTGAGTTGGTAAAGAATCGGCTCGAAGCAAATCATTATAAGGTCATCGTGGCATCTGATGGCAATGAGGGAATAAAACAGGCGCAACAGCACAGGCCAGATCTCATAGTGATGGATATTATGATGCCAAATATGTCGGGGGGAGAAGCCGTGAAGGTGCTGAAATCCGATGCGGCAACACAACACATCCCTGTTGTATTCCTAACCGCCGTTGGTTCGAGTGTGCGCGAAGGAGAAGAACCTGGTCGTGTCTATGTTGACGGGAAATTTTTCCCGGCCATCGGTAAACCCTTTAAACCAGAGAAATTATTATCGGAAATCAAGAAGTTAGTAGGAAACTAGGATAGCCTGATTTCACAGGACTTGGACTTGCCCTGCACTTCAACTAGACCCTTCACGTTGGTCAGGGTGATAGGGTCATTTGAACAGCTTCATCATGCCGCCGAGCAAGCCGTGCTGGGATACCTGCTCTAGTTCGCCGGCATCAAGCCAGACGCCATTGCAGCCAGGGCAGCGGTCAATCTTCACCCCCTTATAGTCAATCTCATAGAGAGGCTGCCCGCACTTGGGGCAGCGCATGTGATGCAGATCTTTTGTCCGCTGTTTCTCCTCCACCGCCATTGAGGCCTGCGCGGCTTCGGCTTCGCGACGCTTTCTCTCAATTGTCTGTCGAGCGAAATATTCCTCTTCTTTTTCGCTTGGCTTCTGTAGTCCCATCAAACCTCTCCTTTGTGAGCTAGGCGTGCCGCTTCGCACGGCGGGCGCGAACGACCAGAAAGACCGAACGGCCGGCTTGGAACAGCACGTAGATGAACAGACTGATAAAGAACGCATTCCATCCCGTATCCTGCCAGGGACGCGGGCTCGGATCGTGCAGGACCAGCCCCAGGGCAACGTGGCCGCCAAGCCCGATACTCAAGGCGAAGATAATCCATTCCCTGGCCCACACTGCCTTCCTCGCTTGATCCATCACAACCGCCTTGCCTCGGATCCAAATCCGCTGCTACCCCTTATCAAGAATCCGAGGCCTAGGTCAAGATTTCACCAGATTTAATTATCACTGCCCAAGTGAATACCTGATGGGAAGTATTAAACGGTGAGGAGAGAGTGTGCCAATCCGGGTGACTTTTCGGGGCCTAAGGTAGTGTCGTATAATTCTTGGCAATCGTGCTGGCCTTCAGGTAGGATGATTGTGCCTTTGATCTTGGCCTCGCGGACTAAGGGGATAAACCATGGCGGACGATAAAGAGCCCAAACCCGAGAAAACCAAAAAGAAGGAACTTCAGATCGTCCCGCATCCCGACGAGGAAGAGGATATCTCGGAGGACATGTCGGATCTCTTTGATGAAGAATCTGTCAAGCACCAGCACGGCCATGCTGAGCCGGAGGGCGACTAGGCTTTTCCTGATTGAGCCGACAAGAGTGCGTTCTGCCTATGCTGAAAGAGATGATCGAGGAGGTGACCAAAGCCAACGAGGGCTTTTATCACGCCTTCGAGACGCTCGATATCAGGCAGATGGACAAGGTGTGGGCCAAGGAAGATTATGTTACCTGCATTCACCCAGGATGGAATATCCGCTCCGGCTGGCCCGAGGTCCGAGACAGTTGGGTAAGGATCTTCAATAACACGTTCTCGATGGAGTTTCGCCTCAGCGATATCATGATTCAGGTCGCGGGAGATATCGCATGGGTCCTCTGCATGGAAAACATCAAGAACAAGCAGGACGGGGAGACGCAAGAGTCGCAGGTGCTAGCGACCAATCTCTATGAGCGCCAGGACGGCCGTTGGCTCATGGTTCACCATCACGGTTCCCACGTCATGTAGGCGCTCTTCGCCGCCGCACCCCTTCGACTCCGCCCTCAAAAGGTTGTTATGTCAACTGTAAGGCCTCGCGCAGGTCGTTCAGAATTGCCAGCGCCTCAATCGCATCCTTCTGTGAAGGCAGATTGCCGGCCTGACCAGTCGGGATCGCATCCGCGTAGGTCAGGGGAATCAGGTACTTCTCGAGCACATAGCAATTATCCTCGAAGCGCGCCAACTCCGGATCAGCCTCCACGCAGATCGCTAGCAACTCCGTGAGATGTTTCACCTGGGGGATCGGCCGATGGCGCTGGGACAAGAATGCTTTAAAGGACTTCGCGGCGCCTTGGTGAGCCTGTAGGCAGACTTGGTTCCAGAGGCCGAGCTTTTGCGCAGCTTCCGCCATCTGCAGACTCTCCACAGCGAAGGCGGCCCACCTATTTTCGGCGCTCATAAGCCACGGCTCCCTTGTAAATGATCTCGTCCAGGACAAACACTCGCCGTTCGTCCACCAGCGCCTCCAGCTCCTCGGGCGTGTAGACCAACACGTCCAATCCGACTTTCGGACGCACCAGCCGCAGCACCTCCTCAATACGCTCCAGCAGCGGCTTCTCGGTCTTCTTGATCACCACCAGGTCCAGATCGCTCCATGGGTGGATCTCCCCTTGCGCCGCCGAGCCGAAGAGGATGAGCTTTTCCGGTTGGTACTCACGGATCAGAACTTCCATAATCCGGCTGAGCTCCTCTTGGAGGAGCAGGCCACGCTGTTGAGCTAAGGCTTCCATTGCAAATAGCAAGGGGCGGATTATGCCGAAGGGATCTGGCTATTGCAAGGAACGTTGACTTGCGAAGTGTTCTGAAGTAGAAATAGGCACTGCCGAGCCCTCACACGCCTGTGAAGGAAGAGAAAACCATGAAACAGGTAAAGAGTGCGGGACATCGTCACACCGTGGCGTTGCGTATAGCTCTTGTCGGAACGACAATCCTTGCTCTCTCGATCAACCCTGCCTTGGCCACAGTGATGTACACCGTCACGATTGATGACCCTGGTAACACATTTGCCGCGTTTCACGGTCCGATTGAATCCAACGTGTTGGCCGCAGGCGCCCAATGGTCGCAGTTCCTTGTGGGTGATGCCACAATTGATCTGCTTATCGGGTTCAGTCAGATTCCGACTACGAGCGGGAATAGCGTCACCTCCGCGTTCGTCAGAAACAATGGCACCTTTAACGTGTTCGAACAGGGAGCGGCCGCTGAAGTGCGGACCGGCGTTGATCCCAATGGAGCGGGTCCTGACGGCCTGATTACCATCGGCACCAATTATCTGGTGAACGACCTGGTGTTCGATCCTCGTCCTACAATGCGCAGTGATCCAATTCCGGCCGGCAGGGTCGATGCCCTGTCGATATTCCTCCACGAAATTGGACATGTCTTAGCGATCAACGGGTTTCGCGACGACTTCAATGGATCATTTCCGGGTGACTTCGAATCAACATTTGACGAGCAGACGATCTTTGATGGGAGCGACTTCTTCTTTATCGGTCCGAGGGCGACGGCACTCTACGGCGAACCGGTGCCATTGACGTTCGGCAACTACAGGCATCTGGGTAATGAACCCCCACGCCCCGGCAGCGATCTGATCCCGGATCTGATGAATGGCGTGGTGTTCAACCGTGAGACGCGCTACGACATTTCGGCGCTCGACCTCGAGATCCTCTGTGATGTTGGGGTACCCGGGCAGACGTGTCAAGGATCGGTGGTACCAGAGCCGAGCACCTGGCTACTTCTTGGCTCCGGCTTGGCTGGATTGGCGCTAATGAGATGTAGGCTGTGGACAGAAAGGAAAAACCTCTCACCATGAGAATTTCACGAAGGGCAACTCGTGGACGGTGGCGGGCAAGCGTTGCCCCTGACTCTCTACTTCTAAATCCGTCCCCGGTTTGGCGAAATCCCGAAGGGGAAAACCGAGGGCGATCGGCTTGCCGACCGCCGGTGACAGGACGGCGCTTGATACCCAACCAAGCTCGCGGTCGCCGCTGTAGATTTTAGCTCCCGGCGCAGGAACGGTCGACTCCCGAAGAACAAGGCCTATGAGCCGCCGTCGCACCGAGCCATAGGTATCCATGCGCGCGACCACTTCCTGGCCGGGATAACAGCCTTTGGTGAGGCTGAACGATTTACCCTCCAGATTCGCTTCGGGCGGAACTATATCTTCAGTCAGGTCTTGACCCATCTTGGGAAGGCCGGCTTCAACACGGAGAATATCGAGTGCCTGCGTCCCGAATGGCTTCATCCCAATCGAGTCTCCGGCAGTCCACAACCGTTCCCACGCCGTCCGGAGCCCGCCCGAGGGAATAAAAATTTCAATATCAGTCTCTCCCGTCTCCTCGGTCCTTACGAGCAACGCTGAGTGCGCGTCGATTTCTAGCCTTTCAAATGACAACGGTTTCAAGGAGGACAGATCTGTGCCGAATGCGGAGCGAACCAACTCCAGGGCTTTGGGCCCGCTGATCAGCAGCGCGCCCCACGTTTCCCCGCAGTTGTCCATCTTCGCCTTGGTGCCGAAGAGCAGGAACTTTCGGAGCGCGGAGAATGTCGCGTCCCCGGTCTCTCCCACATCTTCCAGCATTAAGGCATCCCCCAACTGATAGACGCGGAAGTACGCGAGGATCTTTCCTTTGTGGGTGAGAAAGGTGGAGTAGATACCCTGCCCCGGCCCGAGGGGCAGGAGGTCGTTACTGATGATGCTCTGGAGCCATTTGACCCGATCCTCGCCGGTCACACGGATCTTCCCGCGCGACGATAAATCCATGATCCCCACGCCTTTTCGCACTGCAGCGTACTCGGCGGATGGATCGCCGTAATGCGCCGGCACTTCCCATCCCGATTGCGCCACGAATTCTGCTCCGCGCTTAGTGTGTTCGTCGAAGAGTGCGGAGCGCTTCATGGATTGGCCATCACCTCCTGGAGAAGTACCAGCGTTTTCGAAGAGAACTCGTTACGTGACACGATTTTTGTAACGCCGAGCTTCTGGGCGCGCTTCCAGTTGTCCACTTCATCATGGTTGACGAAGGCGAGGATCGGGATGAACTTCGCGGTCTCGTCGCTTTTGAGGGCCTCCAGCGCCTTAAACGCATCAAGTGATTCGTCGTTGATGTTGAGAACGATCGCTGCCGGTTTCAGCGCCTGGGCTTTTGTCAGAACCTCCTCCTGCGCGCGGGCTTTTTCAAGCATGTAGCCATGAGGCTTCAGCGCATCCCGAAGCTTCGTATAGAAGAAGATGTCGTTGACCGCAACCAGAACCGTTTTATTTTCCAACGAACGTATCCTACTCCTGTTTCAGCTTCTTCTTGATCAGCTCAGCCGCTCGGCGCCCGGACAGCAGCATGGCGCCGAAGGCCGGTCCCATCCGAGGCGAGCCGTCCACTGCCGCGACCGAGAGACCGGCGAGGAAGCAGTTCGGATAGACTTCGCGAGTATTCTCGACAACCAGCTCTTCCGAGCGTTCCACCCACATGGCGCCGTTACCGGGAACCGGTTTGAAGAGGCCGCGCCGATTCAGGAGCGCCACGACGGCCGCGTCGTGGCCCGTGGCATCCACGACCACTTTGGACTCAAGCGCGATCGGATCCACATGAACGGCGTCGTGCCCCGCATTCTCCACCGGTGACCAGTTGACCACGACCCCTTCCAGGATATTTTCCCGGCGCAGAACCAAATCAATCACCTTAGTCAAGTTCAGCGCCCGGACGCCGGCGTCGTACGCCGCGGCGATCAGCTTGGCGGTCGCGTGCGGGGGGTCCACGATGAACATGCCCTCGCATTCCTTGATCTGCTTGGCCGGAATATGCAGCTCGTCGAGGATCTTGTCCGCCGGTGCGCAGATGGTAGCCTTGTTCATCAAATAGCCGCCCGACCAGAACCCGCCTCCCAGGAACAGGGCCTGCTCGATCAGCAAGGTTTTATAGCCGGCCGCGGCGAGATCTCGCGCGCACAACAGTCCCGAGGGGCCGCCCCCGACCACAATCACGTCGCTCTCGATGAGCCGGTCAAATTCCTGATAGAACTCCCGGGCGATCTGCCGGGTGATGTCTCGCTCCCGTAAGGGAGCCGTCCACTTGTTTGCCATGATTACCTCTAGACGGTGCTCTGAAAACCCTATCACCGTTCGCTGGTCATCCAGAACCCTTCGCGTGTCATCCTGAGCCGCGGCGAAGGATCTAATTTCAGCTCAGGGTAAGCTCTGCGAAGGGCTAGATTCTTCGCTTCGCTCAGAATGACAAATACAGGGTCCTTTCGACAGTTGCAGCGTCCTACCTGTATATTTCCGCGCCGGCCTTCTTGAACTCCTCGGCCTTCTCCTTCATCCCGACTTGAATCGCCTTCTGCTCGTCCAGCGCCTTCTCCTTGGCATATTTGCGCACGTCCTCGGTGATTTTCATCGAACAGAAATGTGGGCCGCACATTGAGCAAAAATGCGCAAGCTTCGCCGCGTCTTGCGGCAAGGTCTCGTCATGAAATTTCTTAGCGGTCTCCGGGTCCAAAGACAGATGAAACTGATCCTCCCAACGGAACTCGAAACGGGCTTTGGATAGGGCATTATCCCGCGCTTGTGCGCCGGGATGCCCTTTGGCAAGATCTGCGGCATGCGCCGCGATCTTGTACGTGATGACCCCGGTCTTCACGTCTTCCTTGTCCGGCAGGCCCAGATGCTCCTTTGGCGTCACATAGCAGAGCATGGCACAGCCGAACCAGCCGATCATTGCCGCGCCGATCCCGGACGTGATGTGATCATAGCCGGGCGCGATGTCCGTGGTGAGCGGTCCCAGCGTATAGAACGGCGCCTCCTGGCACGCCTCCAATTGTTTTTCCATATTCACTTGGATCATGTGCATCGGCACATGGCCGGGTCCTTCGATCATCACCTGCACATCATGCTTCCAAGCAATCGTAGTCAGCTCCCCCAGGGTGTCCAGCTCAGCAAATTGCGCCTCGTCGTTCGCATCCGCGATGGAGCCGGGGCGGAGTCCGTCGCCTAAGCTGAAGGAGACATCGTAGGCCTTCATGATCTCGCAAATCTCTTCGAAGTGAGTATAGGCGAAATTCTCCTGATGATGCGCGAGGCACCACTTGGCATGAATTGAGCCGCCACGCGACACGATACCGGTTACGCGAGAGGCGGTCAGCGGAACATAGCGCAGCAGCACGCCGGCATGAATCGTGAAATAATCTACCCCTTGCTCCGCTTGTTCAATCAACGTGTCTCGGTAGATCTCCCAGGTAAGATCTTCGGCTTTGCCGCCAACTTTCTCCAGCGCCTGGTAGATTGGGACGGTACCGATCGGCACCGGCGAATTTCTCAGGATCCACTCCCGCGTCTCGTGAATATTCTTTCCGGTGGACAGATCCATCACGGTGTCCGCGCCCCAGCGAGTGGCCCAGATCATCTTCTCTACCTCTTCTTCGATGGAGGAGGCCACTGCTGAGTTGCCGATGTTGGCATTGATCTTCACCAGGAAGTTGCGCCCGATGATCATCGGCTCGAGTTCGGGATGATTGATGTTGCTGGGGATGATCGCCCGCCCGCGAGCCACTTCATCGCGAACGAACTCCGGAGTGATCTCATCGGGAATGCTCGCCCCCCATGAGTTCCCAGGGTGCTGCGAGTTCAGGCGGCTTGCGATGCTGTTGCTCTTCGGATGTTCGCTGCCGTTTCCATTGGACTTCCCTTCTTGGCGCCGCATGTTCTCACGCAGCGCAATGTATTCCATCTCAGGGGTGATCGTTCCCTTGCGGGCGTAATGCATCTGCGTGACATTTTGCGCGGGTTTGGCGCGAAGAGGCTTCCTGATATACGCGAACCGGAGCGAATCAAGCTTTGAATCAGCCGCCCGCATGCGACCATATTCAGAAGAGACACTAGGAAGCTCTGTCACGTCGCCCCGTTCTAAAATCCAGGATCGCCGTAATGGCGACAAGCCGCGGCGAATATCTATCTGTGCGTCCGGATCCGTGTAGGGCCCAGAAGTGTCATAGACCAGAAATGGGGGGTTCTCCTCGGTGGCGCCGTTGGATTTGGTCGGCGTCAGCGCGATCTCTCTCATCGGTACAAGGACATCCGGCCGTCTGCTTTGGACGTAGATCTTGCGAGATGACGCGAAGGGTTGGGTCGTAATAGATGAGGCACTCATAGTCTATTCCTTTCTGGGCTCCCGTCGTCGGTCACCGGGTCTGCCGGTTGCCGACTGTTAACGTGCAGCCTAGGCGCGAAGCTGTCCGATGTGGATAAGACCCAGAGGTGACTTGAGGGAATGGAGCGGGCTATAGAACTGCATCGCTTCCCTTCGCTGGTATTATCCAGATCAGGTTCAGAGGGTGCGTAGCATGCCGGGGCTACGCTCTCAGCCACCTAGGCTCCCCTAGCCAGTAGAGAGATATCCTACACCGCTCTTTTTCTGACTGTCAACTGCTCTTGGCAGCGGGAACCTAGGTCTTTCGAGGAGTTGAGCGGGGAGCGTGGGTCTTCCGGCACATTGACAAAGAGCAAGACGCACCCGTAGGATGTTATTTAGGATTACAATGAGCGCGACACTTTCCATCGTCACCCAGACAGCCGAGGCCCAGCCGGCGGAGCTGCAGGCTTACCGGGAGCTTTCCCTAGAGGACCTTGCTGAGAGGACGGCTGACGCAAAGCAGGCTCTCGGCGACCGGGTGATCGTTCTCGGCCATAACTATCAGCGGGACGAAGTGATCCGCCATGCAGACGAGGAAGGCGACTCACTCAAGTTGTCCCAGATTGCGGCCGATCGCTCAAGCCACGAGAATATTGTCTTCTGCGGCGTCCACTTTATGGCGGAGACCGCGGATATTTTGAGCAAGACCCGGCAGACCGTGATCCTTCCGGACTTGGCGGCCGGCTGCTCGATGGCGGACATGGCACGCATCGAGCAGGTGGACGAGGCTTGGGAGCAACTAGGCCGGATCCTGCCGGTTGAACAGACAGTCACACCGGTCGTGTATGTCAACTCGGCCGCCGTGTTAAAAGCCTTTTGCGGCGAGCACGGCGGCATCACCTGCACCTCTTCCAACGCCCGGAAGGTCATAGAGTGGTCCTGGCAGCGCCGAGAGAAGATACTTTTCTTCCCCGATGAGCATCTGGGCCGCAATACGGCGAATAAGATGGGCATCCCGCGAGAGGATCTTCTTGTGTGGGACCCCTTCCTTCCAAACGGCGGGCATACCGTGGAGGCCGTCAAGAAGGCCAGGTTACTATTGTGGAAAGGCTTCTGCAGCGTGCACCAGATGTTTCAACCGGCGCACGTCCGCTACTTCAAAGAGAAGCATCCTGGAATCAAGATCATCGTCCATCCGGAGTGTCACGAGGACGTGGTGAACCAGGCGGATCTGTCCGGTTCGACGGAATTCATCATCCGGACCGTCTCAGCTGCGGAACCCGGCTCTGTGTGGGGCATTGGGACGGAACTGAATCTGGTGAACAGGTTGAAGCAGCGACAGCCAGACAAGAAGATCTTTTTCCTGTCCCCTACCGTGTGTCAGTGCTCCACGATGTTCCGGATAGACGCGCCTCACCTGTGCTGGGCCATGGAGAACCTGGCCGAAGGCCGCGTCGTGAACCAGATCTCAGTGCCTGAGGATGAGAAGCACTGGGCCCGCATCGCTCTCCAGCGCATGCTGGACGTCTCCTAGTCATTTCGGGGAAAAGTGGGGTCAGACTCGATTTCTAACCCTGATCGCCACTCCGAAGTCCTACAAATCGAGTCTGACCCCATTCTCACTCCACTGATGAGCGGTTCTCCGCCTTTGCACGTTTCGAAAATGCGGCATAGGTCTTGTTGTCGATTCGAATCGTCAGCGTTTTGGGCATAAATCATTCCCCATGATTTTTATTCATCGTAGGATTAAAGCCCCAGCCAGCGAGCAATAATGTTTCTCTGCATCTCCGAGGTCCCAGAATAGATCGTGCTCCCCACGGCATCACGTAGTGCGCGTTCCACCTCATATTCGGTCATGTAGCCATGGCCCCCATGAATCTGTACGGTGTCAAGAGCCGCTTTGACGAGGGACTCACTCACAAACAGCTTTGCCATCGAGGCATCCATGGAGACATGCTTCACACGCCCGAGACGCCAGGCAGCTCTGTACGTGAGCAGGCGAGCAGCTTCGAGCTGCACTTTCATATCGACAATACGGTGTGCGACAGCCTGGAATTTCCCGATGGATTGACCGAATTGCGTACGCGTGCGGGCATATTTAATGGATTGCTCTAGGAGGCGCTCCATGGTGCCAATATGGCTGGCAAACAGGCAGATCCGTTCCCAATCCATCACCTGCGTAAACAGGGTGGACCCGGCGCCGACACCACTAAGCACAGCCTCCGTCGGGACATGTACATCCTCGAACACGAGCTCGCCGAGAGGAGCCGTGCGCACGCCCATTGTTTCAAATTTCTGGCTGACACGAAAACCCGGTGTGTCACTTTCCACAAGAAATGCCGTCACCCCGCCGTAGTACCCCTTGTCGGGGTCCGTCATCGCAAAGACAATCACCAGGTCGGCAATAGGACCGTTTGAGATAAGCGTCTTCGTCCCGTTAATGCAAAAGCCACTGCCATCGGGCTCAGCTTTAGTGCGCAGCGCGAAGGCATCAGAACCAGAACCGGGTTCAGTCATGGCATGTACCCCAACCAGTGTGCCATTACACAGCCTGGGGAGGTAGCGTTGCTTCTGTTCCTCATTACCGTATTGCCACAGTGGCACCACACAGGAGAGGAGATGGGCACAGAGCGAGAAGACCAGTCCTCCATCGTGGCAGCCGTACCCGAGCGCCTCTAGCGCTATGGCGCTAGAAAGCGCATCTAAGCCGCTGCCACCGTACTGCTCTGGAACAGGGAGTCCTTGCAGGCCCATCTCGCCACACTTGCGCCATAACTCACGGGAGAAACGCTGTTCCCGATCGCGCTCGACTACTTTCTCGTTCAACGCCTCATGGGCGAAGCGGATGATATTCCCGCGCAAGATTTGCTGCTCTTCGGTTAGGGAGAAATCCATCAGCGCATCTCCTTCAGCCGCTGATAGTCGATCTTATCAGTGGAGGTCTTGGGCAGAGCATCCTGCCATGAGAAAAGGTCAGGGATCATGTACAGCGGCAGATTCTCCGCACAGAAGCGTTTTAAGGCGATGAGCGATGGCCGCGTGCCGTCGCGACAGCTCAGAAACGCTTTAATTTTGACCCCCGCTTCCTCATCGGGCAACGCGATTACCGCCGCTTCCTTGACCATAGGATGACGATACAGCCCAGCTTCGATCTCGCCGAGCTCAACCCGGTAGCCGCGCCTTTTGACCATGCGATCCCTTCGCCCAAGAAAAGTATAGTTTCCATCAGGCGCTTTGAGCACAATATCGCCCGTTTTGTACCACCGCTGACCAGCATCGTCCACCAGGAAAGCTCTGGCACTCTGCTCCGGGAGCGCCCAGTATCCTTGCATCACCCCACGTCCGTTCACACACAGCTCGCCCTCTTCGTCAGCCTGGACCTCGCGTCCGTGCTCGTTCACCACCTTGGCCTGAAGATGAGAGCAGGTTTGCCCGATCGGGAAAGGGACAGTGCGTTCCTCTGGAATGTGTGCCGGAATTTTATAAAACGTGCATACGTTCGTTTCAGTTGGACCATACAGGTTGAAATACCCTGGTTCTGGCAGCAGGGATTGCAAGGCCCGCAGATGTTTTACGGGGAAGACCTCGCCGGCAAAGAGCATCAGGCGTAACGCCGAGTAGTCGTAGCGTTCGAGGTTCCCATACTGGGCCAGGAGACTCAATATAGACGGCGCGGAGTACCAGACCGAGATACGTCTCTCTGCGATGAGAGGGGCTAGGCGCTGTGGCTCTTTGCCAATATCTTCCGCAATCAGGATCAGCGTTGCCCCATGTTTGAGCGGTACATAGATATCCAGGATTGAGAGGTCAAAATGGAACGGCGCATGGGAAGAAAACCGGTCGTTTTCCTGCGGTTGAAACACCTCCGAGCACCAATCGACAAAACTGACGGCGTTTTCGTGCGAGAGTATAACTCCCTTTGGCCTCCCCGTTGACCCAGAAGTGTACAGAATATAGGCGATGTCATCCTGGGCTGGGATGGCCGTTGGCACAGCCGGCGCAGGGGATTGCGCATCCTTGCGGTCAAGGGCCTGACGCAGCGGCACCCCGCCACCGGTGCCTTCCAGGAGGAGAAGTTGTGGCGTCGTGCCAATCTGCGCCAGCTCCTCACGGAATTTGGCCTCAAACTGCTCCTCCATAATAACCACTCGCACAGCACAATTGTTCAAAATATACGCATTCCGGGACGCTGGTGCCCCGGAGTCGACCGGGACGTATGCCGCACCGGTTTTCAGAATGCCGAAGATGGAGGCGACCGCGTCGATAGACTTACGCATATAGAGTCCCACCCGGTCGCCAGCACGCACACCAAGCGCCGACAGCCGGTCCCGGAGGCGATCGGAGAGACTGTCAAGCTCCTGATAGCTAACCGTTCCATGCCCTGGCTCTTCAACGGCTATGCGATCCGGAAAGAGCCGGGTAGTGTGGAGCAACAACTGGTGCAAAGTATTGCCTGCTCGCATAGGGCACTATAATTTCTTGGAAAGAATAAAATTAGTAATAGCTGCGATGGTGTCTAGGTTCTTCACGTCAACCTCGTGTGCCTGAAAGGTGAACGCGTAGCGTTCCTCGATGAACGCGACCAGCTGTAACGTCGCAATAGAATCGAGAATGCCTCCGGTGATCAATGGAGTTGTATCTGTTAACTCCTTTGGGTCTTCCCCGGGTAGAAACTCCTTGAGGATATGTTGCTTCAACGTCTCTTTAATATCTTGTATCATTAGGGCTCCTCCAATCGCTACATGCTTCCCAAGAGATTATGCGGTACACACATCCCTTAGCGGGAGTGCGTGCGGAGCTGCGGCGCGGCTGCGTCTAGTCGCAGCTCGGACCGGTGCTGTTGCATCAGCTCGAACAGGCGCTCCGCAATCAGCCGACTGCCAGCAGCGTTTGGGTGCTCGTCCCACTCCGCGATGATCAGCGCACGCCTGTCACGGTTCTGCCACAGGTCGAAGAGGTTGAAAACCAGAAACCCGGCAGCCTCTGCATCCTGCAGGGCGCGCACCTCCTTGACCGGCGGATCGACCACAACGTCCAGCGCCACGAACACCGGCACGGCGCCATGCCCGCGTGTCACGGCTGCTATGCGCTCCAATGTCCATTGGACAAGGCTGTCGGCAGAAAGTGGAAGCCGGCGTACTGCCTCGACCCACGGCATCCGCGTTTCCATTCCCAAGGCGCCGAGCAGGGCTCGCACATTCTCGAACGGGACCGGGAAGCCTGGGTCGGCCAGCGCGGTCACGCCCGTCCGGCGGACCAGTGCATCCAGGCCGGGATAGGGAATGGCGACCCGCGACGAGACGACGTCGAGCAGGTGCGCTACGACCGGTGGTTTGAGCCCTGGACTGTCCGTGATGAAGACGGCATCGGGCTGGAAGGTTACAGCCCGTTCCTCCAGTAGCGCGAGCTGTTGCAGCAGGGAGTAGCCGGCCACGCCGAAGTTGAGCACCTCATAGTGTCTGTTGTCTCCCAGATCCCCCCGGTTCAATCGCTCCTCCAGGAAGTCCGCGAACGTCTCGCCGTCCGCCACCCCCGACCCCATCACGTGCGATGGGCCGAGCAGCGCGATCCGGTACGTACCCGCTGGCTTTGCCAGCGGGTAGTCGCGGTCGCGCATCCCCTGGTGGTTGACGCTCAGTGGCTGGTCCTCGAAGACGATCTTCGCACCGGGCCGAAGATCGCCGCGCAGGAAATCGTCGCGCCTACGGTACGCGTCGGTATCGGGGAGTCCTACCCAGTGCGCCGGCTTCTGGGCCTGTTTAGTCCAGAGCTGCATGCTCATCCGGCTGTTGTTGTCGAGTTTCTCATAGTAGCCTTTGTGGTGCAGCGCTGCGTCGCGAGCGTTCAGCGTGGAGCGTTGCAGCGATGCCACAGTCGTAGCCAATTGCGGGCTGTGCCGCGCGTAGAGGTCCGGGTTGCCGAGGACCAGGATGCCGAGAAGCAGCGCCGTGGACTGCAGCGCCGGCTGCCGGTAGAACGAGCGGGTAGTGTTGTCGTCCGTCTCCCGCACCGACCATGTTCGCCCCGCGACGAGCAGGCCGCCAAGTACCAAACCAGCGAGCAGCCAGAGATCCCCCGGAGCGACGTTGCCGGCCACCATCCACATCAAGAGCCAGCTCCCCACCGTATCCGCGCTCCACAAGGACCAGAGGATGCAGATGGCGGTGAAGGTGGCAAGCCTGCGCAGCGCGAGCGACGCACTCCACGCCGGACCACGACCAAGCCTTGGCTTGCGGGGACTCTTCATCTCACGCAACGAGCCGACCACCACCAGCGCGCCCAGCACACCCCAGAACAGCGCATCCTGTGGCTCCAGCCGAAAGCCGCCACGCAGCCAGAACCACTGGTAGGAATGAAGGAGCCAAGTAGACAGGAATACGATGACCGTGGCGGCGACTAGCGGGGCATTGCCGCCCCAGCTTCGCAACCGAAAGTAGCTGGGGTAGTACACCAGCTTCATCATGAAATCCTTCCAATAGATGTTGATGCGGCGCCAGAAGTCTGTGAAGCTCGAGGCGAGGTAGTACAGGTGATTCGTTTCCGGCAGGCGGAATCCGTACAAGTGTAGCACACCGGCGATGAGGTGGAACTGGCCGGAGATGCGCAGGTAGAGTAGGAACGTGGCGAGCAGGAACTGCACCAAGTCGCCCAGCGTGAGCAGCCCTATCGGGTCGCCAGCCAAGTGCAGGTAGACGAAGCGGTAGAGGAGCAGATGGAGCAGCCCACGGACGATCCACCTCATACCGGTCTCGTAGATCCGGCCTGCGTCGCGGTCGTAATACGTGCGGATGAATGTCGAGTAGTCGATGACCGGGTACAGCGGAAAGCAGACATTGGGTAGCATAAAGAAATACGCTAGCGTCTGCGCCAGCGTGGGCCGCTTCTCCTCGTGCTTCAGCGTGTACAGGTACAGGGCCAGCCGGAACATGAACATGGCGCCCAGGATCGGCCAGATCGCCATTGACCACGGTGCCGGGAGCAGGTCCATCCGCCAGACCGCGAAAAGCGCGCCGATAGCGAGCAGGAGGAAAACCCGAGCGGCCATGCGTACCGGCAGGTGGCAGACCCCGATCAGCAACAGCCCAAGGACGACCAGAAAGATCCCGTCAATCAGCCCCAACGCCACCGGGATTGCCAGAAGTGACAGAAGCGTAAAGAAGGAAAGGCGATATTGCAGGGGCAGCAGCGCATGAATAACGAATCCCACCGTGCCGAGCACCATGACATGGAAGAAGGTGCGGCTTTCGAGCTGGAACAGGTGAATGACCAGCAGTACCAGCACGAGTTGGATCGAGACCACCGCGATGGTGCCGAGATCCCGAACCTGACCTGCCGTACCCGGAGCAGAGACTTCTGCCGTGTCCGACGCAGCAAGTGACGCTTTGGACGCCGGGGCGGTAGCCGTCGTGCTAGACATGCCTGACCACGGCCACGCAATGCGGAAGAAGCCCACAACCCTGGAAACATGCGCTGGAATCTGGAAACGCTTAGCCATCGGTCCTTGATTTGAAGTTGGGTGCCGCGACT